>ERZ724522.3-NODE-3-length-324887-cov-13.394438_pt1 | contig 324887 bp, 331 predicted proteins | sample MGYA00376055_ERZ724522 | MGnify/ENA primary metagenome ERZ724522 (study PRJEB28724, sample SAMN07190884) | wastewater metagenome | isolation source: effluent of sewage treatment plant in Hong Hong | place: Hong Kong | collected 2016-03-17 ... | reverse complement strand
AACAAGTATCTCGTCAACACAGTTCGTATTTTCCTTGGTCTTTTCATGATTTTTAGTGGTGTTAGTGGTATGTGGATGGCAAATCAGGATCTCAGTACGATCGATCCAAGTATGATGCCACCAGAGTTGATTCCAATTATGCAGGCGTTGCTTGATACTGGTATTTTTCATATGATTAAAATTACCGAAACAGTTGCTGGTTTGATGTTAGTTGCTAATTTTCTACCTGCATTGGCAGCGATATTTTTAGCACCAGTATTTGTTGGTGTCGTCGTGTACAATGTCATGGTTGCGCCACAAAATCTTTTGTTTGGAATCGTGTTTGCACTACTCAATGCATATCTAGGATATGTCTACTGGGACAAATACAAAGCGTTGTTTACAAAATAAATAGTTCATTTATTAGTCAATTGTATGAGTGCTGAGAGGCCGGGACATGAGCCACCTAAAGAAACACGTGAACTTGCCATCCCTACAGAAGCAGAAGTAATGGCACTATTTTGTGAACTCACTGAAGGAAAAGAGTTTACTGTGACGAGAAGAATGGAAGATGAAAAAGGTCTTTATCTTTTAGAGGTGGAGTTATCTAATGCTGATGGTGGAAAAACAGAGTATTTGTATATGAGAAAAGGACAGTATGCTGAAGGTGGGTCTGCTAAAGAAACTGCAATTCATGTTGTATTCTATGACAGTGATGGTATGCCGTATGGTGGTGAGTCTGTAAAAAAATGTGACGAAAAAGGAAATTGGAGAGATGGGTAGTTGCATGTTAAATGATAAAAAACTCGCTTATACTAGAGCGAGTTTTTTATTTCACGACTTCTTGTAATTCGGTTTTCGGTATGGTGAATAGTTCTGGGAGCACTTCCACTTTTTCAATAGTTGTGTTGCCTGTGGCAAGACAGTATTGATCTGTGTCTGGGATCAGTTCGGTTGCTGTTTTGTTGGCTGCGTACTGTTTGATAACGTTACATTTTTCGACAAGGTAAAAGTCAAGTCCAAGTGAATCTGAGTCAATATGTGCCATGAGTTCGTATGCTTCTTTTTGGGTAAAACGAAAGAATATATTTGTCTGTAGTTCTTTGTCGACTGTGATGAGAATAGGAATTGAAAATGTTCGATTATCGATGTGGACTTTTTCTTTGGTGGTGTCAATTGTAATGTGTTGTTGGATAATTGGATATTGCCAGAGTTGTTTGATATTTGGGTACCAGCGTTTGATATTTGTTTTGATCGTGTTGAGTTCTGCTTGTGCTGTACTCGTATTGAGAAGATTTCTTCCAAATCCAACATCAGAAGAAAAACCTATAAATGGAAAAATAGTGGGCGTAATGTCCAATGTTGAACCGCGTATATCGTATGCGGAAGCTTTTTGGTTATTGGGATCTATGATGAGAAACCGGTTGAATCGTGGCGTACTATTGAGGAGTTTGGTTGCGTCATTTGGTAGTCCTAGGTGGTCTGAGACGATGACGATAATTGTATCATGTGCACGAGGAGAGGCGAGGATATGATCGACAAATGTGCCGATCATCTGATCTGAACAATGAACTGCATTAAGTATCTTATTTTTTCCATTTCCATATGTATGTGTTTTGCACGATTCTGATTGGACTCCGGAGGGGTGATGTGTTTCGAGTGTCAGTGCTGTGAGGAGGAATGGGGTGGTGCTTGCTGAGAGTTGGTCAAAAGCAGATGTGAGAATAGGAAAAAGGGCGTCATCATGTACACCCCATGAACTTATATTTTTTTGATTTACAACCCGTGTTTGTAGTTCATCTTTGCCATATACTTCGTCATATCTGTGTGTGGTATAAAATAATCCTTTACCAGCAAACGTCAATGATGCTCCACCATAATATGCGAGATGGTATCCCTGATGCTTGAGAAGATCTCCTAAACAGGTAGCTCCTGAAAAAAACGAGTCCATACCTTGTAGTGTGTTGCCATGTGTCCCGGTGACAAGGGGAATACCACATTGACTTGCGACCATACCAGCAATAGTATATCCTGTATCGTCCATTTGTGTAATTCGTGTAAATGTAGTGCCTTTGTCTGCAAGACGATTGAGATGTGGGGTAAGGTTTGGAAATGTGCTTGTATCTGAGTATGTTTGTTCAAGACCTTCGGCGTATAGAAGTACGAGATTTTTTTGTTTTTGTGTTGTAGTGACGAGATTTGGTTCTTTAAAATATGTCTCAAATGGGTATTGTTGTGATGGTGGTAAATTTTCAGACTGTTCTTCTGTTGGGTCATAGAGAAATGTTGGTTGCGTTGATTCGTGGTACAGTCGTATCACATCAATAGCTGTAGGAGAGAGTATGATAGAGAGGCAGACAAATGGTATTGATATACACATGTAAATACCTTTTCCGTATATGTGTGAACGAGATGTTTTTGCCAGTAAAAGAAGTATGACAATGGTCATACATATATAGATACCACTCGCAATGTAATATGTACCATATGCACCAAGACCAGCACCCTCAAGACCAAATGTGAGGTGGTATAGTACAGCTGTATTGATGCCGTCACCTGAGAGACGATCGATAATGATGTATGCTAAGTTATTTATTGCTGAAAGAATAAAAAGAATACTATATAGCCCAAAACGGATATAGGTGAATGATGTCCAGCGTTGGTATGCGAGTGAAAGTAAAAGGAGTGTATAGGAGAGTATGAGTAGCATACAAGGAGACCTGTGTGACTCATAGTATATCAAAATGAGCGTATCTGTGATAGGGTGGGATGGCTTGACAAATAGGAGGTATACTATTACTATAGGTATGTTATTTTTGTGTTATTTGTATGAGTATTAATACTATTTCAGCTGGAAAAAATATTCCAGAACAAGTCAATGTTATTATTGAGATTTGTAAAGGAAGTGTCAACAAATATGAAGTTGACAAAGAAAGTGGCATGTTGTTTTTGGACCGAGTCAATGGTACCTCTAGTCTCGGGTATCCCACTGATTATGGATATGTCCCTCAGACGCTCTCTGAAGATGGGGATCCAATTGATGCAATGCTTATTATCGATGAATCTGTGCCACAGGGTGTGGTAGTGCCATCACGAGTGATTGGGGTACTCTATATGGTAGATGATGGTGAGCGAGATGAAAAATTGGTGTGTGTTGCAGCTGATGATGTAACCAAATCTCATATTCAATCAGTAGAAGATCTCGGTGAAAATTTCAAACCAATGATTGAGCATTTCTATACACAATATAAAGCATGGAAAAAAGGATGGAAGGGGAGTAAGGTGGAGTTCAATGGGTGGGGTGATGCCGAGGCTGCCAAAAAAGAAATTATGGACGCAGTCAGTCGATATTCACAACAAGCATAAACAGATATGGGGGTACCCCGTATTCTCTCATTTACTTCAGAAGATATTTCAAACGCCGCGGCAGCTATTGTTCGCGGCGATTTGGTTGTGTTCCCAACTGAAACCGTATATGGGTTGGGTGCCAATGCGTATAGTGATGAGGCGGTGCAGAAGATCTTTGTTACCAAGGGGCGCCCATCTGATAATCCATTGATTGTCCACGTGGCAGATATTGAGGATGTTGACATGGTGGTACAGGATATTCCAGACTATGCACGTACATTGTTTTCACTTTGGCCTGGTCCGCTGACACTCGTTTTGTCAAAGATAGGACGTATTAGTTTGATCGCAACAGCGGGTGGGCAGACTGTAGGAGTGCGTATTCCAAATCACGATGGTACACGAGCATTTTTGCGCGCGGCTGGTGTACCTGTGGCTGCACCTTCGGCAAATATTTCAACACGTCCGAGTAGTACGATGGTTAGTCATGTGTTGTCTGACTTTGTAGACAAACCATTTGTGTATGGTGTGTTTGATGGTGGACCAAGTGAAGTGGGCATCGAATCTACTGTTGTGGATTGCACAGGAGGGCTACCTGTTATTCTCAGGCCTGGTGTAATTACTGCGGAGATGATTGAACAGACATGCGGACTTACTGTCATATTTGCACATACACAAGACGATACACTTCGTTCTCCTGGTATGAAATACAAACATTATGCGCCAGATGCACATATTTCTTTGATTGAACCAGATGCACTTGATCCACAAATGCTTGGTGGACATACTCTTGTGTATAGTGTTGTGCCTGATGACACGAGACCATTTCCTGTATTGCTGCTCTCAGAACAAAATGTCTACGCCATGTTTCGTCAGGCAGACGTGGATAATATAGAGCATATTATCATTCTCGATACTCCACAACTTCGGGCGCGAACTGGGTTGTATAATCGAATCTTAAAAGCGGCTGAGGGTGTGTAGAAGTGTCTTTGCTAGGCACTTTTGTTTTTTTTGGCGGTAGTGTACAATGTGTCGGTACCTATCTTTTATTTTATGTCTGAACTTGTCTTTGACATTGAAACCTACGGAGATATCAAAAATTACGATACCATGAAAGTGACAGTTGTCTCTATTTTTGATTATGCGAGTAACTCATTTTATTCATTTGATGAGCATGAATTGGCAAATCTCTGGCCATATTTTGAGCGTGCCGATCGTATCATTGGGTATAATAGTATTTCGTTTGATGTACCGATTTTGAACAAATACTATGCAGGTGATCTGACGACCATTCCACATCTGGATTTACTTAAAGAGATCAAAGATTCTTCAGGAAGTAGATACAAACTGGATGATATTGCGTCTGCCACACTCCAGATGAAAAAGAGTGCTGATGGATTGCAAGCTTTGCGATGGTATGAAGAAGGAAAAATTGACGAGATAAAAAAATATTGCGAACAAGATGTAAAAGTAACGAGAGATCTCTACGAGTTTGGACTCAAAAATAAGATGCTCTATTATCCAACACTGACTGGTCAGATCAATCCAATCGCTGTGGATTTTGAGATGAAGCAGGTTGCGGCAAATGCTACTGGTGGATCAGTGGGTGGGGGAATTAATATGACGTTGCCGTTCTAAAAAGTATATTCGTTAAATTCGTATTTCATTCGTATATTTGTATTGTTTTATATGCAAGACATTCAAGAAATTTTCAACCGCATCCAGGAAGCAAAAAAGAAACAAAAAGATTTTCGTAACATGTATAAAGATGCATTGTTAACCACTCCTGGATACAAAGAACTAACAGAGGAGATGAAAACGATGCGTGAAAAAAAGAAATCAATGGAACGTCAGGTGCGTGAGACGATGCTCAGTGAGATTGAACAGATGGAAAATCTCGCAATTGACATTGAGAGTGATACACAGCTCATCACTGACATTGCTCTGACAAAGATGGTCAAAGGAGAGGGGATTGAGATTGCTGATGAGCATGATCAGAAGTATGAGCCAGTGTTTGCGGTAAAATTCAAGAAAGTGGTGTAATAAAAAACGAGCCATATGGCTCGTTTTAAAATATCTCAAAATGCATCGCTGTTGGTTGTATTCCTTTCTCCATCAACTTTTTTCGTACATCCATCACCATTTCAGCGCTTCCACAGATATAGTATGCCGCGGTCTTGTCAATGAGTCGATCAAGATGGTCAGTGACACGACCTACTTCTCCTGACCATTGTCCCTTGGGTTGAGATAGTGTGCGATGCCATGCAAAATTATCATAGCTCGTCATCATCATATCAAGGTGATCTTCCCAAAATAGATCTTCTTCGTGTCGCACACCAAAGAGGAGTTCATAGATTGACTGCGTATGTCGTTTGTTGTGGAGCTCGTCTCTGAGGATTCCCATAATAGGGACAATGCCTGTACCAGTCGCAATGCAGATGTGTTTACGTGTTTTATCGTTAGCGAGGAATCTACCTTGTGGACCTTTCATGGTCAGTGTATCTCCTTCCTTCATCGCTGCGAAGTGGCTGGACGCTACGCCGCCATCAAAATATTTTACACACAATTCAAGATAGTTATCTTTTGGGGTAGAGGAGAGAGAATAGGAGCGAGGAACCATCTTGTCACCCTGAGGAAACATAAGTTGAATAAATTGGCCAGCAGAAAAAACAAAGCCCTTTGGGCGATCGAAACGGAGCTCAAAGACATTTGGAGTAAGTTGTTCTTTTTGGAGGAGGGTGATGCGGTATTCTGTCATATCTATTTGGTTGACTTTTGGCTTTATTTACGGTAGAATCGTATCATATGTGTCTGTTTTTTTCAAGATCGCAGATATATGTCATATAACATATAGCATGTAACAAATTGTTACAGGTTACATGTTATATGTTACATAAACGCATTTATCTCGACCATGCTGCTGCAACCCCGCTTGATTCACGGGTGTTTTCTGTCATGAAGCCGTTTTTGATATCAGAGCATGGAAACCCTTCAGCACTGTATCGTTCGGGTGTGGTGGCTCGGCAAGCGGTTGAGAGTGCTCGTAGACAAGTTGCAGATGTTCTTCATACAAACCCTGACATGATTGTATTTACTAGTGGAGGGACTGAGGGGAATAATATGGCGATACTTGGTGCGGTCAGACAGTTAAAAAATCATAGTGCCAGAAAAGCTCGACCGCATATCATCACAACTACTATCGAGCATTCATCAGTGCTCGAACCAATTCGTCAATTGGAAAAAGAAGGATGTGCAGTGACATATCTTCCCGTTGATTCAAATGGATTGATCACGGTTGAACAGATAAAAAAAGCACTTAAAAAAAATACCGTTTTGATTTCTATTGGATATGTAAACAATGAGATTGGAACCATTCAACCAATTGCAGAGATTGGAAAGATGTTGTTGCAATATAGAAAACAAAATCCAAAACAAACTGTTTTATTTCATACTGATGCATGTCAGGCGGTTAATTACTGCGATCTCTCTGTTGAGCGTTTACACGTTGATCTCATGACAGTGAACGGAAGTAAAATCTATGGACCAAAAGGAGTTGGCGCGTTGTTTGTACGTCGTGGTGTGATGCTTGAGTCAATTATGTATGGTGGTGGTCAAGAAAAAGGTATGCGTAGTGGAACAGAAAACGTTGCGGCAATTGTTGGATTTGGAAAAGCATTAGAGTTAGTAGAAAAAATGAAAGAGAAGGAAGCAAAACGATTGCGACAAATACAGATATCTTTTCTCTCACAGTTGCAGAAGCAATCCATTGGTGTAGTAAACGGTCCACAATGCACGGATGAGCGATTGCCAAATAATCTCAATATTCACATTCCAAACATCGAAGCGGAAACATTGATTTTGTATTTGGATGCTGCGGGAATAGAATGTTCCGCTGGCTCTGCATGCTCTACTGATTCATATGGTAGCTCACATGTGCTTCGTGCAATTGGACTATCTGAAAAACAAGCAAAAGAGTGTATCCGTCTAACGATGGGTCGTGGGACAAAAAAAGAGGATAGTGTTTTTGTAATCAAACAATTGTCACGTACGTTGCGTTTGTTAAATACGATGTAGCATGTTAGATCATAGTAGTGTATTAGATAGAAGTTTCTATGACGACGCCAATGTTGATTCGTCGTCTTTTAAAGCTACCCCAGGATTGACTGAAGAAGTGGTACGAGAGATTAGTACACAAAAAAATGAACCAACATGGATGTTGGAGAAACGTCTCAAAGCATTTGAGCTCTACAATCAAACAGCGATTCCAACATGGGGCCCAGATCTCAGTGGGCTTGATTTGGAAAACATTGTGTACTTTGTTCGCCCTGGAACGCAGGAGGCAACGAGTTGGGATGACGTTCCTGCTGATATTAAAAACACGTTTGATCGCCTGGGTATTCCAGAAGCAGAAAAAACAGTGCTTGCGGGTGTGGGTGCACAGTATGATAGTGATGTTGTGTATCACAATCTCAAAGCTGATCTCAAAGTAAAAGGTGTCGTGTTTGAAAACATGGACACTGCTGTGCATGAATATCCAGAGTTGGTAGAGAAATACTTCATGACAAGTTGTGTTCCGATTAATGATCACAAATTTGTGATGTTGCACGCTGCGGTGTGGAGCGGTGGGACATTTATCTATGTACCAAAAGGTGTCAAAGTAGATCTCCCATTGCAAGCATACTTTCGTATGAATGCCGAGCGTGGAGGACAGTTTGAACATACACTGATTATCGTTGATGAAGGTGCAGAAGTGCAGTATATAGAAGGCTGTAGTGCACCACGATACAATAGCAGCTCGATTCATGCAGGATGCGTAGAAATTTTTGTACACAAAAATGCGCGATGTCGATATTACAGTATCGAAAATTGGAGCAAGAATACCTATAATCTCAATACCAAGCGTGCGCTGGTGGATGAGAATGGTGTGATCGAGTGGATCAATGGAAATATGGGTAGTGGCGTGACGATGCTCTATCCATGTTCAATCCTGCGTGGACGTGGTGCTAAGTCTGATAGTCTGGGTATCGCCTTTGCAGGAGAGGGTCAGAATCAAGATACAGGGAGCAAGGTGATTCATGCAGCTCCAGATACGAGGTCAACGATTGTTGCTAAATCTATTTCTGCAGGTGGTGGTATTACGACATATCGTGGACTGGTCAAAGTACTCAAGTCTGCGGAGCGGTCAAAGGTATCTGTGGAATGTGACGCGCTTTTGATCGATGAAGCGTCTGTGAGTAACACACATCCATACATGAAAATTGATGTCAGCAAGGTGGATATAGCTCATGAGGCGCGAGTAGGAAAAATAGGGGATGAGGAGATTTTTTATCTCATGAGTCGTGGACTCTCAGAAGCACAGGCGATGCAGATGGTGGTGAGTGGATTTATTGAGCCAATCATCAAATCTCTTCCTCTTGAGTATGCGGTGGAGCTCAATAAGTTGATTGAGCTTGAAATGGAAGGTTCCGTTGGGTAATTTGTATTATGCCAAGCATAGAAAAAAAATTTATACCATATGGTAGTGGTATTACTACCGATATTAGTCAAATTCCATTTGATCGTTTTTCTGATTTTATATTTCAGCGCAGTGCGGTGCGTGGGATAGATAATTTCGATATCGTAGATAAAAAAAACGCACTACATAGTCGCGAGAGCACTTCGGTGTTTGGCCCAATGATCGATGTGTTGTGTGTTGAGACACACGCGACAGTGATGAATAATTCCGTTTTATCATTTGAGACACGTCCAGACAATTACATTCATCACCTGGTTATCACTATTCCAAAAGGATCATGTGTGGTTATTACTGATGAATTGTCTGCAAATGAGTTGTATGGCTCAATTGTTGATGTTATTGTTGAAGAAGGCGCGACGGTGCACTATCAAATAGACCCAAAAGAAAAAACATCTATCGCATGTCGATTGTTTCGTGCATATGTAAAACAGAATGCATACATAACCTGGGTGGAAAAAGTGCATCATACACAGGTGTATGTCTCGTCATTTCATACATATCTAGAACAACAGGGCGCAAGAGGAAATACCTACGGTGTATTTGATCAAGGTCAATCAAGTCAAACAGATATCTATGCAGCAACATATCATCTTGCTCCGCACACCATGTCAGATTCGATAAGTAAAGGGGTACTTCGTGGGAGTGCCAAGGCAGTGCATCGTAGTCTTGTTCATATTGCCTCAGATGCGCATGATTGTGAGGGGTATGAACGTCAAGACACGTTGCTGCTCTCAGATAGCGCTCAGATCAATGCAATTCCAAATCTAGAAATCAACAATAATCAGGTAAAGTGTTCACACGGTGCGACGACGACCTATATTGATGATGAGAAATTATTTTATTTTCTTTCGCGTGGGTTGGATAGAAAAACAGCGGAGGAGTTGTTTGTCTCTGGTCATATAGCAACTATCGAAGAAAAATTTTTCTAAAACAAAACACCACCCGAACTCCTCCTAAGCGCTGTACTCAAGTAATTCAGTACACTGCTCATTGGTTCGGGTGGTCTTTGATTGCGGAATTTTTAGTTTCTCTTCTCTCGGTGGTTTTGAATGATGAGACCCAAGAAACCGATGCTGAGGATGATGCCTGCAGCAAAAGTAACTATGAGCCCAATAAAGACGCCATGTGTGCCGTTGATCACATATCCCACACCGATACTGGTGTAGAGCACGACGATCATGGCGACGCTCGTTCCATCTTTCATCACTCCCCCTTGTGTGATGTATGGTGGTGAATTATTGGTACGCTAACAAAAAAATGGTCCCGTGTCAATAGGTATGACACCTTGATTTTTTGGTATATTTCTGCTAGGATATCAACAATTATGAATACTATCCGTTCACAATTCCCAATATTTCAAAACCACCCAGACCTGGTCTATCTTGATAGTGCTGCGACGACACAGACACCTCAGGTGGTAATTGATGCGATGAATGAGTACTACACACAGTATCGATCCAATGTTCACCGCAGTGTGAATGGGCTCTCAAATAAGGCTACCAATGCATATGAATCTGCACGTGGAAAAGTTGCTCATTTTATTGGCGCACAGAGTTCTGAGATTATCTTTACTTCTGGTGCGACAATGGGATTAAACATGTTACAAAAAAGTCTTACTGATTTTTTTGAACCAGGGGGAAATATCGTTCTCACTCGTCTTGAGCATCACGCCAACTTGATTCCATGGCAGATGACCGTCAAAAAATATAATTTGGAACTGCGTTTTATTGAGATTGATACAAAAACAGGAGAGATTGATATGAGTTCTGTTTTATCAATGATTGATGAGAAAACGGTGGTAGTGAGTATGACGCATGTTTCCAATGTACTCGGTACTATTGTTCCGGTGAAAGAAGTTACTCGCATTGCGAGAGGGAAATCAAAGAGCGTTGTGATTGTCGACGGATCTCAAGCGGTTGCGCACATGCCTGTAGACGTGGTAGATATTGATTGTGATTTTTATGTTTTTTCTGGACACAAGATGTATGGTCCAACAGGGATTGGGGTAGTGTATGGCAAAACAGCATTGCTTCAAAAAATGAAACCAGTCGTGTATGGTGGTGAGATGATAGATACTGTCACGTATGGACAGGCGACATGGGCGGATGCACCATATCGTTTTGAAGCAGGAACACCAAACATAGCTGGAGCGATCGGGCTAGGTGCTGCGGTTGATTTTGTATTGTCTCTTGGGTGGAATGAAATTCAGACACATGATGTCGAAATTGCACAGTATGCGATTGCAGAATTACAAAAAATTGAACGAGTTCGTGTGATTGGGTCAACACAATTTCCGCGTGGGCCAATTATATCGTTTGTCGTTGATGGGGTGCATGAGAGTGATGTAAATATGTTTTTGGAAAAAGCGGGGATTGTGGTACGTACTGGGAGCCACTGTGCGGCACCATTGATTGATCATCTTGGATTGTCTGGTACAATTCGGATATCATGTGGTATGTATACGACAAAAGAAGATATTGATCAGTGTATTACCGTACTTAAAAAAGTAGTTGTTCACGTATGAATCTAGAGCAGCGAAAACAACAGCTCAAAGAAGATTTCGCCGCACTTTCAAACTGGGACGATCGTTTTGCTTACTTGATTGATTTAGGAAAACAATTGCCTGTATTTGCGCAGGACAAAAAGAGTGATGAGGCTCGTGTGCGAGGGTGTCAGAGTGATGCTTGGTTGTTGGTTGAAAATAAAGATGGTGTGATTGAAATATCTGGAGACGCGGATGGTTTGATTACCAAAGGGATGATTGCACTGCTTGTGTGGTTGTATGGTGGGAGTAAGATGGAGGGGATGAAACAAGAGGATTTTTCAATACTTAAAGATATTGGTATGATAGAGCAGTTATCAATGCATCGTGCGAATGGATTTACAAATATGATTGAAAAAATAAAAACAGTATGTCACTCAATATAAAAAACCTATCCGTTACTGTCGAAGAAACCGAAATCATTCACGGACTTTCTTTGGAAATTCCAAAAGGGCAAGTCCATGCGATCATGGGGCCAAATGGGAGTGGTAAATCAACACTTGCGAATACATTACTTGGTCATCCAAAATATAGTATCTCTAGTGGGAGTGTCGTTGTTGATGATATAGACGTGACAGAGCAATCTCCAGATCAGCGTGCCAAAGCCGGATTGTTTCTCTCGATGCAGTATCCACCTGAGATCGGTGGTGTGTCGCTGGTAAACTTTTTGCGTCTCTCGTACGAAGCGATCAAAGGGGAAAAGCAAAATCCGATTACCTTTTTTCGACAGGTGAAAGAGGTAATGCAAACACTTTCAATGGATGAGGAGTTTGCAAAACGATCTATCAATACAGGATTTTCTGGTGGTGAAAAAAAACGTGCAGAAATTTTACAAATGCTAGTACTCAAACCAACGTATGCAATTTTGGATGAGACTGATTCAGGATTGGATGTGGATGCGCTCAAGATTGTGGCAGAGGGGATCAATCGGTTTAAAAGTGCTGATACAGGTGTGCTTTTGATTACTCACTACAATCGATTGCTTGAATATGTAGTTCCTGATGTGGTGCATATTATGGTAGATGGGCGAATTGTCAAAAGCGGTGATGCATCGCTGGCACATGAGGTAGAGCAGTCTGGCTATACACAGTGGATATCATAATATGTTGACCAAAGAACAGATTATCGAACAACTCAAAACGGTCAAAGATCCTGAATTGAACCTCGATATTTACTCGATGGGTTTGGTGTATGATATCTCTATTGCTGATGATGGGTCTGTTCATGTTTTACACACACTCACGTCTCCTGCATGTCCGATGGGGCCAACAATTCAGGGTGACATTCGCTCTTCTGTTCTTTCTTTAGGTGCTTCTTCCGTTGAAGTTGAGTTGACCTTTGATCCTCCGTATCAGCCGAGTGAAGAACTTCGAATGGCTTTGGGTATCTAGTACACCTGTCATCCTGAACGAAGTGAGGGATCCCTTTCGTAAGTTGCTATATTTCTATTCACTTCGTTCTAGCTAAAATAGATGTAAGAAAGGGATCCTTCGACTGCACTTCACTTCGTTTCGTTTCGCTCAGGATGACAAAATGTCGAGGTGATAAATAAAAACTGTATGAAAACCATCAAGGTCTGCAACGGACCAAACTGTTCGAGTAAAAATGCTGTGGGTATCATGGAGAAACTCTCTTCATTTTTTGGCTTGAACGCAGGAGAAAAAGATGATAGGATAGATCTCGATTATTGTCGATGTTTGGGGTTTTGTAGTGAGGCACCAAATGTGGCAGTAGATGGTCAGTTTGTTACAAATACGAGTCCAAGTACTGTTATTGAAGATATAGAAACAAAAGCAAAAAAACGCGAAGATATACACGCTTATAAAATAGATTTTGATGAAGATTTTTTACCACTATAGTTATGCAACCACTTCCACAAAATGAAAACGGAGAAGTAAAACTCCCAGACAATCTTCCAGATGATATTTCAATGAAGATTCGTAATGGCGGAGAGATTCGTCGAATTGTTGTTGATAGACAGGCATGTATTGCTGCGCGGTCGTGTGTGTTGATTGCTCCTGGTGTATTTGCTATGGATGAGGAAAATCTCGCGTATGTCGTGGATCCAGAGAGTACTGATGATGAGATGATTCGTATGGCGGCAGAGAGTTGTCCGACGCTGGCAATTCATCTCTATGATAAGGATGGAAATAAGTTGTTTCCACAAGAATAAAAATATCCACCATATCGGTGGATATTTTATTACTTCTTTTTTATTTCGAGTCGATCATTTTTTACATCTACTTTTACTGTGGCACCATCACTGATAGAGCCGTCGAGTATCTTCATCGCGAGGAGATCGAGGAGCTCTGTTTGGATCACACGCTTGAGTGGGCGAGCGCCGAGATTTGGATCATATCCTTTTTTACCGAGCCATTCTTTCGCACTATCACTAACAGTGAGTACAATTTTCTTTTCAGATAATCGTTGTTCAACAAGTGTGAGTTGAATATCAACAATAGAGCGAATTTGCTCTTCGTTGAGTGGGTGAAAGATAATGGTTTCGTCAATACGGTTGAGAAATTCTGGACGGAAATGATCACGCAATGCTTCGGTAACTTTTTCTTTCATCTTTTTCTCATCGGTATCAGCAGCCTTGTCACTCTTGGCTGTTTCAAATCCAAATGAACCGCGGCGGCCCAGTGACATAATCACATCAGAGGCGATGTTGCTCGTCATGATGATCACTGTATTTTTGAAATTCACTTTACGTCCTTTGGCGTCAGTCAGGTGTCCATCATCGAGAATTTGCAACATCATGTTGAAAATATCTGGATGTGCTTTTTCTACCTCATCAAACAAGATGACAGAGTAGGGACGACGACGAATTTTTTCCGTCAGCTGTCCACCTTCTTCGTATCCGACGTATCCTGGAGGAGAGCCAATCAGTTTACTTGCAGCAAATTTCTCCATGTATTCACTCATGTCCACACGAATGAGGGCTGATTCGTCATTGAAGAGAAACTCTGCCACCGCTTTGGCAAGTTCTGTCTTACCCACTCCTGTTGGCCCCATAAAGAGAAATGATCCAATTGGGCGTCTTTCTTCACCCATACCAGCACGAGAGCGACGGATAGCATTGCTGAGTGCATGGATTGCTTCTTCTTGGCCGATGACTCGTTTTTTGAGTTCTTCTTCCATTTTGATAAGTTTTTTGAGATCATCTTCGAGCATTTTTTTGACTGGGATTTTTGTCCAGCGAGCGACGACGCCTGCAATATCTTCGTCAGTGACTTCTTCTTTGAGAATCGTGCGGCCTTTTTGGACTTCACCAAGCTGTGCTTCAAATGACTGTATCTCTGCTTCGAGTGTTGGGATCAGACCATAGCGAATTTCGGCAACTTTTTGGAGGTCACCTTTGCGTTCTTCGATCTCAGCTTGTTGTTTTTGCGTATCAATTTTTTTCTTTCTTTCACGAATATTGTTGATAATTTCTTTTTCATGTTTCCAGTGGACTTCGAGTTCGTTACTACGCTCTTTGAGGTTTTCCAATTCTTCTTTGAGTTTTTTGAGACGATCTTTGGATTCTTCGTCTGACTCTTTTTTGAGTGCTTGCTGTTCGATTTCTAGTTTCATGATTTTGCGTTTGAGTGTGTCGAGCTCATCAGGCATACTTTCAATCTCCATACGCAGTGCTGAAGTTGCTTCGTCGATGAGATCGATCGCTTTGTCTGGGAGAAATCGATCGGTGATATAACGAGTAGAGAGCTCCACTGCTGCGACAATCGCTGGGTCAGTAATACGGACACCGTGATGTACTTCATATTTTTCTTTGATACCACGCAATATGGCGATTGTATCATCAATACTTGGCTCTGTAACAGTCACTGGTTGAAAGCGACGTTCAAAGGCAGCATCTTTTTCTATGTATTGTTGGTATTCTTTGAGTGTGGTTGCACCAATAGTACGGAGCTCTCCTCGTGCGAGTGCTGGTTTGAGCATGTTGCTGGCATCCACTGCACCGTCACTCCCACCAGCTCCGACGATGGTGTGAAGCTCGTCGATAAAAAGAATCATCTTTCCATCAGATTCAGTGACTTCTTTGAGGACTGCTTTGAGGCGCTCTTCAAACTCACCGCGGAATTTGGTACCTGCGACAAGTGATCCAATATCGAGACCAATAATCTCTTTGTCTTTGAGACTTTCTGGAACGTCACCTTTGACGATACGTTGGGCGAGTCCTTCGACAATGGCCGTCTTACCAACCCCTGGTTCACCGATTAACACAGGATTGTTTTTGGTGCGGCGAGTAAGTACCTGCATCACACGACGGACCTCATCATCACGTCCGATAACAGGATCAAGTTTTTCTTTGCGAGCAAGTTCGGTAAAGTTTTTACCGTATTTTTCCAGTGCTTGATATTTACTTTCTGGACTTTGTGAGTCGACGCGCTGGTTTCCACGGACACTGACGAGGACTTTGAGTATGTCGTCATATTGTGCCCCTTGCTTGCCGAGGATTTCAGAGACTGGATTTCGGTTTAAGAGAAAGGCGAGAAGGATGTGTTCGACTGAGATAAATTCATCGCCCATTTTTTTGCTTTCATTTTGGGCTTGTTCGAGTATATATCCGGTGGCTTGTGAGAGCATGATCTGGTTACCACTTACTGATCCGCCGTCTTTGGAGCGGGGGATAGATCTGACCATGGTGAGGGTGTTGTCACGGAGTTCTTTGAGCGTGACATTGAGCTTTTTGAGGACTGAGACGACAACACCATCCTCCTGTTCGAGGAGGGCTGCCATGAGGTGAGGAGGCTCTACCTGAGGGTTTTTGTACTCCTGCGATATGGCCGCTGCGCGTTGGAGAGCTTCCTGGGATTTGTGGGTGAAGTTTTGAGGTAGCATAGGATGTAAGTTAGCACTCTATATGTGAGAGTGATAATACTATACCATACTGGTAAAAGGTGTCAAGATTAGGTATAGTATACCAAAAGAATCTCTATTTAGGATATATTTTGTATGTCAAAAGAAAATCGCCCAAAAGTAGGTGTTGGGGTCATTATTCGAAAAGATGGTAAGGTGTTGATGGGAAAACGAAAAAATGCTCATGGTGATGGAACATGGACGTTTCCAGGAGGTCATTTGGAGTTTGGGGAAAGTTGGGAGGAATGTGCTAGACGTGAGGTGCGAGAAGAGGTTGGTGTTGAGGTGGGTGAACTGTCCTTAGCTCATGTGACGAATGATATATTTTCTGAAGAGGACAAGCACTATATTACGTTGTTTATGGTGGGGGATTGGGCGAGTGGAGAGGTGATGTTGTGTGAGCCGGATAAAAATGAACAGTGGGAATGGTTTTCTTGGGAGATGCTTCCGCAACCTTTGTTTATACCGGTATGTCATTTATTGGAAAGTGGCTATCACCCGTTTTTAGATACAAAGTAGATATGCAGGTACTGGGTGTTCGAATTGATCAATATAAAAAAGAGCAAGTATTTGAAAAGGTACGTGATTTTTTGCATTCCAATACTTCGCACATGTTGTTTACTCCAAACCCAGAAATGCTCGTGGCGGCTCATAAGTATCGGTTGTTTCGAGATACACTCAACAGGGGAGATCTCAATATTTGTGATGGATTTGGTATTCAGCTCTTGACTCGTGGCGCAGTACGGCGAATGCCAGGTGTGGATGTGATGCTTGATATATGTCGTATCGCGTCAGAAGAGAATAAAAGTGTTTTTTTGCTCGGAAGTGGATCTGACACAGTGCTTGAAAAAACAAAAAAAGAATTATTGCGACAGTTTCCTAATTTGAGAATTGTTGGTGCGCATGCGGGTGTGTCTATTGAGATTAATGTAGAACTAAATACGCAGAATACACAGCAAATGATTACTCATTACGAACCATTTACTGGTCTTTCGTTAATCAAGTATTCCAAAGAAGAAAATGATCAGCTTTTGGATACTATTATCTCTGTGGCGCCGGATATACTCTTTGTTGCGTTTGGACATATCAAGCAAGAAGCATGGGTTGCAGAAAATATATCCCAATTACCAAGTGTTCGACTTGCGATGGGGGTTGGTGGGTCATTTGATTTCGTATCTGGTAGTGTGACACGTGCCCCTAGACTTTTTCGCTCTGTTGGACTAGAATGGCTATGGCGTCTACTAGTTCAGCCTAAGCGGTTTTGGCGGATTATAGATGCAATTATTTTATTTTCTTTTTACTTTATATTGTCATATGTCAGAAAGAAGTATTGATCATAGATTTGTTGGTAATGCAAATGAGGAAGCAAGTACGGAGCATGGTGATTTTCATGAGGCACTTAGAGAGTTGCGCGTGTTATTAGGTGAGGAAAAGCAAAAAAATTTTGATATTGGGTATGCTACTGTGTCTGTGCATGATATTGGAGATATGGTGAACGTTACTGTGCAGCGCAAAGAGGGTGGTGTTGAGCGTCGCGTGGTATTTCGTGTCTGGCCTGATATGATGAAAGTAGCTGGGGTGGAGACAACTATAGATACGAGTGTGGGGTATCCAAAGAAAAGGGGTTCTGATAGTATTCCTGTCTTTTCTCTAGATTCTGTAGTAGCAGAGATTCGCAAGGTAATGTGACATGTGATATTACATATTTGGTTTATGTTTAAAAAAATTTTTGGAGAAATAAAAACACAACAACGTGTCTGCCCTAAATGTCAGCATGGAGTCGCACAGGTACGTGAGGCGTATGTTTCTGGTGGTTTTGCGAGCCGTATTCTCAACCTGAGTGCTTCTGGATATGCTGTCTTTACCTGTAATCAATGTGGTTTTTCAGAATTTTTTGCACAAGATGTTGTGCCTGGTGCTGATGTAAATAAGAAAAAAAGACGGTGGGAGAATGTGCTTGATTTTCTTTTTGGTTAGTTTGTATGTCTGTTATTACTCGTATCCCACCATCTCCAACAGGATCATTTCACATTGGTACGATGCGCACCGCATTGTACAATTATTTGTTTGCCAAAAAGAATGGTGGAGTCATGTTGTTTCGTAGTGAAGATACTGATACTGAGCGCTCTACCAAGGAGTTTGAGCAACAAATTTTTGCGGGGCTTGTTGCGATGGATTTGCTTGATCCAACAACTCCTATTATTCGTCAATCAGAGAGGACTGCTCGATATAGAGAGGTGCTCGAGTCACTTTTGGAATCTGGAAAAGCATATTACTGTTTCATGAAACCAGAGGAGTTGGATGCAATTCGTGCACAACAAGAGAAAGATGGATTACCAACACGATATCCTGGTACATTTAGAGATTATCCACTAGCAGAAGCACGAGCACGTGTTACAGCAGGAGAGCGTGCAGTCATTCGTTTGTGTCTTCCAGAAGATCGTGAGGTAAAGTGGAATGATTTGGTTCGTGGTGAAGTTGCAATTCATACCAAAGATATGGATGACTTTGTGATTGCTAAAGGATTGGATATGCCACTGTATCATCTCGCTGTGGTGGTAGATGATATCGATATGCACATCACACATGTGCTTCGTGGTGAAGATCATGTGAGTAATACACCAAAACAAATATTGATTTACGAAGCGATGGGTGCGGCATTGCCAGAGTTTGGACATCTACCATTGATTCTCAATGCGGACAAGACAAAATTGAGCAAGCGAAAAAATAAGACATCAGTTCAAGATTATCTCGATGAAGGGTATCTTAAAGAAGCACTTCTTAATTTTGTTGCGTTTATCGGCTGGAATCCTGGTGGAGAACAGGAAATATATTCTCTTTCAGAGATGGTAGATGTGTTTTCACTTGATCGTGTGCAAAAAAGTGGTGCGGTGTTTAACTTAGAAAAATTGGATTGGTTTAATAAGGAATGGATGAAAAAACTACCAATTGAAATACTTGTTGAGAGAATACAACCATTTTTTGAAGAAGTAATGGGGGAAAAAAGTTACGAAGTTGCAAAGTTGCGAAATGCGATTGGTCTTGAGGTTGAACGGAGTGCAACGCTAAAAGAGTTGGCAGAAAATATTACGTTTGTCTTTGTCGATGAACTACAATATGATCCAGCAATTTTGATCTGGAAAAAATCAACTGTCGAAGATGCAAAACAGAAATTAATAGAAATTAAACAGAAATTAATAGAAATCGATGATGTTGATTGGACAAAAGAGTATCTGGAAAAAGCGATAGTCGACTGGATAGGGGTTATGGGATATGGGAAGGGGGATGTACTCTGGCCTCTGCGTGTTTCATTGAGCGGAAAACAAAATAGTCCTGGACCATTTGAGATTGCATTTGTTTTGGGGAAAGAAGAAGCGTTGGCTCGTATCAATCATGCAATTTCTCTCTTGTAACATTGTATGTATAAAAAGATACTTCTCCTGTGCGGTGCTATCTCTGTGGCGGGGGTGGGTATCTTTTTTTTATCAGTTCAGCGGACAAAAGATCCCTCAATAGCACTTCAAGAAAGTGAGCCTGTAGCATTGCAAGAGGAAGTGGCTTCAGCAACAGTAGAGTTGCTAGTAGATATGGTGACCACCTCTGAGGTGGCAGAAACAGATATCGAGCAGATTCCACCTGTAACACCAATTCAGTTTGATAGAATTAATCAACAGCTCATCGTCGCACATGCGATGGGGACGATTGCAACAACGACGGTGGATGGGACGGGGACCAATAGCCTGGAAGCGTTTTTGTATTCATACGAGCAAGGATTTCGTATCTTTGAGATTGATATCGTCATTACCGCCGATGATCAGGCTTTTTTACTTCATGATAATACCGAACCACTCGTCGGCCTGCGTGCAGGTGATACGTATCGGAGTGTTTCCTCTAGTGCTATTTTGGGTAAAAAATTTCGAGATACGTTTACTATTTTGACATGGCATGATGCATTGGTATTGTTACAGACATATCGAGATGTATCATTTGTGCTTGATATCAAAGACGAATTTGCTCACACACTAGAGATTCTCGCAGCTGATCCATTGTTTTATGAAGGAAATATCAAGGATCGTATCATTCCGCAGGTATACAATCCTGATGACATGATGTCTGTGCGTACCTACGAGTTCAATGATGTAATTTTTACCCTCTATCGTAGCGAGATGACGGATGACGAAGTAGTATCTTTCGTCGGAGAGAATCCTGATATTACTGTCGTGACGATGTGGTGGGATAAACGGTATACTGACCGTTTTGCAGTATTACTTCGTGATAGGGGTGTTGGTACATATGTACATACACCAAATCAACGTGATGTTGTCAGATCATTCTTGATCAAAGGGGTGGGAGTCTATACGGATGTGTTTTGGAAAAAATAGTGCACCATGTGATGTACACTGTTTTGGTGTAAAAACGAAGGACCCGGCCGCAGAGCAAGCTGCGGCCGGGCCGGATCGTCGGTTCACGGCACGTAGCCGTGAACCGACCAGAACATTTTCATTTCTGCCTCCTGAAGGTGGTTGTTGAACGCGCTACTGCCACCAAAGGGTGGTCCAGTGCGCACATACACGTTAACAAAGAGAGAGAGATGTCAAGGCTTTCTTGTGGATAATGTATATTTCAATCCGCGTGTATGGTATACTGTTGGTATGAAATGTACTTTTTGGATCAGTAGTATTTTTGTCTGTATCAGTCTGTGTGTATCAATCAGCTCTGTTTTTGCGTTAACTGAAATTGAAGAGTTAAACCAACGGATTGCTGAGAAGAAAGAAAAAGTGCGTCAAATAGAAGAGAGTATTGAGGGGTACAAAAAAGAAATTGCAGTGAAACAAACAGAGGCGATGTCTTTGTCCAATCAGATTGCCATCCTAGACAATCGACGTAAGCAGGTGGAGCTCGATATCGATGCGACGCAGACCAAACTTGATACATTAGCTTTGGAGCTGCAGTCGCTTGGGTTACAGATTGAAGATAAAAAAACAACAATTGAAAGACAAAAGAAAATACTTGCTGAGTTACTTCGTACAATTCATCAAAGTGATCAAAAAAATAGTCTAGAGATATTCATTGCATACGATAATTTTTCTGATTTTTATACTCAGACACAGGCGGTAAAAACAGTTGAGCGAGATATTGGCAAGACTGCCAAGAATGTTCGTATCGCAAAAGAGGATTTGGAATCAAAAAAAAATCAAACTGAGGAAATTACAGTAGCGGTACAAAAAACCAAAGAAGCACTTGATGCAAAGCGACAATCATTGGAAGAACAAGCTGAGTTGAAAAGTGGATTGCTGGCCAAGACAAAGTCATCAGAGTTGACATTTCAAACATTACTCAATACGCTACGAAGTCAATATCAGCAGATTGAAGGTGAGATTGCTGGCATAGAAGAAGAGGTACGCAAAAAACTAGAGGCAGAAAATAAATTAGATGAGGAGTTAGATGATAGCTCATCTATGCTTTGGCCTGTACCAAGCAAGTATATTACTGCATATTTTCATGATCCGAGTTATCCATATCGACATGTGTTTGAACATAATGCGATTGATATTCGTGCTGGACAAGGTACGTCGGTAAAGGCTGCTGCGAGTGGGTATGTAGCTCGTGCGAAGTATTGTAGTATCCCATCATGTTATAGTTTTATCATGATTGTTCATGCTGGTGGTTTGTCAACAGTGTATGGGCACATGAGTGCTTTGTATGTCAAAGAGGATGCGTTTGTGGCACGAGGAGATGTGATCGGGCTTTCAGGTGGTACCCCAGGAACCAATGGCGCAGGTCCGTTTGTGACAGGTCCACATCTTCATTTTGAGGTGCGTGATGATGGTGTTCCTGTGAATCCACTTAATTATCTTTCACAATAATTTTTATTGTATGCATATTATCGATTTTATTTTTCTTCTTATTATCGTTGGATTTGGCATGTTTGGGCTGTGGTTTGGATTAGTACATACGCTTGGGTCATTGCTTGGTACACTTCTTGGTGCATATCTTGCTAGTCGATACTATGAGCCACTTGCCAATTGGCTTGTTGCACTTACGGGGTGGGAGGATAATATTGCGCGTGTCGTGATGTTTATTATCTCATTTATTATTATCAATCGATTGGTTGGGTTTATTTTCTGGGTGATTGATAAAAGCACAAGTATTATTACAAGCCTTCCATTTATCAATGGAATTAATCGGATGCTTGGTGGTGTGCTTGGTGCGTTTGAAGGTGCGATTACACTTGGGCTTATCTTGTATTTTATTGAACGTTTTCCTTTGTCAGCTCCATTTATGGATCGTCTTGCTGATTCGACAATTGCGCCGTCATTAATTGCTATGGCAAGTATTTTGTTACCGTTATTACCAGATGCATTACGATTGGTCGAAGAAACAGTTGATTTTGTAGAAGGTCGTGTGACGGATATTGCTTCTACTACTGCGTTTTAATATATGTATATAAAAAAGACACTGGTATTGTGCGTGGGGTGTCTTTTTTTATTGAGTGGCTGTAGCGTCGTGAAACACGACATAAATCAGCCGCAAAAAGAGACGATTCAACGTCTATATCAGGTTAGTGCACCGTGGGATAAGGCATTTTTTGATGCACTGTATGATGCAAAGCCACAGATCCCATTGTTACAAACAGATGTGGTTGGTGGTATTGTCCCGCATCATTTACTTGCAGGAAAATATATTGCAACATTTTTTGAAACAATCAAAAGACAAAAACCGTCTACAGTTGTTATTATTGGGCCAGATCATTTTGGACGTGGACGTGGAAAAATTTCAACAACAATGCGAGATTGGAAAACGCCATTTGATGAGGTACAGACAAACATTGAATTACTTGAGAGGGTAAGACAGTATGCTGCTGTAACAGTTGATGAGGAGGTAATAAAAGAAGAACACAGTATATATGGAATTATTCCGTTCATTGCTCGTACATTACCTAAAACACAAGTAATCACGTTTGCACTTCGAGGTGATATGACGAGTGAAGAAAATCAAGAGCTTGCTCGTGTGCTTGTTGATATGTTACCAAAAGATGCTGTTGTTGTTGCTTCTATTGATTTTTCACATTATCAACGTGTCGAGGTGGCTGATTTTCATGATGAATTATCTCATGCGGTGATTCAGTCATTTGACTATGATCGATTAAAGAAATTAGAAATTGATTCTGTTCCAAGTTTGGAGACACTGTTGCGGTATCTAGAATTTCGTGGGGCACAAAAAATAGCAGCATCATTTTCTGACAACTCCGAGCGTATTATCGGGACACGTGACGTACTTGAGACCACGAGTTATTTCATTCCGTTTTTTGTTGTAGGAGAGAGACAATCAGTTGCGTTTGCCTCAACATTAAACTTTGGAGATATGATGCTGGATCGCAATGTCGCCAAAGCGATGGGGGAAAAAGGAATTCCATATCTTCTCGATCCGCTCGCAGGAAATGAAGGAAGATTTTTTTCTGGTGTTGATATTACTGCTGCAAATTTGGAGGGTCCATTTGCGGATGTGCGTCGACCAACTGAGAAATCGATTGCATTTCGATTTGATCCCGTGCTTATTCCTCAGTTACAAACATATGGATTTAATCTCTTTACGTTGGCAAACAATCATTCTGTGGATATGGCATATGCAGGGGATAGTGAAACGCGAAATCACTTGCGTACTACAGGGATTGATTTTTATGGACATCAGTACAAAGTGGCTGATGATTCGTACTTACTCAAAGAGGTAGGTGGTGTGAAACTCGCCTATGTTGGGGTCAATGACACACATCCAAATACAGATATTGCGAGTGCGATTGAACTAGTAAAAAAAGGGGAACAAGAAGCTGATTTCGTGATCGCCAATATTCACTGGGGTGTGGAATATGAGACCAAGTCACATCCACGACAGCAGACACTCGCGCATCAATTTATTGACGCAGGTGCCGATGTTATTTTGGGTCATCATCCACATGTGACGCAGGAAATTGAGGTATACAATGACCGTCCAATTTTTTACTCAATGGGTAATTTTATTTTTGATCAGTATTTTTCTGTGCCGACACAAGAGGGATATGCAGTTGGGCTCACGTTTATCAAAGAAGATAAAAAACATGTTCATGCGTATCTCTTTCCTCTGCAAGGAGAAAAAAGTGCGGTGAGGCTCAAGAGTCCGTCAGAGCGATATACCTTTATTCGGACATATTTTGACGAAGCACTTCTTTCAAAGTATACTAAAGAAAATTATCTTTCATTTACGTTTTAATGTGTATGCAAACGCCATCCATGTCAAAAGAGTTTTGGGTGTTTAGTGGGGTTATTTTTGTGTTACTGTGTGTCGGGGTGATTCTGCAGTTAGTGGTGTTTCGTAATGTGGCACCGACTGTCGAACGTACAGATGTGGTTATACAAGAGCCCACTTTACCAGTAGAAAATCAAGGTAATACACTGGTTTCAGGAACCGATACGCGTGGTGAGTTTTTGTTGGAACCAAATTCACTATGGAAAATATATACTAATATTGCTCCTGTAGCGTTTGAGGTTGACTGGTTGGAGACACCGAGATTTATTTCTTTGGCTGATAAAGATATTGTTCCTGAAATGTTTTCTGCATTTGAAGATGTAGAACAATTACGTAAAGAGTTTCAGGGCGGTGCGTGTCAGTATTTGTCCCCTGATGATACACGGAGTGATTGGTACTGTTATCCGTATTTGTATGAAGTTGGTACGATTATCTCTGGACTTGGTTGGGAAGGACGTTCGATGTATTTGTTGTTTTTACCTCAAGAGGGTATGGGTATTACATCACTTCCATACTATGTACTGTTTGATAGTACCAGTTCAAAAAAGTTTATTGTAATAGAGCCAAGCGCTTTGACAGCTGTGCAAAATAATTCTGAATATACACAGTCTATTTGGGACACTGAGAATAAGCTACTGTCTCGAATCCTACTTGGTGCAATTCCTGCAGAAATACTTAATCTGCCTCAGACAAATGTTACTCCCCAGGAGATAGCACTTGAGGATGGTTCTGGGACGATGCTCTCATCAAGGTATGAGTATATGGAACGTACTATTGGTTCTTTTAGTGGTTGGGAATCACGTACACCGTATGAAAATATATTCGGTATTTATGATGTATCTACTGGTAAGATGAATCCTCCGTTACGTACAGCGACACGTTTTGAGTCTAAAGAGTGGGGCATCTTTTACATGGATAGAAATGCATTTGTATTGAATACACCAGGAGGCCGTAGGTTATATGAATATATTCCATATTTTCTTCAGTGGCCAGATAATCAAGAAGAAAAGAATATGTATGCAGCACGGTATATTCCAGAAATTAATTGGACAGATGGACGTGATAATGTAAGTGATACATTTGTGCTTGGAGGCACTGTAGCGATCGGTGGATGTCAGCAAGGAGTGGTGCCTTTTACAAATATTGTGACGAATGAGTCCTGGTTTAAGGTGTCTGATTTGAAACAAGTTGGAATGACCAAACAAAAAGGTGAACCAGTGTTTACAGTAGTAAACCCACAAGAACATTCGTATTATAAGCAGTTGTTTGCATATGGTTTTGAGGGGTCAAGATCGATGTATTTTTCGGAGAATGGTATTGATCCGACTTTGCCTGAATCTGAAGGAGGAAGTCGTTTGGTTACACAAACAGAAACAGAAAAATACGCTCAATTTCTTGCAGACAACCCAGTATTTTTTTGGAAAGATTCTATGGGAAACTGGCGTGTATATCAAAAATCAAAGTATCAATCAATGGCTGAATGTGGCAAACCAGTTATCTATCTCTATCCAGAAGAAACAACAGATGTAAATGTACAGGTGGCACCAAACGGTGGATTTACTGAGACGATTCCAGAATATCCAATGGGTGGGTGGAATGTGAAAGCTGAACCAAATGGTGCATTGACATCATACGATGACGGGCAGTCATATCCATATTTGTTTTGGGAAGGATATGCGTCTGGATTTGAATACCCAAAACAAGGATTTGTTTTTGCACAAGATGATGTGGAGAATGGAATGAAAAAAGTTCTTGCTCAGTTTGGTATGAATGAGACAGAGATTGCTGATTTCCTCGAGTTTTGGCTCCCAAAGATGGTTGAGAAACCATATGTCTTTGTCACATTTGCAGATCAGCGTGCGTTTGAAGCGGTTGCACCGCTAAAGATTACACCAAAGCCAGATAGCGTACTTCGTGTCTTTATGTACTTCCAACCACTTGATGAAGCTCGTACCGTAGATCCACTACCAATTCGTCCGTTTGTTCGAAAAGGATTTAGTGTGGTAGAGTGGGGTGGAATGTTATTTAAATAATTGAGTATGGAAGGTGAATTTGATTCAAGTAAGTTTATTGAAAGGGAGAGAAGGGAACTTTGTCGCCAGCATATCGAACGTATTCGCAATCTTCTTTTTGATAATGCCGATGATCTTTTTGGTGGTATATTTGATGGTGATACTGTGGAAAATGCTATTATAGAAGCGATACAAAATGAAGGTCTGGATCGTGCCTGTGTTGTTGCATTTGCATTTATGGATGACGATGTTAATCCTGAGGAAATAGTAGAATCGATACCTGATGGTTTGTTGCTAGAGATGAAAAAAGTACTACTAGAGTACCAAGATAGATGTTTTCTTCAGTAAATATATGCTGATAGATACCCACTGTCATGTTCAATTTAAAGCGTATCAGGACGACCGAGAGGTCGTTCTTGGGCGTTGTAAAGAGAAGGGTGTGGTCATGAATGTCATTGGTACACAGCAGAGTACGAGTCAAAAAGCGGTTGAGCTGGCAGAGAGTCGTGATGACGTCTATGCCACAATTGGGTTGCATCCGATTCAAACAGAAAAAATTACTGTGGAGGAAGAAACAACGATGTTTGTGGCACGAGGTGAGGATTTTGATATGGAGTTTTATGACACACTCGTTCGTTCTTCAAACAAAGTGGTTGCAATAGGGGAGACGGGACTGGATGCGTTTCATGTACCAAAGGATCAGGAGCTCAGTGCAGTAATGGAAAAACAGTGGGGGTTGTTTCTCAAGCATGTAGAGTTAGCCCAGCGACATGATCTACCACTTGTGATTCATGTCAGAGATGCACATGAAGAACTTATTAAAAGATTAAAAGATCAGAAGATTAATATAAAAGCAGTCATTCATTGTTTTACTGGCAACTGGGAGCAGGCGCAAGCATATCTTGATATGGGTTTTTATCTCGGATTTACTGGCGTTGTTACATTTCCTGTCAAAAAGACAAATCCAACAGCCCAAGAGCAATTGCTCGAAGTGGTAGATAAGATTCCACTAGATCGGATACTCGTAGAGACCGATGCACCATATCTCGCACCACAGGCGTATCGAGGGCAGCGCAGCGAGCCATGGATGGTGGAAGAGGTGGTGACGTTGTTTGCCGCTAGACGAGGTGTGTCGGGTACAGAGATGCGAGAGACGACGGTACGAAATGCAAAGACTTTGTTTGGTCGTATCCACATGTCATAATGTATAGAAGTTGTATTGTGTAAGAAATGCACGGTTTATATCAGGCGTGCATTTTTTATTTGACAAGATATGGATGGGTATAGTTCTTAAAAAGAAAAATTTTGAAACCATTGACGATTTTGGTGTATGTGTGTATACTGTTGCAGTTATATTATATCTTTTGTATGAAAAAAATACTGTCAAATTATGGTGTGCTTATTGGTGCACTTTGTCTCACTATCGTACTTTCTCGCATGTCACCAGTTTTGTTTGATTTGTTTCATCATAGTGCTGATGCAGGCATGCTTATTACTTTTTTCGCAGTTTCAGTGCTTTTCTTGCTTAGTTTCGTGATTCACTATTGTGCTGTTCGTGTTCATTTTCCTTCCTTCGTCGTGGCAATTTTCTTTGGTATTGCAGCGCAACCGATGCTTGGGAGTATTACAGCTCATGACCATATTTTGGGTATTATCGTAGGGGCAGGAGCAACACTGATACTGTTTGGCGGTGGACTTGAGACACCATTTGACAACTTCAAAAAATTGATCTGGAAAATTTTGAGTCTTTCTTTTTTCGGTTTATTTCTTACTGCAGTATTGCTTTCATGTAGTGTCTATTTTTTGGGCAATCTTTTTGGTACCCATGTTCCTGTGGTGGTTGCAGCATTGCTTGGAGCTATTTTGGCATCTACTGATCCTGCCGCGATTATTCCTGTACTTCGTTCACTTCGGTTTAATAATCGTCAGACCAAAGATTTAGTTATTTCAGAAAGTGCTGTCACGGATGTAACGGGTACATTGTTGACAGTTGCGTTTTTGGGAATTTTGGTTGCGGGGGGTTCATTTATCTCAATTACTGATGCGTATCAGTCGTTGTTTTCTGCTGAAGTTGGGCATATCCTGTTTGAGGAAATTTTGTATGGTGTGATTTTTGGTGTACTTGGATTTGGGTTACTGACAGTATTGACCCGAGCCATCTCAAATCATGGACAAGAGGCTGAGGCACACGCTGCATATTTTCTCTTTGTCCCGTTGTGTATCTTTACTCTTGCGGCAGCGTTTCATGGAAGTGGGTATTTGGCATCGTTTATTGCCGGTCTATTGTTTGTGCTTTCTCGCCACATGCATCAGACAGAGCATTTCTTTAATTACACTATCGAAGGATTTTTTAAACCAACCATTTTTATTTTGCTTGGTGCATTGGTAGATATACCTGAATTGATTGCGTATGCTGGTATTGGTATTGTGGCATCCGTGTTGTTTATGTTCGTAATTCGGCCTATTTCTGTATTTCTGACGTTAGCACCGTTTTCTTTGTTTGGAAAAGATAGGTTTACTGTAAAAGAATTGATATTTGTTTCATTTGTTCGTGAGACAGGTGCTATCCCGGCAGTATTGTTGATTACCGTGATGAGTAGTGGTATTCCTGGCTTGGATGGGTTGGTACCAATTGGTATGTGGGTTATTTTGTCTACGCTCATTGTAGAGCCACCATTGACCCCATTTATAGCAAAATGGTTGGGTGTGGCACAGCCAATTAAAGATAGTATTGAACTCGCAATTCAAAATGGTAAAACTCCGTTTGTGGTTTTGGGTTCACGTGGGTATTCATTCTTGGATCGTCTTCCATATGTGACGCAGTGGGCTGTTCGTCATAATATCTATCGTATTGTAGTGCTTCATTGTCCAGAAGATAAATATACTCAAGAGTACGCAGCCTCTATTGAAGGGCAGGCAAAGTTAGCATTCATGCAAGTTAATAACACACGTTCTGATAAAGGTGAGGCTACTATTGATTTTGAGTATATTAGTCGAACTGGGTTCCTTCAGGACAATATTGATGCTTTGGCTAAAGAGGATGATCTTGTTACTGCGATTTTTGTGGGCAGAAAAGTTCTTGATTATCGCCTCGACCAGGTAAAAAATCTCAAGGTTCCTTTGTTTTTTATAGATTAAATTTTGAAAAGTCTTGATTTTTATCGCAAGGTAGTGTATACTATTTCATTTTTCTATAAATTTGGCTGTAATAAGCTAAATTATCCACAGATGAGTGCCTTCAAAAGCATTGACGGATTGGGTTTTGGGTGTTATCCTTTTTGTGTACGTATATGAAGACAGATTCTCAAAAACAACGTGCGTATACACTTTTAGCCTTGCGTATTATGGGAGATATGGGCGCAACGATAGCTATTCCAGTGGTTGTGCTTGTTGCTTTTGCTCAGTATGTGTCTGAAAAATACGGATATGGGTACTCTCTCACTGTGGTCGCGTTTATCTGTTCTGCGCTCATTTCTGGATACAGTGTTTGGAAAAAAGCAAAACGATACGGCAAAGAATATAGCGATATTGATTTACAATAAGTATATATGGCAGAAATTCACATCCCAACCCTTGCTCCTGAAGTGATTGGCCACATTGGTCCAGTTGCTATTACCAATACGCTGATCAATGTTTGGATTGGTATTTTGATACTTGCTTTCGTCGCGTATGCACTGCGCAAGCTCACACTTCGTCCGGGACGATTTCAAAACGGATGTGAGTTGATACTTGAGATGTTGTTGCCGTATTTTGATAGTGTGACGCAAGATCGACGAAAGACAATGCGCTTTTTACCTATTGTCGGGTCGGTCTTTTTCTTTATTTTACTCTCCAACTGGCTTGGTTTGATACCTGGGACTGGGAGTATTAGTGTTGGGCACTCGATGTTGCTTCGTCCTGCCAATACTGATTTGAACCTGACACTGGCTATGGCATTGGTGGCTGTAGTATCTTCACATATCTTTGGTATGCTCTCTGTTGGGGTGTTTGTCCATATTGGAAAGTTTTTACAGTTCGGTAATTTTTTTAAAAGTTTTGCACACGGTCCAATTGCTGTATTTCAGGCAATTATTGAGTTTGGTGTAGGGCTACTTGAAATCATTAGTGAAATTGCCAAAGTGTTGTCTCTCTCACTTCGTTTGTTTGGAAATATCTTTGCGGGTGAGGTACTGTTATCAGTGATCACGGCTTTGGTTTCTTTGGCCGCACCGACACCGTTTATGTTGTTTGAACTTTTGGTTGGATTGATTCAGGCGAGTGTGTTTGCGATGTTGACATTGGTGTATTTGACCGTAGCGGTGGAGGAGCCGCATGGAAGCCATTGATAACAATTGACAATTGACCGGTGACAATTAACAAAAATGCTGTAGTCCGTAGCTATGCTGTGTAAAATAATTACGCAGTACGTGGTACGAAGTACGCTGTACGTTAGTGCCAATTTATTCAGAGGCAAAAGACGAAGTAAAAAAATCCTTTTTACCCTTCGATCCGCATGTCTCACATAAGTATTTTCGTATGGAACACGAATCAATCGTAGCGCTCTCAAAAGCGTTTACAATGGCAATCGGTGGTTTGACACCAGCGCTTGCAATCGGCAAGATTGTATCCAAAGCTATGGAATCAATCGGTCGCAATCCAGAGTCAGCAGGAAAGCTCTTCGTCCCAATGTTGCTTGGTGCAGCGTTTGCTGAGGCGATCGCGATTTACTGTCTCGTGGTTGTATTCACACTCAAATAAGTATACTCTTCGACGGAAGACGTGGATTCCATGTCTTTCGTAAAAAGTATAGTTATTCCCAATTACATGTATATGGCAAAAGTTCAAAATGAACACACAACAGAAACAGAAGTGCATGCTGAGACAATTTCTCATATGAGTGCACCAGCAGATGAATCTGTTACAGCGTCACTGGGTATCAATGCACAGTTGTTTGCATTTCAGCTCGTCAACTTTGCAATCGTGCTTGGAATTGTTTGGTTTTTGATTCTCAAACCATTAACCAAAAAAATGGAAGAACGAAAGCAACTTATTGATGAGAGTCTGGATAAGGCGAAAGAAATTGAGACCAATCATCTCATGAGTCAACAAAAATATCAGGAAAAAATTGATGAGGCCAAAATTGAGGCCAATGCTATCGTAGCAGCATCTCACGAAAGTGCAGAAAAACTTGCTGAGTCACTTCGTGGTAAAGCAAAACAAGAGATTGAACTGTTGATTGAGCAAGCAAAGAAAAATATTGAACGTGAACGTGCTGATATGCGAGAGGAAATCAAAAAAGAAACAGCAGACATGATTGTGTTGACATTACAAAAAGTATTGGGAGAAACTCTTTCCAAAGAGATTGATACAAAATATATTCAATCCTTGATCAAGAAATAATATATGCAAAAAAAGACAGTGGCACAGTATGCATATATACTCTACGCACTGACACGAGACATTGCACAGGCGGATATCGACAAAGCAATTTCTGTGTTTCATGAGTATCTCCGCAAGGAACATGCATCACATCTGCTGAAAACAATTGTACAGACATTCCAAGCACGTGCTGAAGAATGGAGTAAAGGACCAATCGCAGTGATCACTACTGCACATGATGTGAGTAATGATGAGTTGCAATCAATTGTTAGGCTTCTCGCTGCGGATATGAACTACACACATGTGAAAGATTCGTCACTGCTGGGGGGTTTTACCGCACAGACAAAGACACTTCATATTGATGCGAGTCTCAAACAGTCATTACAAAAACTCCATACACATCTTGTCTCATAAATTCTTTATATGTCATACACAGAACAAATCGTTGCACAACTCAAAGAACGTATTGCACAATTTGATACGACAGCAACAGTTTCAGAAATTGGTACAGTGATTGAAGTAAAAGATGGTATTGCTCGTATTGATGGACTTGATCGTGCTCAGGCTCAAGAGATGCTTGAGTTTCCTGGTGGCACATTTGGTATCGCTTTGAACCTCGAAGAACAAACTGTTGGTGCGGTTATTTTGGGTGAGTCACGTCATATCAAAGAAGGAGATACCGTCAAACGCACCAATCGTATCATGTCTGTACCGGTAGGTGACGAGCTTATTGGTCGTGTGGTAGATGCAGTAGGTAATCCAATTGACGGCGGAAAAGAACTCAAGACAAAAGAGTATATGCCAGTGGAGCGCATCGCTCCTGGTGTGATGACACGTGAACCAGTGAATCGTCCAATGCAGACAGGTATTAAATCAATTGATGCGTTGATCCCAGTTGGTCGTGGACAGCGTGAGTTGATTATTGGTGATCGTCAGACAGGAAAGACAGCGATTGCGATTGATGCTATCATCAACCAAAAAGGCGAAAACATGGTTTGTGTGTACGTAGCAATTGGCCAGAAAAAATCAAAAGTTGCTCGTGTTGTGCAAAAACTCAAAGATGCAGGTGCAATGGACTATACGATTGTTGTGGTTGCTGGTGCATCTGATCCAGCTCCGATGAGTTTCCTCGCACCATATACTGGTGTGACAATGGCTGAGTATTTTGCCTACAATGGTAAAGATGTATTGGTAGTATATGATGATCTCAGTAAACAAGCGGTGGCGTATCGTGAGATGTCTTTGCTTCTTCGCCGTCCACCAGGACGCGAGGCGTATCCTGGAGATGTCTTTTATCTCCACTCACGCTTGCTTGAGCGTGCATGTAACCTCACCAAAGAAGCAGGTGGTGGATCTATTACAGCACTTCCTATTATTGAGACACAAGCAGGAGATATCTCTGCCTATATTCCTACCAACGTGATCTCGATCACTGATGGTCAGATTTTCTTGGAGTCTACACTCTTTAACAAAGGTATTCGTCCAGCAGTCAACACAGGTCTCTCTGTGTCACGTGTGGGTGGATCAGCCCAGACCAAGCCAATGAAAAAAGTGGCAGGAAGTTTGAAATTGCAATCAGCGCAGGCTCGTGAGCTCGAAGCATTTGCGCAGTTTAGTAGTGATTTGGATGCTGATACAAAGAAAACAATTGAGCGTGGTCGTCGTATTACTGAATTGTTCAAACAGCCACAATTTGCACCACTCAAGATGGAAGAACAAGTTGCGTCAATTTATGCACTCAACGCTGGGTTTTATGACAGTGTGGAACCAGCAGAGGTGGGGGCAAAAGAAACATCATATTTGAATTTCTTGCGTACTACCAAATCAGCATTGCTTGAACAAATTAAAGGTGGTGCGTGGGGTGAGGAAGTAGAGAATGGTCTCAAAGATGCGATGAAAGAGTTTACGAAGTAAAGAAGTTGTCTAAGTTTTCTAAGTTGTTAGTATCCGTAAATCCGGATCAACTGTATATCCGCAACATATGCCTGTAGGAACTAAAGCACTGAAAAAACGCATCGCTTCGGTGAAAAACACCAAGAAGATGACCAAAGCCATGGAGATGGTGTCGGCCGCAAAAATGCGTAAATCAGTGACTGCTACCCAAAAAACACGTCTGTTTACCACACTCAACCGTGAATTGGTCTCTCATTTGTCATATGTAGAGGATATTTCTCATCCACTCATGAGTGAAAAAGAGGCGGGCAAGACACTGCTCGTATTGATTACATCAAATCGCGGATTGTGTGGAAGTTATAACAGTAATGTGATCAAAGATACACAGGCATATTTGAAATCAAACGGTGTGACTGATGTGGATGTGCTTGGTGTAGGTAAAAAATCTGCAGTTTTTTGCAAACGGTATGGTTATACTTTGATTGGTGTGTATGAAGAGTTTTCTGACAAACCAGAATTTGATACTGTGCTCATGCTGGTCAAACGAGTCATGAATGAATTTGCTTTGGAAAAATACAATCGAGTGCTTGTGGCGTATACAGATTTTCGTTCGCCTGTACTTCAGACTGCTACAGTCCGACAGTTACTTCCATTGACACGTGATGCCTTTGATATGTTTGGTGATACTAGTGATACTGGACAGTCATCATCGCAGATGGAAAATTATATTTTTGAGCCATCACAGCAGGAGATTGTCAACGAAGTGGTACCGAGATTGGTAGAAGTACTTCTGTATCAAATGATACTTGAGTCGAGTGCGAGTGAGCATAGCTCTCGTATGGTAGCGATGAAGAATGCGACGGATAATGCGAGTGATTTGATAGAGACAATGACACTGGTGTACAACAAAGCGCGACAGGCAGCGATTACCCAAGAGATTAGTGAGATTGTCGGAGGAGCGGTTGCACTAGAATAAACACACAATATTTCATTTTTATACTCTATTACACTCATAAACTATTACACGCTTATATGAATAAAGGAATTATTACTCAGATCGTCGGTGTGGTGATCGATGCACAATTTAATGAAAACATCCCAGCAATTTACAATGCGCTTGAGGTTGTTGGAATTGATGGAAAAACAATTACATTTGAGGTGCAGCAGCACGTGGGTGGTGGTATCGTTCGTGCTGTGGCAATGGGTGCTACGGATGGACTTTCTCGTGGCACAGAAATTATTGATACAGGCGCGCCAATCTCTGTTCCTGTTGGTTCTGTCACATTGGGTCGTATGTTTGATGTGGTTGGAGATGCTATCGATCAAAAAGGTGCTGTGGCAAAAAAAGAAGTATGGCCAATTCACCGTGAAGCGCCAGCATTCAAAGACCAATCTCAAACAACAGAAATTCTTGAAACTGGTATCAAAGTGATTGACTTGCTCTGTCCGTTTCTCAAAGGTGGAAAAGTCGGTCTCTTTGGTGGTGCGGGTGTTGGAAAGACAGTTATTATTCAGGAGTTGATCCGAAACATCGCAAGTGAACACGGTGGATACTCAATGTTTGCGGGAGTAGGAGAACGTACTCGTGAGGGAAACGATCTCTATCGTGAAATGGAAGACTCTGGTGTGCTTGAAAAAACCGCACTTGTATTCGGTCAGATGAATGAACCACCAGGAGCTCGTGCTCGTGTAGCGCTTACAGCGCTCACTATGGCGGAGTACTTCCGTGATACAGAAGGCAAAGATTTGCTTCTCTTTATCGATAACATTTTCCGTTTCACACAGGCAGGATCTGAGATGTCAGCGCTCCTTGGTCGTATGCCATCTGCTGTGGGATATCAGCCAACATTGGCTACTGAGATGGGTGCACTTCAGGAGCGTATTACTTCAACAAGCAAAGGTTCTATTACTTCAGTACAAGCGGTGTATGTGCCTGCCGATGACTTGACTGATCCAGCTCCTGCGACAACATTTACACACCTTGACTCAACTGTGGTGCTTTCACGTGCGCTCACTGAAATCGGTATTTATCCAGCTGTGGATCCACTTGATTCTACGTCAACCATTCTCGATCCACAGATTGTCGGAGAAGAGCATTATCGCACTGCACGTGATGTACAGAAAGTATTGCAGCGCTACCGTGACTTGCAAGATATTATTGCTATCTTGGGTATGGAAGAGCTCTCTGATGAAGACAAGCAGCTCGTATTCCGTGCTCGTAAGATTCAGAAATTCCTTTCACAACCATTCTTTGTGGCCAAACAGTTTACAGGAATGGATGGTAAATATGTCAAAATTGAAGACACTGTTCGCAGTTTCCGTGAAATTCTTGATGGAAAACACGATGATAAACCAGAGCAAGCGTTTTATATGAAGGGTGGCATTGAGGAAGTGGTGGTTGCATAGTTTTTTATTATGTCTCAATTATTACTCAAAATTGTTACGCCTGATGGCATTGTCTATGAGGACTCAGTGGATGAGGTAATTTTACCTACCTCCACTGGTCAGATTGCAGTGTTGCCGCATCATATCCCTATGATCTCTCGCCTCAAGGCAGGTGAGCTGGTGATCAAAAAAGCTGACGGAGAACATGGTATCGCGGTCTCTACTGGATTTTTGGAGATGCGTAGTACCAATGAGCTCTATGTTGTCGCGGATACCGCTGAACGTGCTGAGGATATCGATATTGAACGCGCTGAAAAAGCTCATGCACGTGCTCAGGAGTTGCTTGCACAGCAACATGATATCGAAGATATTGAGTTTGCTCGTGTGCAGGCTGAGATCGAACGAGCCTTGACTCGTCTAGGTGTTGCTCGTAAATACAAGAGATAAAAGAGGGTGTGGATTTATCCACATCTTTTCTTTTGCTTTTTGTATTTTTTGGTATACTTATAGAGAAGATTGGGGGTACCTAATCTCATATAGATTTTCATACAATTCGTATGATCCAGGGAACATGCTCATCATGCGGCGCAGAGGATACTATCTGCGACGGATGTTTCAACTGTGGTGGTTGCGGTTGTCAATGTGACAAAGCAATCGATACAGAAGAGATAGAAGATGTAGACACTGACAGTGATATGTAGAAAAAGGGGAGCGGGTGACCGCTTTCTTTTTGTTTCTACACATGGTACGCTATAGGTACTTTTACTCATTATTCACCACTAGTGTTAGCCCTACTGGCTACGTGCTATTGGTTATGAACTAATCATATGGAACCACTCAAACAAAACAGTGCGAGAGACTTCTTTCTCCATGCACTCTCTATCACGACATTGTACATGTCAACCATCTCTTTGTTGATTGTGGTGTTTGCAATTATCCAGAGATTTATTCCTGATATTTTGGATACGGCAGGATATTATTACAATCCAGCAGATATGATTCGTACGCCAGTGGCGATTCTCTTTATCGCGTTCCCTGTGTACGCGTGGAGTGTCTGGTATTTGGCAAAACTGATGAAACAAGAACCTGAGATGGTTGAATTTCGTCTGCGCAAATGGCTCATGTATCTCACTGTCTTTGTCTCTGCAATTGTAATGCTTGTGACGATGATTAGTGTGGTGTATAGCTTCCTCAATGGTAATTTGACCCTTCGTTTCTTCTTGCAGGTACTATCAGTTTTGTTGGTATCTGGTATGGCGTTTTACTATTACCTCGTGACGGTCAAACAGGAGGGAAACAAACTCGTCTTGCGCGGTATTGAAATTGCAACCATTGTGTTTGTTGTACTCTCACTGCTCGGATCGTTTCTCATCATGGGCTCACCAAAACAACAGCGCGAACGTCGTATCGATGATCAACGCGTTTCTATGTTGCAAAATATTGATTCATTGATCCAAAATGAGTTTAGTCGTGCGAATAAAGTATTGCCCGCATCACTGGATGTTGTGTTTGATGGCGTGGATCCACTCATGCGTCGTGATCGCGATCTGGTGACAGGAGAACAGTATGTTTATGAAGTAACAGGTATATCAACATACAAACTCTGTGCGACATTTGCGCAGATGAGTTATGATCGAGAAGTGGCACAGCGTACCAAACAGACTTCGCCAGTAACGTCCTATTATGATTATGGTATGTATAACTGGTCACATGACGCAGGATACTTCTGTTTTGATCGTGAGATTGAGCAGTACCGTTTGGACGAGATCAAAGATTCATTGCAGCCGTAGTGTTGTATGGGGGAACGAGCACTCAACTCATCCCAACAAAAGGCCGTCCAATATAGCGACGGTCATTTGTTGATTGTCGCCGGAGCGGGGACGGGCAAGACGACGGTGATCACCGAAAAGATCGCCTACTTGGTCAAAAACGGATTGGCGAAACCTGAGGAGATCCTCGCGCTTACCTTTACGGATGCCGCGGCGTTTGAGATGCAGGAGCGCGTGGATAGTCTCATTGATACTGGGTACGCGCAGATGCACATCAGTACGTTTCATGCCTTTGCACAGGAGCTGCTCGAGGAGTTTGGACTTGATGTGGGGATCCCAAATCGTTTCAAACTCTATACCGAGATTGATAGCTGGTTGATGCTGCGTGAATCGGTCTATGATATTGGTCTTTCATACTATCGTCCAATTGGTAACCCATCTCGACATCTCGATGGCTTGATTCGTCATTTCCTCAAATGTAAAGATGAATTGATCTCTCCTGAACAGTATCTGACCTATGCACAAAACATGGCGATTGATGCGGACGCTGAGGCAGAATCAAAAGATGAACAAACACGACTGCTGGAGCTCGCCGCAGTCTATCGTCAATACAATCAACTTCTCCTCAAACACAATGCACTGGATTTTGGTGATCTCATGTATTACAGCGTCAAGCTCCTCACCGAGCGTCCACGTGTCGCCGCAATTCTTCAAAAGCGGTTCAAGTATGTGCTCGTAGACGAGTTTCAGGACGTCAACTGGGCTCAGTATATCCTCACCAAGCATATCGTTGGGCAGAGTGGCAAATTATGCGTTGTGGGCGACGATGATCAGAGTATCTACGCCTTTCGTGGTGCGAGTGTCAGCAACATCCTGCGATTCAAAGAAGACTATCCCGATGCAGTGAGTGTGGTGCTCAATGAAAACTATCGTTCACGTCAGGAAATTTTGGATGCGTCGTATGCGCTGGTGCAGCACAACAATCCAGATCGGTTGGAAGTGAAGCTGGGGATTGACAAACGGCTAGTGTCAGCAGGTACGCAATCAGTACTAAGCACTAAGCAGTCTGTCGTAACGCATGTTGCGTATCCGACTGGCGAGGATGAGGTGCGTGGGGTGGTGGAGCGGATGATTGAGATTCGCACCGCAGAGAATTGTGAGTGGGATAGCTTTGCAATTCTCGTGCGTGCCAACAATCATGCCGAAGGCTTTATGGAGGCGCTCAGCAAGCGTGGGATTCCATTTTTTTACTCTGCCTCGAGTGGATTGTTTCGTCAGAGTATTGTGCTCGATACCATTGCCTATCTACAGTTGCTTGATAATCACCGTGAGTCCAATGCGGTGTATCGGCTCCTGCGTCTGCCGATGTTTGGACTCAGTGAACACGATATAACGAGCTTTGCATCATTTGCTAAACAAAAAGCAGTCTCATACTACGAGGCACTAAAGCAGGTCGCGCAGAGTGGAATGACTGGTGAGGCGATTGCTGTGTGTGACAAACTCCTCTCACTGATTCACGCAGGTATGAGCGAAGCCAAGAGTGAGAGTCCGACGACGGTGCTGTATCACTTTTTTGAGAACAGTGGCTATTTTACCTATCTCACAGACGAAGATGCACGGGGCAACGCGATGGCGGTCCGTGCTGTCGCACATCTGCGCGCATTTCTGGATCGCATGAACGAATATGAGGTCAACCATCCACAGTGTGATGTCCGACAGTTCCTCGCATATTTCGAAACACTGCTCGAATCAGGGGACGAGGGTGCGCTGCCAAAAGAGGAAGCACCAGCGGGAGCAGTTCGTATCATGACCGTACACGGATCCAAAGGACTTGAGTTTGATCATGTCTTTGTCGTCAACATGGTCTCTGACCGATTCCCATCTCGTCGACGCGGGGACGCGATCGCACTCCCAGATGGGCTCGTCAAAGAAATGCTGCCAAGTGGTGATGCACATATCGAAGAGGAACGACGTTTGTGCTACGTCGCCTGTACCCGTGCACGTCACACTCTGACACTGACGAGTGCCAAAAGTTATGGTGGTGTGCGTGAAAAAAAGATCAGTCAGTTTGTCAGTGAACTCAACGTTGAGACTATCAGTGTCGGACTCGAGATCCCGACCGAGTCACAGCTGCTCCACAAAGTCCAGCACGTCAATATCGTTCGCGGTGAAGAAGGGGCAGTGCAGTACGAACTCCCAAAAACATTTTCATTTTCACAGCTCCATCTCTTTGAAGAAGATCCGTATCAGTACAAGATCGAGCGCATTCTCAAAATCCCACAAAAGGGGAGTCCACATTTTAGTTTTGGGCAGAGTATGCACCTCACGCTCCAGCGGTTTTATGAACTCCTCAGTGAACGCAACAGTATCTCACAGAGTTCACTCTTTGACACTGCACCAGTGACCAAGACGGAGGGACTGAGTGTTCCAACAGTGGAGGAGATGATGTCGCTCTTTGAGCAGTCGTGGATTCCTGATTGGTATGAGAGTCGAGAACAGCGCGAAGAGTACTATCACAAAGGCAAAGAGATCGTGAGTGAATACTACAAAAAGCACGATGGTACCTGGCGCATTCCACTGTTTCTCGAGAGCGGGTTCAAGATCAAGCTCGGTGAATACACGGTGACTGGAAAAATTGACCGTATCGATAGACGCGAAGACGGACTGCTTGAGATCATGGACTACAAGACTGGTTCACCAAAGAAAAAACTCGAAGCCCATGACAAAGAACAGCTCCTGCTGTATCAAATGGCAGTGAGTTCACTCCGTAGCTATCAGGCGTATGGAGATGTCGGTGCACTGACCTACTACTATCTCAATGATCAAAGCAGTCAGAGCTTCCTGGGTGCCGACAAAGATATAGAAAAACTGCGCGAAAAGATGATTCGCTTGATTGATGAAATCTATGCGACGGATTGGTCGCAGGTCTTTGGGCCTGATGGACGGCCGTAACACTCGCCCAAGTGTCATTCCCGAGTAGTCGGGAATCTAGTCATTCGTCTTTTTGGCATAAAATAAAAAAGCCTCTCGCTTTAACGAGTTGCCATCCGGTAACCCAACGCGACAGGTCTTACTTCTTACAACATAAGTATATCAAACATTTTTTATTTTGTTAATATGGTGTAACATATTGATATATGCAAAAAATAACTCTCAACTCGTCTCATGTATCTACTGCCCAGTACGACAAAGAAAATTCTTTGTTGATAGTTGAGTTTGTGTCTGGTGATAGTTACCAGTATTTTGATGTACCTGAGTTTGTATATTTGCAGTTTATCCAAGCAGTCTCACCAGGTCAATTTTTTGCGGATAACATTCGATATCAGTATAGGTATCAAAAGATCTAACGTCTCAATATGTTTGTACCAAAAACACAAAAGATTGCTGATATTGCAAAAGAAAAAACACGGGTAATACAAGAGCTAGAGAATATGTTTTCTGGTACTACTCGTATGTATATTGATTATGCAAATGTTCGTCCGTGGAGCACAAAACTGGGGTGGCACGTTGACATTAAGCGCTTAAAGCAATTTTTTGACTCGTTTAGTACCGTTCAGGCGGTTCATTTTTATAGTGGTTATTTAGAAGGGGATGAGCGTTCGGAAAAAGAAAAAAAGGATATAGAGCAGTACGGATATTTGTTTAGAACAAAACCAGTTAAAATAATGAGATTTTCAATAGACGTGGGACGTTCATCGCCTCAGTCCACTGCGCTACTCAGTCCGTTTATCAAGCATTCTTTATTGCGTAAATATAGTGGTGAGACAGTTGAATACCTCAATGGCAAATTCTCTGAAATGAATAAACAAGGAGAACTCTACATTGAGGATAGAAAATGTAATTTTGATGTTGAAATCGGCACTGATATGTCGTTGGATTGTGAGCGGGGTAGAGCTGACGTGTTTGTGTTGTGGAGTGGGGATAGTGATTTTGCAGACACTATCCAAAAATTGATGTCTATGGGAAAAAAGGTTGTGTTATTCGCTACTGCAGGGAAGATTTCGCGAGAATTGGGTGGTTTGAGTAGTAAAGGTCTTCTCATTTTTGATATTCAAAAAATCAATGATTTTATTTGTTGGTATCGAGAGATAGGTATAAAAAGCAAAAGAGGCTCCCTTGCGGGAGGCTCTAAGCAACAAAGTTAGTGATCTTACGATCAAATAGAATATACCACGTTTTTATATAAAAGTCAATAGTTATCCACACCGTATATTTTCCTTGTCTTTCGCATCCGTCTCGTGGTACTCTATCCATAGTATGACCCTCAGCTCTCTCAGTGACTCACTCAAACAACGCATGCAAGACGCTTCGCCACTCATGCGAGGTGTTGTGGCTGCGTCGGCTATTGATATCGCTACTGATGTGATCACCTCCATCCTCCCAGCGGGACTCGCAGAGCACGTCAAACCGCTGTATGTCAAAAACCGTACACTCACCGTCACCTGTGCGAGCTCTATCGCTGCCAGTGAGATTCGTCTGCGTCAGGCAGAGATTGTCTCTATGATCAATGAGCGATTGGGTGTGTCTGAGGTGGATCGGTTGAGGTATTTGGTGTAAAATACTTTTGTATTTCAAACATATGACAACAGCAGAAAAAGTTCTTCAGATTCAAAATCAATTTGGTGTTAATTTTATATTTGCACAGCGAGCTGTTGATTTGGCACCAGAGCCAAAAGAGATGGTTGACGTTGAAAAGATTGTGGTTGATAGACCTAAGCCATTTGTAAAATGGGTCGGGGGAAAAAGACAGTTATTGAAACAGTTTAGTAGTATGGGTCTGTATCCGCCAGATGAATTTGACCCAAATAAAGATACATATTTTGAACCATTTGTCGGAGGCGGTGCTGTTTTTTTTGATCTTCTTCCAAAAAAAGCTGTACTTTCTGATATGAATCTAGAGTTGGTAACAACATATATCGTTATACGAGATAATGTAGAATCTCTCATTAAACTTCTTAAGACGTATAAATACGATAAAGATTTTTTTCTCAAAATACGCGCCAAGAAAATAGAAAAATTAAGTGATTTACAAATTGCTGCCCGGTTTATTTATCTCAATCGTACATGCTTTAACGGATTGTATCGTGTTAATGGAAAAGGGGAGTTCAATGTGCCTTTTGGATCTTATAACAATCCGTCTATTTGTGACGCTGTTAACTTGAGAAAAGTATCACTATCACTTGCAAAAGTAGAAATTAAACATCAGGATTATAAAGAAGTGTTAAAAAAGGCAAAAAAAGGAGATTTTATATATTTCGATCCACCTTACTATCCTGTCAGTAAAACGGCATCATTTACTTCGTACACTAAAGATGTTTTTTTGGATAAAGAACAGATTGAACTTCGAGATACTTTTGTAGAACTACACAAGCGTGGTTGTTTTGTTATGCTTTCAAACTCAGATACACCATTTATCAATGAAATATATTCTGAAATAAAAGATAAAAAGGTAAAAATTAACAAGGTGCAGGCTGGGAGAGCAATTAACTCTAACGCAAGTAAAAGAGGAAAAGTTTTTGAAGTTTTGGTGACTAATTATTAAAAATTATGAATATAATTACTCGTGCGAAAGCAATTGAAAATCTTAAAAAATATATAGGTCAAGATCTGCGAGAATTGGCTATCCAATATAAAATTACGACCTTTGAGACTGGAAAACAAAATAAAGGTTGGAAAGGTCTTGTTCTTGAAAGACTTGCGGGATTGACTAATAATAATTCAAAAGCTCCAAACGGTCTTACTTATGAGTTGAAATCAGTTAGTTTCAATTATGATAGAAAAGGCAAGCTTAAACCAAAAGAAACAATGGCGATTACGATGCTTAACCAGAAACAACTACTTGAAGAAGATTTTTTTAGTAGTCATTGTTGGGCTAAATTAAAAACTATTGTTTTTTGTGCAGTTGCTTGGCATGGGAAAAATGCTGATAAAGCTGAAATTATCGATGTTGTTAGTCTTGATTTTGCAGAAACAGATGATTTGATTATGGAGATTAAAGCTGATTATGATTTTATACGTAATAAATTAAAAACCCAAGGATTTGAAGCTTTGACAGGAAGAGATGGAAAGTGGATACAAGCAAGAACAAAGGGATCGAAAAATTCAACAACCCGTGCTTTTTACGCTCGTCCTCAATTAGTCGCAAAAATTTTTGAAATTGCAAAGTGATGTCTTTTATAAAAGAACTAAAACTTCACCCCGAACAGTTTGATCTAGAATGTACAACAGTCTGGTCTTTTCCGCGTCGTGGAAAATGGGCGACACACACGTCTGACTGGAGGGGGAATTGGTCTCCAGAAGTGGTTCGTAATCTTATTTTGAGGTACTCAAAAGAAAAGGATGTTGTATTTGATCCGATGGTGGGAGGTGGTACGACTGCGATTGAGGCAAAGATTTTGAATCGAAATAGTATTTGTTCTGATGTAAACAAAAAAGCACTTGAGCGAACAAAAAAGTGTCTTGATTTTCCTGTAAAAAATAAATCTTGGCACAAGTTATATTTGTGGGATGCGCGTGATTTGAAAAAGATGCCTGAGGAGAGTGCTGATTTAATTATCATACATCCGCCATACGCTGATATTATCAAATATAGTGAAGGTAAGTTAAAAAACGACCTTTCAAACATACATGATATTGATGCGTTTTGTGATGAGATGGAAAAAGTAGCAGGGGAACTATATCGCACGCTCAAGCCTGGAAAGTATTGTGCGGTGCTTATGGGAGACACGAGACGAAACAAGATGTACCAACCTCTTGCATTTAAGGTAATGGAGCGTTTTTTGAAGTCTGGCTTCAGTTTGAGAGAGGATATTATTAAACACCAACATAACTGCAAGGCAACTGGTTTTTGGGTAAAACGGTCGCAGGAAAGCAACTTTTTGCTTATTATGCATGAGCATCTATTTGTGTTTCAAAAAATAGTATGAAAATAAAAACTATTAAAATTACTAATTTTCGCTCGCTTAAAGATGTGACTATTTCTGGTCCTTTGGATGATGTGTGGACTTGTGTTGGGCAAAATAATGCGGGTAAATCATCTGTAATGCATGCAATAAGAGCGTTTTATGGAGATTATGATGTAAAATTAGAAGATTTTCTTCGTTCTGATGCTGCTCATCAGCCAATAGAAATATTGATTGAATATCAACTAAGTGCAAATGAATTCTCTCAAGTGCCAGAACAATATAAACTTGATGGAAATATTTTAAGAGTGGTAAAAAGATATAAGACAGATTCTTTAAGAGGGGAGGTTCATGGTTATATAAAAGATAACCAAACAGGAGATGTTAAGGAAAGTGAAGAAGAGTTTTTTGGTGCTAAAAATGTTGCTGTGGGAAAACTTGGTACGGTGATTTATATTCCAGCTGTAAAAGAACTTGGTGAAGAACTTAAAAAAACTAAATCATCACTTTTTTCAAAATTGGTTAGTAGAATTTTAACAGAAACATTAACTGACTTACCATCTTGGAATAAACTTGTCCAAGATACTAAAGAGTTTACTAATGATTTAAAGAGTCCAGTAAAAGCTACTGGTGAGTTTAAGAGTGTAAATGAGATTGAGGAGAATTTATCTTTAAGACTTAGTGATTGGGGTTTGAAATCACAGATTTCAATTTCGCCACCTTCACCAGAGGATATAATTTTATCAGGTGCAAAATTAAACTTGATTTCTAACGAGACAAATATAGAGGAAGACCCTATGAATTTGGGGTCTGGTGCGCAGCGCTCAATTGTTAATAATTTGCTTTTGTTGTGGGCTGAGATTGAAGGAAAAAAAATGAAATCAGATAAGAAGAAATTTAATGGTGATATGACCCTTCTCCTCTATGAAGAGCCGGAGGCTTTACTGCACTATGACCAAGAATGTAAGCTTTTAAAAAATCTAGAAAAGCTAGCAAAAACTGAAAGTAGTCAGGTTTTAGTCTGCACCCATTCACCCAATTTAATTAGTTCTAAAAATGATTCACTGAAGTGTATTTCTAGATTTGTCAAAAATTCTGGTGTGACAACTAAATATAGTGCGAGTGAAGAATTCTTGGGAGAACTTCAAATTCAAGCTCCAGATTTTGATTTTATTTTGTGGCTAAATCCAGATAGGAATACTATGTTTTTTGTGGATAAAGTAGTCCTTGTTGAGGGGGCATCAGACAAGGCTTTTTTAAATTATCTACTAAAAGAAAATAATTTAGATAAAAATTTATATATTGTTGAGTGTGGAAACAAAAGTAATATCCCGTATTTTATGAGATTGTGTCAACAATTTGGTATAAGACATTCAGTCATGTTTGATAAAGACAATAATAAAACTCCAAAACACGAAGAATGGAATGAGGCGATTGTAAATGCCTGCAACAAATTTACTTCAAGTGTTAAGAGTTTTGAAGTGGATCTCGAAACGTATGTTAATTTTGATAAGACCTCTAATAATGAAAAATTTAAGAAGCCGTTAGATATTCTTCGGCAATTAAAAGAGGGTAAATTAGCCCCAGCTCATACAGATGAATTTGTGGAATTTTTAAATAGTTAGCTATTATTTTTTATACTAATTTTTGCATAAATAATGAATTTTTTTATTTAGTTTAACCCCCTTGCCAAACACCCCCATTTCCCATACAATACAGGGAGCTCCAACTGGAGAGCTCCCTTTTGTTTCTATGACCTTTCGTCAATACCTCCTCACCATGCTTTTTGGCACAGCGCTCTGCTGGGTATCCTTTGGTTTGGTGCTGTTCAATGTAGATCCGTTTCATAGTAACCTCGCTGGGTTTCTTTTCTTTTATTTGAGCTTCTTTTTTGCCCTCTTGGGCACATCTACTGTCGTCTGGTCGCTGCTCGCGTCGTGGCGTTCGGACGAGGGAATACCGCTGTTTCGACTGGTGGGAGTACGATTTTGGTACTCGGCGATGCTTTCTGCGAGTCTCGTGCTACTGCTCTTTTTGCAGTCACTGCGCGTCTTGCGCCCGTGGAACGTCGCGCTCTTTCTCTTTTGTCTTTTTCTCTTGGCAGTATATCGATATACCGTCAATCGCTCACATACATAATATATGAAACAATCATTACTTTTTACCAAAACACTCAAAAACGCACCAGCAGATGAAGTGTCCAAAAACGCACAGCTGCTGATTCGTGCAGGATATGTCTACAAAGAAATGGCAGGCGTCTACGCCTATCTGCCACTGGGTTTGCGCGTGGTTGAAAAAATTAAACAGATCGTCCGCGAAGAGATGAATGCCATCGGTGGACTCGAGCTCATCATGACCTCACTGCAGCGCAAAGAAGTGTGGGAGACGACGAATCGTTGGAGTGATGAGATGGTAGATGTTTGGTTCAAATCACAACTCAAAAATGGGACGGAAGTTGGCTTTGGGTGGTCTCACGAGGAGCAGATTACTGAGATGATGAAAAACTATATTGTCAGTTACAAAAACTTGCCAGTATACGTCTATCAATTTCAAACCAAACTACGCAATGAGCTGCGTGCCAAAAGTGGTATCATGCGCGGCCGTGAGTTTGTGATGAAAGATATGTACTCATACGCGACCGACGAGGCGACACATCAGGCGTTTTATGACAAGACGATTGAGGCGTATATGAACGTCTTTCGTCGTGTGGGGATTGCTGAGGATACCTTTGTGACCTTTGCTTCTGGTGGTGCGTTTACACAGTTTAGTCATGAGTTTCAGACGATTACTGATGCGGGTGAGGATAGTATCTATATCAACCGTGACAAACATATCGCCATCAATACTGAGGTACTCAACGACGAGACACTCAAAACACTCGGTGTGACACGCGAAGAATTGCAGGAGGTGAAAACGGCGGAGGTGGGCAACATCTTTAACTTTGGTCGTACCAAATGTGAGGAGATGGGACTCCGATTTGCGGATAGTGAGGGTGGAAACACTGCGGTGTGGCTCGGATCATATGGAATTGGTATCACCCGTTTGATGGGAGTACTGGTAGAGAAGTTTTCTGATGACAAAGGAATCAAATGGCCTATGGCAGTCTCACCATTTCACGTGCATTTGGTCTCACTGGCCAAAACGGACGAAGAAAAAATGAAAGCTGATGCACTCTATACACAACTGCAGCAGGCGGGGATCGAGGTGCTCTATGATGATCGTGATGCACGTGCGGGAGAGAAATTTGCGGATAGTGATTTGATTGGTATCCCACTTCGTCTCGTGGTCAGTAGCAAAACACTCGAGCAAAACGCAGTTGAGTGGAAAGAACGTGTCAGTGAAGAAAGTAGTATGGTGACATTAGACAGTCTTATTGAAAAGATACAACAATATGCGTAAGTTTTGGAATGCCGCCACGCGCAGTGAAATTGGAATTGATTTGGGGACGACCAATACACGCGTCTATACCAAAGAAAAAGGGATCGTCATCAACGAGCCGTCTGTTGTGGCAATTAATACCAAGACGGAGCGCATCCTCGCCGTCGGGCAGGAAGCCAAAAACATGCTGGGCAAAGCGCCACCGCATATCGAGATCTCTCGTCCACTCTCAAAGGGTATTATCTCAGATTATGAGGTGACAGAAAAAATGCTCGCCTACTTTATCGACAAAGTGACTGAGGGTCAGTCTGGCTGGCGCAAGCGTCCACGTGTCGTGACTGCAGTGCCACTACTCGTGACTGAGGTGGAGACCAAGGCAGTGGAGGATGCGACGATTGCGGCGGGTGCACGCGAAGTCTTTTTGATACAGGAACCAATGGCAGCAGCAATTGGTGCGCGTATGCCGATCTCTGAACCGATTGGAAATATGGTGGTGGATATTGGGGGTGGTAGTACTGAGGTGGCGGTGATTTCACTGCACGGGATTGTGAATTGGAAATCCACGCCGATTGCCGGTGAGGAGATGAACAAAAGTATTATTCAGTATGCACGCGAAGTCTTTAACCTCTATATCGGAGAGAGTTATGCAGAGATGATCAAACTCAAAATTGGATCAGCGCTCCCACTGAGTCAGCAGATCGAGTTTCCGATGCGTGGACGTGATGTGATGACAGGGCTACCAAAAGAGGTGATGGTGACAGACGGACATATTCGTGAGGCGCTCTCTCGTGGCGTGGATACGATTGTGGACCACGTCAAGATGACGCTCGAGATGACACCACCAGAATTGACTGCGGATATTCATGAGCGTGGAATGCTGCTCTGTGGTGGTGGTGCGTTGCTGCGCGGGATTGATACGATTATTGCACGTGAGACGGAGATCCCTGTGCGTATTGCTGACGATCCACTCACTGCAGTGGTGCGTGGGACTGCGGTGTTGCTCGAAGATGAGCAGTTGCTTACAGAAGTAGCATTGCCGTCTCCGCGGGCGAATCGGTAGTGTACCGTTGTCATTCCGACCGAAACGAAGTGAAATACATTTAACACTAAAGCCACCTCTCTCCACTATGACGTGGTTCAAGGTGATGTGCCCTACGTCATTGCGAGGAGGAGCAAAGCGACGACGCGGCAATCCATGGTCAATTGGACAAACGTTGTGGATCGCCACGTCGCGCGAGCTCCTCGCGATGACGTAATGTTATTGTGTGTATATATTCACGTATATGAACCGTCTCCGTATTCTCATCGCTTTTCTCATCGTGATTGGTATCACGATTGTTTTTCATTTTCTCTCGTGGCTCGCGCCGATTGAGCGTACGATTCGCTCAATTATTCGTCCGCTGGCGTCGAGTGCCTATAGTTTTAGTGTTTCACTCGAAAATGAGATACAAGTATTTGATGATCCCAAAGAATTGGAAAAAGCGTATATCGAATTGATCTCACAAAAAAATGTCTGTACGGTGGATACAGCGACCGTTGCACTGCTGACAGCAGAAAACGAGACACTCAAGCAGCAACTCAAATTTGTCCGTGAACGCGAGCTCAGTCATGTGGGTGCGCGCGTGATTGGCAAGGGGATTGATCCGCTCGAGCAGACGATCGTGCTCGATCGTGGAGAGACGAGTGGTGTCTCTGTGGGTGATGCAGTGATTGTGGGAAATGGTATTTTGATTGGACAGATTATTCGTGTGGAGGAGGGGACCTCACTGGTGCGGTTGCTCGAGGATTCACAGAGTCGCATGGGTGTCACCTTTGCGGGCAACGAGACGACGATTGGTGTACTCGAGGGAGGTTTTGGTATTTCGCTCCATATCAACTTTATTCCACAAAATGAGATTGTTGAAGTAGGACAGACAGTGGTGACCTCGGGAATTGTGGGTATACCAAAAGGATTGGTGGTGGGGACAGTGGAGGCGGTCGAGCGTCAGCCGTATGAACCGTTTCAGCGTGCGATTGTCACGCCATTGTCACAGTATGATTCACTCTCGGCTGTGTCGGTGTTGATACAGATGTAGAGGTTTGAATAGTACGCAAAAGACCCCTACGTCATTGCGAGCGACAAAGCGAAGCAATCCAGTATCCGTCTGGCAAGCGTAAAACCAATGTTGTGGATTGCTTCGTCGCGCGAGCTCCTCGCAATGACGTAAGTAAGTCAATTGATAAAATGGTATGTTCCTCTACAAACTTGCAAAACTTATTGGCTTTATCTTGCTTCTGCTCACTATCACGACAGTGCATATTTTTTTTACCAGTGTGTTGCCTGAGCCGTTTGTGTTTGTGCATGTCATTATCGCCTCATTGATTTGTTATTTGTTTTTGTTTGAAAACGGATCGGTGGTGTGGTTGAGTTTTTTGTTGTTTTTCTTTCTTGACGCATATAGTGCGGGGACACCGTTTGGGGTGTTGCTGCTCTCTGGGACGATTGCCACACTGTGTGTGTATTGGCTCTATGAGCGTATCTTTACCAATCGGTCGTGGTATTCTGGATTGGCGTTGACGGCGATTTGTATTGTTTTGTTTCGGGCACTGTATTTCATGTTACGCTTTATTGTGAGTGTCTATACGGATGTCCCACTGAGTTTTGTGCGGCTCTCTGATATCTTGCTGTGGGAATTGGTGCTGACACCGAGTATTGTGGCGATTGTGGTCGCGATTGTGACGGTGACTGTCCCGTCTCTTCGTATGCGTTCCAAAAAAGAGTTGTTTACGCTCTCTCGTCGATCCTATGAAAGATGATGACAAACAACAATCGTATTTTCCTGACGGCTTCTTGCATATAGAAACTGGTCATATTGGGAATGATTGGGTCGAGGGTGCGATGCATATCGATGCAAAGACGGGGAGACTCGATCCGCTGCCATCAACTCGTGCACACATTGTCACGAGTATCAATCGACGTTCGATTCAGATTTTGCTTGGGCTATTTGGATGTGTGTTTTTTATTGTCTTGGCTCGATTGATGTATGTACAGCTGTTTGCGAGTGGTTCGTTTCAAACTGCAGCGCTACGCAATTCACAACGCGTTGTGCCGATTCCATCCGAGCGTGGTGTGATTTTGGACGCCAATGGTGTGGCGTTGACCCAAAACGTGCCAAAGTTTTCACTCGCACTCGTGCCGCAAGATCTGCCACGTGATGTAGAGGAGAGAAAACAAATTGTTTCTCGTCTTGCTGCCTTGACCCAAAAACCAGAAGATGAAATCGAGGCGACACTCAAAGAATATGGATCATATCGCTACGAGTCTGTGGTGATCGAAGAAGACATTCCCTATGAGACGGCGCTCTCGCTGTATGTCTCGCTCTCTGACTTGCCAGGTATCTCCATTATTCGCGGGAGCAAACGACAGTATGTGCAGACATTTGCCGAAGTCTCGCCGACGCAGCGCGTCGAGGGGCTCTCACATGTGCTGGGATATTTAGGAAAATTATCAAAAGATGAATTAGATGCACTATACAAAACCGGATATTTACCATCAGATGATATTGGTAAGACAGGACTGGAAAAAACATACGAATCACAACTGCGTGGGACGTACGGTCGTCGTCTCGTAGAGGTCAATGCGCTCGGGCGTGTGCAGCGCGTCCTCTCGGAGTCGTCACCGGTGGCGGGTCAGTATATGACGCTGGCGATGGATATCCGTGTGCAGGCAGCATTGGAAAAAGCGGTAGCAGCGCATCTCAATGCGAGTTATCCAAAAGCTGCAGCGATTGTCAGTAATGTGCACACAGGTGAAGTGCTCGCATATGTCAGTACGCCATCCTACAACAACAACGATTTCTCCGGTGGTATCACGACTGCATCGTATACCGCCTATTTCGCTGATGAGCGCAATCCATTTATCAATCGTGGCGTGAGTGGAAATTATCCATCTGGGTCAACACTCAAACCATTTGTTGCTTTAATTGGTCTGGAGCTTGGAGCTATTACCAAAGAGACGACGGTCAATAGTACAGGTGGACTCGCAGTCGGACGATGGTTTTTTCCTGATTGGCAGGGTGGGGGACACGGTATTACCAATGTGACCAAAGCACTGGCACAGTCGGTCAATACTTTTTTCTACTATCTCGTCGGTGGATATGGTGATCGTGAGGGTATGGGAGTTGACGCGCTCATGGCGGGACTCAAGTCATTTGGCTTTTCTGAGAAAATGGGGGTAGATATTCCGGGTGAGTCAGATGGATTTCTCCCATCCAAAGAGTGGAAAGAAAAAACCAAAGGTGAACCATGGTATATCGGTGATACCTACAATGTCTCAATCGGTCAGGGTGATGTGCTCGTGACACCTCTGCAGATCAATGTGCTTACCGCCGCGATTGCCAATGGTGGGACAGTCTATCAGCCACGATTTGTGCATGGGTTTATTGACAAGGAGACAAACGTGAGTACGACGGTGAGTTCAACGGTGGTGCGAGAGCTCCCTGCCAAGAAACGAAACATTGAAATTGTGGCACAAGGTATGCATGAGTGTGTGGTGTACGGCTCGTGTCGACGTTTGTCGCAGCTTCCATTTAGCGCAGCAGGTAAGACGGGTACAGCCCAGTGGAACGCCAACAAAAATAACCATGCATGGTTTACTGGCTATGCGCCGTATGAAAACCCACAGATTGCCATCACAGTGCTCGTAGAGGAGGGGAAAGAGGGTTCAGCTGTGGCAGTCCCGATTGCCTATGATTTTCTGCGAGAGTGGGGGAAGATTGAGAATAATAATTAGTTCTTAATTCTTTGTATTTAGCTATAAACGTCCCTCCCCTTAGAAAGGGGAGGTTAGGTGGGGTTGATACCTATGCAACATAAACCAAAAATTCACAACATTGAATCTTTGAAGCGTACACGACAAAAATTACGAAAAGGCTCGACAACTTCAGAACAAGAGTTGTGGTATGTATTGAGAAATAATAGATTAGGATACAAGTTTAGACGACAGCAAAGTATTGGTAGGTACATTGTGGATTTTTATTGTCCATCACTGCATCTGGTTATTGAAGTCGATGGAAATATTCATGGAGAGGTGTTTAAAAAGAAAAGTGATAGTATTCGAGAAGCTTTTCTGGTGTCTCAGGGTTTACGTGTGTGCCGCTATCATAATGAGCAAATTAGGGATGAGATAGAATCTGTTACCCAAGATATTATCAATGTGTGTTCGTCTTTGGATACTTCGTTGTCAACCACCCCTGACCCCTCCTTTCCAAGGAGGGGAACGTCTTAGGTGAGTCTTTTTTGTACTTGACAGTCTTAGTGATATCTGGTAATATAGATACATCTATATAGTCCGCCATTCTTATTTTGGCGGCTATTTATTTCTTTTATACTAAGGTACGATATAATATGTCAGAAGATGCAGTAGCCCAGTTTATCAGTCCAGAAAAAAAGGCTGAATTAGAGGCAGAATACAAAGAACTCAAATTTACCAAATTACTTCATATTGCGAAGCGTATTGATGATGCTCGTCAGCTAGGTGATCTCTCAGAAAATGCTGAATATCACGCTGCTCGTGAAGAAATGGCGTGGACCCAGAGTCGAATCGCTCAGATTAGCGCTATTTTGGAGTCTGCACAAATATTATCCTCAGATCACTCAGAAGGTGGTGTGATTTCTATTGGTTCCACAATTGTGGTGGAGTCAAAGGGAAAAAAGAAGGAATATATGATCGTCGGTGCTCAAGAAGCTGATCCTCTCAAGGGAAAGATCAGTAATGAGTCACCACTCGGACAGGCATTTATCGGCAAAAAGAAGGGTGACACCGTCACGGTAGAGATACCAGCTGGCACCCAAGTATTTACCGTTTCAGAGGTAAAATAAGCCAAAAAATGACAACCCTGTACGAGCTCTGTACAGGGTTGTTTTTTTATGGTGGTTTTGGTACTATTATCTATATGAATTCTATGCAGTATATAGGGAAAAAATCTAATACTTTTTGGCTTTTTAATAAAAAGCATATCCTTATTGCTATTATAATTTTTCTCCTATCAGTGTGGGTGGTAAAATCATTACGTCAATACATGAATGGTTGGGGTGATCCAGCGCCTGTTGCTGTCCGCGAAACCCTTCAACTACCATTTGGCATGAAGACTGATGTGGTGATACATAAAATGTATATAGACGCTAGGTATGATGTTGTTTATACACAGAAACAATTGTGGAATTATATATTAGCACCATATAGGTTTGGTTTTAAGGTAGTTGTATTATATCTGTGTGCTGTGTCTTTATTTCATTATGTAATTCGTAAGTTTTGGTCTAGTCCTCAGTAATTGACTTTATGCAGTATACAGGCAAAAAAGTAATATTAGTTCCTATTTCGGAGAAATACCGAGAGGATATTTTTGCTGCGTCTACTCCGACATTAGTTCGGTTTATGAGCTGGTCAGCACCAATTGATATTTCTGAGACAGATGCGTTTATCAAAAACGCTATGCAAGATAATCTGACAGGTAAAACATATACTTTTAACATAGTAGATCTAGTTTCAGGGCAGTTTATTGGTACCTGTAGTATTCATGAAGATATACCAGGAAAAAAGGAAGTAGGTATTTGGATCAAGGAGTCATCGCAAGGAAACGGATATGGTAAGGATGCGCTACAAACATTATTGGTATTTGCAAGAGAGGCATTACAATTAGATTCATTGTTATATCGAGCGGCTCCAGAAAATATTGGAAGTCAGAAATTGTGTGAATCGCTTGGGGGTGTATATATAGGCATATCCACCTTAAAACACAAAACAGAACCCAGAGAAATGCCCATGAAAGATTACATTATAACTTTATAAACTTTCCAACTTTATAACTTTCAAACTAAATTGTATGCCAGACATTAACATAAACGACGAACACGAAGTCCGCCTCGGCAAACTCGCTGAGATTCAAAAAGCGGGGATTGATCCGTATCCAGCGACAGTGCGTCGTACGCACCGCATTGTTGACGCACTGACACTAGAGGCAGAAACACCAGTGATCATCGCCGGACGTATCCGCTCCAAACGTGAGATGGGGAAACTGACATTTTGTCACCTCGATGATGGAAGTGCAACGATGCAAGTAGTGCTCAAATCAGATACGGTTGATGCAAGCGCATTTGAACAGTTTGGTGCGTTTGTTGATATTGCTGATTTTATCGAAGTTTCTGGAACACGTTTCAAGACACAACGTGGTGAAGAGTCAGTTCTCGTGTCATCATGGAGATTGCTCAGCAAAGCACTGCGCCCACTCCCAGACAAATTTCACGGACTTCAAGACGATGAAACACGATACCGCAAACGCTATCTAGATTTCATCATGAATCCAGAGAGTCGTGACAAAATGATTGTGCGCGGCAAAGTGTTGCGCTACATGCGTGAGTTTCTCTATAGCAAAGGATTTGATGAGGTGGAAACACCGGTCCTTGAGACTGTGGCCTCTGGCGCGATGGCACAGACATTTGATACACATCTCAATGCATTTGATTTACCAGTGCATTTGCGTATTTGTATCGGCGAGCTCTGGCAGAAACGCCTACTCGTGGGTGGATTTGAAAAAACATTTGAGATCGGTCGTGCATTTCGCAACGAGGGTGTGGATCATCAGCACAACCCTGAGTTTACGATGATCGAGTACTACTGGGCATACGCTGACGCACATCAAAACATGGGGCTACACCAAGAGATGATTCCGTTTATTATCAAAAATTCAGTCGGTGATCTCAAAGTACAAACGGATGGACATATGATTGATTTTACTCCACCGTATCCTGTGGTCACATTTCGTGATGCAGTGCTTGAGCGCAGTGGGATCGATATTTCAGATTATCCAACCGAAGAAGGTCTGCGTGCAGTGATGAAAGAAAAAGGGTATGAGACAGAAGGAGTGGTGGGTCGTGGAAAACTGATGGATAATCTCTACAAAGAAACCACTCGTCCATTCATCATCCAACCAACCTTTGTGATGAACTATCCAGTTGAGCTCAAACCTTTGGCCAAAAAAGCAGCGGACCCAATGTACACCGACATGTTCCAATTGATTGTCAATGGATTTGAACTTTCTAACTCATATACTGAGCTCAACGATCCGGTTGATCAACGTGCACGTTTTGAGGAACAGGCACGCGACGCGGCTGCAGGGGATGATGAGGCGATGAACAATGATTGGGACTATGTCGAAGCACTCGAACATGGTATGCCTCCAGCAACGGGGACGGGTATTGGTATTGATCGCTTTGTGGCGCTTATTACTGGTTCGCACACTCTCCGTGAGATTATGGCGTTTCCATTGATGAAGCCAGTAGTTCAAAAAGAGGCTGAAGAACAAGAATAATATATGGATATCCGTGTTCTCACACCAAATGATTGGGAACAATTCAAACAAATTCGTTTGCAGGCACTTCAAACAGATCCTCAGGCGTTTTTTGTGACATATGAAAAAGAACTTGAGACATCTGATGAAGAGTGGAAAAATAAATTGCAAAAACAAACCCATGTCTATGTTGGCGCGTTTGAAGGAGAATGTACTGTTGGGCTTGCGGGTGCGTTTACCATGGATACACCGCAAGAGTGGGTTCTTATCTCTATGTATGTTAATCCTGAATTTCGAGGTCGGGATATTGGAGGACAGTTGATTCGTGCTATTGAGGACATAGTAAAAGAAAAAGGTGCAACACGACTCAGTTTACTTGTAAATGAACATATGACGTCTGCGGTTCGTTTATATGAAAAAATCGGTTTTGAAATAGTAGAAACAGTTCCAGATCAAACAGTAGGAGACGGCTCTGTGGTAAATGAGTATAGAATGGTAAAACAAATATGACAGTCCTCGTCTTTGGTACATTTGATATTCTCCACGCTGGACACATTCACTTTTTGCAATCAGCAAAAAAGTTGGGTGAGACGTTGACGGTGGTGGTGGCGAGAGACAAGACGGTAAAGCTACTCAAGAAAAAACAACCAGTGCATACAGAAAAAGAACGTGTTACTATTTTACGAGAATTGCGTTGTGTAGATCAGGTGGTGCTCGGAGATCCAAAGTTAAATGTGTATGCAGTGATCAAAAAAATAAAACCAGATGTGATTGCACTCGGATATGATCAGATTGCGTTTACAGATAAGTTACAGGAAAAAATAAAAGAGTTTGGATTGAATACAAAAATTGTTCGGTTGAAATCGTATAAGTCAGGGAAACATAAATCGAGTAAGATTCTGAAAATATTGTCGTAAATATGCAAAAAACAAAAATCCTCATCGCCACCGGAAATGTGGGGAAATTCAAAGAAATTTCTTCCTTCTTTTCGACGTTGTCGTGTGTGGAATTTGTGTCGCTCAAAGATATCGATCCGATTCCAGAACCAGAAGAAATAGGTGAGGAGATTGAGTACAACTCATTGCTCAAGGCGAAATATTATGCAGAAAAAAGCGGACTTATTTCACTTGCTGATGATTCGGGATTGTTTATTGATGGGCTAAATGGTTGGCCTGGAGTGCATACCAAAGATACTGGGAATACAGACGAGGAACGTCTAGCGAACATATTGGAGAAAGCAAAAGATCTCAAAGAGGGAGAGCGTTCTGCATATTTCGCTTCCTGCATGACACTGTATGATCCGTTCAATGAAACATGGTTCTCTACACGTGATGTCGTCAATGGATATTTGTTTGAAGAACCTGCTGGTCCAATAAAAAATAATATGCCGCTGGATCCTATCTTTTTTGATATAGCAGCAAACAAGTTGAATTATCACATGACGACAGAGGAAAAAAATGCATCGAGTCACAGAGGAAAAGCGATGGAAAAAATAAGTTTTTATTTCAGAAATAATTTTGCACTAAAACAGATCGTTGTCCCATGTGCCTTTATACTGAATGAGGGCAAGATATTGATGAGTCTGCGCAATGATCCTAGACAGCCACAATTTCATAACAAATGGGAGTTTCCTGGTGGGGGAGTTGATCCAGGTGAGACGCTTCATGAAAATGTGGTGCGTGAAGTAGAGGAAGAGGTTGGTTTGAAAGTGGAAGTCGTACGATTGTTGCAGCATATTCACGTAGAGTTGATGGAGAAACAGCATACTCAGACGTCGTATCAAGTATTTCTCGTTCCGTATGTGTGTAAAGTCGTAGGTGGAGAGCTCAAACCTTCGGATGAAGAGGTAATAGAAGCGCGATGGTTTGAACTTGATGATGTGTTGAACCATGAGTTGATCGGAACAAATGCAGAGATGTATAGATCGGTGTATAATGAATTGAAAGAATATGCGTACTAAATATTTTCTTATTCCACAAGAAGATGCTCTAGGTTGTGGTATTGCTTGTATCGCGGTTGCTTTGGGTATTTCATATGGTAGTGTAGTAAGAAAAATACCAAAAGAAAAATATAGTATATATCAAGAAAGAGGATTATATTGTAGAGATATTGTATCTGTATTGAAACTATTTGGAGTTAAAGCTAGTTGGTCAAAAGTGACAGATAAAAATGTAGATTTGATCTATAATGAAGGTAACATTATATATATGAACGATGACGATCATTACGTCATTGCAGTAAAAAATGGTTGGCATGACAGTTGGATTAATTGGCCAAAAATGAATCCAGTGAAAGCTGGTATAATAGAACAGTTACCAGAAAAACCAAGTTATATCGTTGTGCTAAAAAAATAAACTTTTCACTTCAAATACTTAAAAAATTTCATATATGTTAGACATTAAATTCATTCGAGAAAACGTAGAACTCGTCAAACAAAACTGTATCAATCGTCGTAATAAAGTAGATATTGACGAACTGATTCGTGTTGATGAACTTCGTCGTACACAAATCACTGAAATCGAAACACTTCGTGCTGCACGCAATGCTGGATCAAAAGGAAAACCAACTCCAGAGGAAATTGCACAGATGCGTGAAGTAGGAGAAAAAATCAAAGCACTAGAAGAGGGTATGGCTGCAACAGACGCGGCGTATATGGATCTCCTCATGCAGGTACCAAACCTGACACATCCAGAAACTCCTGCGGGTGGGGAAGAGGATTTCATGACAGTTGGTGTATATGGCGCTAAACCATCATTTGATTTCACACCAAAAGATCATGAGACATTGCTCACTGAGCGCGGCATGATTGACTTTGAGCGTGGTGCTAAGGTTGCCGGTGCTAAGTTTTATTTTAGTAAAGGCGATCTCGTTCGTCTCAACATGGCACTCACCAATTACGGGATCGATGTTGCGACTGCACACGGATTTGAACTCATGGAGACACCGGACATGGCCAAGACTGAGATTCTCGTCGGGACTGGGTATAACCCACGTGGTGATGCGCAGGATCAGATTTATGTGATTGAAAACACTGATATGAGTCTCATTGCTACTGCTGAGATTACTGTTGGTGGGTATCATCGTGATGAGGTGCTCGATCTCTCAAACGGTCCAAAGAAATACGTTGCCCTCTCACACTGTTTCCGCAAAGAAGCGGGAGCGTATGGTCGTACCAGTAAAGGACTCTACCGTGTTCATCAATTTACCAAACTCGAGATGTTTGTCTACTGCAAACCAGAAGAGAGTGAAGCAATGCATCAGGAAATCCTGGCGATTGAAAAAGAAATTTGTGATGGACTGGGACTCCACTATCGTGTGATTGATATTCCAGCAGGGGATCTCGGAGGTCCTGCGTATCGCAAATACGATCTCGAAGCCTGGATGACGATGAAGGGTGATGAGACACATGCAGGTGATTTTGGTGAGGTGACATCAACGAGTAATTGTACAGATTACCAGGCACGACGTCTGGGTATTAAATACAAAAAAGAAGATGGAACAAATGAGTTTGTCCACACACTCAATGGTACTGCTGTCGTACTCTCACGGTTCCCAATTGCGGTGATTGAGCAAAATCAACAAGCTGATGGGACGATTCGTGTACCAGAGGTGTTGGTGAAGTATGTGGGGAAGAGTGTTATTTAATATATGATCACCGTCGTCGGCACATTCCTCTGGTATAATGACAAATTTCTCATTATACAGCGTCACCCTGATAAACCGCAGGGTGGAACATGGGGTTTGCCTGCGGGTAAGGTTGATGCAGAAGAAAGTGACGAGAATGCTGCGATGCGAGAGTTACAAGAAGAAACTGGTGTTGTTGTAAGTTCAGTAAAGTACATGTCTGAAATCGATTATCAGCATGAAGGTCAAAAACCAATTAGGTTTGTTTCATTTGAGTCTCGTGTAGAGCAAGAACCAGATATTACAATTCGTCCGGAAGAAATTTTAAGTTACAGATGGATTACTGCAAAAGAATGTTTTGAGCTTCAAAATACAATCCCTGGATTTCAAGAGGTGCTTATTGCGTGTAAATATATAGTAGTATGAGTACACAGATCAAAAACATCACCACAATTCATAAAGGTAAATATCGTGATTTAGCTGCGGCTGAATTTGTAACATCTCGTGGTTCTGTACAGGTGTATGAGTATTTTCATGAGTTTAATGAAAGTGTCATTGTGCTTCCAATTACACAAAGTGGATCAATTATTACTATTGATGAATATAGAGTGCCTATAAACTCTCGTATACTGAGTCTTCCTGCTGGCACATTTGATCCAAAGACAGAACAGTCTATCGATTGTGCGCACAGAGAACTAGAAGAAGAAACTGGGTATACAGCTAAAGAAATGTATTCGCTCGGGACATTTTTTGGTTCACCTGCAATATCCAATCGAAAAGCAGAGATATTTGTGGCGTTTGGTGTGGTAGTCTCTTCGCAAACAAATTTTGATGATAGTGAAGATATTATCGTCTGTGAATATACGTACGAACAACTAAGAGACATGTTTTTGAAACAGTCAAAAAATATGCATACAAATATTTTTGCTGCGTATGAAATGGCGAGAATAAAGTTTCCTGAAAAGTTCTCTCATTAACATATGAACAACATACATCTCATCATCCTCCCAGGCTGGGGCGGAAACAAACAAACGTGGCATGAATTTGTAGAGATTGCAAAGCCATATTTTGCGTCTGTGACAGTGATTGAACTGCCGTGCTTTGGTGATGAGCCGTGTCCGGCTGAGGTGTGGGGAGTGGAGGAGTACTCTGTTTTCGTAAATGACAAAATAAAAAATATCAAATCCAAAATAACAGACCCAAATGCGAAAGTTATTGTCATGGGGCATTCTTTCGGTGGTCAGGTTCTCGCTCATGTAGTTGGAAACAACCCAGATATCTGTGATAGGGTTATTTTTGCGGCATCCTCTATCGTTCGTGAAGATTTTTGGTTCAAACGCTCCGCACTTGGGTTTGCTGCGAAAGTAGGCAAAAGTATATTCTTTATTCCTGGAATTAGACAGTTTGAACAGGTTGCCAAAAAAGTACTATACAAAGTGGCTGATTCTCCTGATTACCAAAAAACGAGTGGAGTGCAACGTGAGATTTACAAAAAGATTATACGCCAAGATCAGCAGAGCGCGCTGGATAGTATTACCGTGCCTGCGTTAGTGGTGTGGGGAGACAAAGATAGAATGACACTACTAAAGTATGGTACAATGATACACAAGCGTCTGAAACAGGCGGAGTTTGTTGTTATTTCTGGTGCGACACATGGATTGCATCACGAAAAACGCAGAGAATTACTTGATGCAGTAGTATCTTTTTGTACGATGATATAAAGAACGTTGTTTGTATGATCGAATCAATATCGACAATGCACTACATATTTGCTGCTCTTTGGGTGGTTTCTTCGGTCTGTACCTATATTGATTTTCTCTACTATTGGCAGCTCAAAGAATATCGACTTGATCGCATGGCTGATTTTTTCCGTTCCGTGCAGGGACGAGAGTATCTCTTGTCCTACAAAGTGCTCTACCGTATGGCACTGGGTGGCTTTCTTCTCATGTTGCCATTTAATGGGTCGTATCTGTCGTTGGTGGCTGTCGCTCTGTATGGACTTGATAGTGCTGTGTTGTTGCGAGGTTTGGTTCACAGGAGTCTGAGAATACCTAGGAGGACGATAAAAGCAATCATTCTCACTGGTCTGGTGTTGTTGCTTGATTTAACGTTGCTTTTGGGTGATGGTGCATGGGATGGGGTGTTTATGATATTTATTCTGCGTCCGTTGTTGATGGCTGCAGTTGTGTTGATATTTCAGTTGCCGACTGTGTGGGTGAAGCGTTGTATCATTGCTCTAGCAACACGCAAGATGGCACGTCATCCGCATATTACTGTTATTGGTATTACCGGTAGTTATGGCAAGAGTACGGTCAAAGAGATGCTCTCATATGTGCTCGGAGACAAATTTCGTGTCTGGAAAACACCAAAAAATACCAATACAGACATCGGTGTGGCACAGCTGATTTTGAAAAGTCAGTTGCGTGATATTGATGTCATGGTGGTCGAGATGGGGGCGTACAAAATGGGGGAGATCAAGGCGATTTGTGACATCGTTCGTCCAAAAATTGGTATCCTTACTGCGATCAATGAGCAGCATATCTCACTCTTTGGTTCTATTCGGCATACACAAAAGGCAAAATATGAACTACTAGAGTCTGTCCAGTCTGGTGGTGTGGCTGTGGCCAACACTGACAACGAGTACATTCGCGAAAAACTACATACACTCTCTGTACCAGTGCTTTCATTTGGTTGGGAAGATCAGTATCAACCAACATGTAATATTGATGATGCACATGAGACGCTCTCAGGGACGATGGTGACATGTGGTATGGGTGTAGATTCAAAAAAATACGATGTGCATATCCCACTTATTGGTGCACATCATGCGATGAACGTTGCTCCAGTCCTTCTCGTTGCAGAATACCTCGGTATGACTGTTGAGGCGGCTGTAGAGCGATTCAAGACACTGCCTCAGCCAGGACGGGGGCTCACATTGCGTCAGTTTGGTCAGAGTGTAATTATTGATGATAGTTATAATTCAAATCCAGATGGGTTTCGGGCCGCACTCAACGTACTATCTCGTTTTCCGGGAAATATGCGTCGTGTGGTGGTGACACGAGGTATGATTGAACTGGGGGATGAAAATGATCGTATTCATGAGACAATTGCAGGTGAGATCGCATTTGTTGCTGATGAATTGGTGCTGGTAACCAAAGATCAAGAAGCACCGATGCGAAAAGGTGCTATTTCTGACAAGTACAAGCTGGATATTTTTCTTAAAGACGTGCCAAATCAGTTACTTACTCATTTGGAACAGTATGAACAAACACCAGCGGTGGTATTGTTTGAAAATCGCATTCCTGGAGCAGTCTATACTAGTATCATTGATCGCTGTACTCCATTTATTTCAAACACATGAGTGCAAAACAGTACACATTTTTTGGCTTTGCTCCCAACATGACGAAGGAATCACTTCGTCTGTCGTTGCATTTGCTCCTACCGACACAGTGGGGGACGTGGTACTCTCCTGAGCCTGTACGCGAAGTGGAATCTCTACTCTCTACATATCTCAATGATGTGTCTGTGTATACAGTTGATAGTGGGCGCAGTGCACTCTATCTGGCGCTACAGACATTGGGTGTTGGGGCAGGGGATGAGGTGATAGTTTCGGGTTACACCTGTATTGTCGTACCCAACGCGATTGTGGCACTCGGAGCAACACCTGTATATGTCGATATTGATGACCAGCTCTGTATTGATCCGGTGTCACTCAAGGCGCGAATAACACCAAAGACAAAGGCAATTATTTTGCAGCATACATTTGGGTATCCTGGACAGCTTACTGAATTGCTTCGCATCGCCAAAGAGGCGGGAATCCCAACCATAGAGGACTGTGCACATTCACTTGGTTCGACGTATGAAGGAAAGCCACTGGGGACTTTTGGTGATTTAGCGATTCTTAGTTTTGGAACTGAAAAAATTATTAGCAGTATTCGTGGTGGAGCAGTAGCGGTGAATAACCTTGCATATATGGATGCTGTGAAAAAGAAAATTAATACTCTTTCTTTATTTCCACGTCTGCTTTTATTCAGACACTTACTCTACTATCCAGCCGCTGCGTTGGTCCGTTCATTATTTTTTGTTGGTCTCTCTGGGCATCTGTTTACACTATTGCGTATCACACATATCTTACCAAAGATCGTCTCTGACGGAGAGCTAGAGGGTAAGCAAGATATGTGGACGCCGGTGCAGTTTCCAGCAGCTCTGGCTATGATACTTCTCACTCAACTTCGTCAATTGAACACAATAGTAGAACAAAGAAAAACTCTCGCTACCGTAGTGAGAAAGAGTCTGAGTACAAAATGTGCTCAATCAAATCAAGAGGGGATTGTACCATTATTTGTCGCTGCATATACCGACGTTCCAGATACCACTGAGTATAGTTTGCGCCAGGCGAGTATTATCATCTCAGCACTGTGGTCAAATACGCCGATAGTACCTGACGATGCCAAGAGAGAAACAGTGGGGTATAGAGATGGAGTATGTCCAAAAGCCGAGCAGGTCGCCAAGCATATTTTTGTGTTTGGGACACACCCATCTATTGTGTTGTCAGATGATCAACAACGTATTATTGCTGGAACAGTATGACATACAAAGTGATTGAAATAGACAACAAACGCTGGGATGCATTTGTACTGGCACAGCCGGATACACTCTTTGTGCAGTCTTCTAGCTATGCAGAATTTTATAGAAAACAGGGTGAGCAGGCGTGGTTGTTTGGTGTGGTAGATGAGAGTGGTACATTGGTATTTGGTAGTTTGGTCACGAGTACTCATGCCAAGCGTGGTAATTTTCTCTATCTTCCATATGGTCCGATTGGGAGTAATTCTGACGTAGAATTATACAACATATTTTTTAGTTTTTTGACAGAGTTTGGAAAAAAACAAGGCTATCACTTTGTCCGCTTTTCACCATTTTTTGATGAGACAGGGGAGTATGAGCAGCTATTAAAATCAATTGGAGCAAAACCTTCACCAATGCATATACTTGCTGAGACGACGTGGCTTCTCCCGCTCAAAGAGTCAGAAGAAAAGCTACTTGCAAACATGAATAAAAACCATCGTAATTTGATCAATCGTTGTCAGCGAGATGGGGTCAGAGTTGAGATGCGAACAGACTTGGAAGCGTTAAAACTCTTTAATGATCTTCATGATGAGACTGCTAAACGACATAAATTTCATCGTTTTTCACGTGCGTATATTGAACACGAATTTTGTTCACTAGTGGAGCAGGGGAATGCTGTTATATTTTTAGGTTACCTCCCGGATGGGACGCTTGATGCGGCCTCCATTATTATATATTTTGGCAATACTGCAAGTTATCGTCACGCCGCATCGCTCAATCAGGATAAGCGATTGCCAACTGCGTACCTGCTGCAGTGGAAATCTATTGTAGAGGCAAAGAAGCGGGGAATGACTCTGTATAATTTTTGGGGTATTGCACCAGAAACTGCTAGCAAGGACCATCCGTTTTTTGGTATTACACATTACAAAAAAGGATTTGGCGGATATCAGCGCGACATTGTTCATTGTCATGATATTGTGCTGTCATCTCGATATTATCTGACATGGATAGTCGAGACGATTCGTAGTAAGAAACGTGGTTTCTCATAACATATGTCTTTGTTTGGTGTTCGCAAAACTCGTGTACAGTCTGTCTCTCGTAGCGTCAACATGCGCCATACGAAAGATTTTGATTGGCGACCAGCAAAGAATAATCCATTCAAAAAGAAAGACGAGCAGAAGAGATCGACACGCAAAGTGGCGGTACTTGTCTCTGTCTGTGTTGTTTCATTTGGTACGACGGCCGCTATATTGATGTATCATCCTGCATTTCGTATCACTGATATCTCTATTGAGGGTACCAAGCGTGTTGCCTCTGTTGACGTCAAAAGTGTTGTCGCAGGAATCATGGAAGGTAAGCGTTTTTTCTTTGTTCCACAAAACAATTACTTTGTCGCCAACCTCAGTGATGTGGAGTCTATTCTGCTCAAACGATATCCTATCCACTCGGTAGACATTACAAAACAGTTTCCAAACAAAATCATTGTGACGGTGAGTGAGAAACAAGCTACATTTCTCTATGATAATGGTCGACAGTATAGCTATATTGATGAGGATGGGGTGGTTGTAGATGTGCTCAAAAATGTGCCAAGTGATCAGTGGCAAGAGCAGAAAAGTGTCCAGTACGCTGCACCAGCCACTGCTGATGTTAGTACAACAACCTCTCTTGGTGTGACAAGCACTGTAGTGACTCCAGAGCCTCCAGTAGAGACGGTTATAGTCTCTCGTACTCATATTCCCGATGTCGCCTCGATACAGGCTGAATTTGGACAACTACCTCTGATTTATGATACTCGAGCATTGGAGGCAGTAAAAGACAGTACCACTGTGGACGCTGATACGCTACGAGCTGTTTTATCCTATTATGAAGAATTAAAAAAACGCATGATCACACCTCGTTTTATTGAAATTGATCAAACTGGACAGTTTGGTCATATCAAGACAGGGGAGGGGTGGGATCTACTGATCCGCTTGGACCCACGAGTAGTCTCTACACAGATGTCCGTTTTTGATCAGGCAAATGCTGAGAGTAAAAAAAGTGAGACAGCTGTGTCATATATTGATATTCGATACACTGGTCGAGCATATTGGAAATAAGAGATGGCTAACTATACAAGAGAAGAGAGGAGAGTCTCCAAATGAAACGGCCTTGATAGCCGTTTTTAGTTTGGTCGCTTCCTAGGCATTCCTATCTATATAGTGTCGTACAATATATCTTATACGACACTGTATATATATACAAAGTAGGGAAAATAGAGATCAAAAAAACCAGCCACATTGTCGGGCTGGTTTTTAGTTCACTTGTTATGTTTAGCTTCGTTTCGCACGTGAGCGATCAGCTTCAGTCAAATGTTGTTTTCTCAAACGAATTGATTTTGGTGTAATTTCGAGGTATTCATCCTCAGTCATGATTTCAAGTCCGCGTTCAAGTGTGACTTCAAGTGGTGGTGTGAGCAATATTGCGTCATCAGATCCAGAGGCACGCATATTGGTAAGTTGTTTTCCTTTAATTGGGTTGACAGCCATTTCCTCACCTTTGGCCGTGTTTCCGATCACCATACCCTCATATACCTCTGTATTTGGGCCAATATAGAGTGTTCCACGGTCTTGGAGGTTCCACAGTGAGTATGCAAGCGCTGTGCCAGTCATCATGGAGATCATAGATCCTACTTGGCGTTTTTCGATGACACCCACATGTTTTTTGAATCCAATCATATGGCTCGCTAAAATACCTTCACCGCGTGTATCCATAATAAACTCACCACGATAACCTAGTAATCCACGAGTTGGGATTTCAAAGAGCATACGAATCATGGTGTTGTTTGCATTTGGTTGCATAAATGTCATAGTTCCTTTGCGTTTTGACATTTTTTCAATAACAACACCACTAAATTCAGTTGGGACATCAACAGTCGCTTCTTCAAATGGTTCTACTTTGACACCGTTTTCTTCTTTGATAATAACCTGTGGTTGAGAGACTTGAAGCTCAAAACCTTCACGTCGCATATTTTCAAGCAAAATAGCGATGTGCATCTCCCCTCGTCCGTATACTTTGTAGCGATCTGTATCTGAGAAATCGATTTTGAGTCCAACGTTGATTTCAAGTTCTTTTTCAAGGCGTTCGCGGATTTGACGACTGGTAACAAATTTTCCTTCGCGGCCTGCAAATGGTGAATTGTTTACGAGGAATCCAAGAGAGATGGTCGGTTCATCTACGTGAATTGCAGGAAGTGCTTCCTGGTCAGCATTTTGACAGATAGTTTCGCCAATATAAATATCTGGGAGACCCGCAATCATAGCAATATCGCCTGCCTGTGCTTCTGTAACATCCTTTTTTTGCGTACCATGAAATGTGTAGATTTTGGTAATACTACCACTACGACTTGCGCCCTCGGCGGTTTTGATGATGACTTTGTCCCCTAGTTTGACAATTCCTTCATATACACGTCCAACAGCCAGACGACCCAAAAAGTTGTCATAGCTGAGGTTAAATGGTTGCATGCGGAATGGAACAGTTGTATCAGCTGGTGCCGGTGGAACGTATTTGAGAATAGTATCAAGTAATGGGTCAAGGTTTGTTGATTCATCAGTGAGATTGAGTTTTGCAATACCGAGCTTTCCAATCGCGTATACAGTCTTGAAATCAAGCTGTTCATCATTGGCGCCGAGATCCATAAAGAGTTCCAATACCTGCTCATGGACAACATCTGGTTGGGCTGCTGGTTTATCAATTTTATTGATTACAACGATTGGTTTGAGACCAAGTTCGAGTGATTTTTTGAGTACAAATTTGGTCTGAGGCATCGGACCTTCCTGTGCATCTACGATCAACAGCACACAGTCAATCGAGCGGAGCACACGCTCTACTTCTGAACCAAAGTCGGCGTGGCCTGGAGTATCTACAATGTTGATCTTTGTGTCTTTGTAAAATAACGCTGCGTTTTTGGCATAAATCGTAATACCGCGCTCTTGTTCCAGAGCATTACTATCCATACTGACGGTCTCGTCTGTGACCATGCCAGTCTGACGCATCAAGGAGTCGGTCAAGGTGGTCTTGCCGTGGTCAACGTGAGCGATAATCGCGATATTTCTGATTTCCATAGATGATATATTAAAAGTTGCCTAAGTATAGCAGGTTTTTGAATTTTTAGCAAGAGGAGGTGTATAGGTTACTCTCTTGTTGTGTAAAAACACAAACGACAGCCAGAGACTGTCATTTGTGGTGTAAATATACTGAGTATTATGTTTGTTCAATACGAGGAAAGAGGTTGTCAGCTTTTTTGGTCATACTTCCAGTCTCGAGTCTCCCCCACTGTTGATCAAGTTCAAGTGCTATGGTGGTTGGGTCAATACCAAATTGGGACAATATATTTGCTCCAGTATTTGGCATAACTGGAAGCAAGAGGAGACCAATATGGCGGAGTGATTCGAGGAGTGTATAGAAGAGAGAAACGTCGAGTGTTCCCTGCTTTGCCTTCTCCCATGGTTTCTCTACTGAGATATATCCGTCCACTGCTGAGACGAGTTCATTGATTACCTTGATCGCTTCATCAAATTTGTATTCAGTGAGCGCTTGGTCAAAGCGATCCCAGTATTGTTCTGTATTGAACACATTTTGTGTTCGTTCTGGTACTTTACCATCACAATACTTTTCTACCATTGTGAGGATGCGTGCATTGAGGTTGCCGATACCGTTGGCGAGATGTGCGCCGTAGTATTCGTCAAAACGGCTCATCGAGAAGTCCCCATCATCATAACTTGGGAGTGCCCCAAGGAGGTAAAAACGCACTGGATCAGTACCATACTTCCCTACTAGCTCGTATGGGTCTACCACATTGCCCAGTGACTTACTCATCTTCTGTCCTTCGCTCGTGATGAATCCGTGGATAAAGATTTGTTTGGATGGCTCTAGCTGTGCGGACATGAGCATTGCCTGCCACATTGCACTTTGTTGACGGAGATTGTCTTTTCCAGCTACTTGCACTCCTGGCCAGTTTTGTTCAAATACTACATTGTCCTGTGGCCAGCCGAGTGTGGAGATATAGTTCACAAGTGCATCAAACCAGACGTACATCACCTGCTCGTCGTCTCCTGGAACTGGAACCCCCCAAGGCATCTTGGATTTGAGGCGTGAGATACTAAAATCTTCGAGTCCTCCTTTGACGAATTGACGAATCTCTTCCAAACGACTACTTGGGACAACAAAATCTGGTCGCTCTTCGTAGAGTTGCAGAAGTGGTTCCTGATATTTAGAAAAACGGAAAAAGTAGTTTTCTTCGTCAATAAAATCAACATCACGGTTTGGGTGGATCGGACAGCGACCATCGACGAGTTCAGAGTCAGTTTTTTCGAGTTCACACCCAACACAGTATTTTACTTTGTATGTTTTTTTGTAGATATCGCCATTTGCGTCACAGCGTTTCCAAAACTCCTGTGCTGCAGCGAGGTGGTGCTCATCGGTGGTACGGATAAAATTGGTGTAGGTGAGGTTAAGTGCTTGACGCAGACCATCAAATTTGGCGGCGTAGACGTCGCAGTATTCTTTTGGTTCGAGTCCACCTTCGAGCGCTTTCTGATAGATTTTTAAACCGTGTTCGTCAGTACCAGTATTAAAAATCACAGTCTCACCCTTCATGCGGTGATAGCGGCAGAGCGCGTCAGCTTGGATGATTTCTAAAGCAAAACCGATATGTGGGTCGGAGTTGACGTATGGGAGGGTGGTGGTGAGGTAGTAGTTTTTATTCATATTTAAAGTGTATTGATAATAACAACGAATTCTCCTTTTTCCATTACCTCCATCACTATAATCTCCGAAATCGTTCCACGATAGATGGTCTCAAACTGCTTGGTCAGTTCGCGGCAGACGCACACTTCTCTCTTTGGGTCGAGCACGGCTGCGAGTTCAGAGAGTGTTTTTTTGATGCGATGGTTGGATTCGTAGAATGCGATCGTGTATTCGCAGTCAGCTACTTCTTGAAAGTACTTGTTACGTTTGTTTTTGTGGGGTGGGAACCCCATGAACATGAATTTGTCTGTCGGAAAGCCAGAAATAGAGAGGGCTGCGGCAATAGCAGAAGCCCCTGGAATCGGTGAAATCTCTATTTGTTTATTGGTTTCTTTGATAATTTGTGCGACGAGGGCATTGCCTGGATCTGAGATACCTGGCGTACCAGCGTCGGTCACCAGAGCGAGGTGTTTTCCTTCTTTGAGTAGATTAATGATGTCACGCACTTTTCCTCCCCCGCTGTGCTGGTGGTAGCTCATGGTTGGTGTTTTGATTTCATATGCGTCGAGGAGTTTTTTGGTGTTTCTTGTGTCTTCGCACAATACCAAATCAGCCTCGCGTAATGTTTCAAGTGCACGTTGTGTAATATCTTTAAGGTTGCCAATAGGTGTGGCGACAATGGAGAGCATATGGTTTTTTTGGTTGTCATCCTGAACGCAGTGAAGGATCATTTTTGATCGGGTTGAACATTTATTCACTTCGTTCGGGCTAGGTCAGGCGTAAGAAAGGGATCCCTCGGCTTCACCTCGCTATCGCGGGGTTTCGCTCGGGATGACAATGTTGAAACTATACCAGAATAGAGGGCTTTTTGCAACTTACGTTTTTATCTCAAAAACATTGTCGCTCTCCTACTTTTCTGCTATACTATACCCACTATGAATACCTTTCTCAAAAAAAGCTTTTTTGTTTTTCTTGTTGCAACAGTAGTTGCTCCACAGGTGACGTTTGCCACTTCTTCGTTTAATCCTGATTATATTATCTCAGATGAGCAGCTGACGGATTATAAAAGTATGAGTAAATCTGATATCCAGCTTTTTTTACGTGAAAAAAAGAGTGGGCTTGCAAAATTAAAAACATCAGATGTGAATGGAAAGAAACGAACAGTGGCTGATATGATCTATCGTGCTTCCCAAGAGTACAAGATCAACCCAAAGTATATTTTGGTTAAACTACAAAAAGAACAGAGTCTTATTACAGCGAAAGCACCAACTCAAAAGCAGCTCGACTGGGCAGCAGGGTATGCAGTGTGTGATAGTTGTAGTATGGATGATCCAAAAATCCAAAAAAATAAAGGATTTGGAAAACAGGTAGATAGTGCTGCTGGTATTATGCGTTGGTATTATGATAATGTTGGAACACAAGGATTTATCAAAAAGAAAGATATTACGTACACTATCAATGGTGAGTCTGTGACACCAAAAACAATGGCAACGGCGTTTTTGTATACGTATACGCCACATCTTCAGGGAAACGAAAATTTTTGGAAGCTCTGGCAGTCTTGGTTTGGACAAACATATCCTGATGGGACACTACTCAAGAGTGCGGATAGTCCAGGAGTCTACGTGCTCTCAGGTGGAAAGAAGCGCTTAATTTCGAGTATGTCTGTGCTCCACTCACGATACAACACAGCAACTATTGTCACAGTGCCTGCATCAGAAATTGCACGATACGAAGAGGGGTCTCCGATTACATTTCCAAATTATTCAATCCTTCTTGTGGATGATACCTATTATCTTGTTGATTTCGAAACTGTTCGTCCATTTGCGAATGCCGAGGTGGTGCGTAAACTTGGATACAATCCAGATGAGATAGTAGAAGCCACAGAAGCTGATATTGAAGGATATGAGCTTGGTAGTGTCATTGATGGGAGTGAAAAATATACTCAAGGCCGCTTGGTTCGTGTCAAAAATCCAGATGCCTTGATATTGATCAAGGGTGATTCTTTCTACACTGTTCCTGATCCTAAAGTTGCGCTCGCAGCGTATCCTAAACTCAAAGAAAATGCCGGTAACAGAGCGGAGTTAAATGGACTTATTGATGCGGGTAACTTGTTACTTCCAAACGGTTCATTGATGCAGATGGTGGGTAGTGAACGTATATATGTCATTGACGGTGGTAAAAAACGACAGATCAAATCAGATGAACTGTTTACTGCACTTGGATATAACAAGAAAAATATTATTGTGGTAAACGAAGCCACTGGATTGGCACACAAAACAGGCGCGCCTATTTCGGTTGATGCAACCGACGGGTCTTCTGTAGCAGCAGTACCAACACCTACTGCTGTCTCAAAACCAGTCGTTTCTCCTGTTTTGACTGATACCGTCGCTTCAGTCAAAGAAGATGTTGTTCAAAATACTTCTTTTTTATTCACTGAAGGAGAGATGGTTGTGACACCAACAGAGGAAACAATGTTTATTGGTACAAAATTTGATACCAATGTAGATAGTTATATTGTTGCCGAGTATGATTCGCTAAAAATTTTGGCTGGAAAAAATGTCGATACACTGCGTCCACTTGCTTCATTGGTCAAACCGCTCACAGCATACTATCTTCTCAAAGATGGACTTTCTCTGAGTAAAAAAACTGCGTATGATGTAGCGAAACATCGTGTATTGTATAATTATTTTCGTATTGCCCCAGGTGAAGTGGTGAGAAATTCAGACTTGATGGATTCGTTTCTTGTTTCATCACTCAATCGGGCTGGAAGAATGTTGGTACAAAATATTTCTGAAGACGAGGTGTTTCTTGGATCAATGACCAAACGGTTACATGCTGATGGACTGACTACATTTTCGTTTTTGGATGTTTCGGGAGAAGAGGTAAAAAATATTGCAACACCACGTGAATATGTACATGCTTTTAAGATGCTGACTGAAAATAGTACTATAAGTGAATATTTGCGTAAGACAGAATATTCATATGATGAGGTGCTAGATTTAGATGGTAAACCAACTCATTTTGATACAAATACGAATAAACTTGCAGGAAAGACAGATTTAGGGTTTACTATACTTGAGAGTAAAACGGGGTATCTCGATGAGGCTGGGTCAAATTTGATCATGGTGGTGCAACGTCCAAAAGATAAAAAGAAATTTATTATTCTTACAATGGGAAATCCAGATTATAGGAATCGGTTTGTTGAACCTGAGCGATTGGCAACATGGGCACTTAAAAATTTCTAATTACTAATATCTAATTTCTAATGAAATTTCCAATGCTACTATCCATTCTCTTTTCGTTGTTTCATTAGAAATTAGTAATTAGAAATTTGTCATTTCAAACATATGTCTCTCGTCTTTGCGGGTATTGTCCCTCATCCACCACTTCTTATTCCTGAAATTGGAAAAGATAAAGTGCAGCAGTTGGCAAAAACAAAAGCTGCGTTTGAGCAACTCGAACAAGACCTCTATATTGCCAAACCACAGGTTGTTGTCATTATTTCTCCGCATACCGGACGTTTTGAGGAGGCGTTTACGATCAATGCGCATACACATTTTTTTGCAAACTACGAAGAGTTTGGCGAGTTTTCTGTCAAGAAAGAGTGGAAAGGAATCCCAGACATTGGGGCTCGTATCGCACAACATGCCGTAGAAAAAGATGGTTTTCCGGTTCGTCTGATTAGTGAAGAAAAACTGGATCATGGTGTGAGTATTCCCCTACACTTCCTCTGTTCACATCTTGATGGGGTAAAAATTGTCCCTGTTGGGTATTCTGCGCTTGATGCAAAAATGCATTTATCATTTGGTGAGCTGCTCAAACATGTTATCTTTGATACTGACAAGCGTGTGGCTGTGATTGCTTCTGGTGATATGTCACATTGTCTTGCGCAGGGCGCTCCTGGTGGATTTCATGCAAACGGAAAAGTGTTTGATGATACATTGATTGAATTATTGCAAACACGTAATACTGTTGGGATTACACAGATGGACCAAACAGTGATAAAAGATGCACAAGAATGTTCCTATCGCAGTACATTGATTTTGCTTGGTATGCTTCGCGATATGGATTATACCTTTAAAAATTATTCGTACGAAGCTCCATTTGGGGTTGGATACTTGGTGGGTAATTTTGTTTTCTAGTATTTGTTGTGTGCACGTCGTATGATTGCTCGTGTCGTTCCGCTCGTCCGACTGCCAAACATCAAAGCAGAGTTTGATTACGAAGTACCAAGTGCACTTGAATCAGGCATTGCAGTCGGTCAGCTCGTCTCTATCCCTTTTCGCAAGTCCGAATGTTTCGGGCTTGTTTTGGCTTTACATAACGATGTACAGCCGAATCGAGTATTGAAAACACTTTCCTCGATTGTGTTTATTGAGCCGCTCTATACTCAAACACAGTTGGATTTGTATGGTGTGATTGCGCAGGTATACCGCATCAACATTTCGACTGTACTGCTCCTGAGTATGTCACCACTTCAGAAAACGAAGTTAAAAAAGATGAGCGTGACGCCTCGTTTGATTGAACAAAAAAAAGAGATAAAAAAAGCATGCTGGTTGGGATATGATATGGCATCAGAACATGCGCAAGTGCTGGAAAAACATAGCAAGGGGTACACACTGATTGTTGTCCCCACTATCGAGCGTATTGATGAGGTGCTTGAATTGATGCCACAGCATATGCAAGATGAGGCTATTCTCTGGCATGCAGAACTCACTGAAAAAGAAAAATTTGAGCACTGGTGGCAGATCCGAAATGGACAAAAGAGAATTATTATTGGGACGCGCAGTGTCGCGATGTTGCCGTTTTTTGCGCTCTACACCATTATTCTTGATTACGAACATGATGAACAGCACAAACAGTCTGACCAAGCACCACGATACCATACACGTGATATGGTTGCATTGCTAGCTCGTGTTTATGGTGCACAGTCTATTTACACCTCTTTTTCGCCGAGTACTAGTACATTTTTTGGTGTACGCAAGGGTTTGATTGATGGTGAATTAGTGTTATCAACCACAAAAAAACCACAAGAAATTATCTCGATCGAAAATGAATGGAAAAAAGGAATGAAAGGCACACTTGCTGAATCAATTCATGAACATATTGCGAGTCATACCGGCAATGTCTTGTGCTATATCAACCGTACTGGTTTTGCTCAGGCGGTGGTGTGTAAGTCGTGTCACCAAAGTATCGTTTGTTCAGTCTGCGGCGGTGCGGCCAAGTATTTTGAAAAAACACAAACGTTATCATGCGGACATTGCAAAAGAACCGGCCCGTTACCACCAAGTTGCCCATCATGTCAGCACCCAATCCTCCATTTGGCTGGGATTGGGACAGAACGACTGGAAAAAGAACTCAAAGAGCGATATGGGAAAACTCATCGTATTGTTCGTATTGATGCGACGGTTGATACTGAGACATTTGTCTCGTATCGTGAACGAACTATTTTTATTGGTACGCGGGCGATACTGAGTCGTCTCCCCTTTTCATCACTTGAGACGATTGTGTATGTGGATGTGGATAGTGAGTTACAGATGCCGGAGTTTCTCTCACATGAGGAAGTATGGCATACGATTGAGTCGTTCAATTATTATCGTACTGGCACAAGTACATTATTTTTGCAAACACACAATTCGAAGCACATTGTGATTCGCTCTCTGAATGAAAAAGAACGCTGGTATCGTACCGAACTTCAAACTCGTAAAGTGGTCTCCTATCCTCCGTATTTTTGTCTCGTCAAATATTGTATCCCAGGAGAGACGCTCGAGCTTTCAAAACAGACAGCACAACGCTATTTTGATACGATTTTAGCCACATTGACAGAAAAAAAGAGTCCTATTATACTAGAACGGCCGTATCAAATGAGTCCATCGTTTGTCCAGCGCCGCCACTGGTACGGTATAGTGGCTCATATCCCGATGGCGACCTGGGTCAATGATATTTTGTTCTTAAATGGTTTGTTTGCGGCTGATGTTAAAGTCGATCCAAATCCTATCAACTTACTCAGTTTTTGATAGATTCGCAAATGAAACGGATTTGGCTGATTATTACTGATTCGTTCAAATTTGTTTAATCTGTTCAATTCGTGAATCAATCTCGTGTATGTTATCTATAATAACCATTCCAAATAAAATTCTAAAAGCCGAAACGGCACTCGTCACACCAGAGACAATCGCTAGTGCTGATTTTGGTATGTTTGCCAATGAGCTTTCCCCTACTATGCGTGCAGCACGTGGTGTCGGTCTCGCTGCCCCTCAGGTGAACGCTGGAATCTCTGTCTGTGTTATTAGTAAAGACGCAGCTCCAAATATGTTGAAAGAAGATCTGGTTCTGATTAATCCAGTTTGGATAAAACTATCAAAAAAAGAAGTGATTGATGCTGAAGGGTGTCTCTCAATTCCCAATGTCTACGGTGATGTCTCTCGATATAAAAAAATTTATGTCGATGCGCTCGATATCATGGGCAAACCACTCTCATTTGATGCGACAGATTTTTTTGCTCGTGTGATTCAGCATGAGGTGGATCATCTCCATGGTGTCTTGTTTGTTGAGAAAGCGACCAATATGTATCGGGTGCTATCAGAGGATGAGTCCGAGCCTGTTAGATTGCAAGATTTAAGTATATAACATGACGTCTTTTTTTCTAGAAAAGTATTTTTTAAAAATAAAAGATCATGCGAATAAAACATGCAGTTTTGAAATTTTTCCAGAAAGTGTAAAAGATTTTTTATCTACTAAAAAAATTCGTAGAAAACTGTATATCGTTAGCCACGAGAGTGATTGTTTTTATGTAGGTGAAACAAATACCTCTATAAAAGAAAGAATGAATAGGGGTTTTAGAAGTTATAACACATATGCTAAAACTGGTATAAAAAAAGCTGGGTATGGGGGTTATAAGTGGATAAGTCCACAAAATAATTTACAGCGAGAAATGGTACTACATGTATACACTTTCGATGATAAGTACGATAATGATCGGGAATATGTTGAGGTTGTTGAAGCGGAGTTTTGTTTTTTGGTTCGTCAACATAAAAAACAGTGGCCAACTTTTCAAAATGAAATTCATTTTAATAATCATAAAGATTCTCAGTCGGCTGAACGTCTTGCAAGAGAAATATTTAATCAAATATGGAAAAATCTTCTTTAGTTTTCTTCGGCACCCACGACTTCGCCAAAACTATCCTTCAATCCCTCATTGACGCAGGCTGTGTTGTTGAACTTGTCGTGACTCAGCCAGATCGTCCGGTAGGGAGAAAACAAGAGATGCAAAAACCAGCGACAAAAATACTTGCAGAACAGTATGGCATTCCAGTATTTCAGCCAGAGAAATTGAAAGATCAAAAGATTGAAATCTCAGAAGACTGTCAGTTTGCAGTCTGCGCACAGTACGGTGCGATTATTCCTCAATCTGTGCTTGATTTGTTTCCAAAAGGAATTATCAACGTTCACACATCTTTGCTACCAAAATATCGTGGTGCATCCCCTATCCAATCAGCATTGCGAGATGGTGAGACACAAACTGGTGTGACGATTATGAAAATGGATAAAGGCATGGATACTGGTGCGATTCTCTCACAAAGTACGATTGAGATTTTTCCAGACGAAACATATCCGCAGCTCGATGCACGTATGGCAGAGATCGGAGCGACACTGCTCAACACCACGCTTCCACTGTATCTCAGCGGAAGTCTTATTCCAGAGGAACAAGACCACACACAAGCGACTGGATGTAAAATGATTTCTCGTGAAGATGGTAAAATTGATTGGAATAAAACAACCGCAGAAATTTACAATATGTACCGTGCCTACACCCCATGGCCAGGTATCTGGACGATGTGGGGTGACAAACGACTCAAGCTTCTCGCCATCAAGCCCTCAGAGCGCAAAAACAGCCCTGGGAAGGCTGTTGTTGATGGTTCTCGCCTCTTTATCGGTACTGGTGATTCTAGTGTTGAAATCGAGCAAATTCAGCTGGAAGGGAAATCTGTGATGAGTGTGGAGGAGTTTGTTCGAGGATATGGAAAACAGTTTTTGGATACGCAGCTATAGCGAGTGTTTTCTTATGATCACTTCTTTTGCTTTTTTGTATTTCTCAACCCTCTCTCTAAACCATGGCAGATAACACCATGGTTTTTTGTATACAAACGATGGGAGCCATGTACTCATCGTACCACCAGTTATTGCGCGAAATAGATATTCATCCACCCAAATCCCCTGCTTTCCCAGCTCTGCGAGTGTGAGAAAATAATCCCAATCTTGAAAACGTTTCAACGATTCGTCCCATTGTATCGCGTCTTTTTTTCTTATTAAGGTTGTCGAAGTAATATAATTACAATCTTTTAATCTTTCAATATTAAAATTTTGTCCTTTCATTTTTTTCCAACCAAAATAAAAATTACAATAGGCAAAAGAGACACTTGGGTTTTTTTCAAGTGCGCCAACAAGTGTTTCTATCATGTCTTTGTTTCCGATGACATCTGCATCCCAAAAGATAACGTATTCACCTGAAGCATTGCGTAAGCCATTATTACGTGCTGCCGGTGCTCCTAAGTGTGGTTGGTTGATATATGTAATGCGTAATGGGTAACGCGTAACGGGTAATTCTACGCCACCATCATTGACTACAATCACTTCCAGATTTTTGTATGTTTGCATGTCAATTGATTTGAGTACCTGATCCAAAACACCTGGTTTTGGATTCCAGACAGGAATGACAATACTAATGAGTGGTTGGCTCATATTATGACAAAAGTGTTTTGAGTGTTTCAAACTGTTTTTCTGGTCTATACGTGCTGACTACCTCTTGGTGTGCGATTGTTACTTGTTGTATCGTCTTTTCTTTGTTTGTTAGTGTTTTTATAATAGCATCGATAATCAGATCGTCTCCACGATAAACGTCAACGAGTGTGCCATTTTCATTGTTATGTACTATGTCTGGGACACCACCAGTTCGTCCAGCGATTACTGGCACATTGCGTGCCATAGCCTCGAGGAAGACTGTTCCCGCTCCTTCTTGCCGCTTGTCGTCAGTGTGTGTGAGAAGGACAAAACAGTCAGCGAGATCATAGTAGTGAGGAAGTTGCTCTTGTGGTATAGAACCAATATAGCGGACACTCCCTTGCAATTTGGCAGACTCTACTTGTTTCCACCAGTCTATTCGTTTTGGTCCATCTCCTAGGACGAGCCATGTGAGCTGGGGAATCTGTTCGAGGAGTTTTGGGAGGATGCGCGTCAGGTGGGTAAATCCTTTTCCTTCATCAATGCGGCTGACAGTCAGCATCACTGTTTTACCATTGAGTGCAAGTGTATCTGTGAGTGTTTGTATCTTTTGTTCATCTCGTGGAGCGAGAAAACATGCTTGCGGTGTTGGATAGATAGTATGCAGTTTTTGTTCAGCACTTTTTTCTAGTTCAATTACTTGTTTACCTACAAATGTTGAATTTACAATGCACGCTTTGGCACGTCGAATAATATGACGAGCGAGCCATCGTTTCATTGGGCGCTCATTGGCCATGATAATATCAGTGCCGTGGAAAAAAAGAATGTATGTTCGTTTAGTAAATATATTGAGGATATATGCGATAGTACCAATAGGTAGTATATGATGAACTAAGAGTGTTTCAACTTTTTCTTTTCGTGCGATGTACCAAACATGAAATAATCCACGTACCCAACGAGGCCAGAGTATTTTTGGGAAGAAAAGTGGACGAGTGTAATGTGTTTGTCCATTGATCGTCTTTGTATTCTTTTTTCCATGTTGCAATACAACGACGTCAGATGATAGATATATTGCTAGGTTGTCACAGTATGTTGCAATACCGCCGATAGTGGGTGGAAATTCGAGTGTGATGAGGAGTGATTTTTTCATACGAGCATTATTGAGATATACGAAGCATCTGTTTGAGTGATGCTATACTTACAATATGAAACAAAAAGAGACATCCAACGTACACGAGCGCACCAAGTCCGATAGAGAGGATAAAATGAATATAGTGTGTACTGTACCACACAACACCCCCCATAATGATTCCAGAGAGCGTGATACCGCCTAGTGATGTATATGCTTGTATAAACCAACCACGAGCGAGCGTGCGCGCAGCAAATAGACCACAAACAACAAAGAATATATTGCCAAGTAGTGCAGCAAGTGCTGCGCCGATAATAGAGTAAGCTGGAATTAAAATAATATTGAGAATAACATTCAAAACGAGTGCACAGGCAATAATACCTGTTTGGATATGCTGTTTGTTACATGCATTGAGTAATGCGCCCAGTGGAAATGTTAAAAAAGAAAAAATTAAACCAGTGAGAAGAATTTGTAGTGTTAGTATTGATCCAGTATAGGCATCTGTGTAAATAAGCGGAATAATAGTAGGTGCAAGGACGCTCAAACCTATTGAGATAGGTATGACACATAAAAAAAGATACTGTATTGATTGACGTAGTAATTTTGGAATATTTTCTTTTTCATGTTCAAATGAGTAGCTAAACTTTGGGTACAGTGCTGCCCCAAGAGCCAGTGGAATGAACTGGAATGCATACGTGATTTTATATGGGACGCTATAGAGTCCGACGGCACTCTCCCCCGCCATGTGTGCGAGGATAAGTGTGTCAGCATACGAATATAAACGTGCAAGAATCGCTGCTATTGCGAATGGAATCATCATTTTGATGAGCGGTGACAGTACATCGAGGTTACATGTTGGAATTGGATATATGCTGTAGCGTTTAATCAATATAAAAAATGAGTACAGTACGTTGCAAACACTAGGAATTAAAAATGCTAACATGAGAAATGGTAGCGGTGCACCATACCAAAGAAAGCATGAGCCGATCAAGAGTGTTAGGCCTTGACTACCAATCAGACCAAGCGCTTCGTAGCGTAAGTTTTCTTGTGCGCGCAGTACTGCGTAGTTGGTCAAATGTAGTGAATCAAACAACATGGTGACACCAGATATCAGTATCAATGTCTGTGTTACTGTGCTGTATTCTGAATTGCTGGTAATGATCCAAAGTGTAATGTACGTGATAAACCCTGCAAATATTTTGACAAACAAAATGTTAGAAAAGTATGTCTGTAGTTTGTCTTTTTGTTTGGCACCTTCACGGATTAATACCTGAGTAAATCCGAGGTCGATAAAAATAACAAACACAGTGGTGAATGCCAATGCAAATGTATACTGTCCTGTCGCCTCTACTCCAATCGTGCGTGCAACAAGGGTAAAATAAATAAACGAAAAAACCTTCTGCAATACTGATGCAGCGGTAATAAAAGAGGTATTTTTGGCAATGGTGTGGATGGACATGGTGTCTATTGTACTCTGTTTTACATCGAAAGACAAACAAAAAACCCACGTGCAGTACACATGAGTTTTTGGTATGTTGAAATGAGATTAACGTTTTCTCCATTGACGTCCACGACGGGCTTTTGGCTGACCAAACTTTTTGCGTTCTTTTGAACGAGCATCGCGTGTCATAAAACCTTCTGCTTTGAGCATTGGTTTGAGGGTTTCGTCCCATGCAACGAGTGCACGTGCAATACCATGTCGTACCGCACCAGCCTGACCTGTTGTACCACCTCCAACTACTTTGACTGACACATCAAGACTGTCTTGACGTCCAACAGTGCGTAGTGGTGCAGTTGCTGTTTGCTGCAAAATAGGTGTTTTGAAGTATTGTGTCAACTCTTTTCCGTTGATTGTGACAATACCTTTACCAAGACTCAAACGAACACGAGCTGAAGCAGCTTTGCGTCGTCCAACTGCACGAGTTGTAGAAGTGTCTTTTGTTGTAGCTTTTTCCTTCATACAATTATGAATTGATAGTTAAACGTGCCATACGAACTTCGCGATGTTTGTTTTTTGGCAACATTCCGTTGACTGCTTTGCGGATTACTTCACCTGGATCAGTAGCAAATACATGTGCCAATGGTGTACGAACGATACCACCTGGATGCATGGTGTGGTGGTAATAATCTTTTTGCACCAATTTTTTTCCAGTAAATTTCAATTTTCCTGCGTTTTTTACCACAACATAGTCTCCACAATCAATATGAGATTGGAATTCTGGTTTGTGTTTGCCCATAAGCAATGTCGCTATAGCTGCTGCCAAGCGTCCCACTGCCATGTCTTTGGCGTCAAGTTCATGCGTACTGCGGAGATTGTCCGCAATAGAAGCAGATTTGACTTGGATCTGTCTACGTGTAGGCATATTATGAAACAAATTCTATCACCGACATGTCGGCGGCATCATTAAAGCGATTGCCAATTTTGGTAATACGAGTGTATCCACCACTACGTCCGACATACTGTGGTGCTACCTCTTTCATCAATTTTACAACAACTTTGTCAGTGTAGAGTGCACTTGTCAAGATTCGGCGTTTTGAAACCTCACTGCCACGACTACTTTTTGCTTTTGTGACAAGTGGTTCAATAAAACGACGTAACTCTTTTGCTTTTGCTGTTGTGGTTGTGATTGATCCGTGGAGGATCAGACTTTCGGCCAAAGAACGCATCATCGCTTCGCGTGGTGCTTTTTCTCGGCCAAATGTTCTTCCTTCTTTTCTGTGTCGCATAAATAATAGGTGTTTAACCCTCACGCCCTGCTTCAGTGAGCAGTAATGAGAAGTGATCCATCAAAATTTGTGTTGCTTGTGCAATTGATTCTTTTGGTGTAATGGTCCCATTTGTTTCAATTGTAACAGTCAAACGTTCATAATCAGTGATGTCTCCCACACGAGTAAGCTCTACATCATATCCTACATCGCGGATAGGAGTATAGAGTGAGTCGATGGCAATTGTGCCAAGTGGAAGATCTTTTGTGTTTTTTTCAGCAGCAGGGATAAAACCACGTCCTTTTCCTACTGTGATTTCCATATTAATGGTTGTCTTTGGGTCAGTAATGTTCATCAGTAGCAGCTCTGGGTTGACAATTTCTACATCAGAATTTTTTGCAAAGTCACCAGCAGTTACCGGTCCAGATCCTTTTTTTGTCAAACTCAGTGTTACTGTATCCTCTGCATGAACAATAACGGACATTTGTTTGACATTGAGGATGACTTGAATGACGTCCTCAAGGACACCATCAATTGCTGCAAACTCATGTGCAACACCGTCAATTTTGATAGTTTCTACTGCTGCACCTGGAAGAGATGAAAGGAGAACACGACGAAGTGCGTTTCCAATAGTAGTACCATATCCTTGGCGGCATGGTGTCATGACGACTTTACCCACATGTGGTCGGTCGCCCTCAAGAAAATCGATTGATGTTGGAAGAAAGATTTGTTCCATACGAAAAACGCATGATTAACGAGGGAAAATTCCCTCAGTAAAGAAGAGTGTTAGCGAGTTGAGTAGAACTCAATGATCTGAGTCACATCAAAGATGTGTTCGAGATCAGCCTGTGCTGGCTCATTGAGCACCTTCCCTGTTTTTGCACTTGGGTCGACAGACACCCAGGATGGCAAATTTTTTGCCTGCAATCGCTCTTCCAATCCATCAAATAATTTACTCTTTGCCTTGGTAGGCTTGAGCGCAACCACATCTCCAACAGAGACAAGATGTGAAGCAATGTTCATTTTTTTACCGTTGAGGGTAAACATGTTGTGTGTTACCATCTGACGTGCTTGTGCACGAGTTCCTGCAAATCCAAGACGATAGACGAGGTTGTCCATACGTTTTTCGAGGAGTTGCATCAAATTCATACCAGAATCACCTGACATACCAGTAGCCAAATTGACGAGACGGCGAAGCTGTGTATCGCGAAGTCCGTAGACAAATTTTGCTTTCTGTTTTTCGACAAGTTGTTTTCCAAATGATGAAGATGCTGGACGGCGTTTTGCACCGTGTACACCAGGAGCTTGTGTCAAACGACGAGCTACTTTAGATGAGTTTTGTTTCAACCCAAGATCAACGCCATAGCGTCGAGCGAGTTTGTTTTTTGGTCCAGTATAACGTCCCATAGTGAAGTAATCAGTTAATCAGTTTGCCAGTTAAATATCTGAATAAATAATAGGCTAAACGCGGCGACGTCCTGGTGGACGACAACCGTTGTGTGGTAATGGTGTTGTATCTTTAATAGAAAGGACAGTGTACCCTTGTGTGTTGAGGGCGCGGATTGCACCTTCACGTCCACCACCGATGCCTTTGACAAATACATTCACTTCTTTGACACCGTACGCCTCGATTGAGTCAGCAATTTTTTTGACGACTTGTCCAGCTGCGTATGGAGTTGCTTTTTTTGGACCTTTAAATCCACTTGCACCTGCACTTGACCAACCCAGTACATTACCAGTTTGATCAGTAAATGAGATGATAGTGTTGTTGAATGTTGCCTGAATATAGACGTGTGCGTGTGGTACGCTTTTCACTGTCTTTTTCTTTTTAGCAACTACTTTTTTATCTGTCGATGTTGTCATACAATTTCAAACAAAAGATTAGGTCTTTTGTGCAACTGGCTTTTTACCACTTGGAGCCATGTTGCGTTTATTACCACGAGTTGTGCGGCTATTTGTTTTTGTGCGTTGTCCACGTGCAGGCAAATTGCGTGCATGACGACTCCCACGAAAACTTTTGATGTCCTTGAGACGTTTGATGTTTGCTGAAACATCACGACGAAGGTCACCTTCTGTTTTGTATTCTTTTTCTACAAATGAGCGGATCGCATCTTCTTGATCTTGAGTAAGATCCTTGACACGAATGTCACCGCTGAGTTTTGTTTTTGCCAAAATTTCTTTGGCACGAGTAGGCCCAATACCGTAGACGTAGGTCAATGCGACCTCTAGACGTTTTGGTTTTGGGAGATTGACTCCTGAAAGACGCATAACGTAAAAAATAAAACTGTTAAGTGACTATACTAGCCCGCTTTTGTGCGTTGCTTGTGACCTTGACGCTGTTTGTGGCGTGGGTTTTCGCAGATGCAGTGCACCGCCCCTCGACGTCGGACGATTTTGCACTTCATACAGCGAGGTTTGACTCCTGTGTGTACTTTCATATAAAAATAAAATATACCAACCACTGCCGTGATATCTTAGCCTTCCCTAACAGACAGATCTGCAATATACAGAGGGAATATGGCTCCACCACACTGGTTGATACACTTTGAATAAATTGTATAAACGGATTAGTATCGGTATGTGATTCGACCTTTGGTCAAATCGTATGGAGAAATCTCCACTTTTACCTCGTCACCAATACCGATGCGAATACGGTTTTTGCGTATTTTTCCAGCCAAATGAGCTGTGACGCCAAGACCGTTTTCGAGGGTTACTCGAAACTTTGCACCAGGTAAAAGTTCCTCAATGGATCCTTTTACTTCGATAAAATCGCTTTCTTTAGCCATTTTTGTGAGTGTTAGTGAACGTGGCGCAATAATACACCAAATTCAGATGAATGTCAAGGAAAATTGTGTGTGGATAACCTTTGCTTAGACGTATGTGTAGTATAGCATAGGTTTGTGGTGGTGGCTAGTTTTGAAGAATGAGATTAAGATTGAGATTGAGATTCTGATAAAGCGTCAGTTGGCAATAATCTTAATCTTATTCTTAATCTATGTCTACGGTCTATACACCCACTTCTTGTACAAAAAAAAGTTCCAACACACCGCCACTCCAATACACCCGATACGAACAATCAGGTGGTGCACCTCATAGAGCTCATTGAGGACAAACATCGCTCCGACAGCAAAGAGGTAGTTCCACGCCGCGAGGATGCAGAAACGGATAAACTGACGGTGTGGGAGGTCGGTGTTTTTGAAAGTGATAAGTTTGTTGAGGGTAAAGACGTAGAGGATGAGAAATGCCTGGTTGATAATCACGGCAATGAACGGGCGAATATCAAAAAATTCTTTGAGAATAGTGAGACTGACGAGATCCAAAAGCACGGCACTCATGCCGATCCAGGTGTAGGAAAGAAATTGTCTAAAAAGATTGTGTGTCACAAGATAGAATCTTTTTCTATGATCTGTTGTAAGGTTTCTAAAAGCGCTTCGTGTGCAAGACCAAGCCGTTCTCCTTCATCTGCTACTGGAGCAAGTAAAGCGTTATACTTAATGAGACTAAGTAAATTTACTAGATTATGTAGTTCAAGAAAACGTTTGAGTTCACGTAAAGGGGTTTGGATAGATTCAGGAAGAGTTTTCTCTGCTAATAAAATAAGGCTCTCTCTGTTTTGTTCTGTTTGTTTCAGAGTAGTGAGTGCCCCAAAAAGACATTCTTTCATCCTCGAAAAATGAGCATTTAAATCAGTAACTCGAGTATCAATTTCTTCTGGAGAAAAATGTTCACCTACATTGTTTGGTGGGTCGAGTGTGTCTATGGCAGTTTGTATAAATCCATCAAATGCAACAAGCTCTCTGCGAACATCCTGATTGATTTTTTGATATTGTAAACTAAGATTATGGATAAGTGTTTCCCGTTCATGTGCAGGGTTTTCAACAGACATATTATATTATTTACTCAAGTATAGCTTTAATACGTCTCACTCCAGCACTACTCGCCTCTTCTTTGAGAATCTTAAATGTCCCCAAGTTTCCCGTGCGTTCAACGTGTGGGCCACCACAAAACTCAATTGAAAATGCGTTTTCAAATTGTGGGTTTTCTACCGTTGCACCCTTTGGACCGAGTGAGTAGACAGAAACCATATCAGGATATTTGGCACCAAATTCATGCTCGGCACCGAGCTGCTCTGCTTGTTCTTTTGGGATGATACTGCGAGTCATTGGGAGATCAAGAGCGATTTGCTCATTCACAATTCGTTCCACCTCTTGTTTCTGTTCATCTGTCATTTTGTCATTGTGCACAAAGTCGATACGGAGGCGCTCTGCAGTGATGTTACTCCCCCGCTGTTTGACGTGTGGACCGAGTACGATTTGTAGTGCTTTGAGGAGAAGATGGTGTGCGGTGTGGAGTTTTGTGGTTGCTTCGGATGCATCAGCGAGTCCACCTTTAAACTTCCCTTCTGATGCAGTACGAGACAGTTCTTGGTGTCTTTGTTTTTCTGCTGCAAATACCGCCATATCAATAGTTAGACCTCGTTCGGTTGCGAGTTCCTGTGTTACCTCAATTGGGAAACCAAAACTCTGGAGGAGGTCAAAGGCGTCGACACCAGAAATCTGTTTACTCTCCCCTACTTTTTCAATCACAATCTCAAACTGTTTCATACCAGCCTCGAGCGTGCGACGGAATTTGGTTTCTTCTTTTTCAATCTCGGCTTTGATTATCTCTGCTTTTTCACGAAGTTCAGGGTACTGTCCTTCGTAAGTACTGATCACCGCATCTGTGATAGGAGTGATAAAGTTGGTATTGATACCAAGGTCACGTCCAAACCGAACAGCACGACGAATCATGCGACGGGTGAAATAGCCCTGATCTTTGTTACTTGGGAGTGCGTTGTCGCTAATGAGAAATGTGCTCGCACGAATATGATCCAAAATAACGCGGAATGCGTATGTTTCCTTGGTGTTTTCGCCATATTTCTTTCCACTCGCAGTCTCGAGCGCTTCACGCATTGTGTCAAAGAGGTCAATCTTGAACACATCAGGTGTATCAAAGAGTGCGGCAGCGATACGCTCAAGCCCACCACCAAAGTCGACATTGCGTTGTGGAAGTTCGATAAAGCCGTCAGCAGTTTTTTGGTACTGCATAAAGACATTGTTGCCAATCTCCATAAAACGTCCGCAGTCGCAGTTAACATGACACGGTTCATCTTTCCATTGAGACTGTTCGTGTAGACCCATCTGTGCGCCAAAATCCCAAAACATCTCTGTGTCAGGGCCTCCTGGTTCGCCTACGGGCATGTTGTTTGGTACACCGGCACGACTCCACCAATTCTTTTTTTCATTATAGTAAAAGATACGTCCATCCCCCATACCATTCTCCTCTGGGAAATCAACAATTGGTGCCTCGATACCATCTTTGGCAAATTGTGCTTGCCAATACCCGGCTGCTTCCTCATCTTTTGGAATACTGTCTAGTCCACGGAAACAGGTAATGTAGAGTCGGTTTGGATTCAGCCCTACTGTTTTTGTGAGAAATTCGTACATCCATTCAATCTGTTCTTTTTTGAAATAATCACCCAAACTCCAGTTGCCAAGCATCTCAAAGAATGTTGTGTGACGGTTGTCTCCCACCTCCTCTATATCTTGACTACGAAATGATTTCTGTGAATCACTAATGCGAGTGCCGAGTGGGTGTGGTTGTCCCAGGAGATATGGCACCATTGGCTGCATACCACTTCCAGTAAAGAGTGTGGTTGGATCGTTTTCTGGTAGGAGTGATGCCGACGGAATAATTGCGTGTCCGCGGTCTTTGAAAAAGTTGAGGTATGCGTCTCGGAGTTGTATGGTGGTCATATATTTATGGAGTTGTTGTGCTTGTTGAATCAATAAGTGTAGGTTCATCTTCTATTATGTATTCCTGTGTGTGAATATATTGTGTGTCATACGTGTTTACAATTCGTAGGAGTTCTTGACGTTTTTCTTCTGATAATGTATCAAATCCAGTTTGTTTTACTATGCTCGTTCTACCAAAATGATATTCTTGCCAATCTGGACTAAGCACAATTCGATCTGCATCGATCGCTCCATCATAATCCTGATCAAAACGAATCGAATGAATCACGTTTACTTGTTGTTCAACAGGCAGTCTTGTAAAATGTTCAGACAAAACAAATGGTGTGACGACGGGTATTACATCTGGTCCTAGTATGTGTAAGTACCATGTATCCAGTGCATCTTGTGCCACTTGTGATTGTGCTGGAGCTGCTATAAAACGATCTATATTTTTTTGTGCAATAAGCCCATCTACATTTATCGAAACGACAACAGTCAGTGAAACAAGTCCATACACCCACAAAACTAGAAAGTTCTTTCGGAATTCCATGTTTGAAATAATTCCGTATCCAATCACCGCAAAAATACCAAAAAGGAACAGGATAAACCACTCTGTATAGAGACGGAGAACAGTAAATCCGTATGCATCTTGATACAGATTTAAACGTGTAAAAGCTGACGCAGCAATGATACCTGTCTGAATCAAGAGAAGTAATGCTGTTATGTAGAGCACAGGCATTGCTTTGAGGTGTTTGTATCCACGATAGATTGCTTGAGCGATGATAGTGGCAAATCCAGATACAACGAGGAGTTCAAAGAATCCTTTGCGTGCATATTCTGCGTATGTCAATTCATTTTGTGTTATAAATGCAGAACTTCCAAAAAGATATCGAAATTGGATAAAGACAAACACACCAAACAAGATATTGATGAGTACTAAAATAACACTTACAATAATTGGATCAGATTCTTTTGCTTCTGGTTTGTTTTGTGATTGTGTAAATCCATAGCCTGTTTTTGCTACTTCATAAAAAATACCACCAATTAACAATGATAATCCAATTGTGCGGATGACACGCCAGAGATCTACCATCTCTACATCGATTTTATCGATCCAGTCGGCAAACACTTGGTCCGCGGAATAAAAGAGTGCACCAAAGAAAAAGAGAATCGGTAGGGCAAGAGCGACACCAATAAAAACACGACGAGCGACTGCGCGACTGCCTGTACCATTGTCCGCTGAGAGATCACGAATGATATTCCCCCATTGTGCAATCGCAAGATCGAAATGACGAATGAGTGGAATTCTTCGGACAGCGAATACTACACCTGATGGATTTTTGGCTGGGAGCCAACCAGTGAGGATGAAAAGTTGCACCAAGATAAAGAGTGGAACCCAGTAATGTACTAATGTATTGCTGTAGAGCTGTGTGTCCACTGTCATGATGAGAATCGGCGTGAGCAAAAACAGTGCTTTCTTTTGTGCAAACAAAGAATATTTATAGCACAGTGTCAAAAACCCTGCGAGATATAACACCACAAAAATCGCAAAGTTGATTCCTAAACTTTTGTCCCAAAATAATATGTCGTATGCAACCGCAAGCAATACGGCAAAACCTAAAAACCAGAGTCGTTGTTTAGAACCGATTTCGGTTGTTTTTTGGAGGAAGTTCATAAAATTGAAATTATGTATCCAAATTAGTAGTATCTGAGTTCTCTTTATTAGTAGTATCTGAGTTCTCTTTCTGTACTGGCTCAAGTACAACCCAACGCATTGGTTCTGTTTCTTGATGTTCTTTTGCAGTGAGAGTTACTGGTATATCTGTGCCTGTAATTAAAAGTTTCAACCTTTTCTTTCTTGGTACTATGTGTGTTGGTTCAATAAATGCTGTGTTAGAGGTGTGCGCCCGTGCTTCTTCTTGTGTATTATATACCGTTTGTGTCCAGTCTATATTTGGATATTGACCCATTGCAAGACTAAAAAGCGGTCCATCTTCTGGTAATGACAATCCACCTGGTAGTGAACTAGGTCCATAGACGAATGAATGTAGAGTTACAACAAGTTCTCGATCATGCCCTTGGATTATGGTTGATTCTTCGATTAGATGTTTGTCTGCTGCGTGTGAGAGTAATAAACTGAGTGCTTTATCCGCAATACGTGCAGCAAAAGAGTGATATACTTCTCTATACATCATTGCACGGATGTCTAACAGCTTTTGCCATGGTTCTATACTGGAGACAACTAGCATTTGTTCTCCATCAAATATTCCTACCTCCTGAATGGTCTCCAGGATATGTTTTGCGTCCTCTAAAGTGAATAGATTCTCTCTTCCTGTTTCGGAAAGATCCAGTAGGAGATATGATAAGGTATCGCAAGCTGACTGGAGTGTCCCTAGTACACCCTCTTCGTCTATAATATCATGCACTGACTGAGAATTAATGTTTAATTTTGTGCAAATTTCCTGTATATCTGTACTGTCTACATGTGTATGGGAAATTTGTTCGTGATCAAAACGAGGGTTTTTTTTAAATATGTCGTTTAGTGCGTCTTCTCCTGCATGTGCAAATGCGGTGTGTCCACTATCATGTAACCATCCTGCCAGCATCATTGCGAGTACATCTTGCTGCGGTAGTTGTAATCGTAAGCCGATTGTCATTGATAAGTGACTCAAAAGTTCAGAGTGTTGAAATCTGTTATGGACAGTCGGTTTTTTTTCTGTGTTTACCGGTGCTCTGTCGAGCATCAAAATATCATGGAGTCTTTTTACTGGCGCGGTTTTTACAACAGCATGTTCGAGTTGCTCTACCATCTCCAGTGTCTGTGCAACGTATTCTGGTGCTGTGTTTCGTGTTTGGGCTATGAGGTCTTCGACAAAATCAGCCCGTTGCCAACGATCAAAAGGGCCATCAGTTCTCTTTGTTGATGGGTCATATTGATGTAGTGCCTCTCGTAGTTTATGCATACCTTCCATACGGGATAATATATTTCTTTATACAATTAGTCCCCCACCCAGACAAACACCTTTCTGATAAAATACCATAAACTGTCCTGGTGTTGGTGCACGTTGTGGCTTTTTGAATGTTGCTATAATGGTTCCTGATTCTTGCTCTTCGATCACTGTTTTCTGTAAAGCCTGCCTGTGTCGTAGTCTTACCTCACATTGTAGCGGTAATTTAGGTGGGCGTCCAGCGATCCAATGGATATTTTCGAGTGTAATTTCTTTTTTGTAGAGAGATTCTTCTGGACCTAGTGTGAGAGTGTTTTTTTGCTGGTTTTTACTGAGGACGTATAAGGGTTTTGTAATTGGTAATTGGTGAGTATTAATTTTTTGTTTCTTGGTGTTTGGTGTTTTTGAGTTTAGACTTAGGTGTCGCTGTCCGATGGTGTAGTACGCAAGCCCATCATGTTCTCCAACAATCGTCCCATCTTCAAGAACAACCTTTCCTTTTTTCTGAGAAATACGAGATTGCAAAAAATCCTTCATCGGCACTTCTCCGATAAAACAGATTCCCATGCTTTCTTCTTTTTGGGCAGTCGGAAGTTTGTGTTTTTTGGCCAGTGCACGAACTTGTATTTTTGTGTACGGGCCGAGTGGAAATAATGTGTGTTTAAGTTGATCTTGGGAGAGACGGTGGAGGAAATAGGTTTGGTCTTTGTCGCTGTCCTTTGGAGTGAGTAATTGGTAATTAGTAATTGGTAATTGGTTTGGTGTTTGGAATTTGGTGTTTGGTTTTTCCACCCGTAGGGTGGCGTAGTGTCCTGTTGCAATATACTCAAACCCTTCATGCTTCGCACGCTCCAACCACGCACCAAATTTCACGAATTCATTGCACAGCACATCCGGATTTGGAGTTCTGCCCGCTCTGTACTCTGCATCCATATATCTCAGCACATCACGAGCGTATTCTTTGGTAAAATCCCAACGAACGAGTGGAATACCCAAGTGTGCTGCGACACGTACAGCATCGCGATAGTCCTTTCTCCAACATTCAACAAGTTTTTTGTTCTTTGTTCCTTGTTCTATGTTCTTTGAATCATCATAATTGACCATGAACGCCCCAGTGACATCATACCCTTGTTTCAACAACAAAAGAGCGGTGACAGAAGAATCCACCCCGCCACTCAGACAAACAAGGACACGTTTTTTTTGGTCTTTTGAACTATGAACTTTTGGCTTTGAACTTGGCATATATTTCCCTTATCCTAGCATCAAAATACAAAAAAAGCAACCCGTTTTCACGGATTGCTTTTGAGATGTTAGTATTAATTGCGGTGAGCTGCGAGGCAGTTCTTGCAATATACAGGCTTGTCACCACGTGGTTCGAATGGAAGCTCAGTAATCTGAGTGCCACAGTCACCACAAGTGAGGTTGACCTGGAACATCTGGCGTGGAGCGCGTGGAGCGCGTTCATCACGACTTTGGCGGAATGCACGGTTGCAGTCTGCACAAAAGACGTCACGACCAGGTGTTGGTTGGAATGGCAGCTGTGAAATGTGTGCATTGCATTTTGCGCAAGTGCAGTCCACATTAAACATCTGACGATCAGTTCCAAATGCCATAGACGTTTGTTCCCTAAGTTTTGAATAAATTATTCGACCTTGCTACTCTGGGAACCTATGACGACGTACGTTGTGTTGCCCAAATTAGCTCTAGTATAGCACAAAATATACTTTCCGTCAAGTTGTTTAGTACGGAAATGTGATCATCAATCCAACGATAAATAAAAGTAGAAAAAGGAAAAGCCATCCTAGGGTAGAAGCAAGCATGACTGTCCCTTGTTTGAATCCGTGATGAAGCATGAGTTTGAGTGGCGCAAAAAAGATAAAGTAAGCTCCAATAGCAAGAGAAACAACGGTCAAAAATAATCCAAACACCATTTCAATTATCGGTGAAATTATACCCAAAAATAATGGTGTAATAGAAAGATATATCAGTACAGTAAATATGGTATATAGCAGCACAATACATGCATGCAAAAAACCAATCCAAAATGGTTTACGATAATCTGTAGAAAAAAACATACTCAACATTATTGAACTGGCACGGGACCTAGTGGTGTAGGTGGTGCGATAAGTGAATTAATTTTACTAGCAATATCTGGGTTATCTGGGTTGAGTTCGCGGACTTTTCTAAAGAGTGCTACCGCTTCGGCTGTCTCCCCCTTTTTTTCATAAGCCAATCCGAGTGCATAGAGTGCATTGGAATACTCTGGTGCAATTGTTGTGGCACGTTGCCAAAGCTGTATAGCACGATCGATATCCCCTTCTTTGTCACGATTGTAGAACAAACGACCTAATATAAACAATACATCAGGACTGTTTTGAATTACTGGAAATAAGGGTTGAAATAGCGCAATTGCATCATCTATCTTTTCTTCTTGTTCGAGTACAGCGGAGAGATCTATGTATGCCTGTACAAAATCAGGCTTTACCTCAATTGCTTTTTTGAGAGATTTTTTTGATTCTTCTCTGTTCTTTTGTTGTGCGTACACAATACCAAGTCTCCAATGAAGTGATGGATTATTTGGTTCGAGTGCGATTGCCTTTTGGTACGCGTCTATTGCCCAAGTAGCTGCTTCTTCTGTTATCGGAATGGTTGTTTGGTACATAATACCAATTGTTTCCCACGTAGAAACATCATTTTTCCACAATTCGGTTGCTCGTTTGGCAACATTGAGTGCATTACCAATATACGTCAGTGATTGAGGTGCAGTAGAAGATGTGTTTGACATCTCTATTGCTTTGGACATATACACACCTGCGAGAGATGTCAGGTATGGTGGGTATGTTGGACGAAGTGCAATGGCACGCTCATTAAATGTTTCTATATCTGCAAGTGTTTTTGCTTGTACTGCTTGTGTATAAACGATTTCTGCACGATACATCCTGATTCCAAATACACACACAATCATCAGCGTACTTAATAACAGTAATAATGCAAAAGATGAGGCAATACTATACTCAGGTGAAACACTCACATTACGATGGACTATTTTTGTGTGTGCATTTGTTTGCAACGACATGCCGATATACACCAGAGCAATCAAGACAAACCATAACCACCAAGCAACCGCATCAAACGATGTAATAAACATTCCAACAGTCAATGCAGTAAGTGCACTAAAAAATGGAAACACAAAAGACGCTGCTAATTGACGTTCGTATGTGTCGCGCTCTGAACTGTCTGCGTGTGTCGTTTTTTGGAGTATATAAGAGATACTTGTACCAAGTAGTACACAGAGGAGAAGTAAGAATGCTATCGAACCTAACAAACCAACTTCAGTCAGGAGTTCAAGTGGTGTATTCCATGCGCGTTCCATGCGAATGTTCCAAATCGGATTTCCAACATTATATGAGATTGGTTTATACAATGAGAAAGCATATGAGAATGTGCCAATTCCCGAACCAAGTATAAATTGTTTCATCGAATCAGTTATGGTTTCTTGTGCGATGTATATACTCGGACGTGCGCCCAAAGAAATTTCTGTTGGTGTTTCTGCACGAATAAATGAAGGTGTCCCAAAAAAGAGTATTCCGAGTGATGCCAAAAAAAGCCCAAATGCAGTGGAAAGAATGAAAGAACGATGGACATCAACAAGACGCATACCTACCACTACAGTGGCAATCATACCGACAATCAATGTAAGTAATCCAGATGTAAATCCAATATGAAACACGGTACTTGTCGTAATACACATACTAACCCACGCAAGAATCAAACTTATTTTTCCTGTTCCACAATGCATGATACGGCCAAGCGCAAGAGTACTCATTGTCGCCAAAAGAATTGCAAAAACACCGATCTGTTGGCTCATGAGATGTGTGAGTGTATCTGGAAGTACATTTGCAATAGCAGGAATAGAGTTCAAAAGAAATAGGAGTGAGCTAATAGTACTACTTAGTAACATTATATTGGTTGACCATATCCATAATTTTTTTGTTGTAATGGTTTGAAGCATGAGCCAACCAAGACCAACTGCAGCATAAAAAAAAGTTATTGAATGGACAAAGGTAGATGTCTTACCTAAAAAACTGACGGAAGGAATAGTAGAAAACAAAGCTGAAAGCAAGATGCTGGCCAAGAAAAAAAGAAAAAAGGATTGTGAAGAAATGATACGAAGTGTAATTGACTTTTGTAGGATCATCTGCCAGCACCAGAAAAAAAGTCCTAAAAGCGTGGTAACAACAAGTATCATGATCTTCGGGGTATTTAGTATATCTCGAGTGAATGGTAAAAAGAATAACGGTATCAAAAACAATGCACCAAACACAATAGACTGTGTAATGCTGCGCACAATACGTAATCCGATTGTTGGTATTTGTTCTTCAGTAGTGTGAAACATATACTTTTTAGGTATCAAAAGTAATAGGAGTATTTGGAGGAAGTTTTTTTGTGGTTATTTGTTGGGAGAGTTCTAGACGGTCTTGCTTTTCAGTTATCTGTCCTTTTGTTTGCTGTTGATTGTTTTGTTGTTTTGATCGCTGCTGATCTTTTGTGTTCCGATCTTGTTTTTTTTGCTGTTCTTGTCGTTTCTCTTCGGGTGCGGTCCTACTGGGGCGGGATTGAGATTGTGATGGTGTATCTTGTTTTGATTTTTCTTGAGCAATACTTTTTTGAACAAGCTCTTTGAGTATATCTCCTCCATCTTGCGCGCCTGTGTTTATCAGTGCATCAAGTGGTGATGGTTGTGTTGCAGATTTTTGTGTTTCTGGTAGTTTTTTTTTGTTTGCATCAGAGACAAAAAAATCTTCATCATCACCCCACTCTTTTTGGCGCTCTATCGATTCTGCAGGTTTTTTTTCTTCTGTGTACTCACCGTTTGGTGAATGTATGATCTCTTTGAGTTCAGGGTTTATTTCGTCGTTTCCTCCATCTTCTTCCTCATCACTACCCATATCCATACCACTCCACTTGGCAATTTTTTCTTCTATCTCTGCCCTACTTTTTCCATACCTTTCACGAGAGACTTTGATAATTTTTTCTGCATTTCCTGTTTTGATAGCAATTGGTGGCATACTAAATGCAGTAAATGGCTGCGATGCAACACCATCAATCATCAGCTTGAGCACCATCGTAAATTTAGTGAGGTTTACCAAATCTTCTTCGGTAAATACTGGTGCAAACTCTTTGGCCAATGCTTCTGCGTCTGCCCCACCGACACGAAAACTGACCATTGTCCCAACGTTACCAAATACAGCATCAGCCACCTCTTCTTCAAGCTGTGCAATGTATTGGTGTGCCATAATCAAAGCCAAACGATATTTACGAGCTTCAGAAAGGATATTGGCGAAACTCTGTGTCGCAAAGTTTTGGAACTCGTCAACATAGAGAAAAAAATCTTTACGCTCTGCTTCTGGTGTATCAACACGTTCCATCGCAGCGAGCTGGATCTCTGTGATAAGCATACCACCAAGTAAACGACTGTTGTCCTCACCAATACGTCCTTTGGAGAGATTCATGATAAAGATTTTTTGGCTATCCATGATCTGACGTACATTGATGGTTGATTTGACCTGAGAGACCATGTTGCGAATAATACTTGCAGAGAGAAACTGACCAATTTTATTTTGAATTGGGGCAACTGCTTCTACCATGTATTTTTCTGGATAATTTGCAAATTCATTTTGCCAAAACGCTTTGATAACAGGATCTTTTACTTTGGAAACAATGCGTTTACGATATTTTTTATCCGCAAGCATACGATTGATACCAAGTAGTGTAGACCCTGGATTGTCAACGAGGGCAAGCAGTGTATTGTTGAGAATATACTCCATACGAGCACTCCAGAGATCCTGCCAGATTTTTTTGAAAATACTCATCAGACCTGCAACAACGAGATGTTTTTGTTCCTCGCTAATCACCTCAAGGATGTTAAACCCAACAGGAAACTCCATGTCTGATGGGTTGAAATAAACAACGTCGTTGATACGATTGTTTGGGATATAATCGAGGATTTTTTCTGCAAAATCACCGTGTGGATCAACAACACCAACACCATATCCAGAGTAGATATCAGAGAGTACCATGTTTTCCATCAGTGTCGTCTTTCCCATACCTGTCTTTCCGATTACATACATGTGACGACGACGATCATCGAGTTTAATACCAAAACGACGCATTTGATTGCGGTAATTGGTTTGGGCAAAGAGACAGATATTTGGTTTTTCTATTTCTCCTTCGCCTTGTTTACGCAGCTGTGGTGTAGGCATGTTGTTGAAAATTTCTAAACACCAAGAAACAATAACCAAAAGATTTAAATCATCAACGTACTTGGTGTTTGCATCTTGTTTCTTTGAATTTTATGATGTTCATAGTATACCATAAATATGAAAAAACAAAAACTCCCCCACTAGGGAGGAGTTACAAGAAACTACGTTGATTATGCCCCAAAGAGTGCGTCAGCAAATTCCCAGAATTTGTCCTGTTGTGCAGCACATTCACTAGCGACTGCATATGCACGAGCATTTGGGTGGATCGATTCAAGTGGAAAATGGCGATAGACCAACGCGACATCGTTTGGATATTTCTCTAGCAATTGTTTAGTAGTTGGGTGGAAACGTTGACAGAAAGGACATTCAAAATCTGAATATTCAATCAATGTTACTTTTGGTTTTTTGGCACCAATAATATGGTCGTCTTTTGAGACTGGAGAGAGACCTGTGATAGCTGTAGCACCTTCACCTCTGAGGAGTCCAGCAACGACTGCGTCTGCTTGCTCAAATGGAATTGCACCGTTGAGTACAGCGCCTGTTCCGTTGCTCAATACTGCAATGGTATGTGGAGTACCACGAACACCTACTGCGTTTGCTGTTGTGATATCAGCACTTACAAGTGCGTTGGTATCAGCGTTTGTTAGACATGCTTGAAAGTCCTTCATATCAAGCTTGAGACTTTCTGCAATCAGGTTTACATCAATAGCTCCGGTGTTTGTTGTCGGAGCTGGTGTTGGGTTGGTGTTTGTTGATGGTTTGTATGTTGTGCTACCACCAAATGAACTTCCATTTAATACCATTCCCAAGAGTACAAAGAAACCAATAACAATCAGTGTAAGTACACCACTTGCGAGACCAAGTACAAAACTTTGTTTTGATGTAAGAAGGTCAAATGGGGATTTTTTTGTTTGTTGTTCTTCCATATATTTGAGATATACAAATAAATAATATGTTTATGTTGGGTTATTGTACTATATCGATACTGTTGGGGCAATGTGGGTTATACACACCCTATTTTTGCATCAGTTTTTTGAACTCTTCTACCATCGGCACCTGTTCACTCTCAGTTCCATAGTGTTCTGATAGTGCAAGTGATGTCCAATCGCCTAACAATAATGCATTGAATACCTGCTCTGCTCGTGTTTTCCCTGCCAATATTACTTTTTCTACTTTCAAACCACGTGCAATATAGAGTTTTTCAATAATTTTGAATCGTTTCTGTACGCGTACATGATCGTTTTTGTCTAGAATAAATACACAGTGAAATTTTTCAGACAAAGATTTAGTGTTGTTAATCACATCAAATCCTGTCATTTCGTTGTGGCATAGCTCTGGTACCACATTCCAGAACGCTGGAATCTTTCCATTTTCGTTCATCTTGATTTTCCAGTTCTCGGCGATGGCGCTGTTTTGGGTACTACTGTAGATGAGTGGGACAGAGCCAGAGAGTGTTTGTGCTAGTTTTCTCCCCTTCTTTTCAATCGTCTTTGGTTTGAGTGTTTTTTCTAGACTTCGTAGTTGTGCAATTTCCTTTTTCATTTCAAGTACCGTCATCAGTGCGATGAGACTAAATCCAGTGGCGCAGCGTGGTTGGATACCTGTGTTTGGGATTAAGATATAGGGTGTTTTGTCTTTTTTTGCTAGTTCAATGAGCTTTCCTCCAGCAGCGATACACACGACTGGGAGTTTTTTGGCTCTGGCGGCAATGTACGCTGAGATGGTTTCCTCTGTATTTCCTGAGTACGAACTACAGATAACGAGTCGTTCTTTTGTATCTGCGTAGTGTGGGAGTTCGTAGTCTTTGTGGAAGCGAATGTCTACTGATGGGTGTAGTGCAAGGAGCACATCAGCGGCAAGACGTGATCCACCCATGCCGGCGAGGATATATTTCTTGCGTTTTGCGAGCTTGTTTGCGTTTTCGATTTTTGGTTTAAATGCGAATTGGGTTGGAAGGTTTTGGATTGCGGTTGAGAGCATATATATTAAGTAAGAAAATTTTCAAATTTTAAATCTGGCACGTTAAAGGTTTTTTTAACAAAGTGGAATTGCATTCTCTCTTTATACGATATGTCGACAATTTCTATTCCTCGTACATTGTGCTGTAATATATATTTTTCTAGAGTTTCTTTTGTTGTTTTGAAAAATTCTTTAACTCCGCTTTTTATTATTTCGATTTCCTGTTCGGTGTTATGAACATCTCTTCCATTTCTAAGTGTACGAATAGAGCTGAAAAATTTTCTAGGTATACCGTTTTCCCACTCTGTTTGAAGATCTTTATCATCTTTTAAAATAAATCTCACTGAGACATTTATCTTTTTTTCGCCAGTTTTTTGATTTATAAAATATGATGGATCATCCAATCTTGCAATTGAAATTCTCCAACTTTCCTGCAATACTGGCATTAATAAGTTTAGTGACATGAAGGAGGCATCTTCATAAGTAATGTCATCAATCTGATAATGAGTATTTGATACTCTTGAGTACAATAGTTGGTGTGAATTTGTGAGGTAAGCCCAGTAGCAAAACTTCTGACAAGTAATATCAAATTCTCTAACTACTTTTTTAATATGTTTGTCTTCCATTTTCTCCATATTATAAGATTTTGGTTATTTGTTCTGCAATCGCCCCAGCATTAATCCCTTCCAGACTCAACAACTCTCCCATCGTCCCACTATGAGGTCGCTTCGTCACTGCGAGCGAATATGTCGGACGTACCACAGCATCAGACCCACAAATCGCTTCATACAATCCACCCTCGCGATGATGATCTTCTACGACAAGTAACGCTCTTGTTTCAGCACATGCTTTTTTAATCACTTCTACATCAAGTGGCTTGACACTATACATATCCACCACACGAATCATAATCCCCTGATGTTTCAATTCCTCATACGCTTTGAGTGCTTCGTGGACAGTGATACCTGCAGCAAACACAGCGACAACATCTTTGTCACTTGATCGCAGTGTTTTTGATCCGCCAACTGGAAATTGTTCTTTTGGTGAATAGAGAATCGGAGTCTCTGCGCGAGTCGTGCGAATATATATTATACCTTTCTGTTGTGACGCCTCAAACACGAGACGCTCAGTAGCAACGGCGTCAGATGGGTACAGTACAATACTTCTCTCAATAGCACGCATCATCGCAATATCCTCGAGCGCCATCTGCGACGCACCATCACTCCCAATCGAGACACCACTGTGAGATCCGACGAGAACAAGCGGTGTATCCGCGTACGCCGACATACGAATCTGGTCATACGCACGGGTAAAAAATGCAGCAAAGGTGGAACAAAATGGCAATGCGCCACGTCGTGACATGCCTAGTGCGGTACTGACCATATTTTGCTCTGCGATAAACATCTCAAAAAATCGTTTCTTGTCTGATTTCTTGAATGTTTCTGCACCAGTGGAGTTGCTTGTCTCAGCGTCGAGAACGACGAGATTTGGAAGTGTTTTGCCAAGTGTTATTAGGGCGTTTCCGTATGCGTGTCTCGTTGCTGTTGGTTTGGTGTAATGAGTAACTAGTAATTGGTAATTGGTGATTTTATTAAAAATTAGTAATTTAGAATTAGAAATTTTCAAAGGCATCCTTATTGTTCCTGTAACTTCCTCTACTACCCCAAGCTGTTTCAATGCAACCCCCGCTTCTTTCTCCGACAACGCTTTCCCATGCCATCCTTCTTTATTTTCAATCATCTTTACCCCTTTCCCTTTTATTGTTTTTGCAATAATCATTATTGGCTTGCTCTTTGCTCTTTGTTCTTTGCTCTTTGAAAAAGCAACGTCAATTGCCCTGAGATTATGTCCATCAATCACAATCGTCTCCCACCCAAACGCAGCTGCCTTTTTTTGATAATTTTTGACGTCGTATCCATGCATCGTCTCCCCCCTCTGTCCGAGTCGATTGACGTCTAGGATTGCGACCAGATTGTTGAGTTTGTAGTGCGCGGCGAGCTGCATCGCTTCCCACACCTGCCCCTCTGCCATTTCTGAATCACCGAGTAATACATAGGTTTTGTACGATAACTTATTCGTTTTTGCCCAAAGTGCCATACCGACACCGGCCGAGAGTCCTTGTCCGAGTGAGCCAGTTGGTACTTCTGTATAGGGAAACAGCCTCGTTGGGTGACCTTCTAGATTACTATCTATGTTTCTGAGTGTGAGAAGCTCTGCATCCTTCACTTTTCCTGCTGCCGCGTACAGTGCGTACAAGAGTGGTGCTGCGTGACCCTTGCTAAAAATCAAACGATCGTTGTTTGGATATTCTGGATTGCTGAGATCTGCACGAAAATGTCCGTTGAATAATAGCGTCGCCATCAAGTCTGTAGCGGAAAGTGAGGATGATGGGTGACCTGACCCAGCTGCTGTCGTAGAGCGGATGATGTCGCGGCGGATGCGTTTTGTTATTTGTGATAGATTATTCATCATAAGTATGAATACGATTTTTTAAGATTCCCGCCGGAGTTTATTCTCATGAAAATGAGGGCGGAAATGACACATCAAAAGACTTTACGTAAGTATACTAAATACGGTACACTATACGCAATATGCCTTGCCCTATTTGTAACAATTCAACGAACAATGTTCAGTACCAGGCACGTGAGATGATGTTTGGTCTTCGCGAAGTATTTACGTACGAAGAATGTGCATCGTGCGAATGTGTCTATCTCGTCAAGCGACCAAAAGATATGTCGCAGTACTACTCTTCTCACTACTATTCGTTTGGCAAAGAAAATCCACTTTCAGGCAATGCATTTAAAAAATACCTCAAACAAGAACGAGCAAAACATGCTGACGGACGTTTTTCACCTATTGGCGCGTTGATTGCCAAAAAAATGGGAGTACCTCCTGTGTTTGAGTGGGTCAAAAAAGTTGGTGCGACGACAGATTCCCGAATACTCGATGTTGGGTGTGGTAGTGGACATACACTCCTGGAGCTTTCGCTCGCCGGGTATAAACACCTCTACGGAATCGATCCGTACCTCACCAAAGATATCGTCTACCCAGGAGGAGTAATTGTAGAAAAAAAAGATATCCTTGATGTAGAGGGAGAATTTGATGTCATTTTGCTCAATCACGTATTTGAGCATCTCCCTGACCCGCTTCATACACTCCAACTTCTTCGCGAGCGTCTCTCTGATACCGGTACAATTATTATTCGTATTCCTGTCGCTGGATCATATGCGTGGAAAACATATAGATCAGACTGGGTACAGCTGGACCCACCGCGTCACTTCTTTTTGCATACCCAAAAGAGTATTGATATACTCACAAAACAAGCAGGTCTACAAAATACAGAGACAGAGTATGATTCGACCGCCTTTCAATTTTGGGGCAGTGAACAATACAAACAAGATATTCCCCTCATGACAGAGTCGTCATATCTCAAGAATCCAGAAAACGCGCTGTTTAGTAGAGAGAAGATTACTGCATTTGAGCAGCAAGCACAAGAGCTGAATAAACAAAAATTAGGTGACCAAGCGACGTTTTATATAACAAAATAACAATATTGTACACACTTCCACCCTTACCATACTCATACGACGCACTTGAACCTATCGTTGATGCCAAAACAATGGAAATTCATCATACTAAACCACCAAGCCTATATCGACAAACTCAATGGTGTAGTTGAAAGATATCCTGAGCTACAAGATAAAGGTATTGAAACACTTCTTCGTGAGCTACACACACTACAACTCTCAGATGCAGACAGAACTGCCATTTAAAATCATGGGGGCGGACACGCAAACCACTCACTCTTTTGGGCATTGATGGATCCAAGCAATACGCGTGACGAACAACTTATATCAGACATTGTTGCTACATTTGGATTGGTAGAAGAAATGAAAAAACAGTTTAATACCAACGCGCTTAATCGCTTTGGGGCTGTGCCCATCAATCACAATCGTCTCCTACCCAAACGCAGATGCCTTTTTCTGATAGCTTCTGACATCATGTCCATACATTGTCTCCCCTCTCTGACCGAGTCGATTGACATATAGTATTGCAACCAGATTATTAAGTTTATAGTGCGCTGCGAGCTGCATCGCTTCCCACACCTGCCCTTCAGCCATCTCAGAGTCCCCAAGTAGCACATATGTTTTGTGCGAAAGCTTTTGGGATTTGGCATAGAGTGCCATACCAGCGCCGACCGAGAGTCCTTGTCCGAGTGAGCCAGTTGGTACTTCTGTATAGGGAAACAGTCTGGTAGCTAAATGGTTTAGAAGTTGTCAAACACTAGTGTTGTCGTCGCAACGAAGCGTTAGAATATTTCCATCAACGAGATTATAGATACAAACCCAGACTTGCTTTGTAAAACTATCAGAATGATACACATTTAGAGTAAATGAATGTGGTTGAAAAGAAGTATCGCTATCACTTATAAAAACGTCAAGAAAAATGTCTTCACCTGGCTTTCTCAAATATTTATGTTGCATTCTCCTTGCATATGCCACTTTAAGATGCCCTATAAAATCTGGAGAAATATACAGGTCTCCTGTATAAGCTTTTTTAGTTATTTCTTTATATTCGTCTACTGACGTCAAAAGATCCAGAAATTCAGGCACGTGTTGTGTGATAGTATTCACCTCTGTTGTCCACAGTACAGATTCTTCTGGTTTTGTACTAAAAATGCGGAAGGTAGGTGAATGACGAGGTGAAACTTTTTCTCGAAAAAGAATAGCTGCGTTTTCTCCCTGTCCATCACCGTGAACTGGTTGGATCAGTCCGGTTGATATTAGGGATTGAATTTCCACATTTTTGCCATCTTTTAGTTGTTTTAGAATGTCACGAATTCGTTCTACATTATCTTGTTCGTTAGGATTCGAAATTTGTACCTCTATTTTTCCGTCAGGAAATTTCTCCGTACTAAGCGCAGGCAAGTAATTTAGTACTCTTTCGGGTGTGACATGAACACCCTGCCTACATTCGATAGAACTCCCAATACCTGTTCCCTTTTTGACTACTTTACGCTGTTTCCCTGCATCTCTTAAGTTATGGTCATTTAGTAAATCTGCAACACCACTTTTGTAACCAGGAAGTGCCGCAGCAACGCTTTTGCGAAGTGCTTCCGGATCAATATTACGTTCATGTTTTTTTTCACCTACAACTGATACAAGTAATATTCCTAATTGGCGAGTCAGAGATGCTACTCCTTCGTGATATAGTATGTCAGTGGCATCAGGGTTGGATGGGAGAGTAACGCCATCAACCTCTGTCAGGACCCCCATCTTTTTAAGTCGTCCTATATTTGCATAACTCACTGAGATACGATTCACACAGTCTGACATTGCTTTTATTCTATCCCAAGAACCATGTGGAACTGCAGTAGAGACGTATGATGCATTACCACGTACTGCTTCTTGTATTGTTACTATATCACCATAGGTATGGCCCTTGTATTCATAGTCGCCAGGATCTGTGGCCTCATAAAAAAACGTGTCATTCTTTTTGGGTGTGTTCATGATAAGCCATGCCGCTTGAGCAAAAGGGACAATCTCTCTAACATTTTTTTCTGCAGAAAAAGCACAGAATGGACAACGGGCAGAACATCCTACGTTTAGACTAACACTGTTACAGTGACTAGCAATCTGATCTTGTAATTGTTTTGGTAGACCAGATAATGGTTTAGGTATTTCAACTTTAACATGTTTCAACAGTTCCTGTTGTTCAGCAGCTAGTCGGTTCCAAATTTCCAAAGCATGAATGGGTGATAATATTGTCGCTGGAGATTCCTCATTTCTTTTTTTGCACATAGACAGCAGGTCGATGCGTCGTTGCAATGATTCCATATAAAAACGTTGTGCGACAGCCTTCTTCTCTGGGGTATCCAAAGCACCAAGAATATTAAATCGATCCAGTTTAAATTTTGGTATATCTCCAATGTCTGGAATAGTGGTCATAGCTTCCTCCAAAACTAAAACCGTTCCAACAAGTATTGCAGCATGTTTTGCTAAGCGACGGCGTTCTATGGCCTCCAGAGGTCTTTCTTGTTCTTCCGCCTCTACACCAGCTGGTCTTTCGAGCTGACGGAATCCATCCTCTAGAATTCGTTTAAAGCTGCTCGGTACTAGCTCTACCTTCTCATCGTCTGGATGTCTTTCAGAAAATTCGTTTGGCGTTTTTATTGTGGGTTCGTGGTGTGGGTCTACAGGATTAGGTGTATATCCTAAATGTTCTGAGTTCATAAAATATAAATTAGTACACTAGACACAAGTATACATTATCATTTACACTATAGGCAATACATATCATACTGTGTACTATTATTTACTATATAAACGTATATATGAAAAAAGTGTTTTCGTTATGTTTGCATTATTCGGTGTATTATTGTTCTCTACACCGTTCAGTGTTCATGCTGTTACAACTGAAATAAAAGATTGCAAATCTTCCTGGGCTTGTTTTAAAGATGCATCCAAACATGTGCACCAACCAAAGTGAAAAAAACCATACCGACTGTTGAATTTTTTGGTTTAAAGATTAAGAGTTTTAATGTATTGGAGCTGAAAGGCAAAAACACTGATGGTCAGTGTGTCTATACTCAAACACCGTACAAGTACAAATATACATCAACACCAACCTATACTGAAACAATTGTGCGCCAAGATGGAGTAGACGAATCAGCTGTACGAAAGATGGTAAGAGAATTTGAAAAAATGGCAAATACACCAGAGACTTATGCGTTGAAAACTTTTACTTGTACAGGAGAAACAACAGACGTATCAAATTTTTTCAAAGCATACATTCGTGAGTATAAAAAATTATATAGACCAGCGTCTATGTCTACATACAATAACACCTAGCAGGGGTGATTCCAACAGTACGGAAACCACAAAAAAATGCAACGACAATGGCATTTCTTAATAATAAAGTTCAATGTTCAACTAAATAAATTATATGTACACGCTTCCAGCACTCACCTACTCCTACGACGCACTCGAACCAATCATCGACATCAAAACAATGGAGATCCATCATACCAAGCACCACCAAGCCTACATTGACAAACTCAATGGTGTAATTGAAAGGTATCCTGAGCTACAGGATAAAGGTATTGAAACACTTCTTCGTGAGCTACACACACTACAACTCTCAGATGCAGACAGAACTGCCATCCAAAATCATGGTGGCGGACACGCAAACCACTCACTCTTTTGGACATTGATGGATCCAAGCAATACGCGTGACGAACAACTTGTATCAGACATTGTTGTTACATTTGGATCGGTAGAAGAAATGAAAAAACAGTTTAATACCAATGCGCTTAATCGCTTTGGAAGCGGCTGGTCTTGGCTCGTGCGTAACACTGACGGCGCACTCGAACTCTATGCGACACCAAACCAAGATTCCCCACTTATGAAAGGTCATACACCGATTATTGGACTCGATGTGTGGGAGCATGCGTACTATCTAAACTATCAAAATCGTAGACAAGAATATGTGGAGAAGTGGTGGAGTCTAATAAAAATAGTATAACAAAAAAACCGACCTGTATTGACTGGTCGGTTTTTATTTGTATTAGTAATCTCTCAACTTCGCCACAATATCCATTCCTTGAATTTTCTCAAGCGCCTTGGCTTCGATCTGACGGATACGTTCACGAGTGACATCAAACTCTTTACCCACTTCCTCAAGGGTATGAGTTACCCCATCTTTAAGACCAAAGCGCATCTCAAGAATCTTTTGTTCACGAGGAGAGAGATCTGTGATAGCGTCATTGATGTAGTCACGAAGTAATCCTGCTCCAGCTGAGTGTGATGGAGAGACATTTTTGACGTCCTCAATAAAGTCAGAGAGTGATGAGTCATCATCGTCTCCATCCCCCACCGATGTTTCCAGTGAAATAGTTTCTTGTGAAATTTTAATAATATGATTAATCTTGTCCACTTCTTCACCCATTTCTGCCGCTAATTCCTCTGGGGTTGGGTCACGTCCCAAATCTTGCAAGAGCCTGCGAGAGACCTGCATAAATTTGTTGATGGTTTCAACCATGTGCACTGGAATACGAATGGTGCGTGATTGATCTGCGAGTGCGCGAGTAATCGCCTGACGAATCCACCATGTCGCGTATGTAGAGAATTTAAACCCACGACGATAGTCAAATTTTTTGACTGCACGAAAGAGACCAATGTTTCCTTCTTGAATCAAATCAAGTAATGATAGACGTTTTCCTACAAATTTCTTTGCGATTGAGACGACCAGACGCAAGTTTGCTTCAATAAGCATGCGCTCAGCTTCCTTGTCCCCTTTTTCTTTTCGTTTGGCAAGTGAGATTTCTGTCTCAGCATCGAGCAATGGAATTTTTCCAATTTCGCGTAGATACATCTGGATTGAATCCTCTGAAATAGTGCCGAGATCAAAAGATCCAGTGACGCTATCAGGTTGTTTTCCCTGAATACGATTGAGAAACTCTTTTTGTTCTTTACGTGCTCCAAGCAACCCTTCTGCACCTGAGACAACAGAAACAGCACATTTATCTAACACGTCAAGAAATCCTTCGTATGTTTGAAGGAAATGTTCGACATGTGGGAATAAACGTAAAATTTCAATTTCTGTAATAAACCCACGAGAACGGGATTTATCAATTGTTTGCCACATGAGCTCCACAGTTGGCTCGGTTGGTACCTGATCAGGTGATGCTGGTGGACGTGGCTTAAATGACGTGGTTTGTTTTGGAATTGATTTTTTAACCAACTTATTAATAGGTTTTTTAGATGATGTAATTTGTTTTTTTTGAACCACTGATTTACTTGGTTGAATACCTTTCCGTGCTACTATTTTTGAAGGCACCTTTTTAGCCCCTCCACGAGTAGCAACAGACGATCTTTTTTGGGATCGTTTAATGCTCATGCGAGTACAACTATAAATAAAATTATTGAATAGATTGAAATTGTTTTAACAATTCTGTCACACGATCGCCTTGCCCGTTTCGCTCTGCAATTTCAATATCACGTAGTAACTGTGAGCGTTTTTGTCGTTTGTAATCTAATACTACTTCTTTGAGAATAAGAGAAATTTCTTTGTTAATGTCACTTGTCTGAAGTTGCGAAAACTCTAGTTCCGCCTTCATACTAAGGATATCAAATTGCTCTTTCACCTCTGTATCAGAGATTTTTGCACGAAGTGACTCAATATTAGCCTCAGTATAGCTGTTTTTTATGATTTCGTAAAGACCCCCTAGTGGTGCTGTGGATAACATACCAGAGACATCAGGAAACTGTGGTCCATACATCAACAGTGATTCAGGACGCAAAAATACAAGCATCAAAAGGCGCTCAACTAAAAGAGACAAACGATCTTCAGTCATTTTTGCTGGCACTGTAGTAACTTCTGCAGTTTGTGTAGTTGAAATAGACGTTGTTGGTTTACTCATTTTTATTATTTTTTGCATTTGTTTAGTCTGTTCTACTAGTACTGCCGGATCTGTCTGCAATCTGGACGCAAGTTCACGTATCCAGTGATCTCGCTCCACAACATGTGGCATTCTCAATAATAAAGGCAGTAATTCATCAGCAATTTGCTGTTTTACACGAGGATTTTGTATATCTTTTTGAGCAAATGTTCTATCAAAATACCACGGAATCACATCCTGTGCCTGCTCAACCGATGCAAACCAAACGTCCTTATGTTTTTTAACACACTCATCTGGATCTTTCCCAAATCCATCCGGGATAGTAATTACTTTAACTTGTAATCCTTGACTCAGCGCCACCTCAATACCACGCTTTGCTGCAGCAATGCCTGCACTATCCTGATCAAATGCCATGGCAACGGTGGTCGCATATCGAGACAATAGTTTTACATGTTCCTCTGTCAATGCTGTACCACTACTTGCGACCACGTTGGTCATACCTGCCTGATGACACGCTATTACATCCATTTGCCCTTCAACCAATACAATTTTTCCAGTCGAACGAATTGTTTTTTTTGCTCGATCAAGTCCAAAAACTAGGCGAGATTTATCAAACAGCGCTGTTTGTGGCGTATTGACATATTTTCCCCCAGAATGTTCGTTTTCTACCAAGACACGTCCGGTAAATCCAACTACAGCGCCATGATGATCTGAAATAGGAAACATAATACGTCCACGAAATCGGTCATAAAATCCACGTAAAGATCGCACATCAGCACCCTCTTTTTGTACTGTCACCCCAGCTTTGATAAGCTCGTCGATACTGTATCCCTTTTTGAGTAAATACTGCGTGAGTAAATCCCATTGCTCTGGCGCAAAACCAATCCCCCAATATTCAATTGTTTCTTGCGTCAACCCACGTTGGGACAAATAGGCACGTGCGTCTGCCGCCTGCGGCATTTTTGTCAAAAATCCATGAAAAAATTTTTGTGCCTCATGAGTAATTTCTTTGAGACGTGTTTTTTCATTGGCATGCTCTTTACTCACTGCTGTATTTGTCAAAGTGACACCTGCCTGATCTGCGAGATATTTGAGTGCATCCACAAACTCCATTCCTTCTATTTCTTGGATAAAGGTAAAAATATCACCGCCCTTGGCACAACCAAAACAATGCCAACTCTGCCGATCGCGGTTGACCATAAACGATGGTGATTTTTCTTTGTGAAACGGACAAAGACCCTTGTGATTAATACCACTTGGTTTGAGCTGGACGTACTGTCCGATGACTGTCACCACATCAAGTCTATCTTTGATTGTCTGAATTTCTACTGATGACGACATATACACTATGCGATTTTATTGCTATTTGGTATACTATATCTACACTGCACTTTATGCAAGAAAAAGATCTCCTTAAACACTCAGACTCACAGGAACATATACCACAAAATGGTGCTGAAATGCAACCTACTCTTGAGCATACACCAACAGAAAAAGAACGTGGAATTACAGAGGAGCCACAGCAGGATAAAGAACAAGCAGTACAGGGTATTCGGTCACTTCTTGGTAAAAAAGGTCAAAACAAAACACCTGCAGCACCTGTACGTGACACCATCTCGGTTGAAGTAGAGAAAATCATGGAAGAAGGGTTACGAGATGCATTTGTGCAATTACCACCAGCAGATCGTGAACTGTTTAAGATCAAAGGTGAACAAACAGCATATCAGATTCGAGATCTTCTTCGTGCAACGCACGTCAAAGTCAAAAAAATATTTTCATTGTTGATGGATTGGCTCAAGCTCCTTCCTGGTGTCAACAGGTTTTTTCTTGAACAAGAAGCAAAAATTAAAGCAGATAAAATTCTTGCACTTAAAAACAAACAAAAGTGATGATTATGTTTCAGTTTTCTTTGTCAAATTCATCACCATACACAAACACATCACTTGCAAGTAGTGACATTCTTTTTGTGCTTCTCCTTTTGATTCTCGGTGGTATTGGCATATTTGTTATTCTTTCACTTATTCGTATATTTGTACAAGAAGGAAATAAGGCGCAAAAGGCGTTTAACCGTGTCGTGCTTCAAATTACAGTACCAAAAGAACGAAAATCAGAGGGACAAGGTGGATCGACAGGACAAGATGATAGGCTTGAACAAATTCGAGAGGAGATTGGTATTACCGAAACTCTTTTTTCGACACTCGCAGGCCTCAAAGTACAACATGGTTTTCGCGCATGGTTTTTTGGACGCGACGATACTTTTACATTTGAAATTGTGGTTCGCAATCACCTCATCTATTTTTATGTTGAGGTTCAGAAAAAATGGCAACCATTTATCGAGCAACAGATTCAAGCACAGTATCCATATGCAGAAATTGAAGAGATTGTAGATTACAACCTTTTTACTCATGATAGTACTATCGTAGGTGGATATCTCTTGGCACAAAATCCATCAGTATTCCCATTCAAAACATTTCGTCAAATGGATTCAGATCCGCTCTCTGCAACACTCAATACCATGGCAAAAATTTTTGAACATGATAGTGCAGCAGCAATACAGTTTGTAATTCGTTCAGCACCAAAAAAATGGCGTTCTACTGGTGTACACATTGTCCGTGAAGTAAAAAAAGGGAAAAAATTTGAAGCAGTTTCCACCCACCACTCTCCAATACTCACCGTAATAAAAAAAACAGCCTCAGTACTCTACGAAATGTTTGTAGCTAACCACAGTAAAGATGGTGTCAAGCAAGAATATCGTCTCTCACAAATGGAAGAAGAAATGCTCAAAGGCATAGAGCAAAAAATGAGTAAAGGTGGAATGGAAGTAACTGTTCGATTGTTATCTGTTTCTAAAGAAAAAGAGATTGCTGAGCTTAATTTGGACAACATGCTCAATTCCTTTACCCAATACAACATGTATCGGTATGGAAATAGCTTTAAGGCAGTTATTCCAAAAAATCAAAAAAAACTTATTCGAGATTTTATCTATCGTTCATTCCAAGAAAATAAACGTATATTGTTCAATACTGAGGAAATGGCATCACTGTGGCACCTACCGCTTCATTCTACTGAAACCCCAAATATCCACTGGCTTCACGGTCGCCAAGCTCCTCCGCCCACAAACCTACCTATGTCGGGTCTTCTTTTGGGATTTGTTGATTATCGTGGACACAAACAGGATGTCTATATTAAGGAAGCTGATCGCAGACGACACCTCTACATCATTGGAAAATCAGGAAGTGGTAAATCGGTCACCATTGCCAATCTTGCTATTCAAGACATTCTTGATGGAAAAGGTGTCTGTGTAGTCGACCCACACGGCGATCTAGTAGAAGCAGTGCTTGAACATGTACCCAAAGAACGAGCTGACGATGTGATTATTTTTGATCCGTCTGATCTTGAGCGACCAATCGGTCTGAATATGCTTGAGGTCAAAAATGATGATCAAAAAGATTTTGCTGTCCAAGAAATGATCGGCATTTTTTACAAACTGTTCCCACCTGAAATGATTGGTCCAATGTTTGAGCATAACATGCGTAATGTTATGTTGACATTGATGGCAGATATCAATGATTCTGGGACCGTTATCGATATTCCACGCATGTTTACCGATGATGCATATGTCAAAGAATACCTCAAAAAATTAACGGATCCTGTCGTGCGTGCGTTTTGGGAAAAAGAAATGGCAAAGACAAGTGATTTCCACAAATCCGAAATGCTTGGGTATCTGATTTCCAAAGTCGGTCGTTTTGTGGGCAATGAAATGATGCGCAATATCATGGGACAACAGCGATCAGGATTTAGTTTTCGTGAAGTGATGGATGAACAAAAAATTCTTCTCGTCAACCTCGCGAAAGGTCGTACTGGTGAAGTAAATGCAAAACTACTCGGTCTTATCATTGTCGCAAAACTTCAAATGGCAGCTATGGCACGTGCTGATATGGCCGAGGAAGATCGTAAAGATTTTTATCTCTACATCGATGAGTTCCAAAACTTTATTACTGATTCTATCAGTACTATTCTCTCCGAGGCACGTAAATATAAACTTGACCTCATTATTGCACATCAGTACATGGGACAACTCACGGATGATAAAGGAAGATCAGATATCAAAGATGCGGTGCTTGGAAACGTCGGTACGATGATGATTGGTCGTATTGGACCGGAAGATAGTGAAATTTTGGCCAAAGAATTTGCTCCAGTGTTTGGTGCACACGATCTCCTAAACACACCGAAATTTTCTTTTTATGCTAAAATGCTCATTGACAACCAAGCAAGTAAACCATTTCTCCTCAATGCACATCCACCACGTAAGGGTAATCCTGAGCTTGCAGCAGCCCTCAAAGAGCTCTCACGTCTCAAATATGGCCGTGACAGGCGCATTGTTGAGGCAGAAATACTTGAACGTACGAAACTCGGTGGAGGTGAAAGTGCCTCAAAAACAGATATGATCGAAGCCTCACTGTAATATAACAACTTATTAACATACACATATAATACCAATATACTATGTCCATGGATCCTCTTCACGATCTGTTGCAAGATAAATTTAGTGATCTCCCTGATATCACATTTACGCCAAATACTTCCCCCACTACAGACGAGTACACACCAATAGACCAAGAGTCAGCCAGACAAACAACAATACAGCCACAATTACTACATACAGATCTTATTCGCAAAAAACTCTACGAAATACAGGATCAGATCAATGAGTTAATCCGAACGATTGACGCTTCTTTTCAGACAACATCACCTGTACAATTACAATCTGACTACGCCCCAACATATACACAACCACAAATTTCTAGTGGTATGGTAATTGAAGGCGTGTTTACAGGAAACAAGATGATGGGCTCAGATGGAAAAGAATACGACATTAGCCCAAACTACGCAAGCAAATCAAAATTGGTTGAAGGCGATTTCCTTAAGCTCACCATTACACCACAAGGTAAATTTTTTTATAAACAAATTGGTCCAGTCAAACGTACAACAGTCATTGGTGAAACATGGTATGATACAGACTTACGTCAATGGTTTATCATTCATGAACAGCATCGTTATAAGCTCCTACTAGCATGTGCGACATTCTACAAGATTATCCCTGGACAACATGTCACTATTCTCGTGCCAGAGGGCGGTGGAAATACGTGGACAACGATTGAACGAATATAAATAAAAGCCCCATCTTTTTATAGACGGGGTTTTAATTATTTTCTAATTATTGACTACTTCCCTAATTAACTTAGGTGTGTTGAGATTAATTTTGTCATCTCAAACATTGTTACCTCTTTCTTTCCTCCAAAGAGTGGAAGCAATTTTTCATCAGCGATGATGTTGCGCATATTCTTTGGATTCTGGAGTTTGTTCTTTTTGATGTACTCCCAAACCTTCTTCATAACTTGACCACGTGGCATTGGACCTGCACCTGCGACTGCCTGCAATGTTGCAGAAAGAGTCATTGGTTTCATCAATGCTGGATTTGCTTTTCTTGGCATACCAAGTAAACGTAAAGAATAAATGTATTTCCTCTTAAGTGAGGTTATCCACAGTATAGCATAGGGGGCAAAAAAGACGCAAGCACAGGGAGGGTATAACTCTACTAGCGTCAAAATTGCTGGTTTACAGACTGTCTAAAAAAAGCTATACTGTCAATGTTTATATCTCTTCCATGTATGGCTCTCTATCACACCTACCGTCCACAAACTTTTGTTGATGTACTTGGACAAGACATTATTACAACCACTCTTTCCAACCAGATATTGACTGGTCGGACTGCACATGCCTACCTATTCTCTGGTCCTCGTGGTGTCGGTAAGACTACTACAGCACGTATCATCGCCAAATCACTCTCGTGTACGCATAAGGCAGAACATTCAGCCGAACCATGCAATACATGTGCCACCTGCATCAGTATTACCGATGGATCAGCTATTGATATCATTGAAATTGATGCCGCAAGTAATACAGGTGTTGATCATGTCCGAGAAGTTATCATAGAGTCAGCCAATACACGCCCCACCTCACTCCCCTACAAAATATTTATTATCGATGAGGTACACATGTTGAGCAAAAGTGCATTCAACGCACTTTTGAAAACACTCGAAGAACCGCCCAAACATGTTGTTTTTGTGCTCGCTACGACAGAACCAGAAAAACTTCCTGACACTATTATTTCTCGTTGTCAGCATTTTCATTTTAAAAATATTCCAGACGACATTTTGCACACTCATATAACATCTCTTGCAACACGTGAGGGTGTTACTATTGATAACACAATCATTGATCGTATTGTACGTAAAAGCGGTGGTTGTGGACGTGATGCTGTTCGTTTTTTGGATCAACTCCTTGGTTTGGGTAAAAAAGATATCACAATAACAGACGCAAACACTCTTTTTCCAGTTGCAGCGGATGAATGGGTCAAATCATATCTTACGGCGATACTCATAAATGACGCACAACAAGCTATTACATGCGTCGTAGAGGCTCAAGAACAGGGTCAACATGTCAAATCTCTCATGGAGCGCATACTTGAAATACTCCGTGCTATATTGGTTTACACTACCACAAAGACAATTCCTCACGGAGAACTTCTCACAGAAGCAGAGATCAAAGAATTACTCGGCACAGCAAATACCAATACTGTACTCTCTTTATTTGATATTGTGGTAGAACGCCAACGACAGATCGATGTCCTTCCTCTTCCATCCTACGCGCTAGAACTCGTCATATATACATGGTTGGCACAAAACACCACTTCACCAACACCAAACCATGTCTCTGCTGTAAAGGAAGTACTACAAATTCCTACCACACATACAACTACCAAGCCCACTACTACTTCAGTAACAGAGACAGTAATACCCAAATCATCTCCACCCATTACCACTCAACTAGCACCAAACCAACAAACACAGACGCAAACCACTCATGTTGACACAACAACACAGATAATATCTATTACCAAAGAGCAGGTTCGTGACATATGGAGAGCATTTACTACATATATTGAAAACAATTCCCCCTCTCTTGCGTTTATCGTTCATATGGCAGAAATAGTAGATGTTAAAGACACTACTATCACTATTTCAGTCCCCTATAGTTTTCATAGTGACAAAATAAAACAGGCAAAATCATACACAACACTCACAACCGCTCTTGCAACACTCTTATCTGTGCCATATATCTCTATTGATGTTGTGGTCACAAACCAAGAATCAAATGTGCAAGATTCCACAGCTCCACTTCAAGATCTCACCACAGCGTTTGGTGGTCAAATTGTTTCTGCGTAGGTATATGAAACAGCAATATCGTATATATCTTTTTGTGTATATACTATGTTGTTTTATGTACGCAGTATCAGCAGACATAGTATATACCAAAAATATTTCCATTCCGTTTACATCACAAGCACCGTATGGAAATTGGAACGAACCATGGCACAATGCATGTGAAGAAACAAGTATTGCAATGGTGGATGCCTATTATCGAGATGTACGTTCGTTTTCTAAAGCAGCAGCAAAGCAACAGATACTCGATATATTTCACATCAAACAAACATACATAGGAAAAAGCCTAGACGAATCAGCAAATACCATCACTACTCTTATCAACCAATTTCTTTCTTGGGAAGCGGTAGTTATTGATAATCCCACACTAAAACAGATACACGATGAATTAGACGCTGGGCGTCCTATTATCATTCCTGTCATGGCAGATTTGCTCAAAAATCCTCATTTTAGAGGCACATTTCCATACCATGTACTTGTTATCTCTGGATATGACGAATCAACAGAAGAGTTTATTACCCAAGAACCTGGCACACGGTATGGAGAAAATTATCGATACTCCTACCAAACACTTCTTGACGCCAATAGAGATTTTGATACTGTTGATATAACACGAGCACCAAAACGTATGATTTTTACCTCTCCTGACATACGTCAAAATGGTGAAACTGACGGAGATAGTGATGGACTCACAAAAAACCAAGAATTACACTACACTACATCTCTTATATCAGCTGATACTGATGCAGATGGATACACCGATGGTATTGAAATACAAACCAATCATTCACCGCTTGACAATGAAAAAAAGATACTCAAATCAGGTGCTGTAGTGAAATCGAGTGACTCATCAACTGTATTTTTATATAAAAACAAAACATTATTTCCATTTGCCAATGAAAAAGCGTTTTTGAATCTTGGGTATACATGGTCTGACATAGCACATATCACCCCACTATTGAGGGATTTACAAACACGCGGAGATGTGTTATACTGACGTTCGTTATTATTCGGGGATCGTCTAATGGTAGGACAACAGGTTCTGGACCTGTTTATCTTGGTTCGAATCCAGGTCCCCGAGCACTATGTAACATTCTAACAACACATCCTATGTTGGCTGCAGAAATCAACCTTTTTTATTTATTTGCCGCAATTATTATCGGTTTTTTAATTGTTGATTTAGGTTTTCTAAATAGAAAAGCACACAAAATTTCACTCAAATCTGCTTTTTTACAATCGCTCTTTTGGGTAGGTATTTCTTGTGTATTTGGAGCACTCATCTACATGTCCATGGGCGGAGAGCAGGCAGCAGCGTTTATGAGTGCCTATGTCACTGAAAAAATGCTTTCCGTGGACAATCTCTTTGTCATTCTCCTCATCTTTAGCTTCTTTGGGCTTGAAGAAAAATATTATCACCGAGTACTCTTTTGGGGTATTATGGGTGCAATTGTTTTTCGAGCCATATTTATTGGACTAGGCGCATTTATTATTAGTCAATTCCACTGGGTACTCTACATCTTTGGAGCTATTTTACTGTACACAGGTGTCATGTTACTCAAAGATAAGAAAGAAGAACATGCAGATTTCAATAACCATTTTATCTTACGCTGGGCAAAAAAGATATTTGCGTTTACTACCAACTATCATGATGGTAAGTTCTTTTTGAAAGAAAATGGCAAATGGCACGCAACAGTATTGTTTATGATAGTGCTTCTTGTCGAAGCGACTGATATTATCTTTGCAGTAGACTCTATTCCTGCCGCTTTTGCAATTTCACAGGATCCGTTTATTGTCTTTACTTCAAATATCTTTGCTATCATGGGTCTTCGCGCACTCTTTTTTCTCATCGAGGGTGTTGTACATAAATTTCACTATCTCCAAAAAGGACTTGCTTTTATTCTCATGTTCATCGGTGCCAAAATGCTTGCAGGTATTTTCCATATTCACCTCTCATCACTCATGTCATTTGGTATTATCATGAGTGCACTAAGCATGTCTTTACTTCTGTCAGTGTTATTTCCAAAAAAAATATAGAGTATTTCTACTCTATACATGCATCTCACCGGCGTAATTTGTTTGAAGTATTTTTTGTATTGAAACACCTATGTCTGCCGTCACTGCGAGAGCCCACATCGTCTTGGTAATAATGGCCTCCACTGTCATATCTTCAGCACCGATCGCACCAGCTTGCGCAGCGCGTAAACCAGCCCCATACGCTTCGAGATTCGTTTTCCCATGTTCCATCTGATTTGCAATAATCACTGGAATGTTTTTTGATGTGGCTTGCTCAATGACGGGTATCATAGAATGGTTCAAAAAGGGTACATTCCCAGGGCCAAATCCCTCTATTATAAGTGCGCGAATATTCCCCATATCAAGCAATTGCATAATATTTTGTGGATCCAGACCGGGGAATAAGCGAACTACCATAATACGATGATCAAACGTTGCTCTGAGTTCAAGCGTATTTGTGTGTCTTTTTTTACACCATTCGTTTAGCATGATTGGACGTCCCAATTCTCCAAGTGGGGGGAAATTAGGAGAGTGAAACGCTGCAACAAATGATTCATGGTGTTTTTTTGCACGATTCCCTCGCAAGATAGTGTTGGAAAGTACAATACATACTTCAGCAATATCAAGAGAAGCTGTCATACACGCATAGACTAGGTTATTTCTCGCGTCTGATCCTACCTTACTCAAAGGAATCAGCGATCCAGTCAACACTACAGGTTTTCCTAAATTACCGAGAGCAAAAGAAAGCGCACTAGCGGTGTATGCCATGGTATCGGTTCCCTGAGCAATTACAAATCCCTCATACTGATGATATGTATCAGCGATACGTTGTGCCAGACGTTGCCAATGGTCTGGTGTCATGTTTGAACTGTCCACATTATCAATCAACTCAAAATCTATATCGGCAATTTCATGAAGTTCTGGGATATGTTGCAAAAGTTCCAAGGCAGAGGCGGCTGGTTCCAATGCGCCGGTTTGAGAATTATGTACCATACCAATGGTACCGCCAGCAAAAAGCAAAAGAAGTTTTGGTGTATGCATATGCGTACTATCATACCAAATTGAATAAAAAATACAAGCCGTTGGACATATTTACAAAAAACATTTTTTCTGCTATACTAAGGTATATTATGATCAAAAATAACATTATAGATGGTAAAATTATTGCAGAAAGCATTCACACTAATACACAAAAAATGGTGGCTGAATGTATAGATAAAGGTGTCACTCCACATCTTGGCGTTGTGTTTGTTGGTGATGATAAACCATCTGCAACATACGTACGAAAAAAAGGTGAGGCTGCTGAAAAACTCGGTATTCGTTTTGATCTCTTTACCTACCCAGCGGATATTACTGAGATTGAGTTGATGAAAGAGATGAAACGAATCCAGGCAGAAAACAAATTGACAGGATTAATCGTCCAACTCCCTATTCCAGATCATCTCTATACACCAACTGTTCTTAACGCAATTGACCCAAGCATCGACGTAGACTGCCTCACCAATGAGAATCAAGGGAAATTACTCATGAATACCCAAGAAATCCTTCCACCGACTCCTGCAGCCGTGTTTTCTATTCTTGAAAGCCTTTCTATAGACTTAGTTGGCAAAAACGTCACACTGATTGGTGTGGGGGCACTGGTGGGTAAACCACTCACTGTCATGTGTATCAACGCTCGTGCAAGTGTCACAACGATAAACACCGCCACACGAGATACAAAAGAAAAATGTCTCAATGCTGACATTATTATCACTGGCGTTGGTAAACATGGTATCCTGACAGGAGATATGATACGTGAAGGTGCGATTGTGATAGATACTGGGATTGATTTTGTAAATGGGAAGATGGTTGGAGATATTATTTTTGATGAAATAGTACATAAAGCATCTGCTGTCACCCCCACACCTGGTGGTGTCGGACCTATCACCGTCGCTCATCTTCTTGCAAACACAGCTCAATGTGCACAAAAAAAAATCCGCTCATAGACGAGTGGATTTTTTAATGCAATTGTTTGAGTACATCTTCTAACTCCTGATATGTCGATATTTTCATCAACTGCATCCGAATATCCTTGACGCCTGGAAGTTCATATCCGATACGATCTGTTTTGAAATACCACGCCAGATGTTTGCGAAATGTCACCATACCCTTTTCACCATAACGAATGATATGAAGTCTCGCGTGTTTTAGGACAATTTGTTTTCGCTCTTCCATTGAAACAATTGTGTCGGTGTTTCCAAGTACTTGTGAAAAAAACCATGGATTTCCCAGTGCGCCGCGAGCGATCAAAACACCATCAGCACCAGTGATTTTAAGCGCTTTTTCTACTTGTGCAGGTTTATGAATATCACCGTTAGCGATCAGTGGTACACGAGCAATTTGCTTTGCTTTACCAATACGAACCCAATCACTCACACCACTATACCCTTGTGCTTTGGTACGTCCATGAATGGTAATAAGGTCAGCGCCAGCATCTTCAATGATAGGAATAAACGTCAGACATTCATCTGGATCACTCCAACCGAGGCGAATTTTGACTGACAACGGTGTATCACCAATTGCACGTTTCATTTCACGAATAATATTTCCTGCCGCCACAGGATCTTTCATGAGCGCACAGCCATTAAAATTACTCGTAATCTTATATACAGGACAACCCATGTTAATATCAATCCCCTCTGGATTGGCATGTTCCATCACAATACTCGCCGCATGAGCCATAGTAAGTGGATCTGATCCAAAAATCTGCTGCACAATTGGACGTTCAGCAGGAACAAAATCAGTCATATCGAGTGTCTTCTTGTTCTCCCGTACCAGCGCTTCGGCTGACACCATCTCACGATAGACCACATCAGCACCACCAATAACACGAACAATCTGACAAAATGGAGAGTCAGTCATATCCGCCATTGGCGAAAGGGCGAGGATGTTACGATTATCTTTGAGAATATTTTTGATCCACATAGTCACTATAACACAAAAAACACCACAACACTTGACCAATTAAAATAATAAAACACGCGAATACTATCATCAAAACACTCAAATGTCAAAGGCAGTGTGTTTCTCTGCTGTAGTGCCCACGTATTGTAGTAAAAGTCATCCAAACTGCTGTCCAGACCCATACTGTGGCCCAGAATCAGTGTCGTATACCGATGGTGTTTTGGTGATATGTTCCTTTTTACTCACCTCAAGAGGAACTGAAACAGCACCAATTGATTCTGTAGGTAAGCCAGAAGGTGGTTCGACATATTTAATAGAAGCCTTTTGTACCAGCGGTGTTTTGACATGTGACATTGGGAAATGCCAAATTGTTGCCAATTCTTCAATATTTAATATTGACGTAGGCGCACCTGCACCCAGATCACGCTCTCGATATGCCTTAAATAATTTTGGCGCAGGTACTTTTTTCTTTTTCTTATTTTTATCTTTTGGTACGATGGAATTAGCACTTGGAACATTATACTGGTTAATCGCTCCGACCAAAGAAGTGACTGCACGACTTTTTTTAAACACTTCTTTTTTGGCAATATACGCACCACGCATTTTTACCTTAAAGCCAATTTTGGAGATTTTGTCTTCCATTGATTCAACTATCTTTTTTTGTCCTGGTGTGAGATATGATAATTGATTTGGAGGACCATCATCAGATGCATGTTCATCATGCGCAGCACTAGGAGGACGATTAAACGCATAATCCCCCATCGTTACAATTGTCTGCATAGAATACTTTACAAACGCATCTGCAACTGGATTACCATGCCCATGATGATCTGCTTTTGCACCAATAATCTCATTTATTTTTTTAATTGCGGATGCTTTCCAACTATTATCAATAGGCTCAACAATAATTTGAAACCACATTTGTTCTCCAGGACCAATACGCGTAAAGCTTTCCAAAAAAGTCCCCATTGGATCTTTTAGTACAGTATCTTTTGAGATACTATGCTCAAATTGTTTATATGAACGAATAGGATATGCATCATCCTCAGCCAAACCAAAATCAGACACCCACACTTCATGAGTTGGATTTGGAATCGTACTTGGAACCAAATCAATATAATCTTCTATCTCTGTAATCTCTACCTCTGGATACTGTGCATATAGGGCTGTCTGGACTAAATCAGCAAGACTTTCTTCAGTACGAACAATAAACTGAATATACCCTTCAATACTGACGATTTCAAAACTAAAATATTTTTGCGCAAACCCTGTCCAATATTTTCCTTTAAAATCAGTACCATCGAGTGCTCCAGCAAGATGTGCAAACATTTGCTCTACTGCCATCGGTGTCTGTACATTCATCTGTGGCATATCAATAGCAAGTGTCACCCATTTCCAGCCATGTGTAACACGATGCGAAGCACGGTGCTCAAGAGTATGTGATGCAGTATGAACAAAGTATTTTATCGGTAATAACCAACCACCTAACGCAAAAAATGCCAACACCAGATTGACAGGACCCGCTTCCTGCAGATAGGTCACGATGCTCGTGAGATCAATCGAAAAAAAACCAAAATAGAGCTCCATATGTACACTGTACTAATGATGACCACCACCTGAAAGAACACCGAGGGTGATAAAATAGACAGCCGCGACAAGCACAATTGTCCACCACCACCCCTCTCTCCCAGAGAAGTATCCACCAAACCAAGCGAATAAACTAACGCCGGTTGTACATGCACACACGAGGTGTGTCATTTGTTTATCACTCATTGCCATATACTTATAGTATAGCACAAAAAAACCAGAGTACCAATACTCTGGTTTTCAACGAATCGGCATCTATACCTTACTCTCTTTTTTAATCATATGTTCATTCCAGACAACCAACAACGCACTAGCCACAAAAATTGATGAGTATGTACCAAGAATAATACCAATAATTAACGCTAATGAAAAATAACGGATACTATCTCCCCCTAGCACAAAAAGAGCAGTAAGAGAAATAAGTGTTGCCATACCCGTATTGATTGAGCGAACCAGTGTTTCTTTGATACCATTATTTACAGTTTGAGTAAACTGACGTGGACCATCATGAAGAAGATTTTCACGAATACGATCAAAGACCACAATCGTATCATTTACTGAATATCCAAGCACTGTCAACATCGCTACTACAAAAGCAATATCAAGTTCTACACCAAAATAGTGACCAAGCACAGCAAATACACCCATAGTAATCACCACATCGTGCACCAAAGCAATAATGGCCGCGCCACCATACTGCCATGATGGGATTGGTCGTGACACACCACGAAAAGCAAAAGCAATATATCCCAAAATAGCAAGAAGGACAGCAACCCCCGCATACAGCGCTCTATTACGAAGCTGTTCACCTACAGATGGCCCAATAGTATCCAGACGACGTTCGAGCACAGTATTGATACCATCTTGTGCAAAAGTATCTCGCAAAACACCTAAAATCTGCTGATGCTGTGTTTCATCAATATACCTCATCTTCATAATCATATTTTGGTCACCAACTGGCTGTGCAACCACACCACCCAAATCTAGCGGTTTCAATGCACCATATACTTCTTCTACGGCAGGACGAGAACTAGTAAACTCTACCTCAAGCAATGAACCTCCGGTAAAATCAATACCAACATTGAGGCCAAAAAACACCATGGCAAGAATACTCAATGCAAACAACGTAGCCGAAAGAGAAAGAGAAATTTTTCGATAGTCAAGAAGTTGAATCATACAGGCTCAATTAAGAACTTTTTTTGGTATATCCAAGAAACAACCAGTGTCCTTGGGACGGAAAATAGGTAACGACAATACGCAAGAAAACACGAGTGATTGTAATTGCAGTAAACATACTGATGACAACACCAAGTGCGAGCGTGATTGCAAATCCTTGAACAAAACTAGTGCCAATCCAAGCAAGTAGCAATCCGGTAATTAACGTTGACACATTACTGTCTTTAATAGAGGACCAGGCGCGAACAAATCCTTCTTCCATTGCATTCTTTAGACTTCTACCACGTTGTAGCTCTTCTTTCATACGCTCAAATATCAGCACATTTGCATCCATAGCAACACCCACAGAAAGAATCAAACCAGCAATACCTGAAAGAGTCATGGTCACACCCATCATTTTGAATACTGATAATGTCAGTGTGATGTACAGTGCAAGTGAGATAGTAGCAAGGAACCCAGGAAGTCGATAATACAGTGTCATCAATACCATAACGATCACCAAACCGATAATCCCAGCTTTCATACTTCGACTTAATGACTCTGCCCCAAGACTTGCTCCAATAGTTTCTCGTGAGACAAGTTCTACTGGTACGGGTAAAGCACCAGCATTGAGACGCTGCGCGAGCAGTTGCGCATCTTTTATAGTACCCACACCCGAAATCACCGCTTCACCATTGGTAATTTCTACCTGTACAACTGGATCAGACAATAGTACACCATCCAAAAAGATAGCCACAGGTTGTTTGAGATTTTTCTTTGTAATATCAGCAAATAGCTGCGTACCTTCATCATTGAATTTTAGCGAAACCATCGCAGCGCCAGTTTGTGGATCAGTGACCACCTCAGCTCGAGAAAGTTGTTTTCCTGATAATCCAGTAAATTTCCATGGATCTTGTGGTCCGAGAACACTTGCTTCGGTTTGTTTTCCAATAGAAATAAGTTGAGTTTGATATTCTTTTGATACTGCTTTATTTTGTATATATACAATGTGATATCCAAGCTCTGTTTGTACTGGTCCAATAATTTGATTGGATTCTGCTGCAAAAATAGCTGTATCAAGCGTTGGTAATTGTTCTGCAAGAATGCCCTGTTTTAATTCACCAAGCGAACCACCCATAGTAGCAGATGTAGGATCTTGAGAATATTCTTTTGCTAATTCAGCAAAATTGTTTGCAGTTGCAAGACCATATATTCTCTCTGCTTCTGCTTTTGCCTCTTCATCACTTAGTGTACTACCACACCCTGGTATATCTTTGGAACAAATCAAAATATGACTGACATCAGCAAATTTTGCACCATCTTTTGTAGTATTTCTTTTTAAAACAAAATATGCATCGGGCGTATCCAAAAGAGTTGAGCGGACTTGTCCATCTTTCAACTCTGCTACAGCAGTATAGAGTGTTGCATCTACAGTGTCTTTCGCAAGAAACCCAACATCTCCTCCGTTATTTTTACTTGTACTGTCCTCTGAGACCTCTTTTGCCACTGTTGCAAAATCTTCATTCTTACGAACGCGATTCAACGCACTTGTTGCACGTTTTTTTGCTTCTGCATTATACGCTGCAATTTGTTTTTTTTCTTCCGCTGTGAGAGTGCGAGGTGGCTCTGTATTTTTTTCTTTAAACTCTAATATAGGAGTATCTCCAATACGTGCGATTGCCTCACCTACATCAGTCACACCAGGCATTTCCACATCAATACGATACTCATCCCCTACTTTTGAAGTACGAATACTGGCTTCACCAACTCCGAGTGCGTTGACACGACGCTCGATCACATCACGTGCACCTTCGAGCGCTTTGGTTTTGTCTGCCTCCGGTGTTGCACTAACATCTGCGGTGTATACTAAGTGTGCACCACCACGAAGATCCAGACCAAGTTTGAATGGTTCCTCAGAAAATCGAGGAATTCCCAAAGCGATTGTATTATTTACTGCATCAATTGCTTTGTTTGCGTATGTTGGAGCAATAAACGACGCAGTAAAGAGAAAAAGGATGACAATACCTGCCAAACCCCAATAGAGCGAAGACATGGTCGACGCTGTGTTACTATATTGTTTTTTAGATTTTTGCATAGTGAGCACCAGTGTATGATAAAAGGAGAGAAAGGTCAATACTATTTACGTTTTTTAGCTATCCAGACACGTTTTATAAGGGAAAAGGTACTAGTTGAAAGGAGAAAGCCTAATGTAGGAATAAGTGCACTAGAGTAAGGTCGTTCAGTGTTGAGTGCCACCATTACACACACCATAACAATATATGTGCATAAGGCAACTAAAATTTTTCGTGTAACCGATATTTCCCATGCTTTCTCTAATTCAACTCGTTTATTTCGCTGTTCGATTGCAGTGATTCGTTCTTCGATGTTCATATAAAATATATTACATTCCACAATATCTCTTATGTTATATACCGCGAACAATGCCTTACTATAAAATATTCAATCTATTTAACACATTAATTCCCGACTCTAAAAAATTAATTATTTTTCTTTAATAGCCGTTACTTCAATTTCTATTTTAGCACCATCTCTAGTCATTCTATTCACTTCTACCATAGTTGAAACCGGCATTGAATTTTTAAAATACTCATTTCTTATACTCGAAACAACATCAAAATCTTTCATGTCAGTCAAATAAATTACAGACTTGACAACATCATCTAAGTGAGATCCTGCTAAATTTAATACTGCACTAATTTCTTCAAATACCAGTCTTGTTTGCTCTCCAACATCTTTAGTGATTACTTCATTAGTATCATTTTTTGGCGGCTGAAACCCAGAAACATAGATCATGTAAAAACTACCCATATCTACTTTTTTGGCCAACGAATACTTACCTCTTGTTTTATAATTATCTGATACTATGTTCTCTATTTTCATATTACATAAAAACATTTCTCTATATTATTTTCCATGGCATTTCTTATACTTCTTTCCACTTCCACACGGACACACATCGTTGCGTCCAATTTTTCCAACACCCTGTGATTCTTGTTCACCCAAGGCTTCAGATTGTATTTCTTCACTCGTCTTTTGAGCACCAGAAAGCATTGCACCAGCGGTACTCATGATAGTTGGTGCGATTTTGAGACCAGCAGAAATTTTAAAGAACGCATACACTACTTCTTTTTGGATGTTTGCTTCGAGTGTATGGAAAAGATGATATGTTTCTCGTTTGTATTCAATCAGTGGATCACGTTGTGCATAGCCCTGCAAACCAATACTTTTGCGCAAGTGATCAATGTTGATTAAATGATTGACCCATTGTGAATCAATAGCACGCAGCAACATCCCTTTTTCAATCGCAGTCATCGCACGTGTTTGTGTGTCAGACTCACCCACGGCACCAAATGCTCGACTCGCTGCCTCAATATTTTCTTCGAGCAATGCGTATTGTGCACGCACCGCATCAATAAGCAATGAAACAATACTTTCTCGTGCTTCTATATCATCCATCTTGTTTCGCTCATGAATACCTAGAGTACGAATCTGTTCACATACTGCATCATCAATAGGCAACATTGTTTTCGCTGTTTCAATAATCTCCTGCATGTTCCACTCATTAGATTTACCACCCTCAGGAGTAGTTGAGTTTGGATTGGTATGAAATGACACAATGTATTCGATCTCTTGTTCAAACATCTCCAGAATAATATCTTTCAAAGATTTGTGTGTTTGAACATCTTGCCCTTCTAAAATTTCACCTGATTCAGTAATAATTTCAGATTTCAGATTTGAGATTTGAGATTGTGAGAGACTATCTGGCGATTCTACATTCTGCATTTTTAATTCTGCATTTCCAGACAACGTCAGCACTTCTTTGCGTCGACGATACATTGCCACACGCTGCTTGTTGAGCACATCATCGTATTCGAGCAAATGTTTGCGAATATCAAAGTTATGACCTTCTACTTTTTTCTGTGCAGTCTCTATCATCTTTGTGATCATCCCTTGTTCGATTGGCATATCCTCTGGCACATTGAGACGCTCCATGAGATTGCGCATGCGATCTCCTGCAAAAATACGCATCAAATCATCCTCAGTCGAGACAAAAAATTGTGTCTCACCAGGATCTCCCTGACGCGCTGCACGACCACGAAGCTGATTATCGATGCGACGTGCCTCATGACGCTCAGTACCCAGCACAAAGAGTCCACCCGCTTTGCGGACAGTTTCAGCTTCTTCCTCACTAATTGGGTTTCCTCCTAGTTTGATATCCACACCACGACCAGCCATATTGGTCGCCAGTGTAATCGCACCTGGACGACCAGCTTGTGCGATGATCTCCGCTTCACGTTCATGATTTTTGGCATTGAGCACTTCGTGAGTAATCCCACACTGTGTGAGATATGCAGAGAGTTCTTCATTTTTTTCAACTGACGCGGTACCAATGAGCATTGGCTGTTGTTTTGCCTGACATTCTTTGATTTTCTCAACAATCGCTTTCTTTTTCCCTTTTTCATTTTTATAAATACGATCTGGATGATCGGTGCGACTATCCACTCGATTGGTCGGCACTACGAGTGTGTCGAGTGCGTAAATTTTGTAGAGCTCTTCTTTTTCTGTCTCTGCTGTTCCTGTCATACCAGCAATCTTGTCATACATGCGGAACAGATTCTGGAATGTAATTGTCGCGAGAGTGCGACTCTCACGTTTAATTGGAACCAACTCTTTGGCCTCAATCGCTTGATGAAGTCCATCACTATAGCGACGACCCGGCATTTTGCGTCCAGTGAACTCATCAATAATGACCACTTCTTCACCGTCGACAATATAATCACGATCACGACGAAACAGCACCTCCGCCTTGAGTGCTTGCTCAATATGATGAACCACGCCGATACCACTTTCGGTATAAATGTTTTCAATACCCAGTGACTGTTCCATCTTTGCAATACCGTCAGCTGTCAGCGTTACAGCACGTAGTTTTTCATCGACATTATAATCAGTATTGACCGCCAACTGTTTCACAAGTTTGGCAAAACGATAGTATTGATCTGTCGCCTCCTCAGCTGGCGCTGAAATGATCAATGGTGTACGTGCTTCGTCAATCAAAATAGAATCCGCCTCATCGATAATCGCAAATCGCATCGCAGAGTTCTGACGCATCACCATCTCACCAAACTCCTGCACCATGTTGTCACGCAGATAATCAAACCCAAATTCATTGTTGGTACCATACGTGATATCACAAGCATACGCCTCTTTGCGTGAACACGTGCGAAGGAACTGATCCTCTACCACCACTTCACTACTTTCCTGATTAGTATTCATTGATACCTGATCCTTGTCATACACATATGACACGCGCAGATTCTGAATGATACCAACACTCATGCCAAGATAATTGTACAATGGCGCCATCCAGACCGCATCACGTTTCGCGAGATAATCGTTCACCGTCACGACATGGACACCTTTTCCCTCAAGTGCATTGAGATATGTCGGTAACGTAGCGACCAGTGTCTTTCCTTCACCAGTACGCATCTCTGCGACAAACCCATGATGAATCGCAGCGCCACCAATCATCTGCACATCAAAATGACGCATATTCAGCACACGTCGAGATGCTTCACGCACAACAGCAAATGCCTCAACGAGAATATCATCGAGTGTTTCACCGTTTGCAAGACGGTCTTTGAATTCGGCTGTTTTGGTCTGGAGTGACTCATCTGAGAGTGCCTGCATCTGCGGTTCAAGTGCCTGGATTTTTGGGACAAGCGGAGTGAAGCGTTTGAGTGTCTTTTTGTTTTGATCACCAAAGAGAACAGAGAGAATATTCATATCAAATAAAGGTAATATACGGAGGGCATCATACCACTATTCCCCTCCTCTGTCCATACAGAGTTACCCACTCAAAAAAGCTTGACAAAAAGAGCTTAACTATGTATATTTTGCGCAGTTTGCTCACCATCTCGGTGGGCCACAGACAAGGGGGAATCCTTAAGTACCAACACATGTACGTCCATCCTGGTTCCTGCCGCCACAGCACACAGACTTGCACGAGGTCCTAAACCTGTGTTTCTTCGACAGGGAATCGACAAGAGCACACAGATCGATCCACCGTACGGTCGCACGTTGACCTTCACAGGGAATCTCATGCGAGTCTGGGACGCGCAAGCTGGGCGATGGCGACGCGCTTTCTGGCCCTGGATGGGCTGACACGCAGGTGCTCACGCCGGCCGACTCACCTCGGCCGGCGGACACCATTATATATTAATACACCCTTCTCAAAAAATGAGGAGGGTGTATTTTGTGATTATTCTTGATACTCTTTCATTTTTCTCAATACTTTTTTGTCACGAGACACGCGCTTTTCTTTGGTTTCTTTCAATTCAAGTTTGAGATGGTCACGCACTTTATCAATCGCTTTGTAGAGGTCTTCTGCTTCTTTGGTAACACGAACTGTTTTCTTTGGTAACTTAATCGTCACCTCGGCATAAAAAATCTTTCCTTTGTTATGGTGTTTGGATGTCAACCCGATATCAATAGACATACTCACCACCGCATCATAAAATTTTACAATACTTTTCACTTTTGACTCCACATACTTTTTGATTGCTGGTGTAGTCTCAATGTTGGTCGTGTGTATAGTTACAATCATATGTGTATACTTATGAATAAAAAGATACTTCTAGTATATACCAAACATGGATAAAATACACTTCGCATTATCACGTTATCCACACCCAGACTTGCTGCTAAAATAAAAAAGATGTGTTATACTATGAAACACAATATCTTGTAGTAATAAATCACTTTATTCTACTATATCTAGTATTCATGTGGAACCACTCACACCCAAACAATGGTATAAAGAATACCGCTGTCGTAGCTGCAAAAAGCTACTGTGTAAAGGGGTGCTCATAGATAGTGAAATAGAGATCAAATGCAAACAATGTAACACATTCAATACACTAGTAGGATCTGCACTCAACGAACTGATTTGCATGATCCCTTATTGCCCTCGCCGGGTGTATATCGATAGTCAGAAAAATCAACAATCAGAATAATAAACACTATTTTTTACTCAGAGAAGCTCTTGAAGCTCACCATTCCATAGGTGGGTTTTTATTTATTTGTATGTCACAATCACACACATCAGCACCACACATCGACGCTCACACAACCATTCGAGAATATCTCGAAAAAGTAGACTGGCGAGTACATGCAAACGCAAACCAAGGATATTCTCTGGGCGGTATGATATTGAATATGGCAGGAAAAATCACTGCCAACTACTGGCTTTCATCTGTCTATCCAGCAGAAGTTGGTGATGCACACCGACGTGCAGACATTCACATACATGATCTCGATATGTTTTCTGGATATTGTGCTGGGTGGTCACTACGCGCACTCCTTGAAGAAGGGTTTAATGGTGTACCAAATCGTATTGAGTCTGGTCCACCAAAACATCTTAGCTCTGCTGTCGCCCAGATGGTCAATTTCCTCGGTACACTCCAAAATGAATGGGCAGGCGCACAGGCATTTTCTAGTTTTGACACATATCTTGCTCCATTTGTAAAAAAATACGAACTCGAACTCAGACATGAACTCAAGGAAGAAATAGGAAAACTTCCTATCACCTCACCTGAACCAGCAGGCACGATCAGAGATTGGCAATACACTTTTGACACAGAGACAGAACAATATATCAACAAAAAAGTATATTCTCACGTGTTTCAACAGATGCAATCTTTTGTTTTTAATCTCAATATTCCATCACGATGGGGTACACAAACACCATTTACCAACATCACACTGGATTGGAACTGCCCCACTGATCTCAAAGAAAAACAACTTATACTTGGAGGAACAGAATTTGCGTATACATACGGAGAACTAGAGAGTGAGATGAGAATTATCAACCAAGCATATATTGCAGTCATGACTGCCGGTGATCTCAAGGGGCGCACCTTCACCTTTCCTATTCCGACATATAATATTGGAAAAGATTTTGATTGGAATGATGAGAGAAACCTCCCACTTTTTGAAATGACTGCCAAATATGGCACACCGTATTTCCAAAACTTTATCAATTCAGATTTGAATCCAGGGGATGTTCGAAGTATGTGTTGTCGTCTCCAGTTGGATCTCACAGAACTCAAACGTCGTGGCGGTGGACTCTTTGGTTCTGCTGAAATGACAGGATCCATCGGTGTCGTCACTATCAACGGCGCACGACTTGGACACCTCTACAAAGGTGATAAAGCAAAACTCTATGGCAACTTACGCTATCTCATGCAACTCTCTCGCCTCTCCCTTGAGATGAAACGAAAAGAAATTCAATATTGGATTGATGCTGGACTCTTTCCATTTACTAAACGGTACCTCGGATATCTGCGCAACCATTTTTCTACCATCGGCATCAATGGACTTAATGAAGCAATCCGTAATTTCACTGATGACAAAGAAAATATCACGACCCCGTTTGGACAGCAGATGGCAAAAGAAATGCTTAATTTTATGCGCGAGACCCTCGTCCAATTCCAAGAAGAAACAGGTAATCTCTATAACCTAGAAGCCACACCAGCAGAAGGCACTACCTATCGTTTTGCCAAAGAAGATCAAAAACGATATCCAGACATTCTCCAAGCTGGCACCACAGAAGCACCATACTATACCAATTCATCCCAAATCCCAGTTGGCTACACAGATGATGTATTTGAAGCACTTGAACTCCAAGATGAATTGCAAACAAAATATACTGGTGGCACCGTGCTGCACTGCTATCTCAACGAACGCGTCAGTAGCGGCACGGCCTGTCGGTCTTTGGTCAAATCAATCCTCTCTAACTTCAAACTCCCCTACATCACTATCACACCAACGTTTTCTATCTGCCCCAAACATGGATATCTCACTGGTGAACACGACTACTGTCCGACTTGTGACAATGAACTGGGTATCACGAACGCACCTGTATTTGATACCGACTATCGTAAAACATACACGAGTACACATGCAGAGAAATAAACAACATATTATTTATTCTTAACCAACATACATATGGAACACCAATCCACAGTCGACAATAGCAAGAGAACAAAATGTGAAATCTGGACTCGTGTCATGGGATACCATCGCCCAGTCTCACATTTTAACATCGGTAAAAAAGCAGAACATTATTCACGCAAACATTTTACTGCCTGCGCCGCGGCCAATAGCCAATTCTTAGCAAAATATAACAAAGCACTCGAAACAAGCACTTGCACAGCATAAGTATGTTTCTCTCTGGAGTACAACCATTCACTCTACTAGATTATCCAGAACACACCGCATGTATTGCCTTTACACCAGGCTGCAACATGCGGTGTAGTTTTTGTCACAATCCTGAATTTGTACTTCCAGAAATGATTGTCAAAATCAAAGATACCTTTATCACAGAAGATGCATTTCTTCGTTTTTTAGATTCACGTGTAGGCCTACTAGATGGTGTTGTGATATCCGGCGGTGAGCCAACAGTCCAAGGAGATCTTCTCTCATTTCTCAAAAAAATTAAAGAAAAAGGATTTTTAATAAAACTTGACACCAATGGGAACAGACCAGATATAATTACTACAGCTCTGGAACAATCACTTCTTGACTACATTGCGATGGATGTCAAAACATCACTAGAACAATATATGACTCTCACAGGCAAACGAACCAATCCAGAAAACATCAAAAAAAGTATTGAGATCATCAAATCAAGTACAATTAATTACGAATTTCGCACTACTTTAATAAAAGATATTCACATCGAGTCAGTACTCAAAGAGATGTCAGTGCTCGTCTCTGGTGCACAAAACTATGTCTTACAATCATTTCGCCCAAGCCACACACTTGATCCAGCATTTGCTCATTGTCAGCCATTTAACCTACAAGAAATGAAAGATATTGCACGAACATTTTTTACTCACCATGTAACACACATCTCAATACGATAACCATTATGTTTCTCTATCTCATCTTTGAAATTATCGCAGCATTCATCGGCCTTAGTGCGCTGATCGTGTTGTGTATTCACCTCTACCAACAGAGAACTATTCATAAACTCGTTATCAAACCAGGGATATACATACCCATCCTTCTGTTTGTACTCGCACTTGGCGCTGGACTCATGGCCAATCGTACCTATCCACCTGACTTTGCCATGCCGCTCTTTATGCATTCACACGCACCAGGTGGACTGCCACCCAGTATTCCATTTCACAATATTCTCGACTTTCTCATACACAAAAACAACTTCAAACACGTCGAAGACATCGCGGCCCCAAGTGAAGCCCTCACACAACCGATTGCACCAGACGCTGATGGTATTGTACGAATTCACCTGACAGCCAAAGAAGTTATCTCAGAAATCTCTCCTGGTATTTACCAAAATTACTGGACATACAACGAACAAGTTCCTGCACCATTTTTACGTATTCGTGAAGGTGATCTTGTCGAAATAACACTCACTAACGATAGCACAAGTATTCATCACCACAATATTGACTTACACGCCGTCAATGGGCCTGGCGGTGGCGCAGAAGCGACACACGTTGCTCCAGGTGAAACAAAATCATTTCGCTTTACTGCACTCAACCCTGGGTTATACGTCTATCACTGTGCGATGCCTAATGTTAGTACACACAACTCACATGGACAATATGGCATGATCATGGTTGATCCAAAAGATATTAGCATTGCACTTCCACCAGTAGAAAAAGAATTTTATCTCATGCAAGGAGAGTTCTACGCAAAAGGTGACATTGGGAAACGTGGCTTGATTCAATTTGATTCGCAAGCACTCCTGGACGGTAATCCAAACTACGTTGTCTTTAACGGAAAAATAGAACAGTCAACTCGTTTTCAGGCACACGTTGGTGATCGAGTTCGTATGTACGTAGGAAATGGTGGAGTCAATCTCGTCTCGTCGTTTCACGTGATTGGTGAAATTTTTGACACAGTCTATCCCGAAGCTGCTATTGGCGTAGGTTCTACTATTCTCAAAAACGTTCAAACTACAGCAGTGCTGCCTGGAGGCGCAACAATTGTTGAGTTTACTGCTTCTGTTCCCGGTAAATACCTCATTGTTGATCATGCGCTCGCCCGTATGAACAAAGGTGCTTGGGCAATATTAGATATAACTGGCCCAGAACAGCCAGTTATATATACAAAAGATTTCACAAGTGGCGACCACCACGAACACCCAACAACACACTAACATCCAGTTAGTTGCCCCACATTTGAATTTCTTCTTCTAGAGTAATTCCTGTCTTATTGCACACTGCCGTCTTTATCTCTTCAATCAATGCTGTTACATCAGACGCCGTCGCTCCACCCAGATTGACCACAAAGTTTCCATGCACCGGACTCACCTGTGCCTGACCAATTTGTCTCCCTTTCATCCCTGCTTGTTCTACGAGCCATCCCGCAGAGATCTTACCACGTTTCAAAAACTCTTCAGGGATTTCAATCTTTGATTCTACGTTTTGAGCAACACAATCTACATTCTTGAAAATACAACCAGTAGAAGCAAACCCTTTTGGCTGTGTTGTATTTCTATATTTCAAAAAATCCAACATCTTTTGTTTACTCTCCGCTTGCTGTTCAATCGATGTATATGGTGCGAGTTTTAGTGCAACACGAAGAATAACATCAGAAGAATGTTTAAATGCACTATGACGATATCCAAATTCACACTCTGCATTTGTCAGTGTCACCACCTCACCATTTCGATAGACATCGACTGAGTAGACATCATCTTTCATCTCTTTACCCATCGCCCCAGCATTTCCCCGCACTGCCCCACCGATCGTTCCCGGTACACCCACTCCCCACTCAAATCCAGAAAGCTGTGCTGCCATAGTTTTTTGAGCCACTTCCACTGTCGCACACCCAGCATCTGCAACAAAGAAACCATCCTCAATTCCAGACATAGCTGTCTGAATATTGATTACTACACCCTGATACCCTTCATCAGACACTAGCATATTACTCCCACCACCGAGGATAAAATACGGTACATTTTCTTCATCCAAATACCGTAATGCTTCAATCAATTTTTCTGTTGTATTGATCGTCAAAAAATATTCGGCAGGTCCACCAATTTTAAAGGTTGTATGTTTACTCATCGGCTCGTTCGCCTTGAGATGTCCAAAGGTTTTGAGTGTAGTATACAATTCATTCATATACCTCTAGTCTACTAGAAGTATCACAGAAAAACAAGGTTGCTTTTTCCACCAAAAACAGGTAGTCTATAGTCATATCTATGCTCACATATTCACCCCCGCTTTTCTACATCACCCGCGACATCGATCGCGCGCTTGGGTTATCTGAAACTAACGGATATACAATAGTGACCAATGTGACACCAGAAAACAAACGTTTGGCGGGAGATCGTCAAGATATTATTTGGATTGAAGAAGAAAAAATTCTAGATACACATGAATTACTTGCACACCCAACTACAATTGCAACAATTTTACCTCAAGCAAACATCCTCGTCTTCAAAAATACATCAACGATTGAACATATCTGCAAAGAGCAGAGCTGGAACCTTCTCAACCCACCTGCAGCACTAGCTCGAAAGGTAGAAGAAAAAATAACACAGGTGAAGTGGCTTGGTGAACTCGCATCACTCCTCCCACCACACAGTATCAAAACATGTAAAGAGATCACAGAAGCCGATCTCCCTTGTATTGTTCAATTTAATCATGCACACACAGGTGAAGGTACACTACAAGTAGAACAGTTGCAACAACTACAACAACTACAACAACAATTCCCAGATCGTCCCGTTCGTGTTACCTCATTTATCAACGGTATGATGTTTACCAACAATAACGTCGTGACAAAAGACGACGTATTAATTGGAAATATCAATTATCAAATTACTGGTATCGCTCCGTACACTCAAAATCCCTTCCAAACAATTGGGAATGACTGGGGTTTTGCAAAAAAAGTTTTGACTGAAACGCAAGTCACAGAGTACCATGCAATGGCGACAGCGATTGGAGACAAACTCAGAGTTGATGGATGGAGCGGATTGTTTGGTATTGATGTGATGGTAGAGCACGAGACAGGAAAACTGTATTTGATTGAGATCAATGCACGTCAACCAGCATCGACTACCTACGAGTCAAAACTTCAAAGAGATAAACACCAAGAAACAAACCAATTAACCACATTTGAAGCGCACATTCAATCATTGCTTGGTGCAGACTTAAAAAATACATCACTAATAGAAATTTTTGATGGCGCACAACTCTTTGACCGACGTGATACTGAGCCGATTGTACACAGATTCAACCATTCGATTGTGGAGAAACATGACATACTAAAAAAGATAGATTTGTAACATGTGAAACGTTTCACGTTCCATACATATGACCACCCAAACACTTTCTCCACTTGCTCAACAGGTAGCCCAACAATACCTACACTTTCCTCTTCGCGAAGGAGTGATATTTCCTATTCCCTACTTCAATAATAAACGTATCCAAGTACGTGCAGGCTTGCGCGTGATGATTGGCAAAGGATCTATACAAGAGATCAAAGAAGAACTAGAGATCATCTGCCTTAAACACAAGAAACAGATATCCACCATTACAGCTGATGAAGCGCGTACTCTCTTGATTGCTGATGGTATTGGGATTGATTGTTCTGGATTTGCATACTATATCCTCGATGCACAGATACGTGCGACAAGTCAGAGCACACTCGCATCTCGTATTACATTTCCACATACGTGGAATCTACTCCGTCGCCTCATCCGTCGTTGGCGCACCATAGAAAATATCAATGTCGAAACATTTGCAGATGATAAAAACTCAACGGTAATCCCTCTTCGTGATGTTGCTCCTGGAGATTACATCACACTTATTGATGCCGGATACACAGGTGCCATTGATCATATCATGATCGTCGAGGCAGTTGACCGTGCAGAGGACCTCCCGATCTGCATTCATCTTATTCATGCCTTTGCATGGAGCAGCGAAGGACAGACAGACCATGGTGTTCGCCAAGGATTGATCCACATTACCGATATTTCCAAACCACTTCTAGAACAAATCTGGGAAGAAAAAGGAAAGAAAGAAAAAGACAACGAAACCTATAAACGAGCAACAGAAGCAAAACGAGTGGAGATCAGACGAATTAAAAAATAATATGCCAGAAATATATAGAGGACCCGTACAACAACAAAAAAATACCACACGTATTGGTGAAGGTTCTGAACACGAAGTATACCGTAGAAACGATGGTAAAATAGTGAAAGAAAAATCTCCAAACTTTCATGCACTCATGAACACACCTGAATATCTACATGCGGAATTTTTCTTAACAAAAATTGCGCATCTTCTATTTCCAAATTCAATTCCAGATATCCATGCAATCCATTTAACGAGTAACAAAGGAGAAACCCAAACAATACACGAACACATGGACACATCTATAGATTCATACCATGAAAATGTTCGACAATCCTGGATTGATCAAAATCACCCAATACCAAAATACGAACTCATACAGGACGAACTAACACAGCGAGCTCAGGCAGTTACTCCGTTTCAATCAGAATTGATGAATACTGGGATTGTATTATTTGACAGAAGTTTACAAAATTATATTGTCAGTCCGACAGGTATTCAATATGTGGACAGACTTTATCCACTTCAATGGGACGAGACCAAAGGAACGTATATTTCAATAGATACAACAAAACTAAGACAAGCCATAGAGAGGAAAATACAAGATCCAGATCAAAAAAATGTAGCGCTTAGATATGTCACACGTCTAGAATCTTTTTTACAGGAATTAGAAAAGCAAAAAAAGAAATAAAGAGACCTTGCAAAAGGCCTCTTTTTGTTGTATTATAGCCAAACTATGAACCTCGCTATCGCCTCTATTGACCTCCTTCATACCGCTATTTTCTTTGGATTGTGTGCTTGTGGTATCTCATTTCTCTTTGCACCACTCCTCACCAAAGTACTCTACCGATATCGCATCACTCGACACAATGAATACGACCAGACACACATGATCGCAGACCGCGCAAACAAAGTCGGTACTCCAATCATGGGCGGACTCCTCGTCATCGTTACGGTCGCACTCATCACCATGCTGTTCAACTGGGAGCGCAAATGGACATGGGTACCCATCGGAGTTATGCTCCTCTCGGCACTGCTCGGTGGTATTGACGATATTCTCCATATCTACGGACACGAACGACGTAGTCGCAAACTCAGTCAGATCCTCCGCCTCGCACGTATACACAAATACTGGTACATGCGCATTTGGTATATCATTTCACTCCCTTGGCACGCGTTCAAACGCATAAGTGTCTGGCTCTCACGCCATCCAGGCAAGGGCGTACATGTACACGAAAAACTTCTCTTCCAATTTATCGCTGGCGCTGTCACAGCATACTGGATCTATTTCAAACTCGGTGAACACTGGCAGACAATTCACATTCCATTTGATGGGTTTGTCAGTATTGGTTTTTGGATTATTCCTCTCATTATCTTTTTTGTCATGGCGACCGCCAATGCAGTCAACATCACTGATGGTATGGACGGACTCGCTGGCGGGTCACTCATTATCAGTTTTAGTGCCCTAACAATACTCTCATGGCTTGAGGGTATGGAGGCGATCACCCTCCTCAACGCGACTACTGTCGGCGCTCTCCTCACCTACACCTATTTCAATATCAAACCAGCACGTTTTGAGATGGGAGATGTTGGATCTCTCGGACTCGGCTCTCTCTTTGCCATCAATGCCATTGTGATGAACCAACTCCTTCTTATTCCACTGCTTGGTTTTATTTTTTATGCCGAGCTCGCATCTGTCATCATCCAGGTACTCGGACGCTACCTCCTCGGGCGTCGTATTTTCAAAATGGCACCCATTCACTATCACCTCGCATTTCGTGGCTGGAGTGAAGAAAAAACGGTTATGCGGTTTTGGGTGATTCATGCGATTGTGGTGTTATTTGGGGTTTGGGTGGCGTTGTTATAAATAAAAACACACACAGTACAATGTGTATGATTAACTTTAAGTGGGTGTTCTCGTGTCCACTCTGTAACGTAAGACCCTCTGTGGCCGCAATTCCGGCCGGAGCCTGTTCGATTATATAGTGCCCTCACCAACCCGCCGCTTATATACACAGCAGTTTATCAGTAAGGGCCGAATTCTATCTCCGGACCAATACCTCTAGCCAGATTGTTAAATGGTCATTGTTAGCAGGCAGACACGAGAACAGCTCAATATAGCACAAAAAACTATCTTTGTCAAGCATATGTACCTCAAATGGGATGAACAAACAATAAAAGATTTCTCTCCCGAGAATATCAACACGATGTACGATCGTGGTTTTGTTTTTACTCGCCCAAGTGAGGGACACATGGAGCAGACACGTAGTGTTCGGATTGATCTTTCAGCATTTGAACTCTCGAGTGAAAATCGTAGAATATTACGAAAAACCGAAGGATTGGAGCTCCACGTACAGACACTCCCCCTCATTGACTACGACTGGACAATTGGCAAACTCGCCAAAGATTTTTATGAAACCAAATTTGGTCCAGGTGTTTTTAGTGCAAACAAGGTAAAAGAGCTTCTCATCGCAGGACGCAAAGATTTCAATCGTTTGTTTGTCTATACACTCAATGGTGAATCTGTCGGCTACTGTATCGCAGTAGAAACTCCTGAGATAATCCACTACTCCTATCCATTCTACAATCTAGAAACAGTACCCAAAGATATGGGGCTCGGTATGATGACACGTGCGATTCTCTCTACAAAAGAAAATGGAAAGAAATATATCTATCTCGGTGGACTACAGAGACAGAGCGATACATACAAATTACAGTTTAATTCTATTGAATGGTTTAGTGATAACAAATGGTTTAAACAAAATAAAAATACTGAAAGAGCAATCGAAAATATACTTAAATATCAAACATTTGCTAAATATTACGAAAAACAATTTAGTAAATTTTACGATGAAAATAACAAAACATCAAAATCTGGAGATGAATTCAATGACTATTTTTTTGCGAACTCATATATTCCAGAATTTGAAAAATGGTTAAATTGGGCAGAGAAAATAAAAGACAAGAACGGAAAAACCATACTTGACAAAAGACCAAATATTAACGGTAAACCCAAGCAGCAATGGACTGATCTCAATGAAATAGGGGCTGGTTATTATTTAAATAAATTAGGGTATAACTTTGTATCTTATCAACCTTTTCCCCAGGGTCAAGGTGATTATATACTAGAAAAAAACGGAATTAAATTTATAGTTGAGATAAAAGATGTTCACAATATCGAAGCAATATCTCACATATACACCCCAGAAATACCTGAAAATGGATCCGTATTATACTTACAAAACACTGTTAAAAAATACACAGAAATTAAAAATGACATCGCAAAAATAAATAACTTGCTTAAATACAAAGATAATGATTACAAGATAATGTACTTATTTATAGTTAACGATACCCTCTCCTGTCCACTTACTTCTTTAGTAAAAAATAATAAAATTAGCGTAATAGAAGAACAAACAAAACAACTTATTAGAAAAACAAATTTAAAAAATATAGACTCATTAGGCCTGATGATACCAACAGAAGACAACAGATATGAACTAGTCGAATTTAAGATAGAGTAATTTTAAATATGCATACCCACTTCATCGGCATCTGCGGCGTCGGCATGAGCGCACTCGCCATCGCACTACACAAAAACGGACATACTGTCACTGGCAGTGATGTGGGTTTTTATCCGCCAGTTTCTACTCATCTCAAAGATGCAGGAGTCAACTACTATCCAGGCTGGCATCCAGAAAAGATGGGTACACCTGATTTGGTCGTGGTTGGAAATGTCGCTGGGAGTACCAATCCAGAGTGGCTCTACGTCCAAGAAAAAAAACTCCCTTACGTTTCATATCCAGAATTGATTGCGAAATATTTGATTGCACCACACTCCATCGTCTGCGCAGGTACATTTGGCAAAACTTCTACTGCCACGATCATGAGCTGGATCCTCGAAAAATCTGGTATGCATCCAAACTATATGTTTGGTGGACTTTGCAGTGACACTACATTTCCCTCTGCACAGATCAGTGATACAGCGACATGGAGCGTCGTCGAGGGTGATGAATATAAAACTTCACGTTGGGACAATGGACCAAAATTCAATCACTACAAACCAACACACCTCCTCCTCACTGCAACTGTGTGGGATCATATGGACGTCTACCCGACAGAGGCAGCGTACATTGAGGTATTTCAGAAACTTGTTGCAAGTGTCCCAGCAGATGGGCTCATCGTCGCATCTACTCGTGTGCCAGAGTCTATCATCTCACACGCACAGTGTCGTGTTGTACGATATGGAGAAACAGGCGCAGAGTACACCTACTCAGATATTGTCGGGACAAAAGATGGTATCAGCTTTTCACTTCACACACCGACAGACACTATCGAGCTACGCAGCACACTCATCGGCACATACATGGCCGATAACATCGCAGCATGTGCGACACTCGCACTTGAAATCGGACTCACTCTGGAACAAATTCAATCAAGTATTACTTCATTCCCAGGCATCGCTCGACGTTTACAAAAACGGTTTGAAGGTGACATCACCATCTTTGACGATATTGCCCACTCTCCGACCAAAGCAGCATCATCACTCAAAACATTGCGTGAACTATATAGCGGAAAAATTATCGCTGTATACGAACCAAACACAGGCAACCGCAAAGAAGAAGCAGTGCCACAATATGCCGATGCATTTGCCAATGCTGATACAGTCATTATCCCCAAACTCACAGCGGTAAAAATCGCAGCAGATGATATGAGTCCTCCGTTTGATGGTGTGCGACTCACTGAGGTGATTGCGCAGACACATAGTGGTGTTCGTTATATTGAAGATGATACACAGGTAGTTGAGACAATACTCTCAGAGACAAACACTGGTGATTGTGTCGTCTTTCTTGGGTCGCATGGATTTCGAGGGATGATTGATGAGTTAGTTTCCCACCTGTCATCCCGAGCGTAGCCGAGGGATCACTTTCGCAAGTCGCATCATCTCTTTTCACTTCGTTCTAGCTAAAACATATTTAAGAAAGCGATTCCTCACCCACTTGGTGCGGTTCGGAATAACATTGTTATATGATTCCAAAAAACGCAAAACAAGTATTCTCAGGCATTATCTTTGACGTCTATCAGTGGGAGCAGAAACTCTACGATGGCAGTACTGCCACATTTGAAATGCTCTCACGTCCAAATACACTGCAAGTACTCCCAACTATCGGAAAAAAGATTGGTATTTCACATGAACAGCAACCAACAAAAGGAAAATTCATCACTCTCTTGGGAGGAAGACAAGATGAAGGAGAAACACCACTTCAGGGAGCAAAAAGAGAATTGATTGAAGAATCAGGACTTACATCAAAGCAATGGAAACAACTTCAATCATACAAACCATATAGCAAAATTGATTGGCATGTATACTTGTATCTCGCAAAACAGTGTAAACAAACAGCCATACCAAATCCAGGTGCTGGAGAAAAAGTACAAGTGCAGTGGTATTCGTTTGATGACTTTATCGACATTGCAACCAGCGAAGGATTCGGTTGTAAAGAATTTAGTTTATCTGTATTTCAAATGAAAAAAAAGAACACCTTGAAGGTGTTCAGAGATGAGATTTTTGGATAATTATTTTCCCTCATCCACAATCTCAGCAGACACAGTGTCTCCATCAATCGCAGTGACAGCGAGCATAATACCACAGTGATTGCACTCAATTGTATGACCAACGGCGAGGTTTGGGAAACGAGAGAGATCAACTTGATTTTTACACTCAGGGCAAGTAAGATTCATATAAACAAGTAAAAAGTTATAAAGTAGACAGTTTTTAAAGACAAGAAGTAGTATAGCACATTTTCACTCAAAAATCAAGTGTAGTATTGTATTCTGTATGAAGACCCCACAACTCCCTCACCCAAACCTCGCACAGGCTCTAGGACTCACTGTGGAGCTCTACATCAAACGAGAAGATCTCCTAGACCCATATGGCTCACACAAGGGTCGCAGTATCCCCCATATGATCAAAAACTACACCCGCGATGGTGTACGTGAGTTTGTGATATCGAGTTCAGGTAATGCGGCGATTGCAGCGATTCACTCTGTCAAAATTCATAATGAAAACAACCCAGACTCTCAAATTTCACTAACTGTCTTTGTAGGACAGCACGTCGATGAGCACAAACTACACACCATCACATCCCTCATTACCAACCACCAATTACCGATTACTGTCGAACAAGTCGAACGCCCGCTCCAATCCTCTACTCAGTTCGCCAAAGAAAAAAACGCCACACTCCTGCGTCAATCTACTGATGATAGTGCACTCTTTGGCTATCACGAGCTAGCACACGAACTCTCACATATTCCAAATCTCAGTGCCGTATTTATCCCCGTCTCATCTGGCACCACTGCAGAAGGTATCGCCACAGGATTTGAAACCACTGAAATCAATCCACAGATTCACATCGTACAAACACTAGCCTGTCACCCCATCGCGGACACCCTCAGAACGTCCCCTCCTCTCGTAGAGGAGGGACAGAGAGGAGTTACAACATCACTCGCCTCCGCCATCGTCGACAAAATCGCCTACCGCTCGAGCGAAGTAAAAAAATATGTACAATCTTCTGGTGGCGTCGCTTGGATCCCAACAGAACAAACAATTCAAGAAGCAATTGATCTTCTCAAAACTGAAAAAATCGAAGCCACAGGCAACGGCGCACTCGCACTCGCAGGACTAAAAACCGCCCTTGCGAGCGGTTTTGTTCCGAGTGGTGCGGTTGTGTGTTTGGTGTGCGGAAGATAAAAATCTTGAGTAAAATTACACACAAAATAGCACTAGCCCCCATTAGTGCCATTTTGTTTATTTCCATAAAAATATTCCATTTCATTTAGCCCAAATCTATAAGGACCCCAGGTTTCAAAAAAATTCTGATGAGATTGTCTCATTTTTACAAAAGAGGTAATTGTTTTTTCAATTAAATCAGATATGCTTATTTCTGTAGTCTTAGGACTGCACATATGATGAAGTAAGGCATTGCGATAATCCAAAAAATCTTCTGTAGCACATAGATAGATTTCTACAACTTCGTTTACTCTCTGAATATCGTGCAGAGACCCATCACACACAGAAACAGGAAGAAATCTTCTGATTTCCTTAACAATAGATCTGGTACTTACTCTTTTATCATAAAAATAACTATCATCTTTTGGCTGGAAAGACGGTTGTTTGTGTTGAGATAATTCGGACTTCAAGATAATTTGCTCCAACAAACGAGCTGATTGCACAGCAAGATAATCTGCTATACCTGCATATACTGTAATTCCTCCTAAACGCTCTATTATTTCTTTTGATTTTACGGCTTCATTTGCAAGCTTTTGTAATTTCGATATTTTCTGTATTTGTTCATCTGTAGAAATAATTTTTCGAGACATACTATAAAAACACCACTTATTTCCTCAAAACCGTCACAATATTCCTCCCCTTATCAATCCCCGGTCTCTCCCCATGCGCCGCAATAAAATACTGTTCAATAACGGTAAGCCCTGCCCCTGTCGCGAGACCAGATAACTCTTCCATCGTAAAACCATGGTAGTACCGATCGCCCAGACTCTCACCCGTCACCGAATCTTTCCAAGGAATCATAAAGTCTCCTGGCGCAAATGCAGGATGACGTTTGGAAGCGGTTGTAGAATATAGATTCCAATTGGTCAGACAAATATAACTCCCCGGTTTGGTAATTCGAGCCAATTCTTTCATCGCCTGCAGGCGTAACTCAGGTGTGGGCATGTGCTGGAGTGCAGCAACACACATCACGAGATCACAACTCTCATCCTCAAGTGGAATATGACTCATCTCACCCACCATCCATGTGCCTGCCGGAAAATCATGCTGTGCAATCGCGATTAATCCCTCACTTTGATCAACGCCAATATAGCGAATATCTTTGTCCGAAAAAAGCCGAAACACGCGCCCATTGCCACATCCGATATCAGCCACCGTCTGTCCAGGCTGAACCAAATCAGCAAACGGCTCGAGCTCATCCCAGGGATATTCACGAGTCTGCGCAAAATGTGAGGCGATAGTATTGTAAATTTTCTTATTCTGTGCTATAAGTGGATGGATATTCTCCATATATGGATCATTCTCATGAATACACACAAGCAGACTTAGAAACGGTACTTTTGGCTATTATTAGCGCAAAACCAACTTCTCGAGCTGAATTTGACGACGCACGCCGCATTATCTGCGGTGATATTGGTATCAACCAACCTGCCAACAACATATTGATTGGAGCATATCAGAAAATGGTAGAAAATGGAAGAGTAGAAAAAGACGAAATACTCATGCGTTTCATGACCAAAGCAGATGTGCGTAACATCTCTGGTATCGCCGTCATCACCTCACTGATTAAACCATATCTCTGCCCTGGCAAGTGCGTCTACTGTCCGACAGAAGCCCGCATGCCAAAAAGCTACCTCGCCAACGAACCAGCCGCAGCACGCGCACTCCGTCTTGATTTTAGTCCATACGAACAAATGCGACAACGTATTGCCATGCTCGAACGCAATGGACATGCATGCGATAAAATTGAATACATTATCAAAGGTGGCACTTGGAACGCCTACCCACTCAAATATCAATACTGGTTTATCTACGAGAGTTTCAAAGCGGCGAATGATCTCGCTCGCGAGATTCCTCTCGGTCCATTAGACGAAGCTGTCTTTAGTACCAACACGATTGAACAGATGCAAGAACTCCTTGATGTTGAACAAACGTTTAATGAGACTGCCAAACATCGTATCATCGGTCTGACACTCGAAACCCGCCCAGACGCCATCGCCCCAAAAACAATTTTGCACATGCGTCGACAAGGATGCACTCGTATTGAGCTGGGTCTCCAAGCACCTGATGACAAAATCCTCGAGCTCATCAAACGCGGACACACAACCGAACAATTCCGCAAAGCAATGCACCTTCTGCGTGATGTTGGGTTCAAGGTTGACCTACACTTCATGCCTGACCTGCCTGGTACAACCCCAGAACACGATATCGAAATGTACAAAAGTATTTTCTCTGATGAAGGACTCAAACCAGACATGGTAAAGATTTACCCAAATACCGTGATCAAAAGTGCGGAGCTCTATCAGTGGTTACTTGACGGACGATACAAACCATACGGAGCCGAAGGGTTGTTTCACGCACTACTCGAGATGAAAAAAGCAACACCATATTATTGCCGTATCTCACGCCTGATTCGTGATATTCCAGAAACTGATATTGAAGCAGGAAACAAAATCACCAACTTGCGTGAAGCGCTCGAAAAAGAATTACACGCACGTGGAGAAAAATGTGTCTGTTTGCGTTGCCGTGAAATCGGGCGACAACTCAAAAAAATAGAGTCAACAGCAGAACCACAGCTTTTTGTCGAAGAATACACCACACGTGGTGGCACAGAATATTTCCTCAGTTATGAAGACCCAAAGCGACTTGCCGTCTATGGATTTTTACGCCTACGTATTCCTCATACCCAAAACGAACCATTGCTCGCACTCTTTCCAGAATTACAGCAGGCTGCATTTGTGCGTGAACTACACGTCTATGGTAAACTAGTAAAGATCGGACAACGTGCAGAACTTTCAACCCAGCATACAGGACTTGGTAAAGCGCTTGTGGCAGCCGCAGAAGAAATCGCCAAAAAACATAACTTTTCAAAAGTAGCAATTATATCAGGTGTCGGTGTGCGCGGATATTATGAAAAACTCGGATATACAAAACAAGGGACATACATGGTGAAAGATTTGTAAGATAAAAAAATACTAAGATTGAGATTAAGATTAATATGCGAATACCAACACGCAAAACTATTCGAGATACACTAGGAATAATCTTGTTATTTGTCATTCTCTTTTTTTCTATCAAAGCAGCACTAGAATTTCACGCCAAAAGAGAAGAGCGTAGAGAAAAAGAACGACAAGAGCAAGAGGTCACACAATTTATCCAAACACGACTCGATGCTGCAAACCAAGAAAATGATGCAGATCCATTTGGTGATGACAATATCGTTCATGTTCTCCTCATTGGGCTCGACAAACGAGTAGGGCAAACGAGTGCACACTGCGACGCGATACAACTATTTGAAATAAACAAAGAAACCAATACAGTGAATATTACTGCGGTACCGCGTGGCACCTACTCCCCACTTCCACCAGGTAAAGGAACGACATCAAGTGACTACTATGTCTCAAACGCATGCGGACTTGGTGGTATTGAATACGGGATCAAACAGATTGAATCTATACTAGGTCAACAGGCTGACTACCTTGTCTTTGTTGGTTTTTCTGAAGCACTTGGTGTGTTTCGCACACTCAAACTACCAACCGTTGAAACGCTCGAATGGCTACGTCATCGTCAGGGATACGCTATCGGCGAACCACAACGCGCGCACAACCATTCGACATTCTTAAAAAAGATGCTTGTTGACTATCTTCCAGCGCAAGATTCTGCCATCGATACACCGCTTCAGTATTTGATCTACAACATTATTGAAACTGACCTCTCGTTTTCCCAAACACAGCAGATTATCGATGCACTCATTGCTATGGAGCTCTCGACAAAACCAGAGAGGATCACACTTGCCATGAAACCATTTTATGCAGTCCAAGATATCGCATACGACCCAACGACACTCGACGAATATCGACACCGCATGTTTGATCCAATCTCGAGTCGTCTTTCAAAAAAAGATTTTACCCAACTCACAACCGAAGAGATACAAGCACAAATTGTTGCAAGTATTGAAGAAAAAAAGAATGATGCTGAATTTATGGCGTGGGCATGGGAAAATGATGTATGGCATCAAATCCAAGATGAAGCGATTCGAGAGGAAATTCACTACACACTCTTTACTACGTACCTCTCAACATTATCTGACGTTACAGCCAAGCAGCAAGCTATTGCTGATTACATCCTCGAGACGGATTACCTAGGCCTGACACAGTGGAGCGACAAAGGTAAAGCACTTCTCAGTGAACTCCTTAGTACAAAAGAGTAGGAACATATTCCTACTCTTTATGTGATTTATTGTATTTCTGCCACAATTGACGAAACTCTTTGGATGATTTCTGTAGTTGAGTAAACGTACCTGAGGCAATAATATGCCCGCGTTTGAAGTAATAGATCGTATCAAACATTGGTAACATATGGAGACGGTGAATTGTTGAGATCACCGTCTTCTTTTTGAACATCTCGAAAATATTTTCATAGATAAGTCGCTCATTTTTCGCATCAATACTACTCGTCGGCTCATCAAGCAGTATAATGTCACGATCCTTAGCAAAAAGCAGACCACGTGCGAGCGCAAGACGTTGTTTCTCTCCCCCACTCAGATTGACACCTTTTTCATTAATCTCTGAAGCGAACTGTCTTGGTAAGCGCTCGGCCACAGCAGTAAAGAGGGCTAAATCAGAAAAATATCTCATCTCTTTTTCACTATATGGCAGTCCGAGGGTAATATTTTCCGCAATAGTCGTAGCAAAAATTTCCGGATCCTGCGGAACAAGTGCGACCATTTGTGCAATATCATATATTCCTCCAGGTACCTCTTTTTTTCCTATCTGCACAGTACCACTATCTACATCATAGAGTCCGCGCAAAATCTTGAGCATTGTTGTCTTTCCACTACCACTCTCTCCAATAAAAGCAATCTTTTCTCCTCGTGAAAAACGCAAAGAGATATCAGAGAGGTGACGAGCGTCATCTGTTTTTTCTTGTCCTTTATAAGTAAACGATATATTATGCAGCGAAACTGTTTTCCAGTTTTTTTGTATAGACTCATCTGATGTATACACTTCTGGTACTGGATATTGTTCCAATTCTTCTGCATTTACCAGTTTTGTTCTTTTTACTACCAAATCACTATACCACCACGCAATATTGTAAAATACACTGACAATATCTTGAACATAACTATATAACAAATATACCGTACCAACCAAAATAACACCACCAACACGAACCTCCATAATAATATACGATGCAAGTATAAAAAACTGTGTTAATGCGGCAAATACACTTACTAGAAACCACTTTAGTTCGTTTATCTTTACCCAACGCAAAAACGTAGCAAAAGGTTTTTCAATTTCTTCTGACAGTATCTCTAGAGAAGATTTCTGTGCACGAAGCATGACAATGGTGGATATATTTCCAATAATATCATAGACCTTTGCACTCACTGTATTTTCTGCTTTATTCACAATGTCCATCAGTTTTTCCAAATGTACATCAAACTTAAAAATAATGTATGTCACCAATACCACTAATCCAAGTATGATATACGTCGAATGGATATTAAAATATGCGAGGACACCAAACGCAATCAAAAAACGAAGTCCGTTCTTAAAGACCATGAATGTGTCCTGAGAAAAGTCATAGAGTGCCCGTGTTCCTTTTTCAATTTTATCTATTGAATCACCAGAATGATGATCGCTGTGCCACTCAAGAGGGAGAGATACCACATGAGACATAAGTGCCTCTTTTTTCTTTTTAAAAACACGAAATGCATTTGACTGCTCTATCACACGAGCCGGTCCGTGAAAAAACCATTCGAGCAGGGTCATTACCACTAAAGCAAGTAACAACATCAGTACACTCATATATGTTTCCTGTGTGATTCCTTGTTGCTGTATCATATTAAACAAAAACCCAACAACAAAAGGTTGACTCAATTCAACCGCATTGGCCACAAAAAACATGGAAAGATACGTTACAATCGCACGTTTTCCTTTTTTATCAGAAATACTCCACATTGCGCCAAACAAATGTGAAATTGGATTTTTCTTTTTGACAGACATAGTGTACATAGTATAGCACAAAAAAACTCATCTCGCGATGAATTTTTTATACACATGTGTTTATTTTTTCTTTTTCACTTCAAAATAATTTCTTCCTTTGAGTTCATCCGGAAAATATTCTTGTTCCACTAGTCCATCAAAGTCAGGATTATACTTGTATCCTTTTCCATATCCAATTTCTTTCATCAATTTCGTTTGTGCGTTACGGAGATGAATCGGTACATTGAGATGCGACGTTGCTTTGGCATCTGCTGCCGCTGCGTTGTATGCACTATAGAGTGCATTTGATTTTTCTGCTTTTGCACAGTAGACCACTGCATGTGCGAGATGGACATTGCACTCTGGATATCCGAGTTTGTGTGCAGAGTCAAATGCTGCATTTGCAATCAACAGCGCGGTATTGTTTGCCAATCCAATATCTTCACTCGCAAATCGCACAACACGACGCGCAATATAGAGCGGATCAGCCCCACCCTCAAGCATACGTGCAAGCCAATACAGCGCTGCATTTACATCACTCCCCCGCATGGACTTATGGAGTGCCGATATAGCGTTATAAAACTCTTCGCCTTTTTTATCAAAAGTGAGATACGTTTTTTGTAGCGCCTCTTTGACATCTTCTTTTGTCAGTGTGATTTTCTTTTTTGTCTGACCAATCTTTGAACTCACCGCAAATTCAAGTCCACCCAGCGCAACCCGTGCATCTCCCCCACTGAACTGAGCCAATAATTCCAATGCATCGTCTAAAATATCAATCTGCTTTGATCCATATCCACGCTCGACATCAGCAAGTGCCCGCTTCACAATCTCAATAATATGTATCTCAGACAATGCCTGCAGGATAAACACGCGTGAACGAGACAACAGAGCTCCGATAATTTCAAAAGATGGATTCTCAGTGGTCGCACCAATCAAAATAACAATACCTCGCTCTACCGATGGCAGCAGTGCGTCTTGTTGTGCTTTGTTCCAGCGGTGAATCTCATCAATAAACAATACCGTACGAATACCCAGTCGCTTGTTTTGCTCTGCTCGATCAAGCGCTTTCATCAGATCCTCCTTGCCACTTGCGACTCCTGAGAGCTCGACAAAGTCAGCTTCAGAAACTGATGCAATCACCCGAGCCAAGGTCGTCTTACCCACCCCCGGCGGACCCCAAAATATCGCTGAGCGTATTTCACCATTTTCTACCAGTTTTCGCAGCATTTTCCCCTGGCCCACCACCTCCTCCTGACCAAAAAAATCATCAAAAGACACCGGACGCATTCGTTCAGCCAGAGGGGTTGTATTGATATTGCGAGGCATAGTCCCCCTATGGTACACTAGGGCTATATTTTCATCAATATGAAAAAACTCTATCGCAGCACAAAAGACAAGATGGTTACTGGTGTTCTCTCAGGTATCGGTGACTACTTTGCTATCGACCCAACACTCTTGCGCCTCCTGTTTATTATTCTCACAGTACTGACTGGCATTTTCCCATTTGTGATTATCTATATTATTGCGGCGTTTATTATTCCGGAGAAGAAATAGAAATGTATGATCTTTGAATCTCTTGAATTTAAATAGACATGCAGCCTGTAACATGTAGCATGTAATAAATTGCTATATGTTTTATGCTACATGTTACATGAAAAATTTTACTATATACGCTTCATTTTTCTATTCCTATGAATAATCTACTCCAACAAGACCCTGATATCTTTGATCTCATCCAAAAAGAAACCAACCGCCAAGCAGACGGACTTGAGATGATCCCAAGTGAAAACCATACTTCAGGCGCTGTAATCGAAGCACTCGGCAGTCGTCTGACAGACAAATATTCCGAAGGATACCCAGGTGCGCGCTACTACGGTGGCTGTGAATTTGTCGACGAAATAGAAAACCTTGCTCGTGACCGCGCTAAAGCACTTTTTGGCTGTACACACGCCAACGTCCAGGCACACTCAGGTGGACCAGCCAACATGGCAGCATACGTCGCCCTGATGGAACCAGGAGAGACACTTCTGGGCATGAAACTCTTCCACGGCGGGCACATGACACACGGACTCAAAGTCAACTATTCAGGACGTTTCTTTCAAAGTGTTCAATATGGATGCAAAGAAGATGGATACATCGACATCGACGAAGTTCGTCGTCTCGCTCATGAACACAAACCAAAAGTGATTGTCTCAGGTGGGAGTGCATACCCACGACAATATCCATGGGCAGACTTTAGTGAAATCGCTGCGGAAATTGGCGCATTTCACCTCGCTGACATGAGTCATGTTGGTGGACTCGTCGCGGGTGGAGCACACCCATCCCCTGTTGGTATTGCTGATATTGTTACGAGCACAACCCACAAAACACTTCGTGGTCCACGTGGTGCGATCATCCTCGCCAACGGCAATCCATCTACTCCACTCGTCGCAGTTGAACGCACAAAGGAAAATATCCCAACATTGATTGATCGTGCTATCATCCCAGGACTCCAAGGTGGTCCACACAACCACCAGACCGCAGGTATTGCTGTTGCGCTCAAAGAAGCAATGCAACCAGAGTTCAAACTCTACGCTGCCCAAGTAGTCAAAAACGCACAAGTCCTCGCAGATGAGCTCATGGCTCGCGGATACCGACTGATCACTGGTGGCACTGAGACACACCTTCTCCTCATTGATCTAACAAACAAACAACTCACAGGCCAACAAGGTGTCGATGCACTCAGTCGCGCTGGTATTACAGTGAATAAAAACACCTTTGCAGGTGATCCACGCAAACCATTTGATCCAAGTGGTATTCGCCTAGGTACCCCCGCACTCACTACTCGCGGGATGAAAGAAGCTGAGATGAAACTCGTCGCACGCTTTATCGATGACGCACTGACACATGCCACAGACGAGGATACTCTTGATCGTATCCATGCGGAGGTAAAAGAACTATGTACTCACTTCCCTCTTCCAAACTAATTATGACACACTCCACCCACACCATCGAACAAACATTTCACCTCGGTAACACCATCGCCAAATCACTCCATAGTGGTGATATTATTCTGCTTCATGGAGAGATGGGAAGTGGTAAAACTACACTTACCAAAGGCATTCTCTCACACTTTGGTATCCACCCAGATACTGTAGTGAGTCCTACCTTTTCTCTCATGCAACAATATAGTGTAGACAGCGACCAAGAAATTGACACAATTATCCACGTAGATACATATAGATTACGAGAATCACAGGAACTTGTTGATATTGGTCTTACAGACTATTTAGGAGAATCACGAACTGTCTGTATCATCGAATGGCCAGAAAAAGCACAGGAACTATTGCAAGAAAAAAAACTGATTCATATATACTGTGTATCAGTTGATGAAACAACTCGAGAATATCGTATTGAAGGACTACCGATACCAGAGGTGATATAGCCATGTCGCGATACGAGTTTTGGCACGATGGAACCACCCATCGTGCTTTTTGGTATGTTCTACGCCAGATATTGATTCACGCAACCACGCATCAATGGCACGACGTAACCGAGAAACAATGCGTTTATTATGAATAGACACATTTGCTTCGTAATTATCCCGAAAACTCGTCTGATCGATATTACTACTCCCTACCATTGCCCATTCATCATCAACCACCACCCCTTTACCATGAAACTGCTTGGGGGTGAGATGCACATGTACACCTATTTTTTCCATCAATGCGATATACCCGTACGCCACATACGTCAATAGACGTAAATCAGAACGAAGCGGTAATAAAATATCGACACGCACTCCCCGGCGACGCGCATTATAGAGCTCTGCAATAAACTCACGATCTGGCACATAGTAAGGACTAAAAAAGACAACTCGTTTTTTCGCCTTTTTTAGTGCTTTGACATACGTTTTTTTGGCGTATGATTTTTTTCTCAACGGCTCATCAAAAATAGCCCGAATATCACGAAATGGGTGAAGTGTCACTCGAAATCGTTTCAGTGCACGAACCTGTTTTTTATCACCACCAGCGATAATATATGATCGCGCAAAATAGCGAAGTAGTGGTGCGACAGCATCTCCCTCAAATCGTACCATCACGTCCTGCCAATCAGACATATCTTTACGTATGTTCACACCACCCACAAACGCGACAGACTCATCGATCACGAGCACTTTGCGATGCGTCCTACTCCAGAGTCGACGCCAAAAACCACGATATTTATGTCTGCGTTCATGAAACAAGATAATATCAACACCACTATTTCGAAGACGTTTGATACGTTGTTGAGACAGCCAAAAACTGCCCAAAGAATCTACAATCAGCCGAACGACTACACCAGCACGCGCCTTGGCTTCCAGCAGATCAAAAAACGGTCGCCCTACCTCATCATCAACAAACATATACAGCTCCCAAAAAATAGAATGTTCCGCTGTTTGTAGTGAGCGATACATTGCATCCCACGCCTCTTTGGTGGTGGTATATAATTCGTACGAAGATTTTTTCATAGCCTATCTACTCTATCACAGACAAAAACAAAAAAACAAGACCATTACACTGATCTTGTTTTTCTCTTTTACGAAATAACCGTTCCTTGTACCTTTTTTCCATTAATCGCTTTTTTTAGTTCAAGTAAGTTTAACCCATTCATAATCGTCACTTTGAGTTTCATCTTTTCTGCTTTTGCACTCGCAATCGGATCAAATGGTGTATTTTTTCCTGGTGTCCAGGTCATACCAACAACCTCTTTGCGGAACGTCTTCCAATCTATTGTTTCTATTTTTTTGGCATCTGGATAGACGTTTGGATCCTTGTCATATGCATAGTCAATATTTGACACGTTAATCAACTCTTTGGCACCAAATGTCTGTGCCATCATCACTGCATCTGTATCAGTGCTACATCCTGGTTTCCACCCAGCAGCCACTAGAATAGGAAATTTACTCTTGAGCACTACATGCGGGTTGAGTGCAATACGCTCGTCTGCATACCCTTTGAACAACGCACGAACAAACTGCGCATTAAAAATGGTGGTATGAATGCCCATCCAATCCAGATCAAGATCTGTTGTCTTGATGACGGATTTGAGCGCACCCTGATATGTGCGACAGGTAGAGCCACCACCAATCACCAAAATAAATTTTTTGCCTTTTTTAACTTCAGAGAGAATCAGAGAGCGAAACTTTTTGAGAAACGCAATATCAAATCCTGTTTTTGGTATGATAATAGAACCACCGATTGAAAGAATAATTGGGGTAGAGCTTTTTTTCATAAAAAAATATTATTTACTTTTAGTACTAAGAGAAATAATTGATGAAAACACACTCATCAACAACGCGCCAAAAAATGCAGCCCAAAATCCAGTAACCGCAAATCCATCCAAAAATGACGATGCAAACCAAAAAAGCAATGCATTAATAACAAACACAAACAAACCCAATGTCACGATGGTAATAGGAAATGTTAAAAATAATAACACTGGTTTTACCAGTGCATTGAGAAGTCCCAAAACAAGTGCTGCAATAATGGCAGCATACCATCCAGAAATACTAATACCCGGAACAACTTCGGCAATAACGAGGAGCATCAGAGCACTCATGAGCCAACGAATAAGGATATACATAAACATGACACATATATCATAACCCAAAACACACGTGTCGTGTTATATGAGTCATGAGTCTTGATTACGGTAATACTATACCCCGTTTCCCCATCTTTATCAAGCCGTCTTTTTGCAGACTGGCGACCACCTTTTCAATCCTCTCTTTTGGGAATTCTGAGAATTTTTTATGGAGGGCAAGAAAAGACATGACTCCACTTTCACGCAACATATCAATGATCTGTCCGCGGATATACCGGTCAGTCTGTTTGAATGGTGTCGTTTGTTTCCTTGTATATTTTTGCTTTTTCTTTTCAATAGGTGGGTACGTTTTATTAAACCACTCGATCGTCTTGTCACTCTCTCCCCGCTCAATCGCACTGACAAAATCCATCAGTGCCTGATTCCAGTCATACACACCTACTGGAGAAACAAAAGAATTTATAAAATCATCGGCCTCAATAAGTAATTCTTTGTCACTCAAATCACCACCAAAGACTCGACTATAGAACTTCCGATGATTGGTATCAAGTACTGCCATATTCTGTTTAAACGCAAAACACATCACCGCACGTGCTGTGTACTCTCCAATACCTGGCAACTTCTTGAGTAACACAACATCTTGCGGAAACTTCCCATTATATTGCCCCATCACCGCCTGCGCTGTCCGCTGCAAAAACAATGCTCGACGATTATACCCAAGCCCCTTCCATACACGAATCACGTCGGCTGTTTTTGCTTTCGCTAAATCCTGGACAATTGGAAGCGCTTTCAAAAACTCTTTATACTTTTCAATCACACGACTGACCTGCGTCTGCTGGAGCATCACTTCGGAGATCAAAATACGATACGGATCGTGTGTCTTTCTCCATGGCAAATCACGCTGATTTTCTTTATACCAAGCTAAAATTTTATGTATCAACAGCTTATTTGACATAAAAGCAGAGAGAGAGAGAGTAGGATTTTTACGGCACCCGACACAAGGAGAGCATATGGCTCTACCGATTGACGGACAGTAATAACCCTTGAAATAAAGGGGCTCCGAAAGGAGAGGAGAAAAGAGTGTACCCTAACGGGTACGGCAAATACGGTTGGCCACCCGTATCAACGCCAAGGAGGGAATGACCGACACGCTTGCGTGATCGGTCTTCCTGTTTTTATAGACTAATTTACGTCCCTACTTTCCTCTTCTTTGGTGTCTCACCAATTACTTCAACCATATCTCCTTCATTAAAATAAGCATACACTACTTCTGCATCCTCTGTACGCATATTTATACACCCATGAGAGTGTGTGCTCTTTCCAAAATCATTGTGCCAGTAGGCTCCATGAATATAGTACCCGCCTTCTTTAAAGAGAATATTCCATTTCGTATTTGGTAAATCATATCCCACACCCACGTACCGTTTCACCGGTACTTTTTTCATCATGGTAAATGTCCCATTTGGCGTCGGTGTCCACGGATTACCAGTCGACACTGGATATGTCTTGACACGCACACCACCATCAACTTCGACATACATCTGCTGAATTGTCTTGTCCACCACGATTTTGCGTGACAGTGTTGCTTCAGTACTAGTGGAGAATGGACTAAATCCTGACATTACCTCTTCAAAATCAGAGTGACCATCTCTATCTGTATCCGCTACACGAAAATCCGTTTTGAGTTTAAACTCTACCGCATCAGACAATTCATCATCATCTTCATCTCGAGATGACATTTTGACACGCTTGGGATCATGTGGTGAATACCCGTGATAAATTTCTCTATAATCAGTATATCCATCACCATCAGTATCTGGACTTTTTGGATCGGTGTGATATATCGCTTCGAGCTCATCGGAGAGTTTGTCACCGTCAGCGTCGATTGTTTCAGCTAAGACGAAAGTGGGAAAACAAAAAATAAACAAAAATGAAGCGAAAATGAAGCGAAAATTTTTGTTTAATTTTTGCATAATTTCTGTCTTATTTAATCCAAACAGTCTTAATATTCATAAACTCTTTGATCCCAAACTCAGATACTTCGCGTCCATATCCTCCCTCATTAATCCCACCAAACGGCAATCGTGGATCTGACTTGGTAATATTGTTGATAAAGACCATACCAGCATTAATCTCTTTTGCCAACTCCTGTGCTCTATCTGTATCTGTACTCCAAATAGATGCACCCAAACCAAATCGCGTGTTATTTGCCATACGAATCGCATCTGCAGTATCTTTAGCTTTGAGGACTGGTGCAACTGGACCAAATGTTTCCTCGACAAACACCGGCATATCCTCGGTCACATCAACCAAAATAGTCGGTTCATAGAAATACCCTTTCCCTTCTTTTGGTTTACCACCTAGGAGTACCTGTGCTCCCATAGCAATTGATTGTTCTACTAAACCATGCAGCTCCGCACGTGCTTTTTCACTCACCATCGGACCAACCTGTGTCGCCTCATTTATTGCATCACCAACGACATACTGTTCCATCTCTTTTTTGAATGCTTGTACAAATTGAACATACACTGACTCAACAATGATAAACCGCTTGGAAGCAATACATGATTGACCACAGTTAATCAGACGTCCGAGTGCCGCTCCTTTGGCCGCAGCCTCGATATCAGCATCTGCGAGAACAATAAACGGATCAGAACCACCAAGCTCCATCACAGAGGTCTTGATCTCTCGTCCAGCTATACTCGCTACTGATCGTCCAGCTGCGACACTTCCCGTGAGACTTACCCCTTTTACACGACCATCTGAGAGAACCCCATCAATCGCAGATGCACCTACCAAAAGTGTCTGAAATACTCCATCAGGCACTCCTGCCGCACGAAAGGCTCTTTCGCACGCCAGAGCGCTTTCTGGCACGTTTGAGGCGTGCTTGAGGAGTACTGTGTTACCTGCCATCAGCGTCGGAGCTGCCTGACGAAATACCTGCCAGTATGGGAAATTCCACGGCATGACAAACAGGATGGTACCAAGCGGATCAAAGCGCACGTAACTCGTACTCGCATCTGTCGCAATCGGGTGTGGTTTGAGAAACTCTTCTGATTTTTCCGCAAAGTACTCACAATTCCACGCGGATTTCTCTACCGAGGCAATTGATGCGGTAATTGGCATGCCCATTTCCTTTGTCTCAATCTCTGCATACGCTCGTGCGTTATCACGAAGCTCTTTTGCAACAGCAAAAAGATATTTCGCTCGCTCTGCATATGACAAATTTTTCCATAACAAAAAAGCCTCATGCGACTTGGCTATTTTTGTTTGCACTTCCTCAGGAGAAAGTTCTGGATATGACCAGAGTGTTTCTTCGGTGGATGGATTGACGGATTGGATTGGCATAAGCAAAAATTATGTTATCACAACTTTAGGCTTCCACAGATGAATACCAGTATGAATAACATACACACGAAAAATAAAACAAACAAAAAGTATTGTACCAACCCATATATAATTATCTATAAATGAAGTAGTAGCAGCAAAGAGAAGACCGAGGATTATTGCGATAGTAGCATACACATTTGAAGAAAAAATAGCAGGTTCTTCACGTATAAGTACATCTCGTATTATCCCTCCACCTGCAGAGGACAAAACAGAGCAGGTCATAATACCAATATACCCAAGACCGTGCTCATGTGCAACAGAAGCACCTATAAATGCAAAGGTAACTAAACCAATTGCATCTAGATACTCAACCAAAATATAATACTTATGAATGTATGTTTGAAATAAAAGTACTACGCCAATTGCTATACATATAATAAAAGCATAGTTTGGATCATGAAAATAAAACGGAGTATTATTAAACAACAATTCTCTTAGAGTACCACCGCCAACCGCGGTACACACCGCACATACTACAATACCAAATAAATCAAAATGTTTTTTGAGTCCAATATACGCGCCACCCACACCAAATGCAAATGTACCAATGAGATCTAGAATATATAACTCGGTAGACATATATACTATTTATTAAATATATTTTGTAATACTCTATATATTGCAAAAGGAATGATAGATAAAACAGAGGCAAACACAAATACTGTCACATTAGCGCCAAAGATAAAATAAAAATCTGGATCAGTAAAGATCTCAAAAGAAAAGCGAAATGGTGCGCCAGAAACTAGCACAACAAATAAAAGTCCAATCCCCCCAAGAAAATATCCTAATATGACAATAAATAACCGTGCACGCAATATATAGTTACGTACTACACTACTATATTTCCAGACCAAAAAACCAACCAAACTTCCAATGATCACGCCGCCATGTAAACCAAGCTGCATGCACGACTCATATCCAGGAACACCATAGAGTGCATCAGCCCACGCAAAACATCCATTATTCCCTCCATAGTTCGTGAGAAGACCCAATCCAATCGGTCCCAAAACACCACCACCAAACATACCCAGTAACATCTGACCAAAAAATTCTTTTGATGGCATTTTCATACAAAAAAATAATTATATAGGACAAACTTTTTTAAAACACACAATTATTTACCCCCCTTTATTTTCATCTATATTAATCCCTTCCCGTTCTTGGTAATACCGAATCGCTGCACGTGAATGTCTAAGCAACGCATCATCAAGTCCTACCTTGAGTGCATCGGTACAATCATATTGAATACAACTCACCACTGTCGCGACATAAATCAAAGCAAATACAGGATACAAAATTGACGGTGAAATAAATGAAATTGCCACAAACATAGTAGTCAGTGACACCAAAAATGCAGTAAACATAAAAAAAGTAATCGATACTGCTACATGAAGTAACTTTGTCGGTACACCACCAAAGCTAATAGCAAACCACGCGGTACCAAGCAACATCACCGGTGCAATTAAAGCAGAGACAACAGTAGTCAACTCACTCACACTCAGAGAACGTAAACCAATAAATACACAAATAGCAGAAATAGCTGTGATCCAAAAAGCTTTTCGGTGTTTATCTACATTTTCTAGGATAAATTGTTTCTCATCTTTTGCAATACTACTTTCTAAAAATGGTCGCACGATGAAACGAGCGAGATACATCATTGGATCAATAGACATATATAATACATAATATCTAATTACATTGGACAAACTTTTTTTAATTCTTCCCCAAACACAATATCATTTTGTCTATAATCAATCGGAACTTCGATCAAATGCACACCTTTTTTACCTAGTACTGACTGAAGTAGACCTTTGAACTCTTCTGTCTTTTCTAATCTATATCCATGTGCACCATACGCCTGTGCATACGTCACAAAATCAGGATTTCCAAACTGGAGTGAATATGATTCCATCCCTGCGCCCTTTTGCTTCCAATCAATCATACCATATCCATTGTCAACCAGCACGATAATCACAAGATCAAGTTTGAGACGAACAGCTGTCTCGAGATCCTGGGAGTTCATCATAAATCCACCATCCCCCGCCACAACAACTACTTTTCTATCAGGATAAACCATCTTTACCATCATACCAGCTGGCAGACCTGCACCCATCGTCGCCAGTGCATTATCCATGAGGATTGTGTTTTGTTGATAGGCTTTGTAATAACGTGTAAACCAGAGCTTATACATCCCATTATCAAGTGAAACAATCCCATCTTCGGGCATCACCGCACGAATATCAGAGACAAGTCGCTGCGGAACGATAGGAAATGTTGCAATCTCAACATCGCGAATGAGATGTTGTTCAATCTCACCTTTAATTTTTTTAGTATATTCATTATCAAACTGCAACGTTTCTTCTTTCAATTGTTCAGTGAGCTGCCACATCGCATTCCCAATATCACCAATCACCTGCCACTGTGGGAAATAAATCGGATCCACTTCTGCCGGAAGATAATTGACATGAATGACTGTTTGATTTGACTTCATAAAAAATGGCGGCTTCTCAATCACATCATGACCGACATTGATAATCAGATCTGCTTGTTCTATCGCACAATGCAAAATATCCTTACTCGAGAGTGCAGCACACCCAAGATACTGCGGATGACGTTCATCGATCACACCCTTTCCCATCTGTGTGGTAAAAAAGTACATACCAGTCGCATCAACAAACTCTCGCAATGCTTTGGCAGTGAGTTTTCTATTTGCTGCTGCGCCAATGAGAAGGAGTGGTCGTTTTGCGTTTTTAATTAACTCAACCGCATGAGCAATCGCCTTTTCTTCTGCTGCTGGACGGCGGATTTTGTACACTGGAAAGAGTGGTGCGTCGCCCACCTCTTCTGCTGCGATATCTTCTGGTAGTTCCAGCAACACCGCACCAGGACGTTCATCCTCCGCACGTCGAATCGCCTCGCGGATCAGTGTTGGGATCGTTTCTCCCTCTACAATCTGTTTGGCAAATTTGGTCAGTGGTCGCATCATGGCGACGGTATCTATAATCTGAAAATGACCTTGTTTACTTTTGCGAATTGGTTTCTGTCCCGTAATCATCATCATAGGCATACCACCCAGCTGTGCATGTGCGGCTGCAGTGGTAAAGTTCGTTGCGCCAGGACCAAGAGTTGAAAGACAAACACCAACCTTTCCCGTCAATCGTCCATATGTCGCTGCCATAAATCCAGCCGCCTGTTCATGACGAGTAGTGACAAACGTAATGGATGATGTTCGAAGTGCTTCGAGAAAATCAAGATTTTCTTCACCAGGCACACCAAAAATATGGGTTACCCCCTCGTGTTCGAGTGCTTTGACGAAAAGTTGTGAGGCGTTCATACAAGTTCAAGCACGACCAACCCCTCAATATGAGGCGTCCGTGGAAAAAAGTTATACAATCGTGAAAATGAAATACTGTACGCTTCACTGAGCATCTTGATATCACGTGCCTGCGTCGAGAGATCACAGGAGAGATAGATAATGCGTTTTGGTTTCACCTCAAGCAACCGTTTGACCACATCAGGATGAAGTCCAGCGCGTGGTGGATCGACAACAACTTGGCAATCTTCTGTAATATACTCTGTCACTTTTTCTGCAGGTGAGAGAATTGCTGTCACCTTGTCAGAAAGATCATTGAGGCGAATATTTTTTTCTGCATTTTCCACTGCCTCAGGATTTGATTCTACCAGCTGCACACTTGGGACAGATGAAGCGAGTGTGAGTCCGATGGAACCAACACCAGCATAAAAATCAACGAGTGGAAGAGATGAATCGATATGCGCACGAATATCTTCCAGTGCTCGCTCAAAAATTGGTGGACAAATTTGGAAAAAACTCAACGCACCATAGGAAAATGTGACACCGGCAAGGTTCTCAGTAATAGCATCAGTTCCGACAGAGTAGAGTAATTTTGTTGGGACAGAAGCAGGACTTTTGTGAGTCGAATAATATATTTGAAAACCAATAAATGATTTACTCAGTAAATCCTGAATTTCTTTTTCACGAAACTTCATTTCGTCTTTGATAAAGAGTGTGGCGATAGTCTCACCCGCTTTGTTACTGCGCACGATCAACGCTTTGAGTGAACGAAGTGAAATCTCTCTTTTGATCACCCAATCAAAAATTGTTTGCGCAGTCTCATTAATTTCTTTAGACGCGAGCAGACACTGATCAATTGGCCGACGATTTCGTTTGCCACGCTCAAAAAAAGCAAACGACACCCGACCATCCGGATGTTGCCCAAAACTATATTCAATTTTATTACGATATCCATGAGTGATCTTGTTTCCATCTTTGTTTGTCTCCCAAATCATGTCATATGATGGCAGCGTGATACCACCCATACGGTCGTATACTTCGCGAGCAGTTTCTTCTTTCCATTTCTGCTCGGCCTCGAGCGTCATTACGCTCCACGCACTACAAATCGACGCGTGATCTTCAAGTGGTTCAATACGATCAGGTGAGGGATTGTTGATTTTGATTGCAGTTCCTTCGGAGTGCGTTTTTTTGTTGTACGTTACATCCACCTCCACCTCTTCACCAGGAAGTGCGTTCCACACAAAAGCAGCCTTGTTGTCCCAGTAGCCCATCCCCTGCCCTCCGAATACTAATTTTTCTATTTTTACTGATGGCATAATAACTTATTCATGACTATGACCAACCTCACATTCAGTACCAATTCCACCAACACAAGCCTCATCTGGTGGCGTACCACGCTCTGGACATGTTTCACTATAGATACACGCATCATTGGAGACACTCTCAATCAACTGTGATATTGTAGTATCATTTTTTGGTCCATAGACTACGAGGATACGATCGAGATCTTTTGGTTCATACTCACCTGCTCGTGGCTCTTTTTCACCATTGACATATACTGACAATGCTTTTGTGTTGGTACTACATAGTGTCTCTTTGGTGTCAGTAGTAATGCAGCCTGTCGTTATATCCATACCAATACTTTGAAAAAAATCCTGTAACGAGATACCACTCTGATGAATATGTACCACTTTTCCATTTCCATCATGGAGATGAACATATTCACTCAACTTCTTTTCATCTGTCGATTGATATTTTGATTGTGAAAAATCAATTTCTTTTCCATTAATGACTGTTTTGAGATCAAAATGCCAGTGAACCGCAGTCGGTTCACCATTCTGTGTTGGCTCCACATCACTATTATTAATAGCAGCTTGAATAAGTGATTCGAGCTGAGCAACTGATTGAATCTGAATCTTCTCTCCATTCAAAAAGAGAGATGGGGTACCAGTCAGCGCGAGCGCACGAGCTTCAGACGCACCACGCTCTACATTTGCAGCTACATCAGTGCTAATGAGATCACTCGCAAATTGTTCTACATTTAATCCCAGTGTCGTCGCATATTGAGCAAACATCGCTGTCGGATTTTGTTGTTTTTCCCATTCTGTCTGTTTGGCAAACAAAATGTCATGCATTTCCCAAAATTTCCCTTGTTTTCCAGCAGCTTCTGCTGCCTTGGCAGCAATTGTTGCATTATCATGAAGTCCAGTGAGTGGGAAATGACGATAGACAAGACGAAGATCATCTGGATATTTGACCATCATCTGATCCAAAACAACAGAAACCTGCGAACATGCAGGGCACTGAAAATCAGCATACTCAACCAATGTCGCACGAGCACGAACAGATCCTTTGGTCCAATCACCCTCGCGGACAGTAAGAGCTTCTTCTGAGGCAGAGCCAGTGGCAAGCTTGCTCAAACCCCAAAGACCCAAAAAACCTAATACGATACACAAAACGACGAGAATTGGCTTCTTTTTTTGACGCCAAAATGATGCAAGAGAGATCATAAAAAATACATTAAAATTACCCCTCCATAGTAGCACGGCTATAAAAAAATGCCAAGACGTTCCAACGGCGTCGTAGTACTCTTATATCAATGAAAAAACTACCTCAAAAACGCACCAAACTTTTCTCGCAACTTCGCCAACTTTGGCTCAATCACTACCTGACAATACGGGTAGTTTTTGTTTTGTTCATAAAACGATTGATGATACGATTCAGCCGGATAAAACTGCTGCACTGGTACGACCTCAGTTACAATGCGATTATCAAACGTTTTGTCTGTCTCCAATTGCTGTATAAAAGATTCAATCACCTGTTTCTCTGCGTCTGAGTTATAAAAAATAGCGGAACGATACTGAGACCCCACATCTGCACCCTGACGGTTTCGTGTCGTTGGATCATGTGTCGAAAAAAAGACCGACAAGAGTACATCAAGTGAGATTACCGTGGAATCATATTCCACCTTGATTGCTTCAGCGTGACCAGTATTACCCATACTTACCTGATCATACGTTGGATTTGGTTTTTCTCCACCGACATATCCAGAGACAACTGATTGAACACCTTTGAGTTGCTGGAACACTGCCTCGGTACACCAGAAACAGCCACTGGCGAAAATAATTGATTGCATAAATACTCTATAAATGATTGAATTATCTGCCCCACTCTTGTCATCCCGACCGACCGTAGGGAGTGGAGGGATCCCTTTCGTAAGCTACAAGACTTCTATTCACTTCGTTCTGGCTAAATTAGATATAAGAAAGGGATCCCTCGGCTTCGCTCGGGATGACAAAAAAGACGCTACACACGTCGTTCTCGTTTCGGTACCTTTTCATCAATCTTGGTCTGCAATTGTTTCTGCTGACAATACTCGACAATTGGTTCTAAAAATATTGCACCATACTTCTCCAACTTAATATCACCAAATCCAGAAATCTTACGGATATCTGATAGTGTGAGTGGCAAATAGGTCGCCAACTCAACCAACGTCGAATCTGAAAAAACCAGATACGCTGGTACATTTTCTCGTTGCGCCACTTCGGTTCGTACTTGTTTGAGAATATCAAATAACTCATGTTCATACGCCTGTTCGGACAAGATAGTTTCTTTGGTACTGAGTTCTTTTTTCACCAAAAACACTTTTTCGCGTCCTAACAAAACATCACGACTTTTTTCTGTCAACGCCAAAATCGGATACTCAGTCCCTGCTTGGCGTAAATAGTTCATCGCGAGCAAATCTTTGAAATACAGATACCATGCTTCTTTGGAAATATCTTTCCCTATTCCATAGGTTTTCAACTCTTTATGATGTTCCTGAATCTTTTCTGATTTGGAACCACGAAGAAAATCAACGACATAGGTCAGTCCATAGCGACTCTCGAGACGTGCTACAGCAGAGAGCGCTTTCTGCGCGATAACCGTCGCATCAAATGTTTCTTTGGTTGTTAGACAGACATCACAATTACCACACTCCTCAGGTGCCTCTTCGCCAAAATAATTGAGCACCGCTCGACGTCGACAGGCATTCGCTTCGCAGAGTGTCGCCATTTGTGACAGTTTGTGAAGCATCACGCGTGTCTGCTCTGGATTATCCTCCACCATGGCAAACTTCTTGAGCTTGGTCACGTCTCCTCCGCTATAATACAGTATCGCATCACTATTGAGCCCATCTCTCCCCGCTCGCCCAGTTTCCTGATAATAACTCTCAATATTTTTCGGCAGATCTGCATGAATCACAAAGCGTACGTTGGATTTGTTGATCCCCATACCAAAGGCGATGGTTGCTACCATAATCTTCACCCGATCCTTGAGAAAGGCCTCTTGGTTACGTTGACGCTGCTCAGGTGTGAGCCCAGCATGATACGCTCGCGCAGAATATCCGTCATCGGTGAGTTTCTCTGCCATCTTTTCCGCTGAATTGCGCGATAAGACATAGATAATACCCGAATCATCAGGATGTTTTCGTAAATACGAGATGATACCCTCATACATGTTTCTTTTCTGTGTAATCGTATAACGAATATTGGGACGATTAAAGCTCGAAACAAAGACTTTTGGGTTTTTGAGTTTGAGCTTCGTGAGTATGTCTTCACGAGTGAGATGATCCGCGGTCGCAGTGAGTGCAATGATGGGTACTTTTGGGAAATGCATTTTGAGATTCGAAAGCATGCGGTACTCCGGACGAAAATCATGCCCCCAATGTGAAATACAGTGCGCCTCATCAATCGCAACGAGAGAGACATTAAGCTCTCGCAGATACACCAAAAACTGCTGGTTGTTTTGGATCAGGCGCTCTGGAGAGACATAAAGAAGTTTTATCTCACCCTTGCGTAATTGCTTGTAAATATCAGCTGCTTCAGCTGCACCCAGTGATGAGTTGAGATATGCCGCCGAGACACCGTTAAGCCGTAGCGCATCTACCTGATCTTTCATCAGTGCGATCAAGGGTGATATCACAATCGTCAGTCCATCCATGAGTAATGCAGGAATCTGATAACAGAGTGACTTCCCCCCGCCGGTCGGCATCAACACAAACACATCATGTTTTTTCATGATGGCGTCGATAATATCTTTTTGATGAAAACGAAATGTTTCGTATCCAAATTTACTCTGAAGAACCTGTACAGGAGATGACATGAAACAAAAAAGACTGTGTGTAACAGGCTTTATTGTACGGGTTTGTGGGGTGTGAGTCAAACCACAACGAAAAGATTATTTAGTAAAACAAAAACTTCCATATGTTGTAGATTTACTACTAGCCGGGCGTAGAGAACCTTCTTGAACACGAACGCTGTAATCACACGAACGAGAAGTAGATAGCGTATCTTTGAGTGCTCGTATTCTTTTTTCCATTTGGCTATTATCAAAGACAAATCCATTTACTTGCTCATCAAAACAACCACTTGTTCCCCCGATTATTTCTTCTTTCCCATCAACAATTTTGTTCATACTCGTACGCATACACCCAGCATCTCCATTACCTTGCTCAATATAAAAAGCTTTTTCACGATCAATATACCCAAGTATCGAACGTCCAATTGAGCTATGTCCAACCAAAACTGGATTACCTCCTGCAACAGGAATAGAGTACAAATCAGCTGGACAAGGGGCATACCCATTGAGACACTCGCCTAATTCAGAAGTACCCAACAAGTAATAAACCGTAGCATTTCGAACATACACAGACGAAATATATGAATCATTCTTTTTAGTACCAGAAATTTCTGTTACCTGCCCAGTAAAAGGGTCCAGCATATACAGAGACGAATTAAATTGAAAGCCACCATTATCTTTTACAGTATACACATTGGACGCAATATACATTTTATCATCAGATATAGAAAAAGACCCTCCCCAAGTTCCAGAAGGAACTTTCATAACCTCTCTTTTCTCTTTTGACTCTGCGTCTACAAATAACAAAAGTTCATACGATTTATCCAACACGCCATTTTTTTGATCATCCCAAACACGATCAAATATAATCACTCCATCCAAAGTTGCATTCAATTTAACTACCTCATAATACGGCTCCACGGTATCCAGTAACATATTCAAGTCATTGTTACACTCTTCTAGAACAGATGAACCATCGTTCATAAAAAGAACAAATGGACTATTCCTCATATTATATGATAGACGAAATTCACCAGGTATGAATTGTCTCTTATTGCCTGAAAACACATACTGAGAGGTAGTATTTGTTATAGGAGCAAACCAATTACTATCAAACTGCGAATATGAACTTAAAATACGATCACCGAATGAGACTTGTTTTCTGGTAGTGTCAGTATCTGGTGCAATTTCTGCTACACTAATAATACAACCAACATCTTTTTTATACAAAGAAAACTTTGGTGTTTCAAAACCAATAGGCAAAGTCACACTAGTAGTACTCATCTCCCATTTATCAGGCACAACAAAACGAATATTCTCTGTATTTGATTGGTAGAATATTTTTTCTACTACAATATTTTCCGACTGTGTTTCTTGTACCAATTGAGATTTCTGTAGTATGTCTTGTCTTGGAGAGACATAGCCGCGATACAAAAATAAACCCAGCAGACAGACAGTGCAAGATAAAAAAATAAACAGACTTTTTTTATACTGTATATACCAATCTTTAAACATAAAAATGGGATAAAAAAACTAAATGAAAAAATTTATTCTTAGACAAAAATAATATATCTATAAAAAACTTGTCACCTGAAAGATCTCTAAAACGTATAATTTCTCCAAATTCACCACAAAAATATTAATTGATAAGATAAAAACACTTCTTCGGCATTCCTGTTAAAATTGATGTAAAGATTGAATGTTGTTATATGTATTGTAACAAATATTAATACAATGATTTTGGCGGAGAGTGAGGGATTTGAACCCTCGATACCTTGCGGTATACCGCCTTTCCAAGGCGGCGCACTAGGCCACTATGCGAACTCTCCATTGTTGTAAAATTCAAAAGAAAAAGATACAAGATACAAAACTGTGTGACATCTACACTTTCATAGAATGAAAGATTTTTACTGGATACGTAACACCCTTTTTGTAATCTTCAATTATTTCTCTAAATTGTTGTGCGCTAACAAACTCATTATCACTCATCTGTTCAATTTCTTCTGGAGAAAACCATTTGGAATCCATAATATTATCACCTGCTATTACTGTATCAATATCTGATTTTCCAAAATAGACAAAACGAAAACTTGTGTGATCAGAATGTACATTATAGTACACTCCCAGCGTGCTTTGCACATCTAATACTAACCCGGTTTCTTCTTTTAATTCGCGCAGAGCGCCTTCCAAAGTGGTCTCCCCTATTTCCAAGTGACCACCTGGCAGATTCCATTTTCCATGGTACTTTTCTTTTTGTTCCTGCACGAGCAGTACCTTGCCACCAAAAGAAACGAGAGTAGAAACGTATAAACGGAAGTCCATACTAATGAGGAGATAATTTATTTCTAAAATGACCCTTAAACCTTGTTAGGTTTTACTGTTGACGACAGTAGGAATATCCCCAAACCGACCACAACAATAGCAGAATACTGCCCCGGAGTCAATCCGAAATAGCGAACGTCAGAACCACCCAAATCAATCGCACGGAAGAAGTCGAGGACGAAACGAAGGACACCATAATAAACCAAAATGATTGGTAAAAAGAAATATGAGAACTTTTGCGAATGTCTCTGTACGTATAACCAAATCGCAAGTGGAATCAGTGCAATAATCTCAAGGAGTGCCATATCGAGTCTCCCGCCAGATGGCGTCGCAATAGCGAACGGACAACTACACGGCACACCCCAGTGATCATGAATCATCGCACACCCTACACGCCCCACCATCCACCCAAACACCGCCGCAAACCCAAGCTCATTGGCAATCTGGTATATCTGTGCTGACGAGAGTCGTTTCTTTTTGGTATACCAAAAAAAGCCAACAGCAGCACCAAAGAACCCACCAAACGATGACAACCCTCCATGCCAAATCTTGAACATTTCTAGTGGTTGCGCGAGAAAATATGACGGCTCATATGCGACGATGTGTACTAGACGCGCACCAATAAACCCACCTACCAGTGTCCATAGCACAATATCATACAACAACTCCACAGATATCTTGTTATACACCGAGCGTTTTTTGATAACCCATAGCGACAACAAAATTCCCAGTGCCACAAAAAGACCCCAGACTTGAATTGTCAGGGGGCCCAGAGGAATTGTTGTCCACGAATAATATGGAATCATACACGATTCACCACCTCCATCACTGCCTCTTCACTATCAACAACTTCATACAATTCGTCATCCTCATCATGCACCGTCTCCAGATCGTGTACCATTACTTTTTTGATAAATACATGAAGCGGCTCCCAATACGCATGATCTACCAAAATAATTGGCATTTTTTTCATTTTTTTGGTTTGAATCAGTGTCAACACCTCAAACAAATGATGAAGTGTCCCAAAACCACCAGGATAAAACACAAAAGCACGTGACGGAGCAGTGATAATTTGCTTGCGTGTAAATGGAAATGTAAACGTAATTGAACGAGAAAGATATTGATTCAATACCGTTTTTCCTCGTACTTCCATACCGATTCCAAGTGACTCACCACCAGCCTCAAATGCACCCTTGTTTGCTGCCTCAGCAATTCCCTCTGCGCCACCAGTAATCGTTGCCATACCTGATTGAGCAATCAATGCACCTAGCTTTTGTGCAGAAGCATAATACCTATTTCCAGGTTGTACATTTTTTGTTCCAAGTACTGAGACATCATTGGAAACTCCGGTGAGAAATTCAAATCCCTCAACAAGCTCAGACATAATACGAAAAATTCTCCAATCAACATTTTTATCCGAACTAAAGTTATGTGCAGAAAGATCACACTCACCCTTCATACCCTTGCCCAACTCAATCGCTTCATATGCTTCTTCTGCAGTATTTACTAGCACCCAAGAATCAATTTGTTCTTTGGTAACAGAACCAAGATCACATGCACTAGTCTGTAAAAAATCAAGGAGTGGTTGCCAAAATGTTTTTCCAACCAAAATAATTGGCACACGACACATTTTGCCTGTCTCAATATGATCTACCACCTCAAAAAATTCATCCATCGTCCCAAATCCACCAGGAAAAAAGACAAACGCAGCAGATGGTGAGGTTAACATTACTTTGCGAGTAAAAAAGTAATAAAATCCAAGCGCTTTTTTGACATACGGATTGATACGCTGTTCAAACGGCAATTGAATATTGAGCCCCACTGACTCTCCACCAGCTTCAAACGCACCCCGATTGGCTGCTTCCATAATACCAGGACCACCACCCGTAATCGTCGTATACCCATGTTCTCCAAGCAACGCACCGAGTGCACGCGCTGTTTTATACTCTGATGTTGATTCGGCTAAACGGGCTGATCCAAACACAGTTACCTCTTTTTCCATCTGTGACATCATCTGATACCCCTCGACAAATTCAGACATGATACGAAAAATACGCCACGTATCACGATAGGTGTCTGTCGCGTGCAGAGAGTATGAGAGATCTTGAGAAGTTTTTTTATTCATACACAAAGAGAAAATAATTCTATTTACTAGTTCTGTCGTCTTTATCACTTAAGATGGGTTTACCACCAAGTGCTCGGTTCGTTTTATCTGCTATTAAGATACCACCTACAAGTCTCTCACCAAAATTACCCATCTGCGGTGGCTGCACATCTCCCTTACCATCAAAACCAAGTGTTTCTTGAAGATATTTGACAAAAGCAGCTATTTCTTTATCAAAACTCTCATCTAGCAATACTCGAAGTTCATTCAAATCCACTATTTCATTATGTCTCTCAATAGATGTATCATATTCTTGAAGTCTTTCAGAAAAAATTTCCTTTTTTTCTGCAAATAACCTTCGCAATCGATTTAACTCAGCTATTAAGTTCTTTTTTTGATCATCCGTACTACCACTCTGTCTGGTTAGACGTAACGACCCACCAACAGTATCGATAGATTTCTTCAAAGCAAGTAACTCCTCTTGTTGTTGAGGGAGTTTAGTCTCACACATCTCTATAAAATTTCTCATACTAGCCAATGCATGCTCAGTTCTCTCTACCATTTTAAGCGGAAGAGAATATTCATCTTCTAGTATAATTGTCCGTGATCCACGTTCTAGCATAGAGGTTACTATTAATTACGAATCGCATCTACTGGAAGCGATGCTATTTTATCATCAGCCGCATCCTCTTGATTGATTAAATCTGCCTCCATTTTTCTTAACCGAGTTTCTGCATCGTACAGTGTATGTAATTTTTCTTTTGCATGTTTGGTATCTACACGACACTCACGCATTAGATAATGTATATCTTCCAAAGATTTTCGTATCTCATCTAATTCTTGTGATCGAAATGTGGTATGTTCTAGACTTTTTATATAGTCACGCCTACGCAATAATTCAAAGTATCTCTCTCGTACTGCATTCAGATGATGCTCAGTATACATGGCATCTTCCTCCATTTTTACTATCTGTTCGGACACTTCTACAAGTACATTGTTTACTTTTTCTAATTCATCTTGAAACCAAGAATAGACAACCTCTGGTGTCTCTCGTCTACCTTGCGAACCACGCTCACTCATATATTTTGTAATTGATGCCCCAAAAATAAGACAACACTCTCCCCCATCATCGGACCAATCAACTGTGCACCGATAGGAAGTCCCGATGATGTCTTGCCCACAGGGACAGAGAGACTCGGTAATCCTGCCAATGCACTTGGAGAAACAAACACATCTGCGAGATACATTGCCAGTGGATCATTTGATTTCTCACCCACACCAAATGCAGGTGTCGGAGTGGTCGGAGTCAAAATCACATCCACCTGTGCACCAAATACAGTATCAAAATCTTGACGAATCTTGGTACGAACTTTTTGTGCTTTGCGATAATACGCATCATAATATCCAGCAGAGAGCGCATAGGTACCGATCATGATACGTCGTTTTACTTCATTTGGAAATCCGTCACGTCGACTATTGGCGTATGCACCATAGAGATCATCATGCGCAGTCTGTGCACCATAGCGAATACTATCAATTCGACCGAGATTGGAACTATCTTCACTCGGCACCACGATATAATATGTTGGAATAGCGTATTTGGTATGTGGGAGAGAAATATCTACCAATGTAGCACCGGCAGCTTTGAGTGTCTCCATCGACTGTTCTAGTGCTGCACGAATTTCTGGATCAAGTCCTTCGAGTTCAAAATATTCTTTTGGAATACCGACCCGTAAACCTTTAACATTTAACATTTGACTTTTGACTTCATCAGTATATAAAGGAGTTTCTACTGGAACTGTAGTAGCATCGAGAGGATCAACTCCTGCCATAATTTCCATCAAAATCGCAATATCTTCTGACGTGCGTGCAATTGGTCCGACAGTATCGAGAGAACTCGCCATTGGCATGATACCGTAGCGAGAATTGCGACCATAACTCGGACGAAGCCCCGCAAGACCACAAAACGCTGCTGGCTGACGAATCGAACCACCAGTATCCTCGGCAATCGAAAACAAACACATACCATCAGCAACTGCAGCGGCAGAACCACCTGACGAACCACCAGAGACTTTGGTCGTATCATGTGGATTTCGTACTGGCCCATACATCGAGTTTTCATTTGATGCACCATGACCAAACGCATCACAATTTTGTTTTCCTACCAACACAGCACCCTGAGCGCGAATACGCGCAATCACCGTCGCATCAAACGATGGGACATAATTATCGAGTATTTTTGCAGAAGCAGTTGAACGAACCCCTTTGGTACAAATCGCATCTTTGACGCCAAACGGAATACCAGTCAACATCTGTTGTTCTCCTCGAGCAATTATTTCATCGGCTTTTTTTGCTTCTTCTAGTGCAAGTTCTTCTGTTACCGTAATAAACGCATTGATTTCTCCATTTCGCTCTTTGATCCGATTCAAACACGCCGTTGTGAGTTCAACAGAGGTAAATTCTTTTGCATCAAGCCCTTTTCGAGCCTCCACGATTGTGAGTGTATGTAATTGCTTCATACAAATATATTACTCTGCACTAAACACACCTTTTACCTGTAACAACTGTCCTTTTTTATCAGAGAATGCCTCAACTAACTGTTTCTTTGTCTCTTCATCACAATCAACCACAATATCCTCACGCACCACATCTTGAAGCCCAGTCACCTGACAAGTTTCCTCCACCCCTTCAGTATCCACCTCATTGAGCATCTCCACATAGCCAAAAATAGCGGTCAGTTGTTCCGCATAACTCTGTGTCTCCTCTTCACTCAGAGACAAACGAGCAAGAGTAGCGATTTTTTTGACTTCGAGGGGGGTGAGTTGCATATAGTGGCATTGTAGCACTGAGAATGCGATTGTTCAAGGGTTTTTTATTTATCCACATTGACGATACAACGTAATCACATCTATACTATACACATGGTGCGTTCGGTTCTTCTCCGAACAGCGGGCTCGCAAGGAGGTGATCCAAACGAAATGACTTGTCGTGAGACATCGTCAAAGTAGTGGTGGAAAGGAGGTTCATCCCACCGAGTCTGCGCCACCACGTTCTTCCCAATTCCATCAAAATGTTTATAATGTAAAATAAACATTTTGATAGGGGGCCGGGAGGATTTGTGTTTTTATACCATCTTCAAAAAAGCGTCTTCATCTAGAACATTCACACCAAGTGCACGCGCCTTCTCAAGCTTACTCCCAGCACTCTCCCCCGCCACCACATAGGTGGTTTTTTTGCTGACTGATTCTGAAACATCACCACCGAGCGCACGAATTTTTTCCTTTGCCTCATCGCGACTCATGGACGCAAGTGTTCCAGTGAGTACAAATGTTTTTCCAAATAACACACCTTGTTCTTTGTTCTTTGTTCTTTGTTCTTTTAAAATAGTGACGCCATTTTTTTGCAATTCTTCAACTAACTTCTTGTTCTGTGCATTGCCAAAATACTCCACAATACTTTCTGACACTCTCGGCCCAATATCTGACACTGTCTCCAACTCTTCTTTCGACACATTCATCAATTTCTCAATCGTCTCAAATGTTTCTGCCAACGCAATCGCCGTCTCCTCACCTACATGACGAATCCCAAGTGCATAGATAAACCGCGCCAGCGTTACATTTTTTGCAGCTTCGATTGCGTTGATCAGATTCTCCGCAGACTTCTCTGCAAAACGATCCAGCGGTGCAAGATCACCTATGGTGAGAGCAAAAATATCCGCTGCATTTTTGATCAATCCTTCATCGAGTAGTTGCTCCACAATTTTTTCTCCCATTCCATCAATATCAAACGCATGCTTACTTACAAAATGACGGATGCGTTCTTTTTCCTGTGCATAACATTGCGGATTGACACAAATCAATGCTGCACCAATTTCTTTTTTGTCTCCTGTCTCATACCGTTCAACAGATGAAAAACACACTGGGCACTGTGTCGGCTGTGCTATTTTTTTCTCCTTTCCTGTTCTCATTTTTTCAAGCACACGGATCACCTTTGGGATAATATCTCCAGCCTTTTCTACCACCACTGTGTCGCCAATCCGAACACCCAGACGCTCAATCTCGTCAAAATTATGCAGTGTCGCATGTGTCACCATCGTCCCAGCCAATTTGACTGGTTGCATATGTGCCACAGGTGTCAACACTCCCGTACGCCCTACCTGCCAGTAGACATCTTCAATCACCGTCGTCCCCTGCTCTGCAGGAAACTTCAAAGCAATCGCCCAACGAGGAGATTTTCCAGTAAACCCAAGTACTTCTTGGTATTTTTTTTGATTTACTTTTATCACCAACCCATCAATCCAATACGGTTTTGTATTTATATCACGATGTTTGTACCGATCATATACTGCCATAATCTGATCAATGGTTTTGCACTCTGACCAATCGTCATCAGTGAGAAACCCGAGATGTTTGAGAGTTTGTAATTCATCTACTTGTGTAAAAAGACTCAAACCACTCTCATGTTTTGAAATATCATACGCTGTCAGTTGTAATTTTCTTTGTTCTACGATAGATGCATCCAACTGTCGCATGGTTCCAGCAGCAGCGTTTCTCGGATTCGCAAACAGTGCTTCATCATTCTTTTTGCGCTCTTCATTTATCTTCTTGAGCATCTCCTCTGAGAGCCATACTTCACCCTCAGCCACAATAGAAACAGTTTCTTTGAGACGAAGTGGTACACTCTGAATTGTTTTGACATTTTGAGTCACATCCTCGCCCACCTTGCCATCACCTCGTGTTGCCGCATGTTGCAATAACCCGTCCTCATATGTCAGTACCATGTGCAGTCCATCAATCTTGAGCTCCACCGTATAGCTCAAATCACTCGGACGAGACCCAAGCTCTTTTTCAAGTACTTTCATATTTCGCTCTTGCCAATCCTCCAAATCTTCCCTTCCAAACGCATCATCAAACGACCACTGTGGAACCACATGAGTAATTTTACTAAATCCATCCAACGGTTTACCCGCTACACGCTGTGTCGGAGAATCAGGTGTGATCAACTCTGGATGCTCTCGCTCCAATTTTCGCAATTCATCCATCAGGGGATCATACATCGCATCTGTCACCTGTGGATCATTGAGCACATGATACCGATGACGGAGATCGTTGATTTGATCGCGGAGATGTTGGATTCTTTTTTCTACTTCGTTCATATATTTATTTTTTCAATATATCTCTGTACCAACTCTCTCGCCCCATTCGTCAGAGGTAATTCAAGGGCTTGTTTGGGGTCAAAAAATCTAATTTCCTGTCCTTCGTGAAGAGTAATTTCTGACACCTCTTTATCAAGACGACCAATAAACATGTGATATCCCCGATCTTCACTCAACCCTAATACACCCAAAGATTCATATTCTACTAAATTATACTCAATTTCTTCTTGAATCTCTCGCTTCAAACAATCCTCAACGCTTTCACCTTCCTCTACAGCACCGCCCAGACACCCCCAATGATTTGGCCAACTAATTTCTGGATTATTGTCACGTAATTGCAACAACACCTCACCATTTTGATTATAAAAAAGAATAGCAGTGTTTTGTCGTTTCATATTAGATGACAAATGATTCTGTACTCAAAAACATGTCTTTATTTTTTACAAAAGAATGTACTATGTGCGAAACCGTATCAATCTTTGGGCCAAATACATCAATATCAGAAACAGATACCCACACAAAATCACTATATTCATCATTGAGTACAATTTCACCACTCTCAAATACAGCAAATACATGTGGGAGTACCATTGAAGTTCCATCTGCTTTTTGAAACAATCGAGCTGTTGTATATGTAGGATACACACGAACGCTACACATGTGTCCAATCTCTTCTGTCTTCTCTCGTCGTAATCCTTCCACAAAAGAGGTATCGGTTGTTTCCATTTTTCCACCCACAAACGAATATACCCCATCATAATCTACCTCACCTTTTCTCCGTGCCAAAAGCACAGAAGACAGATCCGCTGAAAAAAGCACTATTTTTTGACAATACTGAAATAACGTTGTGTTCATAACAATTATAAACCAATAAGCAATAAATACCAGTCAATTAACATATCTCCATAAAACAACATCACTACAGTTGCGATAGATAAAAACGTTCCAAATGCAATCTCGCTTCCTTTCTCTTTTTGTTTTGTTAGTAGTAACCATACACCAACTAACGCGCCGATAATATACGCAAAAAATAATGCTGCCAACGTCTTTTCCCATCCGAGCAGCACACCCATAAGCACACCCAGCCCAATATCCCCCTGCCCAATCCAACGTCCACCGGAGACAAAAAACTGCGCTGCAAAAAACCCACCAGCAATCAAACTTCCAATAAGCATACTAGCAACGAACGGAACAGCGATTGCTGGAAACAAAAAAGGAGAAACAAGATGAAACACAAACAAAGCACCAGCCACATACCATGTGGAAAAATCCCAGATCTCTTGATACAGCAAATCGTAGAGAAAAATAAAACCCAAGATACAAATAATCACAATATCACGGAACAATAATGGATTGTTAGTCAAAGTAGATTGGTGAAACCAAAAAACAAATCCAACAAGTACACCAAAAAATAGCTCGATCAATGGATATCGCCATGAGATAGGTTTTTTACAGGAAGCACATTTGCCACGTAAAAAGACAAAACTCCCTATTGGGATATTGTGATACCACGCTAGCTGTGTACGACAGTTGGGACACATCGATCGACCCTTGGCGATCGAAACACCTGCTCGTAACCGATAGATCAAAGCGGCGCAAAAACTCCCAAATAGTAATCCTAAGAAAAAGCCAAAAAGTGTTACCATATACCCTCATTCTATCACGAGCCACAGACAAAAACAACCTACCCACTCATAGCACCAACGGATACACGAGAAACAAAAACACCCCATATTTCAGGGATGTTTTTCTCTCTATCCACGACATTAGTTTGAGAGACCATTTTGTGTAGCAGTGACAGCACCAGCAGCCAAATTGCCGACAGCTCCTTCGAGCGTAGCGGTCAATGTGTATGCAGTGGTACTAGATGCAACAGTATAGGTGTATGAGTTTGATGATGGATCACTTGGAACTACTCCCATATATGGAGAAGCACAGTTTGCTGTAGTGAATCCAGAAGCGTTCAAACATGCATAGTTTGTTGTACCGAGTACAATACCGCTCCCAGCTGGATATGCATTATTGTCAGCATAGTACAACTCAAGCGCTGTTTGAATCTGACGAATGTCAGAAACGCGTTTTGCATCACGACTTTTTTCACGTGCAGAGCCAAGTGCGACGACTGCGAGTGTAGACAAAAGACCGATGATAGCGATAACAACGAGCAACTCAATAAGTGTAAAACCTTTTTTGTTCATGTGTATTCACCCCCTTTCAAAGCCAAAAGTAACATAATAGACCTTCAAATTTATTTACCCAAAATCTTGCGAATCTTTTCTACCACTTCTGATGGTTTGAAATGAGCTTTGATCAGATAATCTACTGCACCACCCTTGAGCCCGCGCTCAACGTCATCTTTTTGACCCAAATTGGTCAACATCATAACTGGAATATTAACTGTTTTAGGGTCAGATTTGAGTTTTTCTAAAACACCAAAACCATCAAGTTTTGGTAACAACACATCCAAAAGGATAATGTCAGGATTTTTTTGTCCTGCTTGTTGCCATGCTGATTCTCCGTTATCAGCAGTCGTTACTTTATAGCCCTCCATTTCCAACTTCGTCTTGTAGATGTTTGACAAAAAAGCATCATCTTCGACAAGCAACACGTGGATTTGTTCTGCCATATATAGTTATTTTATAAATATTACGTATATACACTATACCACAGCCATATTGTTAGTGCGAGACAGATGTGGATAACTCATCATAACATCACTGAGTAAAATGACGCAATGCTAAACCAATTGAAGCAGCCATACGTGGCCCAATCGCAGCCAACGAAGGACGTAAACTCTGCTGATACACGACACGTGCCCACGGATCCCCAATAAATACTTTGACATTAAACGCCTCTTGTAAACTTTTTTGTATCAATGGAAACATACCAGCACCACCGGTAATCACAATTTTTTGTGGGCGTTTTTCTTCATTTCCTGTTTGCTGTAAGTACATATCAAAATTGTACTCCACTTCTTTGAGAATCGGATTGAGCACCTTGGCAAACAATTCGGGTGGAATCTTGTCGGCTGAGAGACGAGCAACATCACGCATCAACTGCCCCGTCACATCTTCTATCCCAAATGTTGTCGTCAAAATATCCTCAATTGCATCCCCACCCATTTGAATACTACGATGCGTCATTGGTAATCCATTATCGATAATAAAGAAATTGGTACGCTCAGCACCCATATCCACAACCATCGTTGTCGTCGTATCTTTACCCACCAACGAACGCTCCACCGCAAACGCTTCGGTTTCTAATTCCGCCAACTCCAGTCCAGCTTTTTGAAAAATAGATGTATAAAATGCCACAATGGATTTTGGAGCAGATGTCACCAAAAAACGCTGAAATTTTGGATCTTTTTCTGTAGTTGGTAATAGTTGATAGATTACTTGTAGTTCACTTGCAGGCTGAGATACAAGCTTACTTACCTCTGCGACAATAATAGGTGTGCGTTGTTTTTCTTCAATCAGCGGCAATGTTACAATCGAATGGAACACATACGACACAGGTAAACTCGCTGTAACCCGTTTTGTCGTCACTTTGGACTGCTTGAGTAATTCTTTGAGCATACCAGCATATTCATCCACACGCACCTCATCAAACGCTATGTGTTCTGACTCCGCCGTCTCGATAGCGAGCCGAGCTTGTTCGGATCGATCCGGTAGCACGAGACTATCCGTACTCGGTGCATGAATGTCAAATTTTTTGTCCAAAATACCGTACGTCCAAAGTTGTGGACGCCCTTTGACATTGTGCAACTCAACAAGCTTGATGCCATGTGCACCAATATCGACGCCGAGATAACTTTCAGTTTTGGAAAATAAACCCATAATAATTTCATTATAGCACATTTCTAGAACTGTTGATAGTTTATCACAGAAATGATAGTATGAAAAAGGATAAACTCTTCAAAAAATTCAAAGAAACAAGACAGAAACACCAAACTCTATGATTCATCTCTATAATACTCGCACAAAAACAAAAGAAGCCTTTAAACCAATCAACGGAAACAATGTTAGACTCTATACCTGTGGCCCTACTGTGTATCACTATGCTCACATCGGCAACCTCCGCACCTACATCTTTGAAGATATTCTCAAGCGCACACTCAAACATGCTGGCCACCATGTCAACCATGTCATGAATATCACCGACGTAGGACACCTCACAGATGATGCAGATAGCGGTGAAGATAAAATGGAAAAAGGCGCTCGACGTGAAGGAAAGACAGCGTGGGATGTGGCCCAGTTTTATACTGAGGCATTTCAGCGCGATATTGCCGTACTCAACATTGAAGAACCAACGATCTGGTGCAAAGCGACCGATCATATTTCAGAACAAGTTGAAATGGTTCAAGCATTAATCGATACAGGATATACCTACGAAACATCAGATGGTATTTACTTTGACACGACCAAATTTCCATCCTATGGAGAGATGGCAAATCTCAAAAACCAAACACTCGAAGCAGGTGCACGTGTAGACATGGGAGAAAAAAAACACCCAAACGATTTTGCTTTATGGAAATTTTCAAAAGAGGGTGAATCACGACAGATGGAATGGGATGCCTTTGGTCGCAAAGGATTCCCTGGTTGGCATATCGAGTGTAGTGCCATGGCACGCAAATATCTCGGTGATCAGTTTGATATCCACTGTGGTGGTATTGACCACGTCCCGGTACACCACACCAATGAAATTGCTCAGACTGAAGCGGTGACAGGAAAATCCCCATCAGTGAACTTCTGGATGCATGGAGAATTTTTGACCATTGAAACAGGTGAAAAAATGGGCAAATCAGGAGATAATTTTCTCACGATTCAAACACTTATAGAAAAAGGCTACGACCCACTCGCCTACCGCTATTTCCTCCTTCAGGCACATTATCGCAAACAACTCGCATTTAGCTGGGAGGCACTTGACGCTGCATCTACTGGACTCAAACGACTTCGTAAAACAGTAGCAAGCCTCTCGGATATCCAAGCAAATCACCATGTAGAGCAAGAGTTCTACGATGCGCTCGCTGATGACCTCAATACCGCCTCAGCACTTGCAGTACTCTGGGGCGGTCTGAACGACGGAACCATCAGTACACAGACTGTTATTGAGTTTGATAAAATTCTTGGTCTTGATTTACACAAAGTTGAGACAGAAGTAACACGAGACATTCCACCAGAAATCCAAGAACTCCTCACAATGCGTGGTGCTGCTCGTGACAATAGAGATTGGGCAGAGAGTGACCGACTACGCGATGAGATAAAAGCACGTGGGTTTGAGGTGAAAGATACGAGTGAGGGACAGGAACTGGTGTAAATTAAACTACATATTTGATAGATATGAAAGATAAAATATTATCATATAGAGAGATGTGCGATACAGAAAAAGTTCAGACTCTACAACGAGGAATGAATTATAGAATGAATGCAGAATATTCAGTTATTTTAATGTCTCAAAGATCAAACGCCCCCTACACAGATAAAATTTATGACGATGGAATAACTATCGAATATGAAGGCCATGATACACCAAAAACTGCTTCCGTTGTGGATCCAAAAAAACTAGACCAGCCAGTTAAAACAAAAACAGGAACACTTACACAAAACGGTTACTTCGTGCAGGCAGTCAAACAGTACAAGAAGGAACAAAGACTACCAGAGATAGTGCGGGTCTATGAAAAAATTCTCCCAGGCATATGGTCAGAAAAAGGTTTTTTTAAATTGATCAACTACAGAGTGGTAAATGATGGAAATAGACATGTTTTGCGTTTTATACTAGAAGAAACTGAAATTGACTTTTCAAATAATCATCTAACTGAAAATAAATTGAAACCACGAACACGTGTTATTCCAACTGAGATCAAAAGAATCGTGTGGGAGAGAGATCAGGGCAGGTGTGTCTTATGTAGATCAACTGACGAACTTCACTTCGATCATGATCTACCATATTCCAAAGGTGGCACAAGTATATCTGCAGATAACGTTAAAATACTGTGTGCGAGACATAATCTATCGAAGTCTAATAAAATAGAATAAAAAAATTTCTATTCTCCTAATTTTAAATAAATACCCATATTAAAAAACACCCTCTCGGGTGTTTTTTAAACTATACTCTATACTACTTACACGCATTAACAAACTCGACAAAGAGAGGATGTGGTCTCATCGGACGAGAGAGAAACTCTGGATGAAACTGGACACCCACAAAGAACGGATGATCTTTGATCTCCACAATCTCAACGAGATTGGTCGCATCGTTGATTCCTGCAATACGCATTCCTTTTGCTTCAATCAGTTCACGATACTCATTGTTGAACTCATAGCGATGACGATGGCGCTCTGAAATCAGATCGCTACCATACGCTTTACGCGAGATACTTCCTTTTGCAAGAGAACAATCGTATGATCCCAGACGCATCGTGCCACCATAACGATTTTCACTCACATTTTTAGCTTGATTTGGATTGATATGAATGATTGGATTTGTGGTTTTTGGATTGACCTCAACTGTATGCGCATCTTTTTTCCCGACCACATTACGAACAAATTCTACCGTTGCCAACTGCATACCATAACAGAGCCCAAAGTACGGGATCTTTTTCTCACGAGCATAACGAATCGTATTGATAATTCCCTCAATACCACGCGTCCCAAATCCACCAGGAACAATTACTCCATCATACTCCCTGAGACGTTCAACTGCCTTGGGACTCTTTTCAAACTCTTCAGAGTCTACCCAATCCAGCTCTGCTTTGATCATGTGAAATGCTGCAGCATGCTTGAGTGCTTCAATAACAGAGATATAGGAATCAGCAAGTGTATAATTTCCTGTGCCAAAATACTTTCCTACCACAGCAATTTTTACCGTCTTTTTTGGGTGCATGACTCGATGAGAAAAATCTTTCCAAAAAGAAAGATCAGTTGATTTTTTCTTCATACCGAGCGTTTCCAAAAGCATATTACCTACCCCCTGCTCTTCAAATATGGTTGGAATATGATAAATAGTTTCTACATCCGGAGCAGAAATAACGGCATCCTTGCGTACACCACAAAACGCTGCGAGTTTTTCACGGCGTGGTTTATCCATTACTTCACGAGATCGTGCAATAATCATATCTGCCTGAAGCCCTGCACTATTGAGTGCACGTGACGCGTGTTGTGTTGGTTTGGTCTTCATTTCACCCAAATGACTTGGGACTGGAAGATAGCTCACGAGCACCACGGCCACATCATCAGGTGCCTCCAATTTCAACATACGTACGGCCTCCAAAAAGAGAATATTTTCATACTCACCCACGGTACCGCCAATCTCCATAATCGCGATATCGGCGTTATTTTTTTGAACAGCATGTCGTATACGAGAAATAATTTCCTCTGGAATATGTGGAACCACCTGTACACATTTCCCCTTGTATTTCATAGCACGCTCCGCCTCAATCACCGTCTTATACACACGACCTGTTGTCATGTAATTCTCACTGGTTAGATCAATATTGAGAAATCGTTCATAGTTGCCCATATCTTGATCTGTCTCATCTCCATCTGGGAGCACAAACACCTCACCATGTTCAATCGGATTCATGGTACCCGCATCTACATTGATATATGGATCAGCCTTGAGAGCGGTCACAGAAAATCCTTTGGCCTGCATAATAGCACCCAAAGAAGCAGTAGTAATACCTTTCCCAACACCGGAGAGTACACCACCGACCACAAAAATAAATTTTGGTTGGATTTTCTTTTTCATATCAAAAAAACAAAAAAATAAAGCTCCCACGAACGGGAGATTTATATGATTCAAACAAATGAACGATGGAGAGATGCGAACACACCGGCATTGCCGTATGTGAACAAAACAGATACTGTTTTTGTGATTCTTTCCATACGTTGTCGTAGTATACACTGAGCTTGTAAAAAAGGCAAGAACGTGGTATTCTGAATGCAGAATTCAAAATTATCAAATGCAAAATGTCCAGTTGACCATTTTGCATTTCTCATTCATCATTCTGCATTTATGAAATCTGGTTTTGTTGCTCTCGTAGGCCGCAGTAACGTCGGCAAATCGACCCTCATGAACACCTTGGTTGGTACCAAAATTGCCGCTACGAGTTTTCGTGCCCAGATGACTCGACATATCATCCACGGTGTCATGAACCGCCCCGAAGGACAAGCTGTTTTTGTCGATATGCCTGGATTGTTTAAAGATCGCAAAAACGCACTCTCAGCCAAGCTCTACAACCGTATCAAAGAAGGACTCGAAGGTGTCAACGTGATTGTCTATGTAGTTGACCCAGGTAAAGAGATCGGGACAGAAGAACGCGCAGTAATTGGACTGATCAAACATCTAGATATTCCAAAAATCCTTGTCATTAATAAAAGCGATCTTCCAAAAAGAAATCGTGAATTCCAACCAGACTACGAATCCATGGCTGAGGATTTTAACAAAGTACTGTCTCTCTCTGCACTTCGAGCCAGTCATATTGAACCACTCAAAGAAGCTATCATGGAACTTCTCCCAGAGGGTGACCCAATGTATGAGGGTGAACAACTGACCAATGTGACTGACACTTTTTTTGTAGCAGAATTGATTCGTGAAAAAATATTTTCTATTTTTGAAAAAGAAGTACCATATACCATGAGCGTCGAGGTAGATGATATGGAGCAAAAACCAAACGACCCGGTGACTGGAAAACCTGGTATGCTTGTTATTACTGCAAGAATCCTCACAGAAGCTGAACGATACAAAAAAGTAATTATTGGCGCAGGCGGAAGTAAGATAAAAGAAATCGGACTCATGGCACGCAAAGAGCTCGAAGCTGCACTGGGACGCAATATCTATCTTGATCTCCAAGTTGAAGTTGACCCACACTGGATTGAACGATTGTAGGAATCTACTCCTATGTCAGTATACAAACACTACAAAGGCGGACTCTATCGTGTCATCTCCACCGCACTTCTTGAGGCTGATCTCAGTGAAGTGGTCATCTACGAATCACTCTACAACTCCCCCGATCTCCCGCGTGGCACTCGTTTTGTCCGACCAAAGACAGAATTTGAAGGTCTCACCACGCATGATGGGCAGATGATTCCTCGTTTTACGAAACTTACACCACACCTCACAGACACACTTACACTGGATAAACCAATCGTCTTTTTTGACCTAGAAACGACTGGTGTAGATATCTACAATGACAAAATTGTTGAAATCGCAATTGTCAAAATAGAGGCTGATGGAACAGAAAAAGAGTACGAATGGATTATCAACCCAGGCATACCAATTCCAGAAGGTGCTGCAGCAGTACACGGTATTACAGATGAAATGGTCAAAGATGCACCACGATTTTCTGAGATTGCTTCAGAAATTGTCACCATCTTCGATGGTGTCTATATCGGTGGATACAATGTCAAAAACTTTGACGTTCCCCTCCTCCTCCAGGAATGCCAACGTATTGGACTAGAATTACCAATTGACGCTAACAGTATCATCGACCCAATGAGTATCTACCGACAAAAAGAAACTCGCACACTCTCTAGTGCGGTACAGGAATACTGTGGAGTCGAGATGGAACACGCACACGAAGCGATGGCCGACATCCGCGCGACGGTCAACGTCTTGACTCACCAACTCCTCATCCTCAGTGATGTGCCAAAAGGTGCATCAGAACTCGCACTCTACTGCTACCCACCTGATCCAGATGCCTTTGATCTCGAAGGAAAATTACGATATATCAACGGCGAGCTAGCAATTAACTTTGGGAAAAATAAAGGGAAAACTCTTGTTTGGCTCGCCCGCAATGACCGTGGATATTTGGAGTGGATTCTCAACGGAACATTTTCTGAACAGGTCAAAACCGCCGTCAGAAATGTATTATGATTAAAAAGATTCTCAAATTATCCCTCTGGTTGATTGTCATCATACTTACAATCAACTTTTTTGTTGTCCGCTCTACAAAACCATTTTTATATAACTCGATAGAAACACTTCCAACAAATAAAGTAGGACTAGTCTTTGGTACAGCCAAAACACATAGTGATCTGCCAAACATATTTTTTACTACCCGCATCAACACAGCAGTAGAAGCCTACAACGCACAGAAAATTGAAAAAAACTCGTCAGTGGAGATAATGGAACGACACAGTATAATGAACCCAAAGACATGAAAGAAGCGTTAATGGAGCAAGGTGTGGCAGAACAAGATATTATACTTGATTATGCTGGCTTTAGTACCCTCGATTCAGTCATCCGCGCCAAAGAAGTGTTTGGTCAATCATCGTACACAATTATCTCTCAGAAATTTCAAAACGAACGAGCGGTGTTTATTGGTAGACACCACGATATAGATATCGTCGGGTATAGTACTACAGAGATACCATTTCATATCGCACCAAGGGTTTATATCCGAGAATACGCTGCTCGAGTAAAGCTTTTGCTCGATATATACATTCTCAAACGCGAACCAAAGTTTTTGGGCGATCCAATCATCATATAAATCCCTAACAAAAGTGCAGACGCCCGAACTCGAATGCTCGAGCCGGGCGTTTTAGCCGTCCAGGTCCTCCGGGGGCTGAACGATGGGCGGTGTTGGCGGCTGCCATGGTGGCGACTTAATCAGCGTCACCTTCGTCGCATGACGATACTTCAGCCAAACAACAAAAACAAAAAAACAAACAAAGACGACCATGAGAGATACAAACCGAACAGCATCTTCTTGCATGACGCTCCTCATTGTTTACTTGACCAAAATGGCCATTAAATCACCCCACATAGCCTACCAAGCAAACAAAAAAAAGTAAAGAAGACCTCCTATATTCAGGAGGTCTTCTCGCACATGAGACGTTTTATTTTTTCTTTATCAAACCTACCATCTCCACCGCCGTCTGCCCCCACTCATACCCGTGGTCTTTTCGTTCTCGACTTGCACGTGCTTTTGCCTGCAATTCTGTCAGACAACACAGCACGCCAAACACCACTGGTTTGCTCGTATCGAGCGCAACGCGCTGTAACCCATGCGACACACTCTCACAAATATATTCAAAATGCATTGTCTCACCCTTGATCAGACACCCTAGAGCTACCACCGCATCTACTTTTTTCTTCTTGATCAAAAATTGTGCTGCTAGAGGCAACTCAAACGACCCTGGAACTTCGACAGAAATAATATCTTTGGCACGTACACCCGCATCACGCAGAGCTTGGACACAACGTGCATGAAGTTCACTGACAATCTCATCGTTCCATGATGTACGGACAATACCAATGCGAAAGCCCTGACCATGTTGTTTAGTTTTCTTCATTATGCCTTTTGTCATAGAGAAATTGTTGAATCATCGCAATGTCGTTGTTGATTTTTGCCATCAAAGCTTCTTCGCTTTCCCATTGTTCTATCTCACTCACTTTCTGAATCGGATCAACTGAGAGCACTGATCCATAAAAATCTTCATGCTCGTATCCAAACAAATGCACTTCAATTTTGTTTTTTTCTTTGTTGATAATAAGTGCTGCATCAAATGAAAGTGAGTCAAATATAGCAGACGCTGCATACACACCGGCTGAATACGACAATTTTTTTGTATCAATATCAAGATTGGCGGTTGGATAGCCAAGTGCTTTCCCAATTCCATCACCGCGTACAACAACTCCCTGGATCATAATGAAAAATACCAATTTCTAATACAACTATTACTCTATTTTAAATCTTAATCTCAATCTTTTTATCACTTTCTCAATATCTCCAACGCCTTCTGCAACCCCAAATCAATAATCCCCACCTCTCCATCACCCTTTGGTGTCGTTGTCACCATCTCCTCTACCACCACATCTGGCACAATACCCTCTTTGTCAATTTGACGTCCATTTGGTGTGTACCAGCGTGCGATAGTGAGTTTGATAGCAGAACCGTCTGGGAGTGGCTGTACATCCTGCACTGAGCCTTTTCCAAAAGAAGTCTGCCCCACTATAGTCGCTTTTTTGGTATCTTGCAAGGCCCCCGCAATAATCTCAGACGCTGAAGCAGAACCACCATCAATTAACACAACAGTAGGCACATCAGCCAGCAACACATCTCGCCCTGTAGCGTCAAGAGCTTGTTTACCTGTTTTTTCAGATCCTTCGAGTACAACTGGACCAGATGAAATCCACAAACTTGCCACATTAACTGCAGTATCGAGATATCCACCCGGATTACTACGCAAATCAAGAATAAATCCTTTTGGATTTTTGGTCAACAACTCTTTGACTGTCTTTTTGAGCTCCACATCAGTATCATCACTAAACGCACTCATCCGCACATATGCAATACTACCCTCTTTCATCTCAGAAATAATTGTCGGAATAACAATAGTGTCACGTGTAATTACCACATCACGTACCTGCGTATCTTCTTTTGAAGCAACAGTCAATGTTACCTGTGTTCCTTTTTTACCACGGATTTTTGACACAGCTTCATCTATAGAAAGTGCACTAACATCTTCTTTATCAATCAAAAAAATCATATCCCCAGCTTTGATGCCAGCTCGTTCTGCTGGAGAATGAGCAATAGGAGCAATAACAATAAGTTGTCCGTCGCGCTTACCAATCTCTGCACCGATTCCATCAAACTCACCTGTGAGTGATTCGACAAACTCTTTGGCCTCCTGCGGAGGAAAGTACTCTGAGTATGGATCATCAAGCCCCTGTACCAAACCCTCTAGCGCACCATAAAACAAATCAACATCATCTACAGGCTGATCGACATATCGGTTTTTTACCATATCCCATGTTTCCCAAAACTGCTTGAAGTCAACACTATCTCCACGCAAATTACTATAAAGATTGAGCACTTTAGCGATATCTACTTCTCCACTTTGCTCATCTGTTACTGCTTTGGTAAGACTAAAGGCTTGTCCTAAAAATAATCCAGAACTAAAAACAATCATCAAAGCGATCGTCCAACCAATCGAAAACTTTCTTTTTTTTATTGTATCATTCATATATTATGATTGTGTCACACGACGAATATCTGCACCAAGTGTCTTGAGACGTTTGGCTACATCACCATATCCTCGCTCGATCATATAGGCATTACGCAATGTGGATTCACCCTTGGCTGAGAGCATGGCAATAAGAAGCGCCATACCAGGACGAAGCGCGGGAGGGCACACAAGCTCTCCACCACGAAGCTGTGTCTGCCCCTCAATCCACACACGATGTGGATCAAGCAAAGTCACTTTCGCTCCTAATTTTTGTAAATCAAGTGCATAAAGAGCACGGTTTTCATAAATCCAATCGTGTACCAATGTCCGACCCTTTGCCCGAGTCAAGATCGGCATAAAGAGTGGGATTGCATCGATATTGAGTCCTGGATATGGACGTGGGTGTAGCTTGTCGTGATTGGCGTGAAGTTTTGAAACTGGAAGTGTCACATCCATCAATTCAAAATGTCCATTTTTTGATGTATATGTTTTGGAGCGGACGATCTTTTGACCCATCATACTGAGATACTCAAGTTCAAGCTCGAGGAAATCAACTGGGCACTGTGTAATAGTAAGCGGTGATGCAGTGGTCACAGCAAGCGAAATCCACGCCATTGCATCTACTGGATCTGGAATTGGGTGATACACTGCTGGTGGATTAAGTACTTGCACACCTTCAATAATGAGTGTCGTTGTACCAATACCACGAATGTTGGCACCACACTCATTGAGAAAATAACACAGATCTTGCACCATATAATTGGCAGACGCAAAGGTGATTTTGGTTGTTCCTTTGGCAAGCACCGCAGCCATGATCACATTTTCTGTCGCAGTATCACTGGACTCATACATAGTGACATGCGCGCCACGAAGTGTTTTGACACGTACATCATAGTATTCACTCTTGTGTCCAATACTAATACCTAACTTTGCTAATGCACGTGTGTGTGGTTGTATCGTACGCTCACCAAGATCGCACCCACCAGTACGATACACTTTGAACGTAGGAAACTTCGCTGCAAGCGCACCAAACAACAGCAATGCGATTCTCACTTTTGCTGCGACCGTTTTATCCATTTTTTCTGGTGTAATTTTTCCTGTCGTATCAATCACCAATGTATCCTGTTTTTCCCATGAAACACGAACGCCTATACTTACCAATACTTCCAAAATACGATTGATTTCTTCAACTGGTGTAATGCCCCCAAGGCGAACCACACCTTTCATAAGTAATGAGGCACAAATGAGAGCAATTGGTGAATTTTTTCCACTTCCTGTTGCAATACTTCCAGAGAGCTTTTTGCCCCCCACGATGTGATAATGAACCATACCCTTGCGTATAAAGTAAGAGAAACGTATACTGTATAGCGTACACGAAAATACCTAAATTTGCAACCTATGCCGTTTCCTGAAAAAACCTATCTTACACGACCAGTGCGGCGCCTTATTATGGCCTGTTTGGTCCTCTCATTTTTTATCCTCGCACCACTCGTCTTGCTCTATACGATGGGATATCGATTTGATCTCGCGACACAGTCTATCAAAACAACCGGCGTGCTGAATATCGATATATTACCAAAACGAGCAACCGTCAAAATCAATGACGTAATACTTGATGACACCATGCCAATTAAATTATTTAACCGTGCGCCAGGGACATACACCGTAGAGATTTCAGCAGATGGATATCATACCTGGAAAAAAGATATTCGCATTGAAAGTAACCAGACGACATATATCAAAGGGTTGACATTGTTTGCTGACAATACACCCCCCGAGATTAGTGGCACTACTGAAGTGGTTGGTGCTAGACACATTTTCTTTGCTCCAAACGGAAATAAAAGTATCATGGTCCTACCAACAACAACGACACAAGAAATCCATCTCGTCGACAATGCGAGCGCAGAACGATACAGCAGTATCACAACCACACCACTGGATAGCACTATCAACGTTATGTGGTCAGACAACGGTGAACATGCTGCCATCGTACTAAACGAACAAACACAAAAAAGACTGTTCACCATATCTACAAACAGCGAACAAACAAAACCACTCACAGAAATTATCATTCCAACATCAACACCGCTCCATTATCAGTGGACCGACACACTGCTCAGTAGTGCCTCACTGTTTGTTGGCACATCCACACTTTCCACCAAAATTACCAATGAAACACTCTCACCACTCAACTACCCATCGAGCACTGCTATCTGGTACACAGCTGATGGAAACGACGTCTGGTCATACAGCACCACCACACGATCCCTATCACGCAATGGTGAGATGTTTTTTTCATCACTTGACGCTGACACCATTCTCTTTGCAACCGAAAGCGCAGCCCTTATCAAAACAGGAAATCAACATACACACATAACAAAAGAATGGGACGGCGCACAGCGTGCCACTATACTCCCCGGCCCACACAGCATCTACATACCACAAACGCGAGAGTGGGTGCTCTATAGCCCGTACGAAATCGCTCTGCTCTACGCTGACGGGACATACAACACAATCTATCGAACCGATGAACCAATCTTATCCGTACTCGCACTCGAAGATACTGGTGTCATCCTCATCACAAAGAAAAACCAACTGATTGGTTTTAACCCTGGATTTTATACCAGCCAGCTTCTCCTACAAACAGACAACATCGAATCAGTTGGTGTTGATCAAAGCAGACGAACTATTTATTTTTACGGAACACACCAAACGAAACGAAATCTACATTCACTGCAATATTAAAAAAGAGTGGCTAACAACCACTCTTTTTATTACACCACGATATCAGTCTTATCACCGATAATCATTTTTTTTATCGGTGATTCATCTTCATGGAGCCGTACCTGTTTACCGATAATACTATCTGAAATAGTGCGATAAAGATGAATACTGGTGTTGTCCAAAATAATACTTTTTTGAATTGTTGCACCATCGATACTACACCCATGTGCAATACTAACGTGCGGACCAATCACACACTGCTTTAGTGTACAATTTTCTCCAATCATCACCGGACCACGCAACACTACTCCTGGACCAATCGTTGTACCACTTCCCACCTGTACATTTCCTTCAATCACTGTATCACTCTGAAGCGCCGCTCGACAAACAAATGATTCAGAAGGCATCCCATCCATCAGTAACTGACTTGCAATGAGTAGGTCCTCTGGCTTTCCAGTATCTTTCCACCAACCAGTAATTTCTTTGTATCCCACTCGTTTTCCTTCTTTGAGAAAGAGTGAATGAATACTACTAATTTCATACTCGCCACGAGCACTTTTTTCAATCCGTTTAAATGCATCAAAAAATACTTTTGGACCATATACATACAATCCCGTCACCGCAAAATTATTTGGCGGATCACTTGGTTTTTCAAGTACATCTACAAGCGTACTATCATCATCAGCAAACACGGGCACACCAAAACGCTGTGGATCAGGAACGGTCGAGAGTGCGAGCATACAATCATATGACCCAGAGTTAAACTCAGAGACCAGCTCTGTCACTTGTCCAAGCAAAATATTGTCAGAGAGATAAAACAAAAATGGATCATCTCCAATAAATTGCGCCGCCTCATTGACCACATGTGCTACACCTTGTGGCCCGCCAGTTTGTTCAAAAAAAGTGATCCGAACTCCCCAATGCCCCCCATCCCCAATCGCTCGCTGTAGTTCTGTCTCACCAGGATTGATATTGATAAAAATGTCTGTCACCCCAGCCTCCACCACTTTATCAATTGCGTGAAACAACATGGGTTTGTTAGCCAATGGAAGGAGATGTTTGTTGATTGTCGTGGTGATTGGATGGAGCCGTGTTGCTCGTCCACCACCCGTAAGGATGGCTTTCTTTATTTTCATAACAAAATAAGCAGAGTAGGCAGAGTAGGCAGAGTAAGCCACAAACACATTGGTTTTATACGGCTTACTCTGCCTACCCTGCTTACAAACCTAAGGACTGGATATTACCACCAAATCAATCCCTTTACAACCACATAGTAATACACCTTCATAATCGGATTGCCGACATAGGTCAGAAGCGGATTACTCATGTCAGCCTCTTGAAATTTGATATCAGGCACAGAGAAAGAGAGAAGATATCTATCCGACACTGTACGTGTGTTTTGTATCTCTTTACGCTTTTTCAACCAAATATCACGATTCTTTTTATCAAACCAATATGTATACACATCCCAACGTTTTTTGGCATATCCGCGTTTGAAGCTGAAATACCAGAGACCAAGCTCAAGAACAAAGGCTATTGGGAATAGTAGTGCAAGCGTCGGCCATTTGAAAAACATAATCATCACTGCATGACGATTGCGTTCCATCCAAAAAAACTTTTCGATACTTCTTCCAAACTGATATTTATGATAAAAAACTGAGTCACGCACCAATACAATACGATATCCATGAGCACGCAACCGCATAGACCACTCCAAATCTTCATGATACAAAAAGAAATCATTGTCCCACCCACCATACTGTCGATACAGATCAGAGCGTACCATCAGCGCAGCTCCACTCGTATAATCAACATCGGTAATAGGTTCTAGATTAAGCGTGTCTACAGATTGACGATACTTGTCACAAAACCCAAATCCGAGATAGTGAAATGAATTACCAGCGCTGTTGAGTAGTTCTGTCTCAGGATGAAGTCGCATCAATGACTGCACCATACCAATCTTGGTATCAGATGCAAATGCTGCGATCAATGGCTCAAATGCATCAGACGCAAAAAATCCATCATTATTGTGAAAGAAGATATAGTCACACCCATGTTCTATCGCCCAGTCAGCTCCGATATTATTTCCACCAGCAAATCCCAAATTTTCTTTTTGAGGTAAAATCGTCACCCGTGGTAATTCTTTTCCAGAATATGGCATTACCGCTTCTTCAAGATAATAGACAAATGAACCATCTTTTGGATGATTGTTAGCGACGATAATCAACTCAAGTTGATCTTTTGGATAACTCACTTTTTTGAGTGCACCGACCATATCATCCACATACTCTTTGTTGTGATAATACAGGAGATAGACGATGCCAATTTTTGGGGTAGCAGACATATGATTTATTATATAGTGAAATAACGTGTTCCTTTCCACTTCCATAGATACTGAAGCCAACTTTTGGCGTGTATCCGTGCAAGTTTGTTTTTAAACAATGCTTTCCAAATCCCCGGCACTTTGGATGATCCTCGCTCATGCCTATGGTAGATTACGATATCATGAACATAATAGACAGGAAAATGACACTCCCACATTTGCCGACACCAATCACAATCTTCAAGATACATAAAATACCTCTCATCAAACCAACCAATTTTTTCTACCACTTCTCGTCGTACCACCATCGCAGCTCCAAGTACCCAATCTACTGGTCGCGTACTATTATGATCAAAATCTTTCATCTCAAGTCGATCTGCATACCTTTTTACCCATGCATACTTTTTATCAAAATTAATTTGTTTGAGTGGTTTGATGAGCAGAGACGGCAAATCAAATCGGTAGCAATTATACTGAAGGCTTCCATCCATATTAAGTAGTTTTGGTCCAATACACCCAATCTGTGGATGCTCATCCATAAACCGCACTAAACGCTCAATTGTTTTGGAGTCTTTTGGAATTACTGTATCACGATTGAGTGCAAAATAATATCGTGCTTCTTCTGTCTGAAACCCAATTACATTTCCCTTTCCAAACCCAACATTACCACCAGAATTAATATATCGCACTGATGGAAAACGAGATGTCAAATCTTGCTCAATACCATCACCATTATTTGAATTGTCAGCGACAGTAATCACAACACTGTAGGGACAATCAACAATATCGCACAATACCGATTCAACGGCCTGTAGGATATCATCCTTCATGAAATAATTGAGAAACACGATATGAATATCTTTCATATATTATGCACTACGTAACAGATACTTCTCCACCTCATCTAGGGTACGACGAGATGCTTCATGTGTCAATAAACGGCGCGCCTCTTCATACTGTAACCACACTCGATCAGCCACCTCACTGGTTTGCAACTCTGTCTGCATATGGACGCATGTACCCACATACAACTGCACCGTCTTGTGTAATATCACACCTGAGCGTCCATCAAACACATAGTCATGAACAAACGGATGCGACAAATCCAGCACTACATGTCCCATCCCTGTCTCCTCTTCTAATTCACGACGTGCGGACTGCTCAGGTGTCTCACACACTTCTGGGCGCCCTTTTGGAAATCCCCAATGTCCTCCTCGTTTTTCACGTATCAGCAAAAACCAACGCCCACCATTCCGATCAATATATGTAGGCACTACCCCAAACGATTCTTGACGAATATGTCTCTTTCTCCACCACGAGCGAATACTCTTTGCACCCACACGTCTTCGTTTGGTAATAAGAGATCGATTATGTGAAAGTATATGCCGAAGTCGAATGCACTCAAAAAGTCCACCCAATACAGACGGTTTAAACAAGAGAAACCAAACAAATTTCTTGAACTCGTAGAATAAAATAAATGGTAAATCCCACAATACATTTGAAATGTACTCATTTTTGTAGAGCGTCATCAAATGGTTTTTGTAGCTATGATATGTCACCCATGCAGACTGTGTACGTTTGTTCATCACAGCAGAAATATCACCCATCTGCTTTGGTCCAGCACCACTGCGATCATGATACGCAACGGTATTGGTCAATACAAATGACTCATACCCAGCACTACGCAATCGATATGCAAGATCAACATCTTCTTTGTAACTATGGTAGCTGGTATCCAAAAACTCTCCACCGTGAAGCTCTGTATCTCGCAGCGCACTCCGACGATACAGAGGAAATGCACCAGAGACACCAAACACAGGAATAGAATCAAACTGTAATTCTTTTTTGACTTTAATATCATGCCAGCTCTGCTTCGTATACCATTCTACCACTCGACGATTGCGAAATACTTTGAGTCCTAACGCGTCAATATCATCAGTATGACTTCCGTCTACGTTACACACACCCTCTTCTATACGACATGCATTGAAATGCCAACGCATCAAACGAGGTGACACCGCGGCAGTCTGCGGATGTTCATCGAGAAATGTCGCCATATTTTGCAGACAATCTGGCATCAGATACATATCTTGATTGAGCAACAAGATATACTCACTCGTAGTACGTGTTTTGTACAAATGATTGTGTCCACCTGCAAAACCAGTATTGGTCGTACTTTTTTCAAAGGTGTATGGAAATTGACAACGTGCCAATTCTTTTTCAATCGCTTCTACCGTCGTATCAGATGATGCGTTATCAAACACGCACAACTCCCAATCAGTATATGTCTGTGCACGCAAAGATTCAAAAAGAAACGGGATATATTTTGCTCCGTTCCATGTCACTAATTGAACCGTTAGTTTAGACATATTATCGTTTTTTACGTACCATGTCTCCTAACCAAGCAAGTGACATACCAACAGGGCGAAACAATGCGATCCACATCCACACATACCATGGTTCCCATTTTTGAAAATAGGTCAGCATACTTGCGGTAAAAAGTTTTTGTTTGGTAAGTGTATCTTGTTTTTTAAAACTCTGGCCGACGTAATCAATGCAAGAAATCGCCGGTGTATACATCACAGTAAATCCATGTCGATACGCTTCACGACAAATATCAACATCTTCGTACCAAATAAAAAAACGTGGATCAAACGCCCAACCGGTCTTATTCAAAAACTCGCGGCGCATAAGCATAAACGATCCGCGGACACTATCCACTGCCTGTTCTTTGTCTACGTCAAATCCCTTCATCAAATATCCGTGTAACATTTGCGGAAACACATGTGGTGCCTTGAGAATCAATCCCACCTGCTCCCACAACTTTGGAAAACGACGCGGCATCGCATCATAATTGACAGCACCGTGTTCATCGAGTAGTTTTGGACTGACAATTCCCACCTCTTTGTGCTCACGCATCCACGCGACTATTGTATCGAGTGTCCCTGGCAGTACGCGCATATCAGGATTGAGAAAGAGAACAAACTCTGCATCTGTTTTTTCCAAAGCAAGATTATTCGCCGCGCCAAACCCGAGGTTTTTATGTTGTGGCAAAATCGTAAACGACGCGTCAGGAAACTCCGTAGCGACAGACTGTGCAATCGAGACTGAATTATCAGTAGAACCATTATCAACGAGAAAATACTCCCATGATGTATGTTTGCACCCAGAAACTACCGAACGCATTTGTTCTGCGATCAGTTCTGAAATATTCCATGATACAGTGATGATAGCGAGGTCTTTTTTTGGCATATATAGTACCTATAGCGTAGCAGGAAATAGAGATTTTGGCAATCAAAAAATCCCACTGATACGTGGGATACTTTGAGACTTCCCCGACCGCGAACGCATGATGCGCCTCGGTGGTGCGGGGACGTAGATGGGTAGCAGCGGACAAAGATAGTTTGAACCATCTCAGACCGCAATCGAACTATCGACCGGCAGATACTATATACTCACACATGACTGGCTGGTCATATGTTTTCTTCAGTACTACGGGCCGCCCACTTGATTTCGTAGCATACCCAGACTCTCATCTGGTTCCCTCGCCGAAGCGAGTATAAGGGCCGGTTTTGAGAAACCGCCGACCCACTACGTTCCGACTAGCGGAATTTTTGGCGCGCTTATCCATGGGGTGCGCGCCCGCACCTGCCTAGACCTTAGAGGAGCCCGTCGACGCGGCGCCGGACGTCATACAACGTCAGCGCCGCAAGGGTAAATCCGTCCGAGATCTCTCCTGCAAGGATCATCTGTTCGACCGCAGAACGGTCAAACATTTGAGCCTTGAGGATCTTCTCGTTCGGATCACCCGCTCGCGCACTTCCCTCGCCAGTCACTCGAGCGTACCAGATCGGAATCGCGTTCACGAAGAACGTCGAGTTCATCCGGTAGTGCCCAAGCACCTCGGCGACGGAAACGCGCAGTCCGAGCTCCTCCTCAGTCTCCCGTGTAGCGGTCAAATTCGATGACTCGACCCTAGACTGGTTGAGCTGTGGAAATCCACGAGGGATCTCCCAGCACGCCTGTCCGAGGGTCGAAAGATCAACCTCACCCGAGCGCAGCGGCTGGTCCACAGGGGACACGGGCCGCCAAGGCTGAACGAGACCGATCTTTCCGTCATCACCGATCGGAAGCGTTGCCGCCCCGACCGGCTCGACCGCAAGCCACTGGTCGTAGAGCGGCCGACCATCGCGAGTGATCGCGACGCGTCGGAGCTCCACTCCCATGCGCGGGTTGACGAGCAGGTAGTCCCCCTCTCCGGAGTTCCAGCCGGGGACGAGCCCCTGCGCCAGCGCTTCCGAGAGGTGGATGACCGTCTGCATGGTCTTCCTCCTATTCCACAGACAGCCATCTGTGGAGTGATGCTTTTTGGACTATCCTGGGCGCATCACTTTTACGTAGATACCCGTTGCTCTCGAACAATTCGAAAGACAGCGGAATGTACCATACATACACCTCTCCTGTCAATACCAAAAACCCACCAGCTCAACACCAATGGGTTCTTTATACACTTTATGAACTTTACACACTTTTTACTTGTCTCGCATACTTCTCTATCACATCCCGTATCGCCACATCAATCGGCCGCATATGAATCCCCAACTCTTCAAGATGAGTTGAGCGCATAACGTTATTGGATCTTTTTTTCTTTGCGAGCCCCTGAGTCACCAGATCTTCCTCTGTAATCCACTCATTGGTATGCGTTGGATCTACCAACTCCTCATAGAGTGCAATTATTTGCTTGTGTCGAATCGTCCCTGGATTGGTACAATGAAAAATACCCGCACCTTTTTTCTGCATCAACTGATAACATGCATCGAGCAAATCAGGTACCACCGTCACGCTATTTTCTACATCAATCACCTTTGGATAGGTCGTGATTTTGTCAATCAGATTTTGTGGACATGAACGAACATCGATTGGCATACGCAACCGTGCGATACCAATATTTGGCATAGTTGATAACACGAGATCAGCTGCATATTTGGCACGACTATAGACTGCCACAGGATTAGCTGCGTCAGCCTCATTCCACACGCCATCCTCATGCGGTGAGCGACCATAAAAGACACAACCAGTACCCAGATGCAACAAATATGTATTCGTTTGTGTGCATGCCTGAGCAATCATAATTGGCAGTACAGTATTTCCCTGAATCGTTTCCATCTGATGATCTTCGCACCAGTCTACATTTGGTTTTCCTGTTACTCCCGCAGCATTAAACACAGCATCAGGCTGGTGTGTCTGAACCAATGAGATAACTTGCTCGATAGAAACAATACGATCAGTAATAAGAATCGCTTCGTCTCCCCATGTTTCTTTGGCACGATTACCGAGGTAGCCGTTTCCGAGAATTAATATCTTCACAATAAAATATTAAGCGTATTGATTATGTGCGTCACAGTTTGTTCAAAATATTCATCACCACGTGCCTGCTGTTGCATTACAAGCACCTTCTTCTTTTGAGGAACATATATACTCACTGTTTTACCACCTGTACCACCTTTTGTGACTTCGCCATTATCCAACGGCATATATTCTATGATCGCACTATACCCATCAACTGTCGTTGTCACCGCGCCTTCCGGCAATGCATCAGGATAGGCGCCATCTAAAACAAAAAAATCAACTTGGTCAGCCACCCAATCACCATAATTTGGGTTTGAATTTTGAGCCACAGATGCTAACGGATATCGCAATGTATCACTAAAATAAAGAAGTACTTGTTTATCACTCATTGTGATAATATCTTGCCATGTTGCATCAGTAAATCTTCCTGTCTGCAACAAATGACGTGCAATAGAAGGTGTCATTGTGGTTCTCTGTACTAAATATGGATCAGAAAAATCTTTCCAAAGAACTGGCACCTCTATAGAGAAAGGAACATCTGGATGCATATAACTCATTGACTTGTAATATGGAATCATGTCTCGTACATACTGCATGTACGATGTCTCCTGTGGCGTGAGAAACCAAACATTATTCCAAATCAACGATGGCAGGGATGTGTATTTGAGTGCGTAATATCCAACACCTACACACATGACAAATCCTGCAAAAAAAGATACTACTATTTGTTTTTTCATACGAAATAAATAATATATAATTAAAAAGTTAAATAGTATACTGTATTGTATAGTACTCTTGATACTCCCCACTCTTACATCGTTCTACCCACTCACGATTATCCTGATACCATTGTACTGTTTCCTTCAACCCTTGCGCAAGAGTTACTGATGGAGCAAACCCGAGCTCACGCTGTGCCTTTGTAATATTCATCGCATAGCGTCTATCATGACCCGGACGATCTTTGACATATTCAATCAGTGATTCATCTTTCGCAAGTAACGACAGCAATGTTTTTACAATTTCAATGTTTGGTACTTCAGCCTGTCCACCCAAACAGTATGTCTCCCCTATCGTACCATTTCGTAACACTAAATCAACACCGCGTACATGGTCAACAACATAAATCCAATCACGCACCTGTAATCCGTCTCCATACACTGGCACTTTTTTATCTTCCATGATATTACTAATCGCAAGTGGAATCAATTTTTCTGGAAACTGAAACGGTCCATAATTATTGGAACAATTTGAAATTGTCACAGGCAAATTGTATGTATGTCTGTATGCAAGTACGAGATGATCCGATGCAGCTTTACTCGCAGAGTATGGACTCCGTGGACTATACGGGAGCTCTTCATGAAAAGGTGGATCGTTTGGTCCGAGTGCGCCATAGACCTCATCAGTGGAAACATGATGAAATCGTTTGTTATATTGACGCGCTGCGTCAAGGAGTACTTGTGTCCCGAGTACATTGGTACGGACAAATCCAGATGGATCAAGAATAGATCGATCCACATGACTCTCCGCAGCAAAATGCACCACCGCGTCACATTGTTCGACGAGAGGAAAAACCGTATCTCGATCACAGATATCACCTTTGACAAACGAATAGCGCGGATCAGACTCTACATCACGCAAATTTTCTAGATTACCAGCGTATGTGAGTGCATCAAGATTGACCACCGAGTCATCAGGGTGATTTTGAAGTACGTATCGAATATAGTGCGAGCCGATAAAGCCAGCTCCGCCTGTTACTAATAATTTCATAGTGAAGTTTTGTCATTCCGACTGGAACGACTGAAAGGAGTGAAATGGAGGAATCGCTTTCTTATAGATAATCTAACCAGAACGAAGTGAATGGAAGTATTGAAACTCACGAAAGGGAACCCTCGACTTCGCTCGGGATGACAACATGTGCGACCTATACTTCAAACAACTTAAAAATATGTGACAAAGGAGATTGTACCTCCTGTGCTTCTTGTTCTTTGAAAAAATGATGTCGCACCATTGCCCACACAGCGAGCGTTTCACCCGACCAAATCTCGTTGTTTTTCACCATATGATCAATTTCATCTGGTCGACGAATCAACACTTCAAACTCCTCCGATGCGTCTGTCTGCGGCAAGGATCGTATTTCAGCGACTCGCGCGATAAATACATGTGCGGTATCTTTCGCGTATCCATTCGCTGGTTCAAAAGTACCAACTTTCAACATCTCTTCGGCAATGCAACCAGATTCTTCATAGAGCTCACGTCTTGCATTTTCTGTAATATCACCCTCATCAGAAATTCCCCCACCAGGAAATTCAATACTCTGTTTTCCTGCTAGATATCGATGTTGGAGACACAATACAATCCGTCCATCTTCGAGCACCGGCACAGTGATACACATTCCACTAAACTGTGCATAGTAGTAATCTCCCGCCTCACCATTTGGGAGTTCATAGGTATCATGCTTATACTCCCACCACGGATTTTTGTGGAGAGATTCTTCAGAAAGTTTTTTGAGATGTTTTGGCATAATTTATACAAACAACTTTGCCAACTCAGAGACGTCACCCTGCGGATGATCCACAACCGCATGCATACTCTTGCCGCCATCACCACTGTAACGTGGCATGATGTGTACATGGAGATGCTTGACCATTTGCCCACCGATATCACCATGATTCCACCCTACATTGTACCCCTCTGGGGAGAGTACTGCATCAATACGTCCCATCGCACGTCGTACACCAATCATAAGTGCAGCGACAGCTTCTTCAGAATAATCGAGTACTGTTTCACCATGCTCTTTGAGGATCACAACGGTATGCCCTTTGGCATGTGGAAAAATATCGAGAAATGCCAAAACACTCTCATCTTCGTATACAGTATGATTTGGAACATCTTTGTTGACGACTTTACAAAAGATACAATCCATACATAATAAATTACAAATTACCAAATACTAAATTCAAAATAACATTACTAATTACTTTTATTCTCAATCTAAATCTATTATTACACTTCTATCCTACCTTACTTCACCTATTTTTTCAACTCTATTTTCCGAAGCTCCAGACCACCCCACTGAGCCAAGGGAGGTGACAAAACTAGCTGTTTTGGACTAATTCGCTCTTGGTTTTTTTGATATTCCTCATCTGAAAGAATCACATCAAACCAAAATACCGGTACATTTCCAAGCAGCAGTGCCTTGACTGCATCCATCTCATACTCCTCTTGAAACCCTGGAATCACCTTGCGAAACGGTACCAAATATTTGTCAGCATAGCGTGTCACAATCACTGATTGTGAAGGGGTACGTTTGAGTACCTGTTCACGCCAGTCGACGTATCCTGCCAATGTTTTTTGGAGTGAAAGCAATCCTTCTGGTGGGCCATATACCACTGCAGTGGTAGTAAAGAGTAAAGAACAAAGGACAAAGAACAATACTAATTTTTTATGAGAAAAAAGTGTATAGATATATTGCATTCCCATCACGACAAACGGAAGGAGTAACACATACACAGGCAAAAAATATCGTACTTGTGAACTACCAATTGATGCGACACCGAGCACGTTGTCGACAAATTTCCATGATCCGTATGAGCAGAGCAAAAAGAGAGAGACGCCGAGTACAATCTTTTGATACATATGATGTATCTCCCCCACCACCCACTTCTTGTATACTGCAATAACACCAAATACTACTGCAATCGCCCAGACAGAAAACAACTGCACACTATACTGGTACACTGTCTGCAATATAATCAACGGATGAAACCCAAATGGAAAGAAAAATCCCTGAAACCAAAACCGTCCCTGCGGAGATTGAAAAATTGTCCCACCCACACCACTACTCTGCGGCATCGCGTATCCAGTAGAAAAAATATGTCCATACCACAGATACTGATTGACAAAAAATAATATCCCCACTCCAATAATTCCAAACACCCAGTATATAAATACAGACCAATCAATATATTTTCTCACACGATAAAGCAGTACAGCAGCAACCACCCCAATCCACAGCACTTCAGATGGACGGATAAAAATAGCTAGTGCAAGTGCGATACCAGAGAGTGCGGTCAGTGTCTTTTGATATCTGACAGACGAAGAGACAAACAGCAAAAAGAGGGACATGAGTACGAACCAAACAAACAAAATCGGCGTCTGCAATGATCGACTCGCATAATACCACCATGGTGGTAATACAAACAAAAGCAACCCACTCAGTCGTGCAATTCGTTCGTCCATCGCGTGCACTAACACACGGTAGAGCAGATACGGTGTACTCGCAGCCATGAGTGGGATAATTAAAACAAGTAACACGGTCGCAAATCCTTCACCAAATAATAAAAAGAATGGGAGCGTGACCAAATACATCAGCGATACAAATCCAGGAAACCCGATCGGTACCAACTCACTTGCAACCACAGTGACACTACGGGGATGGACCTGCGACGCTGTTACATTTGAAAGTGGCTCATACACACCAAACGAAGCCGTCTTCCACGCATCGTGAATAAAGAGATAATTCGCCGCCTCATCAGGCTGGTTGAATACAGGATATGAAAAATTTGGTGTTTGTTTGAGAAACAATCCCTGCCAAGGGAGTGGTGAGACAGCGACAAAAAATAGAGAAACGAAAAAAAATAAAATACCAAGAACACCAAAAAGATATTCTGGTTTGATCTGAAATACGATGCGTGATAGACGTTCCCACATAGATCTTTCTTTTCTCTACGGATATGATAGGATATAACCAATCTTATGAAACAAAAATACTATATCATAGGCACACTTCTTTGCCTAGCACTCACACTCCTTGGGCTACATACCCCCTCCCTAGTGACACATATCCTGGGTGGAGTTGGTTTTCTCACCCTCGGATATCTGGCGACACACTCACTTCGACCGTACTTTCAGGCACAGTATGCGACACTCCTCTCTACCCTCACACTAGTGAGTACGACCATGCTAGTGGGAGTTGCACTATACATGCTCTACGGTATCGATCTCTATACTATCTCCGTAATACCAATCGCATACACGCTTCTTGCTCTGCGAAACAAATCCTTCTCATTCCCAACAATACATCCTTCACGTATCTGGCTCCATACCATTCCCCTTCTTCTCCTTGAGGCAGTCTTGTTTGTTATTCCATTTTCATTTCAAACAAGTGGAACGCTTCTGTCTGTGTGGGATGTTCTGCCACTGTGGTACGTGGGAATATTCTTATTCACCACATTCGTCGTGTTGTACTACACCAGCAAACACAAACGCACGACAGCCCCTCTCGTATCACTCCACATCTTCAACAGCTTTTCTCTCTTGTGTTCGCTCTATACACTTGGATATGGATTTGATCCATTTCTACACCGCGCGGCACAGGAGCATATTATGCAGTTTGGTTTTATCGCCCCCAAAACACCTTTTTATATCGGCGAGTATGTAACAGCGATCTCCCTCTCACACCTCTTACACATACCACTTCATCTCGTTGATGTCTGGCTCACACCGATACTGTCTGCACTCTTGCTCACCACTGGCGGCACATACTTTTTTTCTGCATACAAACATACAGACAACCGACCACTCCTCTATACACTTCTTCTCCTCCTCTTTCCACTCTCGTACTTCACTATGACCACACCATACAACGTATCGGTGTTGCTCATGATCTTTGGAGTCTTGATAACTCACACACTTCTGAAAACAAGATATGGGGTCAAAGTCCTTGTACTTTTTACACTCATGACAGCAACAGTACATCCGCTTGCAGGTGTCTGTTTGTTTGTATTTGTATTACTTTCTTTTTTGCACCACAAAAAAGTGAATACCATACTATTTATTTTCACAGCAACACTTTCTTCGTTTGCAGTACCAGTGCTATTTCTTTTGTATAGTGTATTGTCGTCGGAAGTGGTTATTACGCTGCACCCACTCACAGAAACACTCCGTCAATACATCTCCCTCATGCGACCAGCAGGACTATCACTCAATGATTCACTCCCCTCAATTCTAAAAGCAGTCTACACATACAAATACCTCATGCCGCTATTTTTTGCAGCACTCCTCTTTGTCGCATACAAAAAACTGCGCGGTGAGATAACACCGTTTGTTGTTTCATCACTAGTGATCGCGCTCAATGTGTGTGGCGTTCTCCTCTTTGTCTCATTTCCAAATCTCGGTGACAAAGAGCAACTCCAATATGCAGAGCGCCTCCGCCATCTCGTTTTTCTTCCACTTCTTCCCCTCGCTATCTATGGACTTTCTCACATCCAGACAAAGTACTTCAGTGGCACATATACCCGTCACGCGTTCATTGTTCTCTGTTCGCTACTCCTTGTTCTCTCGCTGTATTTCACCTATCCACAAAACAACGCTCAGGTTAAAGCCAAAGGGTACAATGTCACTACATCTGATTTGCTCGCAGTACAGTTTATCGCACAGCAAGGCGCTGGCACACGCTATGTCGTACTGAGCAACATCATGACAGCAGCAGCTGCGGTGGATCAATTTGGATTCAACCAGTACTACCCATACAATGGTTCATTGATATATCATTATTCTATCCCAACAGGAGGCTACCTCGCTGATGCGTACAATGCATTGCTCTACAAAGAACAAGAGAGGAAATATATAGAAGAAGTGATGAACACGCTCGATATTGATCATGTATATGTTCTCATCAGTGACTACTGGCACAATAAAAACGAAGTCATTCCGGGACTTCGTCTGATTGCGGATGATGAATATGTGATTGATGATGGAGCAGTGATTATTTTTAGATTTGATCGGTATACATCAGAAAATACAATGCTAGTAAACTGACCGAGTGTCATTGCGAGCAAAGCGAAGCAATCTTTAATATAATGTAATCACTGCGTACTTAGATTGCCACGTCGTCGCTTCGCTCCTCCTCGCAATGACACTTTGTGTACACACCCACAAGCTCGTCAACCGACGCTTGTTTTTGTTTCTGCACTTCACTCATACGAGCTGAGAGTGCACGAACCTTTTCTGCGTTTTTCACACACCACAATATCTTCTCTGCCAGCACTCCACTGTTCGCCACAGGAATTAAATACCCTTCTACACCCTCACGCACAATCTCCCTGACAGACTCCATGTCACTCGCGATCACCGGCGTGCCACTCTGAATACTTTCAAACAAAATTGTTGGAGAGTTTTCAATACAAATAGATGGAAAGATCACCATATCCGTCTTCATCAATTCATCACTGAGCTGCGTCTGCGTGAGACGTCCCAGACGTGAAACAGACTCATTCTTATTTGCAAACTCAATAACGGCTGAATCCATCGTACCACTTCCCGCAATACCCAAATGTGCCTGCACATGTTGTTTTGATACCTGCGACCATGCGTCAAGCAGCACATTAATTCCTTTATGTTCCTCTAGTTGTCCAGCAAACAAAAAACGAAATGTTTGTGTTGATTGTTTGACGATCGTGTGCACCACAGATCCTTGGATATTTTTCATCACGAGCAACTGTTTTGTGTTTGCAAAAAAGCCACATTGTCGATACCAATCGAGAAGAAACTGAGATGGTGAGATAACTACGTCGGGCGAACCAAACAAAAAAGAAACTATCTTTTTGTATAAAAAAGAAAATGGATTGTGATATCGAAATGATGATTGTCTATTATAGATCACGATTCCACTCGGCTCCACGAGCTGTACATCATGGAGTGTATGCACATGTGGAATATGTAGTTTTTTGATCACACGTGGAATGAGAAACGACATCCCCATCAGATTGTGTGTATGCACAACATCTGGTTTTTCTTTTTGCAATACATCTCGCACCCACTGCGCCTGACGAACATGAAACATGTTGACACACTGCCAGATCAACCGAGCAACAAAATAATGAGACTTCCCATCGGCAAACGAATACACATTTCCCGCACAACGACGATACACGCGTACACCATCCACCATGTCTATCTGCTCACCAAAGGGTGCACTTGAAATAACAAACACCTCATGTCCAGCGGAGATAAGTGCTTGTACAGTATTGACGACCACTGTCTCTGCCCCACCTTTGCTGTATGGTGGATAGAGATTATGGATAAGAGCAATCTTCATATACGATTCATCATACCAGTTTTGTACAAACAAAAAAAGACCATGTTGGTCCCTATCAAACGAGTCGAACGCGAGGCCGACCCGAACGCGCGAACGCGTCACGTTGGTCGGCCCCGCTCGCCGTCACTTCTTCTTGATGGACGCTTTACCCGCCTTCTCCTCCTTAGCCTTGATCTGGTTACTGGTCTTACCCTTTCCGAAGCCAGGCGGCTTCGGACGCGAACGTGGATCGCACATGGTGAGCCTCTCACAGAAGTGCCAGAAAACGCTCTGGCGGCGAATGACAGATAATATTAAACTCTTTCTCTTTTTACTTGTCAGATTTTTACCCACACCTTGCACACATCCTATCCGACCCATACTGTTGCCGTCCCACCCCATTTGATATACCATACGGGCTAAGGACGCTAAGGATACTGATGATGCTAAGGGTGCTAAGGATTCTCAAAATCACCCAAACACCAGTAACCTCAGCAACATCAGAAACCTTAGTAACTTCAGAACCCTCAGTATGACTGACCTCCGCCCCATCGAACGCATTCCACCTCAAAACATCGAAGCAGAAAAATCACTGCTCGGTTCTCTTTTGATTGATAAAGATGCGATCATGGCGGTCGCTGATATTGTCGACGCAGAGGATTTCTACCAAAACAATCATCGTGATATTTATGCGGCCATCGTCGAACTCTACGGCAAAAGTCAACCAATTGATATTTTGACACTTGCCAACCGTCTCGAAGAAAAAGGTCAGCTCGAACGTATCGGTGGACGCAGTTATCTCGCGCAACTTTCGACCATGGTAGCCACAGCGACCAATGCCAAAGACTATGCTGCTATTATTGAGCGTAAAGCGACACTACGCAAACTTCTCTTTGCTGCTGACAAAATCGCACAACTCGGATACAACGAATCTTCTGGTGAAGTAGACGGTGTGCTCGACGAAGCTGAACAGCAAATTTTTGCCATTAGCAATAAACATCTCAAACAATCATTTGTCGATGTGCGTACGATTCTCTCTGACGCCTTTGAACGTATTGATGATCTGCACAAAAACAAAGGCACACTCCGTGGTGTCCCAACTGGTTTTCGAGAACTTGATAATCTCTTGGGTGGACTCCAAAAATCTGACCTCATCATTCTCGCTGCTCGTCCTGCGGTGGGTAAATCATCTCTCGCGATGGATATCGCCCGTCACGCTGCGACCAAATACAAAACAGGTGTTGGTGTCTTTGCTCTGGAGATGAGTAAAGAACAGCTCGTGGACCGTCTGCTGTGTGCCGAAGCAGGGGTCGACCTCTGGAAGATGCGTACAGGAAACTTATCTGACAAACCAGGCAGTGATGACTTTCCTCGTATCGGTCGTGCAATGGGTATCCTCTCCGAGGCACCAATCTACATCGACGACACGCCAGGTGCGACAGTCATGCAGATCCGTACCAAAGCGCGCCGTCTCATGGCCGAACATGGACTGGGACTCATCATCATCGACTACTTGCAGCTGATGGAATCAGGAAGCAAAAGCAGTGGCGGTGACAACCGTGTACAGGAGGTCTCAGAAATCAGTCGTGGTCTCAAAGGTCTCGCTCGTGAACTCAATGTCCCCGTCGTCGCCCTCAGTCAGCTCTCTCGTGCGGTAGAGCAAACCAAACCAGCGATTCCAAAGTTGGCACATTTGCGTGAATCTGGTAGTATTGAGCAGGATGCGGACGTCGTAATGTTTATCTATCGCAAAGCAGCAGATCGTAACTATCGTCTCGAAGATATCCCACCAGACGAACGACATTTGGGTGAAATCCACATCGCCAAACATCGTAATGGACCTATCGGTACTGCACGCGTCTTCTTTGATGAATCACGCGCATCATACCGCAACCTCGACACTCATCACGCACCGCCACCACCGCCGATGGCACCAAATCCGCCAAAACCAAGTGGCCCACCAACATTTTAAAGCAATACCAATATACGAATAACATGCGAATTTAACGAATATACTTACAAGATACATCAACGTAACTTACAAGCATTCGTCAAATTCGAATGAATTCGTATATTAGTATTACACTTAATTATTAATCTCAATCTTAATCTTAATCTTTAAATCTATGTCAATGCTCGGCAAACTCAAAGAATTCAAAGACATGCGCGACAAAGCGAAAGTCCTCCAAGACATGCTCAGTGGCGAATCTGCTACTGGTACCAAAGATGGTGTTGCTATCACCGTAGACGGTACATTCATGATCACAGGCGTTGCGATTGATGACAGTCTCCTCGCTGTAGACAAAAAAGATAAACTCCAAAAAGCAATCAAAGAAGCACACAAAGATGCCATGGGAACACTCCAACGTACTTTGGCTACAAAAATGAAAGACATGCCAGGGATGCCTTCTTTGTAAGTTTTCGAAGTTGGAGGAGTTAAGGAGGTTTGAGAAGTTTTGTTTTTTGTATGTATGGGGACATATAAAGATTTAGATGTATACAACAGATCGTTCAAAGCGGCAATTGCGGTATACAAACTGACCTCATCACTTCCTCAGTATCTCCAGTACGATATAGCAGACGACATTCGTCGAGCAGCGCGGTCAGTTCCTTCAAATATTGCAGAAGGGTATGCTCGAGGAAAATCAAACAAAGACATTATAAATTTCCTCAGAACATCACACGGTTCATGCGACGAAGTATTGTTCAATCTTGAATTTCTCTACAATCTCGGGTTGATAGAAAAAGAACGATACGAAAAAGCTAGATCAGAATACATGATTATCGGCGCAGGATTAAACAGCCTCATCAAAACACTTAGGTAACTTCGAAAACTTCGTCAACTTCTAAAACTCCGCAAACTATGTACAGTAGACCAGTTCAGCAACTCATCCGCGCCCTCTCCCGCCTCCCATCCGTCGGTGAACGCACTGCTGAACGGTACACTTTTTATCTTCTCAAATCTGGAAAAAAAGAGGTACAGAGTCTGATCAATGCGTTGACAGATTTCATGAGCACCATGCGCAGCTGTGAAATCTGTCAGGACTTCGCAGACCAGTCCCCCTGTCTCATCTGCTCCCGTCGTGAACGAAACAACGGGATTATTTGTGTTGTCAGCGAGCCACAGGATGTTCAGGCGATCGAGGAGAGTGGCTCATACCGCGGACGCTACCACGTGCTGCGTGGCACACTCTCACCAGATGAAGACGATACCAAATCTCTCAAAATCCCAGAACTCCTCAAACGTCTCCATGAAAGTGGGCTGACAGAGATCATCCTCGCACTCAATCATGATATGGCGGGAGAAACGACAGCACTCTATCTCGAGAAAAAGATCAAAGCAGAACGTCCATCAATTATTGTTTCTCGTCTCGCTCGTGGACTGCCGATGGGGAGTGATTTGAAATATGCGGATGCAGTGACGCTTGGGAGTGCGTTGCAGAATCGGATTAAAAATTAAAAATATATTGCGGAGAAACTAAATCAATATATACTACAAAAAGTACTAATATGGAAAAAAAAGCTATTCTGGACCAAAAAAGAAAATATAGATATGTACTTAAACGACAATGGGGTACTAATGAAAAAAATTTTGTAAATTTTGTACTTTTAAACCCAAGCACAGCAGATGAAAAAATTGACGATCCAACAATAAAAGCATGTATTAAATTCGCACAAAACTGGAAATATGATGGAATGTGGGTTACCAACCTATTTGCCTTCCGAACAACGCAACCAATAAATCTCAAAAAAAATAAAAGACCTATTGGAAACAAGAATGATTCATACATACAAAAATACGCAAAAAAATCTAAAACTATCGTAATTGCTTGGGGTAACCACGGAAATTTTTTAAACCGTGACAAACAAGTTATAAAATTACTTTCGCAAATATCAGATCTATATTGCCTTCAAATTCTAAAAAATGGACAGCCAAAGCATCCACTTTATGTTAAGCGACAAACAAAATTACTGATTTTTTACACACATTAAGATACTACGTACTGACATAAAAGAATTTTAATACACACAATATGGAAAAATACCTACTACTGATCATTACCCTATTATTAGTAACGGGATGTAATATCAATAATTCCCATATAGAGACAGACATAAACCCACAAAATAAATACCAATCAAGCGATAATACAAATGAAACAAAATTTGATCCTATACTAGTTTTAAGTGATTTTAATTATAAAGTATACTCATTTAAACCAGGACTTAATTATCTTGATTTAAATTTTGATAATTTAATAGACAATATTTATGTATCACACATTGAAGGGACTGATTATTACGGCTATAGATTGACCGCAAATGCAGATATTTATAATTTTTTTATAAATCGTAAAATAGATATATCTGAAGATAATTACTGGAATATAGTTACAAAAGAAGTACCTGGAAAAAAAATAGATCTATACGAAAGAGATTTTTTTGTTCCAACAATAATGGGCTGCAATAGTGGAAAATCATTAAGAATAGTACAGACTAAAAATAGAGAGACACTACTTGTCTTAATTGAAAGAAATAAAAATAATACAGACCCATGTAATTCCAATGTAAAGTTTAGTATTTATAAACTTATTATGTCCGGAAATTTGAATAAATCTGATTATATTTTTTCATTTATCCATGAGGTAATGGGTAAAAGTAACGGAAGTGAAATTGATATATTAGGCGACCAAGATATTATAAAAGCTATTGAAGAAATTAAAAATTAAAACAAAAAACCTCCGCAATCACGGAGGTTTTTTCTTGCACAAAACAGACAAACGCTCTACAATACAAATATATGACTCACACCTTCCTCATCTTCGGCTACGGCATCCCCAAAGACATTCTCAAGGATGAAACGTACTCGCTCTACCTGACACCCGTGTTTAACCATATCTACAACACAGTAACTGAAACACAGATCACAGACCCCCTCATCATCACCTGCGGTGGCAAGACAGACATGCAAAAACCATATATCAGATCAGAAGCTGTGGAGATGATCCGATTCTTTCGTCATCTGATCAGTGAGCGCCCATATCTCAAACCTATCACCAAACACTGGAAATGGCTCGCCGAGAGCAGCTCACTCTCCACACTCGAAAACATCCTCAATAGCAAAAAGATACTCGACAAACGCGGTGTGGTAGCAGGACCCATCACCATCTTCTGCGAGACGACCCGTGCCAAACGCGTACAGACGGTTGCCAAAAAAGTCTTTGGTGCAAAACAACCAATTCGTGTCGTGCCGATTGATTTTGATCTCTCAGAACATCGCTATCTCGGAGCAGACTACATCCACAGAAAAGAATCACGCGAAACACTCCACTCCCTCTGGGCGCTCAAAAGTCCAGAGAATCTCAAAAAGCATCACGCACTGTTCCAAAAAAAGTTTGACTATCTTCGCCAGAGAGGCACCAAAGCTCACGCCGCAGCAATCAAAGAGTGGTGGGATACAGAATTACAAAAAACCTCCTAAGTAAGGAGGTTTTTTCTTGGACAAATATACTATATTCCCCCTCCTATTTTGGACATTGCACATGTTTATAGACGTTATACTATATAACATACACACAAACACAAAAATAGGTCAACAAAAAACTCCCATACAGTGATACGGAAATTTTATTATAGTGAGATACACAAAAAGCAAGACGGCGCGATACAAAAGTACCTGCCGTCAAAACCCCTCCGAATGTCCTACTGCGGTTTGCGAGAGGGCGAAGGTGGCGGAAGCGGCTGCCGGAGCCGGTCATCCCGATCTTGCTCGGGGGTCAAGCCTGCCCCCCTAAAACGATCTTTGCGATTACTCTCATCGAGATCGCAAAGAACCTTTTGCATGATCTGCGGACCGTTTTCTCGTGCGAAGCGACGCGACTTCAGGATCTTTGCCTTAAGTTCTTCATCCATAACGCACCTTCCTTACCAAAGGACATTTCTTATGTTTAAGAATATACTGTCCCAAAAATTATGTCAATGTATAAAAAAACTTCCTCGCAATTACAAGGAAGTTTTAGTTTAAAAAACCCACTTAACCAATTGACTCAATTTTGATTGCAGTAAACGGCTGACGGTGACCACCACGACGTGTGTAGCGAACTTTCGCTTTGAATTTCACGATGCGAATTTTTTCTGCTTTGTCCTGTGCCACGATCGTTGCTTTGATCTTGTCAGCGACGTATGGAGCACCGACATCCATCACAGTACCATTCTCATCAGCGACGAGGAGGACTGTATCAAATGTCACACTACTTCCAACTTCACCTGCGATTTTTTCGATGTTGAGCGTTTCGCCTTCTTTGACGATGTACTGCTTTCCACCTGTTTCGAGAACTGCAAACATATAAAATAAGAGATTTGTATAAGAAACTGTGCTAAGTATAGCCTTTTGCCTGTTGCAACACAGGCTCTATGGGAATGGCGATACTATACACGAAATCCAATAGGAAGTCAAGGCGTCTCAATCACAGAGAGAGCGTCCCCAATCTTTAGCCCAGTCCTCTGCACAAACCCAGCAGGGACTTCCAGTACCAGCGGTACTTCTGTACGAGGATAGTAGACCGTCAGCTCCTCCTCAGTATCCCCTGTCTCGAGTTGGACATTTTGGGCGATATCGACAACCTTGAGATCCGACCCAATCCAGATAATATCCAGCGGAAAGCGCATATCTCGCATCACTATCCCCGCCCGTTTTGGACTCCCAAAGACAAACAGCATTCCATCATAGCCTCCCAAATCCTTGCGATCAGAAAGCCCTTTGAATGTCTCCTGAGGCGTATCCGCGATCAGCACATGAAGCACCTCATCTCCGAGTCGTATCCACTCACTCGTCTGCCGCATATTGAGAAAAAATAACACAACCGTACTCACCAAAAACGCGACAATGGTAACGATCTGAAATTTTGACAATGGTTTTTTTTCGTTCATATAAATAAGTGATAAACCATATTACGTCATCCTGAGCGACTGAACGGAGTGAAGAAGTCGAAGGATCCCGATATTTGTACTCTAACGAGTGCATTACGAAACGTCTGGTTAGTATGTTACGGTCGAGATCCTTCACTTCGTTCAGCAGGATGACGTAACAATAAACAAATTTTTCATTTCTGGATTTGTTGTTTTAATAAGCTCAATCTTTCGCTTTCGTGTCCAGCCTTTTATTTGCTTCTCTCGTTTGATTGTGTCTAATGATGAAATATACTCTTCAAAATATAGTAGATCAATAACATTGTATCGTGCAGTGAAGCTTATGTTATGTTGTTTCCAGACATGTTCAATGTAGCGTCTTTCTAAACTATTTGTCATCCCAGTATAGTAGACTGTGCGGCGTGGATTACTCATGATATAGACAAAGAATTGTTGTCCTTTCATATAGTGAATCTAAGGTGTGTTTACATCGGGATCCTTCGCCTACGGCTCAGGATGACGTATAAGGGAACGTTTCTAGGAGGTTTTATTTATGATCGTTTCACCACCATTTTCAATCCCTCTCCAAGCACCACTACATCACGACGTTGTAATTTCTTTTCCAAAATCAACTCTGCTAAGGCGTTTTGTACAGTGTCTTGGATCGCACGACGCATCGGGCGAGCACCAAACTGTGGATCAAACCCAACAGCAGCAAGAGACTCGAGCGCTGCATCAGTGACTTCGAGCGTCACACCCTGATCAGTCTCGAGTGTTTTACCAATTGAACGAAGCATCAGTGATGCGACTTGTTTGATATTGTCTCGTGTCAGAGGACGGAAGAGAACGATACTATCAAAACGGTTGAGGAATTCTGGACGATAGTAATCACGAAGTTCTTTGGAAAGCAGCGCTTGCTTGATCTCCTCAAGGTCTACTCCAGCAGCTGTCTGCTCCTGCACATACGCAGTTCCTGCATTACTCGTCGCAATCACAATAGTGTTGGTAAAATCGATCACACGACCAGTACTATCCGTCAAACGTCCGTCATCAAACACCTGCAAGAAAATATTGAGGACATCCCTATGTGCTTTTTCGAGCTCGTCGAGGAGAACAAGAGAAAATGGTTTTTGTCGTACTGCTTCGGTGAGTATGCCACTCCCCTGCACCCCCGGCTGACCTATCAGACGATAGACCGAGGCCGTGTCTTGGTACTCACTCATGTCGAGTCGCACCATACGCTCCTCACCACCAAAATATACTTCAGCAATTGTCTTTGCGAGCTCAGTCTTACCCACACCTGTTGGACCCAAGAAAAGAAAGTTAGCAATCGGACGCCCACTACTGCGTACATTGGCACGAGCACGACGCAGTGCATTGGCGACGAGTGAGACTGCCTCCGTCTGCCCAATCACACGCGTATGCATCACTTCCTCCAGATGAAGGAGTTTACTAGATTCATCGTCCGAGAGGGCCGAGACAGGAATACCCGTCTTTTGACCGACAATCCCAGCGATATCCTCATCAGTGACGAGTGCATGTTGCCCCTTGCTACTGCGTACCGCACTCGCTGCTTCGGCGATAATATGTAGGGCACTCTCAGGCAACCGCTGATCATGTAAAAATTTCGTCGCATATTCCACTGCTTTTTGCAATGCACTATACGCAAAAAAGACACGTTGACGATACTCTACCAATGCCACCTTGGACTCAAGCGCCTCTATCGCTTGCGTTTCATTCATCTCTTCTACTGCCACTTTTGAAAACATTTGACCTACTTCACTATTAAGCATGTGACGATTGTACCCATCCGTTGTCGTCGTCGCAAAGGTGAGAAAATGTCCTGCTGAAAGTGTCTCAGCGAGCACCTCAGAGACATCCATACCTTCCCCACCAGCAATTGTACTTCCACCAATCAAATCATGAATGTTTGGAATAAAAAGCATGATATTGCCCGCACGGCGCACCTCATGCATGATGCGTAGCAGTCGCTCCTGCGCACCAGAGATAGTGGTACCAGCTAACAATGATGAGATAGAAAGCTGCACCAATCGTTTATCCTGTAGGCGTTTTGGAATATCTTCTGCCACCATACGCTGCGCAATACCGTTGATAATCGCTGTCTTACCCACACCACGATCTCCGACGAGGACCACACTCTGCTTACCTGCATCAATAATACGAAACACCTCGTCAATTTCTTTGTCACGTGCCACTGTCGCTTCAAGCTGTCCATACTGTGCCGAGACGGTAATATCGGTACTGAAACTATTGAGATACGGTGTCGCCACCGCAGTCATTGCCCGATCCAGTCCATATTTATTGCGAGTGGAGCCAATTGCGCGCATTTCTTGGTTACGTAGACGAATTGTTTCATTCATTCGAATCCATGAGAGCATATTGTGAACCATCGTCGCATCAACGTCGAGATCATAGAGTATTTCCTGTAGCGCCTCGCTATGAGTAATACACGCCAAAAATAATTCAGTAGCACCGACACGATAGAGTTTGTGTTCTTTGGCATCACGATACGCACAAAATACCATATTATAAAACGTATCAGTAAGCTGTGGAGATACATCAATATTAGATGAAGATTTGAGCCCTTTCGTAATAGCAGACTGCAATGTTTTTGGAGAAATTTGCAAACGAATACACAATGAACGAATCGAGGAATCAGAGAGTAACGCTAAACATATGTGCTCTGGAAGTATTTCTTGGGCATACGTTTTTTTGGCCCACATGTACGCACGATCCAGTGCAGTATCGAAATCAATTGATGTATATACCCCAATATCTTTTTTTGTCCTATGTGATAATGCGCGAATACTATCCCAAGTTGTCACATCCAAATTTTTTACTGCATCCTGCTCGTGATGATACCGAAAGAATTTTTTGACATGACGTAGTGCTGTACTACGATACAACAAAAAACACCACGAAGCGAGGGAAAGATACAACAAGCTATCTGATACAATTGGCGTTTCAAACAAACGAACAAGTGTAGATACGTTCAGCTCATCACGCTGGTACAATGACCAAACAAACAAACCCGCTGTCGATAGCGCTAGTGCCACCGCACCAAATCGTTCAAATGTATATACGTACGGCAATACCCGACGAGTCAACGTATCATAGCTCGTAAACGGACGTTTGAAATACACAAACGTATCACCATCAACCATCCCTACACGCATCCCCTGACATACTCGACAATGAGAAAACAATGCTGCATCCATACCCTGACAGAGCGGACAACGAATGATGGTTTGTGTAACTGCTTTTTCAAACTGCATATATTATGCAAACAAAGAACGAAACAAAAGCCCAACCAAACATATCGGTACCAGTAAATACACTATAAATCCTACCAGATAAAAACATGCCCACATCACAACAATCAATGAACGAATACAGACATTAGCAAAACGGACAAAGACACTGACAATTCTCCCCTGCCAATCATACTGCCCATACATTGGAACAAATAAATTTTTGAGCCACAAGATCGGCGCAAGTTTCGTCTGCTGATCCAAAAATAGTTGAACACAAAATTGTAACGCCGTCCATGCACCAGCACTATACCACCACAGTGGAAAATACAAGACATCCAAGATAAATTGGACAGTGATGCGTTGTAGGACAATGATCCACATAGACGGAAAATCCAAAATTAAAAGGATACAAGATATAAACAAATCAAAAACTTAATTGTACCATTCGATTACGTTTGTATCCTTGTATCTTTTTCTTTTTAATTTCATAGGTAGTATAACACAAAAACAAAAAAGCCTCTACAACAGAGTCAGGCTTTTTTGAGAAATATGTTTTTAACGAAGTGCGACAAGTGTATTTGGCACAGTTGATGCATACGCAATACCTTCTAGCGGCACCATTCCTATACCATTCATTCGAGCAATCACACGATCAAGTGACCTCTCTTGTGCAATACGCACTTCGAGCTTTTGTGTTTCGCGTTCAAGTGTTACTTTTTGTTTTTCTAAATCAGCGATACTGTACCCACGAGTTGAGAGCGCACTTGTCTTGGTGATGTACAGAAATGAAAATACGACAAACAAGCAAAGACAAAGAACATTCATCCAAACAGCAACCTGACGTTGCTTTGCAGCACGTTGCTGAGCAAATGGATTGAGTTGTGCATGGATAGTAGCATGTGTCATATTTTTTCAATCACTCGAAGTTTGGCACTGCGTGAGGGAGGGTTATTCTCATACTCAGCATCACTCGCTTCGATAGGTTTTTTAGTAATGATACGAATAGTATTCGTAGAGACTGATTTGAAATAATGTTTGACGATTCTATCTTCGAGTGAATGGAAGGTAATCACTGCCAACCGTCCACCTAAAGCAAGTGCATCAACTGCCTGTGGCAGTACTTCTTTGATCACTCGCAATTCTTGATTGACTTCTATACGAATTGCTTGAAAACTTTTTGTGGCGGGATGGAGCCCACCAATCCATGGTATTTCTTTTTCTGTTTTTAATTTTTTTCTATATGTCTGCAGGATAATTTCTACCAAATCTCCGACTGTATGTATTTGTTTTATTTTTCTAGATTCAATAATGTTATTTGCTATTTCTTTACTTAATTTTTCTTCACCGTATTCTCTGAGTATTATTTCTATTTCTTTTTCAGTATATGTATTGACTATGTCTGCGGCTGTTTGCCCTTCTGTCGTTTGATACCGCATATCGAGCGACTCATCTGGGTTTTGAAAACTAAATCCTCTTCCTCGATCAGCAAACTGTGGTGAACTCCATCCGAAATCCATGAGAATTCCGTTGACTGGAGTAAATCTCGTCTGCTCAATAATTGATCTCAGATGAACAAAGTTGTCTCTGACAAACATGGTCTGACCTGTAAACGCGGAGAGATACGACTGAGCACGAGCGAGAGACTCATCATCTGCATCGATACCCAACAGTCGCCCGTTTGGTCCAATGTGTTTGAGAATCTCTTCTGAATGCCCACCGTCTCCGAGTGTACAATCAATAATATGTGCACCCGATTTGAGCTGAAGCAACTCAATTACTTCATGGAGGAGAACTGGCACGTGTCTCATAGAGATTAGACACCAAGTTCTGCCATCCGCTCTGCAATCTCACCACTCTCTGCCTCTGTTTTTTCTTTGTACGCTGACCATGTTTCTTGATCCCAGATTTCTAGGCGATTGTAGAGTCCAGCGATTACCACGTCTTTGCCGAGTTTGGCAAAGGTACGCAGATACTCTGGTACTACCACACGTCCCTGTTTGTCCACCTCAGCGTCCATCGCACCAGCGAGCATCAGACGTGCAAATGCACGTGTGTTCGCCTGAGCAAATGGCAGTGAGGCAAGTTTCTCAGCAAGTTTCTCCCACTCTGTTTTGGTGTAGACAAACAAACAGTTGTCGAGTCCACGCGTCAAAACAACACCATCTTCAAGGGCGGTACGGAACTTTTTTGGTACCGATACACGGCCCTTTTCGTCTAGTGTGTGAGAGAATTCGCCGATAAACATATATGTATGGTTGAGGTAGAATGACAAGCATTTATCCCACTTCATACCACTACACACCATTTTATACCCTTTTATGGGTTTTTACAAGGAAATAAACCTAGAGTTATCCACAGATATTGGTTTTTTCAAAAAAAATAGATATACTACATATATTCATATGCATAAAACTATATGACAGAACCAAAATCTCCTTGGGACCGAGATGAGACAACACAGCCTAGCGTCATAGCAAAGGAAGAGCAGATACTTGGTTCCGAGATGAACAAACTTGATGCAAAAACACACCCACTAAGAGACAGTGACACACCTCCATACGGAACAGAGATTCCACCAGAAATAATAAAAGCCGTACGAAGAGAACGACAAGAAACTGCCACTGGTGGTATCCCCTCGTTAACCATTGCAGAAATTGCAGCACAGGAACGAGCACGACACCGACCAGACACGCCAGACGCAGCCATCCTGCGTCGACCAACAAAAAAATAATTCTATGAATAATCCAGAAACATCAAAACCTCCAGTTCCTCCAAAAGTAGAAGGAGATTCACACGATTGGTTTGCAGTTCCAGAAAGTGACACAAAATTACCTACACTTGGAGTAGCAGAATTAGCTCACATAGTTTCAAATACTAATGAAGGCGAAGAGGCGGATGATGACACAAATAATAGAGCCGGGTTCGGAGAAGAAGAAGGAGGAGGAGAAGAAGGAGAAATAACAGTACCAGAAAATACTGATGATGAAGATGTTCCAAAAGATGAGATAGATGCGATTCTTTCAGACAGTAACAAAACACGGACACTCCCGACAAAAGAATAACAAAACATCCGTCTATGTACGGATGTTTTTATATATACTATGAGATTGTTCGCTTTGACCGCTGAAAGGTAATTGCGAATCGATGCGCCTCATCACGCACACGGACCAGTACTTCTTCATTCTGTTTGACCCATAGCATCACCGTTTTATTTGGTTTTGGAAAGACGAAATCATTTCTCTTACGCTCTGGACCCTTGGCAATACCGACCACTGGTGTCAAAATACCGAGCTCATCAAAAATGGATTGCACTTTGTTGACTTGCGGTAAGCCACCATCGATCAAAAAGATGTCAGGAGACTGCCACTCACTATGCTTGAGTCGACGACGAATCACCTCCTCCAGACAATCCACATCACTCTGTCCCTCGACTGTCTTTATTGTAAATTTACGGTACTCGTGTTTGTCTGGATACCCATCAACGAATACGACCATACTCCCCACTTTTCCAGTACTACCCAGATTTGAAATGTCAAACCCTTCAATACGAGACACACCTTTTGAGATCTCTTTTCTATCCATTGTAAAAGAGGAATTAATCATTGCAATATCCTGAATTCTCTCAAGTTGTTTGAGTTGATCACGAAGCCGTGCAGCTGTCTCAAAATCCTCACTTTTCGCTGCACGTTTCATCTGTTTTTCAAAATCGGTAATCACCTGCTTCTTTTTTCCAGACAAAAATGTCGCGAGTGGACGAATCACTTTTGCTTTGTATTCTTTTGGGGTAATTTCTCCCGTACACACACCGAGGCATTGCCCCATTTGACGATACAAGCATGACTTGTTTTGTTGTTTTTTTCCTATCATCTTCTGACACGTCGAAAACAAAAACATACGTCGAAGTATCTTCATCGCTGCAGCACTGTTGAGTCCAGGATATGGACCAAACACATACAGAAACTCATTCTCTGTTTTGTTTTTTGTATCTTGCTCTTTATTCTTTTTTATCATCTCCATCTCCCGCTGTCGAAACGTCTTGACCTGGGGATACGCTTCATTGGTAATGACAATATAATTCCAACTCTTATCATCTTTTCCATCGACATTGTACTTTGGTAAATATTTTTTGATATACACAGACTCAAGGATCGCCGCCTCCAGTGCCGAATCTGTCGTCTTCCATTTGATATCCACTACCTCGTGCATCATCTGCTCTATCGGACGACTAGAGCGTGGACCACGAAAATACGAAGAGACACGACTTTTGAGCGACGTCGCTTTACCAACGTAGATCAGCTCTTTTTTCTGACTATAAAAGAGGTAGATACCCGATTGGTCTGGGAGGTTTTTGAGGATGTCTTGAATCATATAACATTGCTAGTGTAGCGCATTCTAAGGTAAAATGAAAGTAATCATTTGGTACTAATTTTAAGACTATTTATACTTACACCATATTATATGTCACTGACCACAAAAACATGGACACTCTTTTTTATCAACATAAGTATCTGCATAATAACAATACTATTTTATTTCAAAATACACAAAGAAAAAACCAATTGGGATACATATGTATATAAAAATGATAGTATTCATTTTGAAATAGACCACCCGTACGGCTGGCCAGTTAAAACACCAGCACAGACCGACTGTACAAATGATACTATTTGCGATTTTGCTTTTGGCACAATATCTCAAGATCAAAATGAGAGCATAAGGGACACTATCAACCTACTCATATATTCTCCATCCTTGGCACAAAGCAATAACATAACACCCACTTCTGGTTGTGACAATGCAAATGAAATCCTTACGCAATCCATAACCCTAAAAGGACTATCTGGAGAACAAGTGCGTTGTTTCAGTGAATTTGATGGATCTATCCGATATATGTATACATTTGAAAAAGACGGATGGGTATATCAAATCATAAACAAAGGAGGACTAAACAGTATTCGTTTTTTTGATGAAATGGTATATAGTTTTGTATTGTTATAATACAGACTAATTACACCAACAGAGCATATATGCCAACACAAATTAATTCCCATAGTACATCCATACACAAAGTACCAGCCGATCTTAAAAAAGTTCTCACTTCCAACCCAGACATGCTTGAAATATGGGATAGCCTAACACCTCTCGCTCGCAACGAGTGGATCTGTTGGGTTACTATCGTCAAAAAAGCAGAGACAAGAAAAGAACACCTTGAACGCCTGCAGCAAGATTTGCTCAATGGGAAACGTCGACCATGCTGCTGGCCAGGATGTCCACATCGAAATACCAAATCAGCCAAATGGTTCAAAAAATAAAAAAACCGAGCCAATCACTCGGTTTTATGTTATATATTTAACAACGGTTTGAGATACTGCCCCGTAAAACTCGCAGACTTGAGCGCTACTTCCTCTGGTGTTCCAGTCGCCACGACCGTACCACCCTTGTCCCCTCCCTCAGGCCCTAGATCAATGATCCAGTCAGCACACTTGATCACATCCAGATTGTGCTCGATGACAAGTACAGAATTTCCGTGTGAAGTCAGTTTTTGCAATACATCAACCAGCTTGTTGACATCTTCATAGTGCAAACCTGTTGTCGGCTCATCGAGCAGATATAGTGTTTTACTTGTACCACGCTTACTCAATTCTTTTGATAGTTTAATACGCTGTGCCTCACCACCTGACAATGTAGTAGCACTCTGTCCAAGAGTGAGATAATCAAGTCCAACAGACGAGAGCATGTTGAGCTTATCCGAAATAGCTGGAATGTCGGCAAAAAATTCCTTGGCATCTTCTACCGTCATACTCAGCACATCAAAGATATTTTTTTCTTTGTAATACACCTGCAGTGTCTCGTTGGTAAAACGCTTTCCGCGACAGACATCACAAAGTACCTCTACCGTTGGGAGAAAATGCATCTCGATCTCAAGTGTCCCGCGACCTTCACAGTGTTCACATCGTCCACCAGGCACATTGAAACTAAACCGTCCGAGTTTGTATCCACGAATCTTGGCCTCTGGTGTTGATGCAAAGAGATCGCGAATCACATCATACGCCTTGGTATATGTCGCAGGGTTAGAGCGTGGTGTACGACCAATTGGGCTCTGATCAATCTCGATAATACTATCAAAATATTCTAATCCCAAAATTTCTTTGTGTGCACCAATTCTCTTATCGACATGATGTAGTTTATTTGCTACCGCACGATAGACGATATCATGCATCAATGTACTTTTGCCCGAACCAGAGACACCTGTAATACAGACAAATCGACGAAGTGGAATTTCTACATTGATATTTTTTAAATTGTTTTCACTTGCACCTTTTACTTTTAACTTTGGTGTACTGCTGTCCACTTTACGGCGTTTGTCTGGTAGTTCCACTTTACGTTCACGACGAAGGTATTGACCAGTGAGTGATTTTTTCTCATCACCCAAAACAACACAACTCGACGTATTATTACCTTTTGTTTTCTTCTTTCCCAATAATTGATCTAATGGTCCAGAATACACCACATCCCCTCCGTGTTTTCCAGCACCAGGCCCAATATCCACCACCCAATCACTCGCCATAATCGTATCCTCATCATGCTCCACGACGATAATCGTGTTGCCAATGTCACAAAGATTACGCAAAGTACTCACGAGCTGCGCGTTATCTTTTTGGTGTAGCCCAATTGTCGGTTCATCGAGCACATACATCGCACCCACGAGCTTTTGACCCACCTGTGAAGCGAGACGGATACGCTGTGCCTCACCACCACTGAGTGTTCCCGCAGTACGGTTGAGTGTGAGATAGTGCAAACCTACATTAAAGAGGAATTGAATACGGTTATGAATCTCATTAAGTGCTGCACCGATAATTTCTAACTCACGTGCAGATAAAGAAACGAGCAGATGATCAAAAAAATGTTTCGCCTCCTCAATAGAAAATATTGTTACATCGTATAAATTTTTTCCCTCCACTTTTACCGACAATGCATTTTCGTTGAGACGTTTTCCATGACATGTCTTACAAATCTCTTCGCTAAAGAGCTCGACTGTTCCAAGTCCAGTACATGCAGGACAATATCCAAATGGACTATTGAAACTAAAGAGGCGCGGCTCGATCTCAGGAAAACTGTATCCATCATTGGGACAGGAATACTCAGTACTATAGAGTACTTCACTGCTATCAAACAATACAGCACACAGACCATTACTCAGGTCAACTGCTTTCTCAACAGCTTCACTCAGACGCTGTGCATCAATGTCAGTGCCTTCAACGACAGGAATTTTATCAATGATAATGTCAATCGTATGTTTCGCGTTTTTATCCAACTCAATTCGCTCACGCAAACTTTTGATCTTGCCATCTACGCGCACTTCCAGATATCCAGAGTTGTACATATCATAGAGCATCTGATAGTACTCCCCTTTTCTCCCACGCACAACTGGAGAAAAAATAATCATGTCATGCACTTTTTTCTTTGTTTTCTTTTCCTGATTACTGTTCACTGACGCATGATCCTTGATCCGATGAATCATCTCATCAATACTCATCTTTTCAATCGCAGTTCCGCACATCGGACAATGTGGTTTACCAATACGGGCGAATACAATACGGAGATAGTCATACACCTCCGTCATCGTCGCCACTGTTGAGCGTGGATTGGCACTATGTGCTTTTTGATCAATTGAAATAGCAGGAGAAAGCCCCTCAATCTCATCCACATCAGGCTTTTGCATACCACCCAAAAACTGTCGAGCGTATGATGAAAGACTCTCGATATACCGACGCTGTCCTTCGGCAAAAATCGTATCAAATGCAAGAGATGACTTTCCAGATCCGGAGAGCCCTGTAAACACTACCATCGCATTGCGTGGCAGCTCTAGAGAAATGTTTTTGAGGTTGTGTTCACGTGCACCACGAATGATGATTTTGTTTTGCATATATACAACAAACTCCCCGAAAAACGAGGATACATAGGAGGTACTAGTATACTAAAGAGCGGCGCTAGAGTCAATGTGCTATGGCATCAAAAAATCAGGTGTCGGATGTGTAATCTCCACCTGCCAGACTGCCTTTGCGCGAGCAAGCACTTCACGCCATTTTGGTCCCCACCAACTACTGTTTGGCACCATATCTGCAACTACAGGAGATACATCTACACCCAAAGACTGACAGAGATAGGATATACGTGGGAGATGAAATCGCTGTGAAATCACCACAGCGTCGTTGACCCCAAATACATGTTTTGCACGATAGCAACTCTCATATGTCCGATACCCGTGCCAGTCAAGGAGAATATCCTGCGCTGACACACCCGCATCAATCGCATACTGATACATCAGACTTACCTCATCAAACCTATTTCTCCCATTGTCACCTGAGAGTAACAGGCGTTCGACTCGCCCCTCTTGATACAATCGCACCGCAGTGACAATACGCTGCTCCTGCAACGGTGTCATCATACCGTTCAACACCCCACCACCAAACACAATCGCAACACTTGAGGTAGGAGTTTCTGAGGTACGGTACTGAGTAAACTGTGAAAGAATAAACACATTGGCGTAAATAACAAAAGCGACGATTGATACTACACCAAAAAAGAAAACAAAACCAAATGCTTGAATGTATTCTTTATGAAAAAATGTGCGTTTGAAGAACATAATCACATTATATTTATTTATCCTTTGCGTGCCGAGCAGAAACGTCCACTATACAATCAAATGAAGTTTCTACATTACCATTTTGACTCCAAAATTGACCCATCTGTTTTAAGACATTACCAGTATTCCTCGTCTCGTCAAAAATAACAGAATTCGCTGGTCGAGAAAAATCTTTTGGTAACTCTGTAACCACAGGAGAACCACTTGACCAATCAATCTTGTATCCACATACGCCACTTTCCTTATTACTGATCATTGATGGCACCAAAATACCAAATGTACTTTTATCTCTGGATGCAACGCGATTAAAATACCGTAAACCTTGTAGTGACGCATATGCAACCACATATGGCTCTTTGTGTTGAATTCTATACAACTCAGCTTTTGCTAAAAATGCATCTGCAAAATTGTACTGCCCAGACCGAGACACTTGTGCTAATTTACCTGCTTGTACTTCTTTTCCATCAGGAACAACATCTGTAATGATACGCTGTAACACAATTTTTAAATCATCTACATTCTCATGACTCGCTTCGCTCGCACTGATCTGCTCTAATATTTCTCGTTGGGTATCAATATCTCCGTCAAGTGCTTTCACAACCAAATATACCACCTGATCATACCACCCAGATTGCAACAACATACCAAGATCTCGCTTATCGATATTACCAGTCTCGCTACGTCTAAATTTGTCGCGTATTGGATATGGTAAATATGCCTGATACTCCATAGGTGCTTCAGGACCCCTATATAATGCATCAACCCCTTTGTTTATTGTTTCAGCCACCCACTCCAGTGGACGCAAGAAACTTGGCACTTCTCCCATATGGAAATAATATATAGATAGTATATCACTTTTTTTCTTTCTTTGGCTTCTCCCCGACACTCAACCGTGCCTTCAACTCCCTCACCTCATCACGAAGTACTGCAGCTAATTCAAACTCCAGCGACTGTGCCGCTTCTCTCATCTGAATCTCTTTTTCTTTGATAATCATCTTCAGTGGCCGCGCATCGCCAAGCAAATCCAGATCCGCAACACTCTGTTTTTCGCTTGCACCGCCTCGCTTGTTCTTTATTCCATGTTCTTTGCTCTTTGTTCGATCAATACCAAACTCTTCCAACAAGTTTCTAATTTTTTTCTGAATTGTTTGTGGTGTAATACCATGTTCTTTGTTGTACGCCAACTGAATCTCACGACGACGCGATGTTTCTTTGAGTGCACGTTCCATACTCCCTGTCATCTGATCTGCATAGAGCACCACTTGTCCATTTGCATTACGCGCAGCACGACCGATCGTCTGAATGAGCGACGTCTCACTACGGAGGAATCCTTCTTTGTCTGCATCCAAAATCGCCACGAGAGATACCTCTGGTAAATCAAGTCCTTCACGAAGCAAGTTGACACCGACAATCACCTCAATCTCACCAGTACGAAGTTTCATCAACACATCGATACGATCCAACGTATCAACATCACTGTGCAAATACTGCACCTTGATTCCCTTCTCACGTAAGTGATCTGTCAAATCCTCCGCCATCTTTTTGGTCAACGTTGTGACGAGCGCACGCTCACCTTTGGCAATACGATCCTGAATCCGAACAATCACATCGTCTACCTGAGACAATCCTTTTTCTTTGGATGTAATAGGACAAATAATCACCTCAGGATCTACAAGTCCCGTCGGACGTACGATCTGCTCCGCCACCGCACTCGACTCACTCATCTCAAGTTCTGCAGGTGTTGCAGAGACATAAATCCGCTGTCCAAGCAAACGATCAAACTCATCATACTTAAGCGGACGATTGTCACGCGCCGATGGCAGACGAAATCCATGTTCAACCAGCGTATCCTTGCGTGCTTTGTCACCAAAATACATCCCGCGTACCTGTGGGAGTGTCACATGTGACTCATCGATAATCGTGAGGAAATTTTCAGAGGCGTACTTGAAGTGATCCAGCAGTGTAAACGCTGGTTCACCCTCCGATCGACCATCAAAATGGCGAGAATAGTTTTCAATTCCCTGGCACACACCCATCTGCTCAATCATCTCAATGTCATAGCGCACGCGACGCTTGAGACGTTCATACTCAAGTACTTTATTATTTTTTTGTAAGTACTCCAGTCGTTCATCAAGCTCCATACGAATAGACGCAATCGCACGCGCACGAGTCTCTGGACCACTCACATAATGCTTGGCAGGAAAGAGCCAGATATCTTGTGATTCAGCAATCACTTTACGTGTGACTGCATGCACTTTTTCAATTCGTTCAATTCGCTCATTGATCTCCATCCGCCAAATTACTTCTTCATTGACTGGCATGATTTCAAATACCTGGCCATTCATGCGAAATTGCCCACATTTGAGATCTGCGTTTGTTCGTTCAAAGTGCAATGCAATCAACTGCTCCATCACCGCACGACGATCGAGTGGTTGGTACTGTGTCATGTGGAGGATAAATTGTTCATATTCTTTTGGTGAACCCAAACCATAGATACACGACACTGACGCGACAATAATCACATCTTTACGTGAGAGCAATGCCTGTGTACACGCATGACGCAGCCGATCAATCTCTTCATTGATTTGAGAATCTTTTTCTATATAGGTATCTGTATTTGGCATGTACGCCTCTGGCTGGTAGTAATCATAAAAAGACACAAAATACTCCACCGCATTGTTTGGAAAAAATTCACGAAACTCATTGCACAACTGTGCCGCCAACGTCTTGTTGTGTGCGATCACGAGTGTCGGTACCTGCACCTGCTCAATCACATTGGCCATCGTAAAGGTTTTTCCACTTCCAGTAACACCAAGAAGGGTCTGTTTTTGAAACCCTTTTTTAAGTCCGTCCACCAATTTTTCAATCGCCTGTGGCTGGTCGCCACCTGGCTTATAATCCGAGACGAGTCTGAATTGTGTTTGTTTTCGCTCTGGCATAGATAGATGCATCATACCATAGAAACTAGGCAAATTCCACCCCACACTCATTGACAAATACACTTGTTGGGAGTAGGTTTATTTTATCTTTCCACACACCCAGGAGACGACGTGATTACAATAATCATGTTCTGGATCCTGTCTCAAACCTGCGTAGGACGCGCCTTGTTACGCGCCTTCGTCATCGGCGGAGCCATGGTGGCTAGTGCCGATGCAGACTGAGACAGGGCGGGATTGGAAGAGTACAAACGACCAGTCCCGCAATTTTCTCTATCACAGCTGTGGTAGTGAGAAAGGAGATGACTGGTCGTTTTGTTTTATATACTTTACTTTTCCCAAAACAAGCATATACTACCTACAGGTGTAAAGGAGGACACCTATCACACAACAACGCAGTGGTAGCCCGCCACAGATCTGCTCGGAAAATCCCACCGGAATTCCCACCCATATCTTCAGCTGGCCACCTCCCCACACTACCACTGCGTTCCTCCAAACATAATCCCCGCTTTTTGAGCGGGGTTTCATTTTTGTAAAAAGAAATGCTATATCTCGACTACACTGTCAAACTCCGGAATCACCACCTGAATCTGTGAAAATTCCGTCGACAACGCAGCGGCAAAATCCTGTGCATTTTGATCTTCGCCATGCACGAGATAAATATGTTTTGGCTGTCCTGAAGACGCACCAATCCAGCTCATCAACTTCGCCTTGTCCGCATGACCAGAAAACTCTGTCATCGTCTTGACTATACAACGCACCGGTACCTCTTCACGCATGATATGCACCATTGGATCACCATCCTGGATCTTTCTGCCCACAGTTCCAAACGCTTGATACCCAACCAAGATCAACGTCGATGTTGGATCTGGCAGATAGCGCATTGCATGGTGTTGGATACGCCCCCCATTCATCATACCCGCACCCGCGATAATAATTTTTTGTCCTTTGTGAAAATTAATTTCTTTTGATTCATCACGAGAATACGTTTCACGCAATCCAGCAAACCCCAAAAAGTTATCACCTTTTTTTACACGAGCCAACGCTGACTCGTCATAGTACTGCGGATATTTCTCAAACACTTTTGTCACATCAATCGCCAGTGGACTATCCAAAAATACGGGGATACTTGGTAGGACACGATCTTCTTCAATCAATGCATTGAGTTCATAAAGTAACTCTTGTGTACGCTCTACAGAAAATGAAGGGATCATGATGGTTCCCCCACGTTCAATCGCTTCGAGCAAGACCGTTTTCAACGCCTCTTTTCTCGAGACATACGCTGGATGCAGACGATTACCATATGTCGACTCGAGCACGAGCGCATCGCACGCTGGCAAGCTTTCTGTGTCTTGAATAATTGGTGCATTCACATTGCCAATATCGCCTGAAAACACGATTCTTTTTCCATCACCCTCGACAAGAATAAAGGCGGAACCAAAAATATGTCCCGCATCATAATACGTCACTGTAATACCAGGAAACACTTCAAACGATCGACGGTATTCCACCGGACGCAGATGTGATTCTAGTTTTGCAATATCCTCTTCTCTGTAGAGCATTGGATACTGAAACTTACGATGATTGTACGCCATAATCTGATACGCATCATCGAGCTCAAGTGGAATGATATCGCACGTCGCATGGGTCGCATACACAGGTCCGTGATATCCATCAGTAAACAACTTTGGCAGACGCCCGATGTGGTCGAGGTGGGCGTGCGTAACAAGCACTGCATCAACACTACGAACATCAAATGGAAAATCTTCAAAGTTTTTTCCTTCAGCATAATCACTTCCCTGATACATCCCACAGTCAATCAACAACTTTTTTCCCGCAACTTCTAGGAGGTGGCATGAACCGGTAACTTCTTTATTGGCACCGCAGAAATGGAGTTTCATAGACGTTATATTTAGAATATATCTAGTATACAAAAGAAAAGAAAAAAGAAAAAGGACACAAGATGCAAACAATAACCAAATTAAAAATTCCAATACATTGCATCAGTCGATATTTTTAATTTGTTTGTATCCTTGTATCTTTTCCGTCGCGAGACTGGATAATGCTGTGGCAAAATAATTTGTATCTTTAAAAGTCATCTAGACACACAAACGAGTGGACTAAACACCTCAATCGTGATATACTATCACACATATCCCTATGCCAAAACGCGAAACAATTGAAATCCAAGAACCAACCATCCAGACCCTCGGAAAAAACCGATCATGCCTCAAACGAAGTTGTTTTGGAGGGTGCGGATGCCTCTTTCTTATCTGTATCGCCTTTTTGCTTTTGGTACGTCTTTTGGCTGTACCAAGTCTCAAAGAGTTCAAGACACTTCCTGATTCATTCCCCAGTAACCTTATCCCAATGTATGACAAGGAGAACATCGAGGGTATCACCTACCTCTCAGCACAGGAAAAAGGTAATACGCTCGAACGTCTCGCCTACGTCCCAAAAGTCATTATCACACCACTGTACCTCATGGTTGAACAATATCTCCCGAGCAACTATCAAATTCTCTCAGACACACGCAATCTCAGTGGTACAGATCGCTTCAAACAAATTATCAACAAACCTCTTTTTGCCAACAACAGCACCTTTACTATCCACTGGACACATCTCTCCGCTAGACCTTCATTTATCAAGGAATACTACACTGACGAATTAACAAAAACAGGATTTATCGTCACCACCACACCAGTCACTCCACAGTATTCCGAAGAAATTACTTTTACCCACACAAGTGAGCCAATCAACGGAACACTCCGCATTATTGATCCATCCCCAACTGATCGTGGTACAGACGAAGTCATTTTGGAACTCAATATTACCGAACTTCCTTAGAATTTTTTAATACGCCTGTCTTATGTCAATGAAAAAAATCAAAGAAAAAAATCTCACCTGGACATATATTGATTCAACTGACGAGGAGACCATTGCGTTTTTAGAAAAAAATCATCGCTTTCACCCGTTAGATATCGAAGACGTACAGACTGGTGGTAGCCAAGTACCAAAGTTGGATACATACAAAGACTATCTTTTTTTGGTGCTCCAATTTCCACAGTGGAAAGATGGAAAAAAATCTATCACCAGACAAGAGGTGTACATTTTCTTTGGTGATGACTACGTCATCACAATTGAACCAGAACGTACATCAGTAATGAAAAACATTTTTTATCGTTGCATGAAAACAGACGACGTGCGAAATGAGTGGATGAGCGGATCATCTGGTTTTTTGGTATACAACATCATCGAATCAGTACTCCATACCACCCAACCAATTCTCAGTGAACTCGGTAAACGACTCTCTGAAGCCGAAGAAGAAATTTTTCAAGATAGTCCAGATATTTCATTGATCAAAGAAATTGCCATGTATCGACGTGACATCCTCAAATTCCGCCGTGTTATCGATCCGCAGCGCTATCTTATTTCATCACTCTCTCATACACATCGTACCTTTTTGGATGAATCACTAGGTGTATACTTTGATGACCTGACAGACTTCCTCAACAAACAATGGTCTATACTCGAATCATTTCGTGACACGATTGAGGGACTTCATGTTACCCTCGAATCAGTGACCAATCAACGTACCACACAGGTGATCAGTTTCTTGACCTTTATCTCTGTGGGACTCATGCCGTTTACCCTACTGAGTAGTATCTATGGCATGAACCTTGTTCATCTACCATATGCCAATCACCCGATAATTGTCTGGTCAATGTTTGGACTTCTCGGCATACTGACTATGTTGTTTATCATGTACATGAGACGAAAAAAATGGCTTTAGTATATAGATAGTGCATGATCCGAAATATTTTTTCAAAACCACTAGACACCATTACACATGCCGCCCTCTTTATTGGTGCAGCGTCATTTTTGAGTCGTCTTATTGGATTACTCCGTGATAGACTTTTAGCACACCTCTTTGGTGCCGGGCCAACACTTGACGCCTACTATAGCGCCTTTCTCATTCCTGATTTTATTTACACACTCTTGATTGTTGGCGCACTCTCTGCCAGCTTTATCCCATCTTTTATTTCCCAAAGAGACGAAAATACAGATAATGGGTGGAAGTTTTTTAACGCTACACTGATAGTATGTGGTATCACCATATTTGTTGGAATATCTGGTCTTATGCTGTGTACACCAACATTGATACCACTGCTCGCACCAGGACTCACACCAGAAGCACAAACCTTGAGTATTCTCATGACACGCATCATGTTATTCTCACCACTTATCATGGGTATCAGTAGTGTAGTGAGCGGAGCTCTCCAGTCACAAAAACTTTTTTTCGTTACCTCTCTCTCACCAATTCTCTACAACCTTGGTATTATCATAGGGGCACTCTTTCTTGTTCCAACGTATGGCCCCATCGCACTTGCATATGGGGTGATCATTGGTGCTGCGCTCCATCTCCTCATCCAACTCCCGTCACTCATCTATATTGGTTACAAACCAATTGTGCGTGGATATGACGTCAGAGAGTTCTCCCACATGTGCACCGCATCCATCCCACGCATCTTTTCTCTCGGTAGTAGTCAGATACAAACGATTATCATGGTTGGATTTGCCTCCACCCTCACAGCTGGTGGTGTCTCGATGTTTACCTTTGCCAACAATATTCAATCATTTCCAATCGGTCTCATTGGAATTAGTTTTGCTATTGCTGCATTTCCAACACTGTCCACTGCCGCACAATCACGCAAAGAAGAGGTATTTATGACACATATCTTGCAAACACTACGAACTATTTTGATCTGTATTGTCCCTCTTGCAATTATATTTCTACTTCTACGCATGCAAATTGTTCGTGTACTACTTGGCAGCGGTGCATTTGACTGGACAGACACTATTATCACAGGCAACACCCTAGGATTTTTTGCACTATCTCTTTTTGCACAGTGTCTTATCCCACTCCTTACCCGTGGCTTTTTTGCAAAAAAAGATACCAAAACCCCATCCCTTATCGCGATGTTTGGAGTACTCATTGCTATTGGACTTGGATACATACTCAAACCATACATGGGCATTCCAGGACTTGCACTATCTATCTCCATCTCGTCTATAGTCCAGGTTTCACTTCTCTTTCTTTTCCTCACCCACCGTCAACACGACCTCAAAACCCTACCATTACTTCGTTTCTTGTCTGTGGTAACTGGAGGGAGTATTGTGATGGCCTTCATGATCCAATCCCTCAAGGCACCAGTTAGTCTACTAGTGAACATGGACACAGGCTTTGGCATCTTGACTCAAGGAGCTATTACTGCCACAATAGGGCTACTTTGCTATGTAGGTATCCTCTACCTATTTCGAGTTGATGAAATACGTATTATCAAAGCACAAATTCAACGAAAATTCTTTACAAAAAAACCAGTTATTATGGAACTGGTAGATAGTGAAAATAGTCTATAAAAAAAGAGAGACCCACCGCACGACGATGTCGGGGTGGGTCAAAATTGCGAGGGCAGGGATCGAACCTGCGACATCTGGGTTATGAACCCGGGGCTCTACCACTGAGCTACCTCGCTAACAGGAAAGACCACTTCAAGACCCGCGAAAATCTATTATGGCACTTTTCCTGTTTAAAGCAAAAAATAACACAACCAATGATTTTTGTCAAGCATTTCTACATATGAACAACATCCGCAATTTCTGTATTCCGCCCAAGGCGGACAGGCATCGCCCATAATATGAATAACATAAGAAATTTTTGTATCATAGCACATATCGATCATGGCAAATCGACCCTCGCGGATCGGTTTCTTGAGATTACCGGCACCATTGATAAGCGCAACATGCAGGACCAGATGCTCGATACCATGGAGCTCGAAAAAGAGAGAGGTATTACGATCAAACTCCAGCCGGCCCGTATGCAATACAAAGGTTTTGCACTGAACCTCATCGATACCCCCGGCCACGTGGACTTTACCTACGAAGTCTCTCGCTCTTTGGCTGCGGTAGAGGGTGCTATTTTACTCGTTGACTCAACACAGGGTGTACAGGCACAAACCATTGCCAACCTCTATCTTGCGATTGATCAGGGACTGACAATTATTCCTGTACTCAATAAAATTGACCTACCAAATTCAGATCTCGAAAAAACAACTGCAGAAATTGTTCACTTGCTCGGATGCGACCCAAAAGACATCTTGCACACATCTGGCAAAACTGGACAGGGTGTACCAGAGCTTCTGGATGCCATCATTGCTCGCGTACCAGCACCAAGTGAAGGAGTAGAAAATGTCCAAGGCCTCATCTTTGATTCGTTCTACGATGATTATCGCGGTGTGATTGCTTCAGTCCGCATGAAAGGTGGCACGCTCAAAAAAGCTGACAAAATCCTTTTTATGCGTACTGGTGCTACTGCCGAAATACTAGAAGTGGGACGCTACACACCCAAACTTGTTTCTGAAGCAGAGCTAACTGACGGACATATTGGGTACGTCGTTACGGGACTCAAAGAACTGGGAAATGTTCGTGTCGGTGATACAATTACGCTCCAAAAAACACCAAGTCCACACGCACTCGATGGATATAAAGAAGTCCGTCCGATGGTGTTCGCTGGTATCTTTCCAAACGAGGGAGACAACTACAATGCGATGCGAGATGCTATTGATAAGCTAAAGCTTTCTGACTCAGCATTGCAATATGAGCCAGAACACTCACAGGCGCTTGGTTTTGGATTCCGCTGCGGATTCCTTGGTATGTTACATCTCGATATTTTCCAGGAACGCTTACGTCGTGAATTTGATATTGATATTGTCGCTACTATCCCCTCTGTTGCCTACCATATTTTTCAAACCAACGGAACTGATCTCATCATCAAAAGTCCACAAGATCTCCCAGAGGTACAAAAAATAGAACGCATCGAAGAGCCGTGGATGGTCGCTGAAATTATTACTCCAGAAGACTACATCGGTAATGTCATGTCACTCGTAGCAGAACGAAAAGGAAACTACCAAACAACCGAATATCTCAGTATGGGCGCTGGTAAACGCGCCATTTTACGATATGAGATTCCACTCGCCTCTTTAATTACTGATTTCTACGACAAACTCAAGACTGTGACGAGTGGGTACGCCTCACTCAACTACGAGTTCAAAGAATATCGCAAGACCGACGTGGTGAAGCTCGATATTATGATTGCCGAAGAAGTCGAGGAAGCACTCGCCTGTCTCGTCTGGCGTGACGACGCACATACAGTGGGCAAAAAAATTGTCGAATCTCTCAAAGAGAGCATGCCTCGCCAACAGTTTGAACTCAAGATTCAAGCAGCAATCGGTGGTAAAGTTATTGCAGGTGAACGTCTCTCAGCGCTTCGTAAAGATGTGATCGCGAAATTATACGGTGGAGATGTGACACGAAAGAATAAATTGCTCGACAAACAAAAGAAAGGAAAGAAGAAAATGAAAGAGTTGGGTCGTGGAAAAGTAGAAATCCCAACAGAGGCATATTTAGCTGTATTGAAACGATAATAGCGTGTATGCAAAAAAAATGGATCGTCCGTGAAACACCCCCACAATCATTTCTGGAGCAACACCCAGAACTTCCACCAATTGTGGCGAATTTGTTGTACCACCGCGGTGTAACTGATGCAGAAAAAATTGATGAGTTTCTCAATCCTGATTACACCCAAGATATCTTTGACCCATATCTCTTTTTGGACATGCAAAAAGCGATTGACCGAATCAATCGCGCCATCGAACAAAATGAAAAAATCACCATTCACGGTGACTACGATGCAGATGGTGTCTGCGCTGCGACAATTTTGATGGAGATGCTTTATGCACTCGGACATACCAATGCATCTGTCTTTCTCCCTCACCGTGAAACAGATGGATACGGACTCAACAAAAAAAATGTTCAACTTCTCGCAAACGAAGGAACAAAACTCATCATCACGTGCGACTGTGGTGTCAGTAATGTCGAGGAAATTACCTTAGCAAACACGCTTGGTGTTGATGTGATCGTTACAGATCACCATGCACTTCCTGCAACCCTCCCACCAGCAGTCGCCATCATCCACCCCAAACGCGAAGGAGAAACATATCCAGATGACGGACTCTGTGGCGCGGGCGTTGCTTTCAAACTCCTGCAAGGGATGTTCAAAAAACACAAAGAAACACACAGTACACTCCCAAATGGCGAAACACACGATACATTTGAAAAATGGTTGATTGATCTCGTTGCAATTGCGAGTGTATCTGACATGGTTCCGCTACTTGGCGAGAGTCGTACCCTCACCAAATACGGCTTACTCGTACTCAACAAGACACGTCATGTCGGATTACAAAAACTACTCGCAGAAGCAAAACTCATTGCTGATGATGGGAGTAAGAAAAAAGAATTTGATACGACGACGATCAGCTTTCAAATCGCACCACGCCTCAATGCGGCTGGTCGCATGAATCACGCAAACGTTGCCTACAATCTCCTCTTTACTAAGAGTCCGATTGAGGCAACTGATCTTGCATTTGAACTCAACAATAACAACATTGATCGTCAAAAATTGACAGAACAGTACGTCAAAGAAGCCTGTGAGCAAGTAGAAAAAGACCAAAAAGACGCACCAGTACTTTTTGTCAAAGGATACTCATGGTCCGCTGGTATCGTCGGACTCATCGCGAGCAAACTCAAAGAAAAATATCAAAAACCAGTTTTTGCGCTCACACACAACGACGGTTTTATCGTCGGCTCTGGACGCAGTATCGATATCTTCAACATGATCGCCACGCTCCAAGAAATGCCACAGTACTTCCTCAAATTTGGTGGACATCCTCAGGCGTGTGGATTTACTCTGGCGAGCGAAGAAAAATATGAAGAGATGAAAAAAGCCTTTATCGAAGCCTACTACAAAAAAACAGAAGGTATCTCAGTAGAACCAACCCTCATGATCGACGCAGAACTCTCACTCACTGACGTCAATTGGGATCTCTACGACGTACTTGATAAATTCAAACCGTTTGGACAATGTAACGAGAAACCAAAATACTTGGCCAGAGGTGTGACAGTCCACACCATGAAATGTGTCGGCAACGGCTCACATCATCTCTCCATGATGGTCAAACACAACTCCCCAAAGATTCACAAAACAATTGGCTGGGGACTCTGTGGTAGTGACAAAAATCCTGATTCAATTGATTGGACCAAACAGGTCGGGAGTGGCGATTTAGTTGATCTTGTCTTTGAGGTAGACATCAATGAGTGGAATGGAAATCGGGAGTTACAGCTCACTATTGTTGATTTACGCAAACACGAATAATATGTCCACATTTACCCTCTACACCGACGGCGGTGCCCGTGGTAACCCAGGTCCAGCCGCCACCGGCATTGTTATTAAAAACGAAACGAATGAAACAATCGCGAACTATGGCGAATATCTCGGCGAACAAACCAACAACTTTGCTGAATATAGTGCGCTCATCTCAGGACTCAAAAAAGCCAAAGAGTTGGGCGCAGAAAAAATCATCTGTAAAGCAGATAGTAAACTCGTCATTGAACAAGTATCGGGTCGATGGAAGGTAAAAGAACCAAGCCTCCAACCACTCGTACTAGAGGTATACAAACTCCTCCAAACATTCCCCAAAAGCTACTCTCTCCAACATATCCCTCGTGAGCTCAACAAAGAAGCCGATGCTGAGGTAAATAAAGTTCTTGATCAACAATAGTATGTCCACACAACCGTTCGCTGGAGACAAAAAATTTGGTACATCTATACTCCACAAACCAGAACAAGCATTCATCCGTTTTGCGGTACCAAAAGTACCACTCTGGATCAGCACGTCTCAACTCACCTACTCCACTATCGTCTGGTCACTCGGCATTATCGTTGCAAGTTATTTTGCTAATACCAATATCAACTGGCTCTGGCTCGTTTCTTTTTGTATCTTTTTACAGTGGCTCACTGACTCACTTGACGGAGCAGTAGGAAGATCTCGCAACACTGGACTGGTCAAGTGGGGATACTACATGGATCATCTCCTTGATTACTTTTTTCTCTGTGCAATCATCATTGGATACACACTCATCCTCCCACCATCGTTTAACATCCTTATGTTATTTGTCCTCGCTATTTTTAGTGGCTTTATGATCAACTCTTATTTAAGTTTTGCTGCCACAAATAGATTTCAAATTACCTATCTCGGTATTGGTCCGACAGAGATTCGCCTGCTATTTATCATGATCAATACACTTCTTATTTTCTTTGGCAAAACACATCTCGCATTTAGTCTCCCTTATCTCCTTGTTTTTTCACTTATCGGCATACTCATTGTCATATCCAAAACCAGCAAAGAACTCTGGCAAATGGACATGGAACACAAACAAATACAAGAACATCAAAATACAAAAAACCCGCTTACATAAGCGGGTTTTTTATCCACGACATGGTGTAGGTTATTGAGCAGGATCGACGAGTATTTCAGCACCAGTACTCCCAGCTTCCATTGTCTTGATAAATGGCATCGGGACCGGATACTCACCTTGATTGTGACGACTGAGCGCATCACGTTCCGCTTGCTCAAACAGTTCTTTTTCTAACGGAATAACAATCGCCTGCTGCATAAATTGCGTATCACGAATTTCATCTGGGTATACAATATCAAAACGATACGCTGGTACCAACAATGAACGTCCTTCAGGTATATTTTTATCTTGTTTCCAAATTGAGGTATATACAAGTGTTGGTGCACCCAATCCAATTGCCTCTTTTGTTTTAATACCCCACATACCATACTGCCCACCCAATTCTGCTACCTGTGTAATACGTTCAACATCAGTAACAAGAGTATATGTAGAAGAACCGAGGTCACCTAATGGTAATTCAGAAATACTTTGTACCTGTTGTGTACGAAGATTAATAGAAATACGCAAGCCAACATTTGAAACACCAGAAGAATCTACTGTCATAATGTCATCCAATACAAGCGGATATATAACATCAACCATCTCTCCAAATGATTCTACAGATGTACCAGATTCATTCATAATCATATACATTACTGGAGGAATAAGTTTTGGTTCTCCAAAAGATGACACATCAATACCTAACTCATCAACAAAAGATTGTGCCCAACCGATGATAGTATCGTCTGCTGGTATATCTTTCTTTTCAAGTGGTTGGTATACACCACAAGGCGCACGAAAACATTGAATGTCGGTAGGTGTGTACGGTTCAAATCGTGAAAGATACAAAACACCCCGTTGTGCATCCACAGACACTATATATGAACCGGAATCAACTGAGATAGTTCCACCCAAACTCTGTCCTCGCACATCAACACTCCGCTCAGTAAACACAACACCCCACAATCCTGACATTGCCTTATCAACAATACGATTTACCTCATTTGATAGCAGATACCCATAGACATCCATTTGTTCTGGCGGAACAGCAACGTCACCGCGCAACACAAAGGAATACTGACCATATTCACCATCAATTGGTGGATATATCATCATTTTTGAGGCATTATCCGCTCCCCCACCTGATTGTGCTCGAGATACTGCTGGCGCCACCATCCCAACACTCGTGTCACTCGCAGAAAAAGAGGTGGGCGCACTAGCAGATAATGCTGTGACTGTTTCTCCTGTAGCAGGAGATGTTACCAACGATCCAAATCCATTCACTGACGCAATTCTTATATGTTGTGTTGGCGAGTACAATAATGACGCCGACACAATCCCCACAGTCAAACACCCAAGTGCTCCAGCAAATACCAGTTTATGTGAGACAAATAATTGACCAAATGAAAATGATTTTGACTGAGATTCTTCGATCTGATCCACCAGACGACTGCGCAGACGTGAGAGGAATGCATCATCTACAGTAATATTTGGTTTTTGCGCAAGCATTGCAGTAATAAGTTTTTCTAGTTCTGCTTTTTTGGACACGAGTGTCGGGTCCAGTCGAAGGATATCCTCGACAATATTTTGAATATCAAGTTTGTTCATATTAAGAAAATAAAAATGGGAAAAAGAGAAATGATAAATATGACTGTGGGGAAATATGTTTTTTGAGCGACTGTAGAGATCGATGAAACATCACACGTACCGCTCGTTCATCTTTGGATACAAGCTGAGCAATCTCTGCGTGAGAAAATCCATGCCACACACGTAGTTCTACTATCTCACGTTGTTCTTTAGTTAATTTTTGTAATGCTACTTGTATCTCATCTGAGAGCAGATTCCAGTGTATCGTCTCCATCAAATCAGTACCGTCTTTGATGTTTTCAAACAGCTCTGACTGTGGTTTCGTTTTGCGATAGTGATCAATCAGCGCATTCTTGGCAATAGTAAATAACCAAGTTTTCGCACTTGCCTTGCCTGAATTGTACCGTGCTCGATGTTTCCAGGCTGAGAGAAAGATCTCGCTAACAATGTCCTCCGCCACCTCTTTGACGCCAATACGAAGGATAACGTACCGATAGATGTCAGCCGCATAGCTGTCATACCAAGAGAGAAACAAAGCGTCTTGGGCCGGTACTGTATTTGTGTGAATCATATGTAGGGATAAGAAGTGCAATGCATTGAGTGTCTTATGCTGTATTATACGTCAAAACACCCTGTTTGTTACAGGGTGTTGAGATAATACTTGAAGAGAGGACTAGAACCAGCCATTTTTGGCGTGAAATCGATAGGTAAAGGCTAGAAGCGCTGGCAGTAACAACCAGATGAGTAAGCCAGCATAACTTGCGAACATGAACCCCACCCAACCAGAAATCACTCCACGAAACGCTTCGGGCAAAAGATAGACAAGAGTGGTAACAAACAGCCCAACGACACTCACCCGATACACCACTGACGTCGCAAACATAAATGGACGAATAAGCGTGGATGGCTCACGCAAATTACTATGCCAAAGCACAATATGAAGTAGTGCGACTATCGCAAAAAAGGAAAAAATACGAGCGAATGGTTGTGTACTAAAGAGTGTAGCAATAGACGAAACAAACAACGGCAACACCCAGAGTAACAACAGTGCTGCGTATACCGCCACCATATCGATAAACAACCGCGATTTACTGACAAACAAAAAATGAAGGAACAATAACACCGCAAACCCAACGAGAATAGTCGTATTTCCTACTGGAAGCGGAAACCACATAGTGTTTTAAGATAATTCCTGACGTAATTCATCAAGTAATTTTTTTGCTTGTTTACTTATTTTTTTTGGCACATCCACAATCACTTTGACAAACAGATCTCCTCGGTCTTCACGATTGACCGTCTTGGTGCCATAGCCTCTCAGACGAATCTGTGTGTGTGACTGTGTTCCCTCTGGAATCTTGATCGTCTTTGTACCATCGAGCGTCTCCACATCTGTCTCACCACCGAGCACTGCCAGTGGGTATGGTATCCGAGTTTCGGTATAGACGTCAAATCCATCACGCTCAAATCGCTTGTCCGATTTCACATGCACCACGATATAGAGATCTCCAGCCTGCCCATTTGCACCAATACTCTCCCCTTTTCCAGAGAGACGAATAGATTGACCATCATCGATACCACCAGGAATTTTGACAGTAAGTTTTGTATCACTGCGTACTACTCCATCGCCACCACAATGCTTACATTTCTTTTTTGGTCGCTTTCCTTGTCCCTGACAATCAGTACACTGTACAGCCACCTGCATCGCACCCAAAATAGTTCGCTGTACCTGTACTGTCTGTCCTCGGCCACCACACGTAGCACAATTCTCAAATCCTGCTCCGGGTTCAGCTCCACTTCCTTCACAAACATCACAAGCATTATTTTTGGTCAACTGTATCTCACGCTCAATACCAAATGCCGCCTCAGAAAATGAAAGTTCTACATCAACTTGTATGTCGTTTCCACGCTTTTGACGGCCACCACGAGATCCACCACCAAAAAAATCACCAAAAATATCCCCTATGTCCCCACCGAAGTTAAAATTAAATCCAGATCCGCCGCCACCGCGAGCCGCACGCATAAAATCATCCCACCCAGCACCACCACCAAAACCGCCCTGCTGTTCAAAATCAGAGCCAAACTGATCGTATTTTTGACGCTTGTCTGTATCGCTCAATACTTGGTATGCTTCGTTGATCTCCTTGAATTTTGTCTCATCACCACCTTGTTTATCTGGATGATATTGATGTGCGAGCTTACGAAAGGATTTCTTTATCTCATCTGCTGAAGCATTTTTTTCAACACCAAGAATTTTGTAATAGTCTTTAGACATAAAGAATCAATACAACGCCGCACCTATTAATAGTGTTCAAACATTGCCTCCATCACCAACGTTACAATCACAAACAACCCGCCAATAATCCAAATCCCATTTGGGTCCATACCGAGCCACCCAGCAACACCAATTGTTAAGAAATATAAGAAAAACATCCCAGTAGCAAGAATAGTACGGCGATGATTTCGTTTGTAGAGATGAAAATGTTCACGCATATAACACTAGTATACCAAGAATTAATTCTCTTCACAATCACCTGTCCAAAGTTTCCTTTAGACAGGCTGAAGTAGAGAAAACTATTATTCTTTTTTATCATCCACCACTTCCCCTTCAACAGGACCTTCATTTTTTGAGTCACCGTTTGGTTGATTTCCTGAACCCTGATCACCGCCCTTTGCTCCCTGCTCCGCAGCGTACATTTTTTGTCCGACTGCTTGGCCAGCTTTACTGAGCACCTCACTCGCAGCCTTGATCGCTTCGAGATCATCTTTATCTTTCACTTCTTTGAGCTTTGTGATAGCATCCTCGACCGCTTTTTTCTCATCATCAGTAATAGCAATGTTTTTCTCAGCGATATCTTTCATCATTTTTTCAGATGTATAGATCATCGTGTCAGCGATATTTCGTGCTTCTACCAGCTCACCTTTTTTCTTGTCCTCATCTGCATGCATCTCTGCATCTTTTTTCATACGCTCAATCTCTTCTTTACTGAGACCTGATGATGCTTCGATACGGATTGATTGTTCTTTGTTTGTGCCTTTATCCTTTGCTTTTACATTGAGAATACCGTTGGCATCGATATCAAAGGTCACTTCAATCTGTGGCACGCCACGTGGCGCCATAGGGATACCATCGAGGTGAAATACCCCAAGCATCTTGTTGTCCGCAGCCATCTGACGCTCACCCTGGAGCACCTTGATCTCGACACTTGGCTGATTGTCTGCTGCTGTACTAAACACTTGTGATTTACTTGTTGGGATTGTGGTATTTCGCTCGATAATCTTGGTACATACTCCACCCATAGTTTCAATACCAAATGAAAGTGGTGTGACATCAAGCAAGAGAATTTCTTTACCAAGATCACCCTGGAGCTGTCCAGCCTGAATTGCAGCACCAATTGCCACCACCTCATCTGGGTTCACACTGACGTTTGGTTTTTTACCAAAGAACTCTTCTACTTTTTTGAGCACGAGTGGCATGCGAGTCATACCACCGACCATCACGATTTCGTTAATCGCACCCTTGTCTACTCCTGAGTCCTCAAGTGCTTTTTTCACTGGCACCATCGTCTTGTCCACCAAATCCATCACCAACTCTTCGAGTTTTGCACGAGAGAGTTTGATGTTGAGATGTTTTGGACCGTCCGCAGTTGATGTGATAAATGGTTCGTTGATTTCAGTTTCCTGTGCTGTTGAGAGCTCAATTTTTGCCTTCTCAGCAGCTTCTTTGATGCGCTGAAGTGAGAGTGGGTCTTTACTGAGATCTACTCCTTCATCTTTTTTGAATGTATCGAGGATATATTGAATCAAGACTTTATCAAAGTCATCTCCTCCGAGGTGTGTATCACCATTTGTGGCGAGTACTTCTACCGTTGATTGGTTCGTTTCTTTGTCATGTGAGATTTCAAGCACTGAGACATCAAATGTACCACCACCTAGATCATAGACCAAAATCTTTTGCTCACCAGTTTTGTCAAATCCGTAAGCAAAGGCTGCAGCAGTTGGCTCGTTGATAATACGAAGCACTTCGAGCCCTGCAATTGCACCTGCATCTTTGGTTGCCTGACGCTGTGAGTCGTCAAAGTACGCTGGCACAGTAATAACAGCCTGAGTAATTTTTTCACCCAAACGTTCTTCTGCATCAGCTTTGAGTTTCTGCAACACCATGGCTGAAATTTCTGGTGCAGTCTTGGCCTCATCACCGAGTTTGACTTTGACGCGATCACCGTCTGCGACCACTTCGTATGGCGCATGTTCCTTGACGTATGTCACCTCTTTGTCACCACTACGGCGACCGATGAGACGTTTGACTGAGTAAAGCGTGTTTTTTGGATTAGTCACTGCCTGACGTTTGGCGAGTTTTCCGACCAATCGTTCACCTGTCTTACTCTGTGCAATCATACTTGGTGTTGTACGATCTCCTTCTTTGTTTTCGAGGACTTTTGGCTGACCACCCTCGATGATGGCCATACAACTGTTTGTTGTTCCGAGGTCAATTCCTAATACTTTTGGCATATATTAATAATTTGTAATTAGTAAATACTAATTTTTAAAGTAATTTCATCATTTCTACACTTCTATCTTCATAACCAAGCTTTTCGTAAAACTGTTTTGCTGATGTATTTGGCAAGAATACTTCGATAAACATCGCACCACATCCTTTTTCTTTTACATATTGTTCCGCTGCCTCAACGAGTTTTTTTCCAACTCCTTTTGCACGATACTCCACGTCCACAAACAACTCCTTTATTTCACCATACTTTTCTACAGACCATTCGATTTTTTCAATATCATTTGTCGTATATATAGAAACAAGAACACATCCTATTACGATACTATCTTCTTGAGCGACAAGAAATATATTCTCTTCGTTCAATTGTGTTATCAACTCTTGTACTTTCAATGATCCATACCGCGGATCCACCTGAATTAACCCCATCGGATCCAAATTAGCAAGATATGTCTGAAAATCCTGAAACAATTGTACAATTCTAGATTTATCTTGTTCTTGATATGGACGAATAGTCATACGTTATTTTATTTCTTCTCTTTCTTCACCACCTTCACACTAATCTTTTTTGGTTCAACCACAGACACTTTTGGACAAGTAATTTTGAGCATTCCATCTTCAAACACTGCTTCTACTTTTTCTTCATCCACTGCAGTAGGAAGTGGAATCTGACGGCGGAAACTACCACTACGAACTTCTTTACGATAGTAGTTTTTTTCTTCTACTTCGTGTTCTTTTTTTGTATCTCCTGAGATACTCAAGAGTCCGTTTTCAACACTGACTTCGACATTGTTTGGGTCAATCCCCGCGAGCGCTGACTCAACCACCACAGCCTCTTTGGTCTCATAGACATTGACCGCTGGCACAAATGCCTGCATGCTGTTTTGACCGACTGTTGCTGGGAGGCGATTCATCACCTCTTCCATCTCTGAGAATGGGTCCCACATTGGGGAGAAACGAATGAGTGACATATGAATAAAAGATTAAGATTGAGATTAAAAAATTTTATGCAGCATCTTTGACACCAAGCCCGAGATCCTCATCTATTTCTAGCTCCGTGTCACTATTATTACGTGTAGCTGCAGGCCTACCAATTATCTCTATTCCTGGATCTGCATCGCGATCTAACTCTTTACCAAGAGAACCCGTTCCAAATACTGCAGTATCAAGATAATCTCGTACAGCTTCTACAGCTTCTAACTGTTCACCAGATAAATCATCAAAATATGAGTGGTCTTTTATTTTTTTATCTATCTCTTCAGCAAGCCTTTCAAGATCAGCACGTACAATTTTTCCTTCATCAACCAATTGACGAATACTGTCCTTATACGAATATGCTGGATTGTTTGCACGGGCATTATCTGTAGCCTCAATAATAAGTGACAACTGTAAATCCTCAAAAGACTGAGACTCAGAACGGGGAAACTCATGTATAATTCCTCTTTCGGCCATATTCATATAATTAGAAGTTAACATAATTAATGTGTAGTATTTGTAATCACCTTCGCCACCTTGATCACCTTTCCTCTCATACTATATCCAGGATCAACCTCACGAATAATATCACCTTCCTGTTTCCCCTCTACACTCTCTTGACCCACTGCCTCGTGCATATTTGGATCAAATTGTTTTCCGCTTGTCTCAATTTTCTCTATATTGTGATTTTTGAGCACTGTCCAAAATTGCTGCATGATGTACTCAATTCCTTTTTTCCAACTCTCAAAATCTTTTTCACCGTTTTTTATCTCATGCGCAAAGGCTTTGCAAAAATTATCATATACAGGAAGAAACTCTTCGAGAATCTGTGCTTCACTGTATGCGACCCACTCAGCTCGACGTGCATTGGTTTCTTTGACCAGATTACTATAGTCCGCCTGCGCACGGAGCCACTTGTCTTTGTAGTCAATATTTTCTTCTGTTGGTTTTGACATTATTTCTTCTTGCACCTCTGATTGCTGTACACCATCTTGATCCAACTGCTCATCAAGAGGTTGTTGTGTTTGTTCATCAGACATATTGTATAAAAAACATTATTGAGAAAGCACTTGTGTTAAATAGTTAATAGTTCCGACCGCTCGCGCATAATCGAGTCGGAGTGGACCAAAGATGAGAAACAGATCATTCTCCCCCATCCGCGTCCCCACCAGACTCGTCGTACTCCCAAGTGGGTTTTGACTCCCGATACAGGTCTGTGGACCCACACTAGTGATACAGTCATACATCTGATCAAGGTTTTGTTCAAAATGATCAAATATCTGTGAAACCGAGATAGTATAACTGTAGTCTTGAAACTCACGCTGAGTAAAGAGCGCCGAAAGTCCAGTATAGTACAGCCGTTCACGACCTCGCACGATAATCACTGCGTCTTGGAGTGATGTGGCGATATACTGTGCCACCTGCTTTTGTGCCTGCTCAACATCGCTACACTGCGCCACGCATCTCGCTATCGCCTCAACTTCCCCACTGCTCGGCGCCTTTGGCTTCATAAGTGTATCGACATAGTATCGATATCCCTGCTCTGTCGGCATACGTCCAGCACTCGTGTGTGGATGAGTCAAAAAGCCTAGATCCTCGAGATCACGAAGCTCATTGCGAATCGTCGCAGCTGAAACATCGAGGTCTTTATTGTCAGTCAAAGACTGAGACCCAACCGGCTCAGCAGTAGCAATAAACTCCTCAATCACGAGGCGTAAAATATGTTGTTGTCGTTCTGATATAGTCATATTAGCACTCATATTATACGAGTGATAAAAGAGGAAGTCAAGGGGGTTATCCACAACAAAAACCCCTCGCATTCACGAGGGATCTCAACTTAGAAAACTCAGCCAACTTCGCAAACTCCGTTACTCTCCAGCCGTATGCTTGTACTCAGAAATGTCACCGATCTCACTCAAGAGCACATTCTCAACATAAATACCACGAGAGTAGAAGATACGTTCCAGCTCATTCTTGAGTTCAGTCTCCACTGCATCACGCTTGGCACCGATCATCTCCTGCATATCAAAGCGGCTAGCAACCATACGAATGCGACTGCGAACCGTAGGACGGATAATCTTGGCGACAAAATCCTCACCGACAGTCTGCCAAATAGATGGGATCTGATGTACATCCAAACGAAGTAAAATCGTTCCCTCTACACCGATACGCTTGCCATCCTGAGTCACCGCCGCGATTGGAATATCACCCATCGCACGTTCGTTAGTAAGAGTAAAATTGCGAGAAATACCGTATTCAAGCGTCTGAGTATTAAAAAGTTTGGCTTTCTGCCAGAAAGGAATCTTGAAGTGAAGTCCTGGAGTATGCACTTTTTTGAGCACGCCACGACCAAGATCGTAGACACATGCCACGTATCCTGGTGGCACTTTGATAAAAAAACCTTTGAGGACGTCGTCCATTACAAAGGAGTACATCAGCTTATCAATAGAATCATCAGACATAAAAGTGGATTAAATACGATAGATAGCATAACATATTTTTACTCTTTTTGCAAGAGCAAAAATACACTTTTTTTCTACATAGAGCAAAATTAGTGATGTTTTTCACCATGTCCATGGCCCGCTGCATGTGCATCTCCTGGCTTTTTTTGAAACAATCCAATACAAGCCTCCAATACTGGATATGTTACAAATGAAAATACCATAGATGTCAGTACAAATAATGATTTTACAATCGGAAGGAGGTATAGCAAGAAAAAGACAAAAAACGGAAATAAAAAGAGATACGTAACATCAGACGCATCGGCTTTAATCTGTTTGTTTTTGTGATACCCCCAATAAATTTCCGTAAACAACCAAGCAAAGATAAGACCGGGCCAAAATACACTATACCGCTGTGCAATATCATATCCAAAAAAGACTGTATTAATCGTTCCGGGAACAGAAACAAACGGGTACAATGTAGCAAGTACTCTTTCTCCGGATACCCCCTGCATAAATACTTGATACAAAAGAAACAGTACCAACAACTGGACCCCAAGTACCACAAATCGAGCCCATGGAGTGATATGTTTTTTACGCAGATGTCGTCGCACTTCCTCTTTCATCATGATGGGATCATTTTTGTATGATTTTTGAATCGCTGCAATCTCAGCAGCCAATGTTTCATTTCTTTTTCTTGCAAAAATCTCAAATACACTAAACGGAAGTAGTCCAACACGGAGGATGCACGTTAACAAAATAATCGCCACACCAAGATTTTCATTGGTACCATGATTATAGAGCCAGATCAAGGCATTAAATGTAGGTTGGTAGAGAAAGGTGTACCAAAATGTTTCGAGCATATATAGGTATAGTGTAGCGTATTTTGATGTGAGAAGCAAGACGCAATGTGAAAAATAAGACTAAGATTGAGATTAAAAATTAAGATTTGATATGATAATACTGTTTGATAATCTTATTCTTATTCTTTTTCCCAATCATTCACATCTTTCAAATATGTATCTTTAATTTTCTCATAATACGCTTTGGCCGCCTCATACTCATTTGGAATCTCACCTTCTAGAATCGCCTCCTCAATCGCCTCTTTGATTTTTCCAATCGTTGGGCCAGGTTTGAGTCCTGAGAGCTGCATAATTTCTTCACCACGAAGTGGAGACTGAAAGGCACGAAGCTTGTCTTTTTCTATCACTTCAATAATTTTCTTTTCGAGAACATCGTAATTTTTCAAGCGCTTCTCGAGCTTGTTTGGATTACCAGTGGTAATATCGCTGCGACATAACTTCAAAAGATCGTCAATCTCGTCACCAAGTGAGACAACCAAACGCCGTACAGCACTGTCGGTAATTGTCGCATCCATCAATGCAATCGGCTGTTGATGCCAGCGAACGAGTTTTGCAACATAGCGTGTATCCGCGATGCTCATCTTCAAACGTTTAGCAACTTCATGAACAATCCGCTTACCAACATGCTCGTGCATATCAAACGCCCACCCACGACCTTTGATAAAACTCTTGGTCTCAGGCTTGCCAATATCATGCATCAGCCCTGCGTAACGCAACAGTGGTTTGTTTGTTCGTGTCGCAAGATTGTCCACCACTTTGAATGTATGTGTCAGATTGTCCTTGTGTCCCTGACCACCGATCTCCTCTACTCCGCTCAGTGCTGGCACTTCAGGCAAGAATTGATCAAAGATGTGTGTCTGATACAGAATCCAAAGCCCGACGGATGGCTGTGTTGTACCAAGTAATTTGAAAAACTCTTCAGCAATACGCTCAGCTGAGATAATAGAGAGACGTTCACGCACATCATACATCGCCTTGAGCGTTGCAGCTTCAATACTAAAATTGAGTTGTGCAGCAAAGCGCGCTGCACGCATAATACGCAGTGGATCCTCTGAAAATGTTTCCATTGGATCTAGCGGTGTACGAAGTATTTTTTCTGCTAAATCTTTCTGTCCGTCATATGGGTCAACTATCTCACCAAGACCATCATTCGTCACACGTTGCGCCATTGCATTGACGGTAAAATCACGTCGAGCCAGATCTTCGAGGAGTGTTCCACTCACCACAATCGGTTTGCGCGATGATGGGTCATAGGCTTCTTTACGTGCACCAGCAAATTCTATCTCAATATCGTCAAATACATAGCGTGCGGTATTAAATTGTTCAAACAATACCAAACTTCCTGACTGCTCCATCACCTCATCAAATGCAGTCGCAAACGCAACACCACCAATATCAGTCTTTCCAGGTACAACCACAAAATCAATATCACGCTTTTTGATAATTGTCTCAACTACTACATCATCTCCACCTTCGATAATATCTTTTTTTTGCGCCGCTATAATTCTGTTTTCTTCTACCACAACTGTTTTTTGTTCAATACCAAGCAAGCGATCACGCACATGACCACCAACAGCGTATACTTCTACATCAAGTTTTTCGGCAAGAGTTGCGATGATTGGAAATAATTCTTTTTCTGTCATACGACTACAGTAACCACAAAATCAAAATCCCCACAACAATTCTATACACCACAAACGGTGTAAAATCAAACTTTTTAATAATTTTCAACAAAAACGAAATCGCAAACATGCCAGAAGTAAACGATGTCAAAAAACCAGTCACAAGCATCATGATAGGTATATCAACTGTTCCCAGTGACACTGCCTCAAAAATTTTAACAGCACCAGCAATCGTAAGTACTGGCACACTCATGAGAAATGAAATATCTGCTACAGCTGTTTTGGACAAACCACGAAACAATCCAGCACTCATCGTAATCCCCGATCGACTTGTACCTGGAATCAATGCCACCGCTTGTGCAATACTCATCGTCGCAATATCCTTCCAAGATACATGTGTTAATTCAGTTGGCACTACTGTACGAGCACGTCGCTGTGCATACCGATCAGCCACATACAGTACGACACCCCAAACAATAAGCGAAATACCAACAATAGTTGCAGATCGATCATTGGTCTCAATCAAATAGCCTGCAATCCCTGCTGGAAACACCGACAGAGCGATATACCAAGCCAATCGACGTTCTGACTCGTTTTCTTTTTGACATGAAAAAGCTGCTTGAGCCAACGAGAGTAGTTTATGACGATAAAACAATACAACGGCACCAAGTGTCCCCATGTGCAGTATCAAATCAAATAGTACCCCTTGATCGGTCCAACCAAATAGGTACGGAAAAAAAATAAGATGCCCAGAGCTAGATACTGGAAGAAATTCTGTGAGCCCCTGAACTAGACCAAGGACGATTGCTTGGATAAAAGTCATATATGGCTATACTAACAAAAAAAAGCGCTTTATTCAAGCGGCTTTTTAATATAGACAATTTTATCCATGTACATCCCCTCTCCTCTTCGCCACCACATAGATAATCAACAAAAGTACAATCTCAGACGTCATAAACACCCCACCAACCAAATCAATCATCCCAACAAAACTGGTTGCAAAAAATAAAAAGATCAAATACGGAATACACGTCACCGCTGCGGTTGCCAGCGGTCGAGACATGTTCATATCCCATGTCAATGAGTCACGCAATGCAAGTCCAGCAACCAAATAACTCGTCCCCATCGCGAGTACTGCAAAAATATTTCCCAGTACCAGCATGACAGGACCGATTGCTTGTCCCAGACCGACTGTGGCAATCTCTGTCGTATATGGACCAGTGACACCAAGTACCACAAAAGTAAACAACGCATAAATAGCAATCACAATCACCGATGAAACCTTTACTGCTTCTATAAAAAACTTTTCTTTGTTTTGTACAAGACTATATACCTCAGGTAGACTCGTTGCTCCATGAAATGCAAATAACAGCACACCATATGGTACCAACACATTATGAAGAGAAACAAATCCAAAATGAGTTGTCTCAATACTTGGAACAAGTGTCGCAGAGATAATAAGCACAACACACAAAATACCAAGACTGAGAAAAAACTCAACAGATTTGATCGTGCGTAGACCAAACAAAATACAGATCGCACCAAGTAAAAAGAATACTGTACTCCACAGTCGAGGATCCCAACCAAACAATGCAGCTAACGATTCACCAACTCCCAAAATATAGACAACCAAAATACCAAACAACATACCGTACATAATAACAGACATCAAATACTTCCCCACAGCACCTAAATATCTATTTGCCAACCCGACAAAATGAAGCTGTTGATTTGTACCAATCACAATACGTGCAATCAATAAATTGACCCCCATCATCAACAACCCAATAAGTACAATACTAAAAAACCCAGGCAACCAACCTACCTGTGCGATGGCATATGGAATACCCAAAATTCCAGCACCAACAGTACCAGAGACAATCAAAGCCACTGCTTGAAATAATGAAATTTGCTGACGAAAAATACCGTGATGTGTAGCGAGTGGAATATTTGTATTCATATACAAATATTATACCACAATATAAACACACTCACCAAAGATGAGTGTGTTTACCTGTGCGCGCCAAGGGATTCGAACCCCTGACCCTCTCGGTGTAAACGAGATGCTCTAACCAACTGAGCTAGGCGCGCATCGAATGGGAATAGTGTATCCCATTTTTTTTATCTTGTCAATATATCTCTGGCTATATCCCAAAACGAACTATTATTGTGTCTCTCCCTCATCCAGTACCACCACTCTGCTCCCCACAAATACACCCGAGACGCACCTACATGGTCCGCATATGCGATATGTTGGGCCATACGTTCTGGAGTCATTGTCTCCTGCTGGCTTTCAAGTGAAGTACCGTTTGGTCCATCTCCCGTAAACCATGGCTCAGCCTGCAATTCGGCAACAAAAAAAGTCTCAGGTGATAGCCCAAACAACTCAGACTTGAGACGATAAAATCCTGGTGGCATCCAATCATAATTCCAAATACGCCCAGATGGAGTACGTACAATACGATAAAGTGTCGTCCCAAATACATCTCCGCCAACAGCAGCTGGATACCATATAGACATTTCACCACTGTCTGTGAGTACCACAGGATGATTCGGATCAATTTGTTTGACCAACGAAACCTCTGCTTCGACGATAGTTTGATCAAATGCTGCACACTCTCCAAAAGTAAACGGAATGTACGGCTCATTTTCTATCTGCCAATATTCAAGCGCAGGATGATCCTTGTATCGCTCTACCACAGTACTCACATATGACATCACCTGCTCACGCCTATCATGAACAGATACGTCTTCAGCCCACTGTGGAATGTGACATTCTGGCCACCGTGGTGCTTTTTGCCCTACCACCAGCAATACTTTGGTATTGTTTGCCGCTGCTGCATCAAGCATAAAATCAACATGTTCAAAAAACCATTCTCCTTTTTGAGGTTCTACCTCATCCCACATAGCCGCAAGACGAATATATTTTGGCTGCAAGTCAGTGAGGATATCTCCATATACCAATTTCCAATCAAGTTCCAGATGTAATGCATGCTCATGATTGAAGCTGATACCATACTCTGGCTGAAAATTTTTTTGTGACAACAACCAAGAAATACCATATACAATACTAATAGTACCAACAAAAAAAAGTATAAAATGAAAAATATGACGAACTAGAGAACGAAACATACAGAGCCAAGGCAAACGAGCAAAATAGCAATTGTCTGAACAATGATTTCACGTTTTGTAAAATATTCTTTAAATACTTGCGGACTTATTTTACTAGAGATAAAGACAAGTACAAACATCAATACATACTGCATACCGCTCAATGCATTGACAAGTGTCACGCTCCCAGAAGAGATAGCAGCTTGAATGAGCACTACGCCCAAAACACCCAACACCTTATTGCTTAAGACGATTGCAAATGCATGGCGATGACCAAATGTTTTTTGACTTTCAACACTTACTTTTTTACTCACAGCTGTCTTTTTACCAAACAAAGACTTCCAGACACTTGGGACAAACAATGTAATGACACCCACTAGGGCAATCGTCGCACGTGTCCAGATAAAACCAGTCAAAAACGGATAGAGGTCATAGATATATTTGGCTGCTACATGAGAGATACCAAAACAGACGCCAGCAAGTATCGCCCACAAAAATCCAACATGGAATCCACTGTGTTGTTTACTTTTTTCAAATGAGAGCAGAAGTGAAGCAAACACTAAAATCACTACACCAATTTTTTGGACATCAGTGAGCGATTCTCCGAGCCACAATGCAGAGAGTACAAAGGTAGAGACAGTCACCATCGCACCAATGAACGGAGAAATATGACTCGTCTCTCCATAATGCAGCGCGAGAAACATCGCCCACAACCCAAACCCAAACCCAAGACCAGAGAGCGTTGCAACCCCCCAATCAAATGGTGTATGTAATAATTCTCCACCAAACGGTAGTGCACATAATACAACCGCCAAGAAAATGGTTGAGTAAAATGTATAGACCACTGGCTTCTCGACCGACTTGGTCAAGATAAGCTTATCGAGAATAAAGACAAGCGCAAGACAGACATATCCAACCAATGAAAGAAGAAACCAATGCATAGACTAATAAAAACGTAATAATGAATCGTACGACATAAAATCAAACAATCCATAAAAAAAACCATTCCACACTCCCATCATGTTCGTAGCCATGAGATACCCCATGACGATCAAACTCATGCCACCGATAACCGTAAGCACCCTCTGTACACTGCTGAATCTCTGTAACCATTGTGATATATGCCCAGCGCCAAATGCAGTGAGAATAAACGGCACACTAAACCCAAGAGAAAAAACAGCCAAAAGGAAGCCGCCAGAAACAACCGTTGCGCTAGATGCAGCCAGCAACAAAATAGTCCCCAAAATAGGCCCGACACATGGCGACCATCCGAGCGCCAAAATACCTCCAAATAATATAGCAGCACCTGGTGTGTTTGGATGTATCTGTTTGTATGCAACTAGACGTGAAACAAAAGAAAATGATGGCAGAGAAAACACTCCCAGCAGTGCAAGACCAAACAACATAATTAGTACACCACCAACGCGACTCAGCACCTCTCGATATGGCAATAATACGACACCACCAAGCCCAAACAAAACACCCAAAAAAATAAATACACCACCAAATCCAAGCGAGACAAAACATGCTTGACGCACCATCCGCCATCGAACAGTCCGTTCATTCCACATACGCAAATCAGTATTGCCAGACAAAAATGCCAAATACCCTGGAACAAGTGGTAATGAACAAGGTGCCAAAAACATGAGGATACCAGAGAGAAATGCAAATGGAATAAGTGCGAAAGAAGTCATATCTACAACAAATGCACATCTTCAATTTCACTCTTCTTGCCGTTGAGTACAATATCCGCAATATGATACGCCCCATTTCTCGGTGCATGTAAAAATCCACTCATCGCAGCCTCTGCGAGCCAACCGCTCTCTAGCCAATCAAATAACCACTCATGAGTATATCGTGAATCGTTTTGCTCAAACCCAGCACCAATTGCGTGTAACCAAGCTTTATTATACTCTTCTTGAGAACCGATCGTTGGGGCAATAATGATCGGAAGTCCTAGCCCAGCGTAAAATGACAATTCACTTGGTTTGGTCCACAGCACGTCTGTGGTGAGTAATGCTTCATCAAATTTTTGAAAATAACGGAACTTATCTTCATCATAAATAATACGAACTGTTTGATCATGACGATGATCCAAGCCCAAACGTTTAATTTCTGCTTCATAAAAACTAAACACATCAGCGCGAGATCCGGCAACAAGATTAAGCCTCACAGCACCAGCATCAATGTGCGTCCGCAAACTTTGCAAAATCTCGATTCCCACTTCTCGCTGTGCCCCCGCACCTCCTACTGCAAAGGTAATAGTAAACGGATGCTTGGCCCGCAAATCACAAAATGGCGAACCAAGGTAAAACTGAAGCATTTGCTGGTATTTCTTTTGGTACCGACCATGTGGATCGAGATTGCCTATACGGCACCCAAGTGATGTCTTGAGTGTTTTAACAGTATCAGGTGAACCAATATTTTCTTTTGGCAACGGAAAGCCTGTAATAAAAATCTTTTCTGGACGTACACCATAAAGCTTGAGACGTTCTCGAACACGCTTATTTGGAGCTAAATAAGTGATACGACTCTTTTGCGGATGCAGCGGTGCCCAAGCACGAGAAACATCCGTATCGGTACACAGACAATATATCTCACCCTTGTACCCATGCTCTTCCGCAAAAAATGCTGGGATAAAAAAAGAGGTAATAAGTGGAAGTGGGTCACGATTCAGCTCATCAATCAAGTGTCTTCCCCACCCTTTTTTGATCATGTTATAAATCTGACTCAACTGTATAGTTGGCTTACTCAGATCACGTTTGGGATAAAACACCTCAATCCGCTGAAAATAATCCATAGCACCAAAAATCCAATCACCAACAATTGGCAGACGTTTCATGCGTGAAATCAATTCATACACCCCCTGGCTTCCATTCCATCGTTTAAAATCAATCTCAGGTATACCTGGATATTTATTTGCACAGATAATCATCGCAGAATCATGATCCCATCCTTTTGGAGCACGAGAGATGTCAAACAACGGATGAACAGCACGCTGATGACCGTACCCCATATCGACTGCAACAATATATGCTTTTTTTTGTGACATAATACATGGACAATAGTACAGATAGTATACCATAAAATTAAAAGACATCCCAGAATTACAGGGATGTCTTTTAGTACAAATATTATAATGTTGTATCTGCGGCTGAATTGCCAGTATCATCCGAAACCTGCACACCCTTACATGCAGCTTTAGCCTTTTTAAATACATCCCACGCTACTTTTTTATCTAATTTAAACTCTTTTCGTGCATTTCGAAGATCTATTCGATACTCAGTCCACACATCTTTAATATCAGCTTTACGATATGTCCCTTTTGGTTGCTCCCACGCAGATTTTAATTCAGCGATACGTGTCTCTAATGCTGTTTTTGCAGCAGCGTGATATGAACTCAATGCATCAATAAGTGCAGTATCTCTTGTTTCAATTGCATCTTGAATACATTCCAAACCAGATGCTGTTTCAGTTACTGGTGTTGTAGAGGACGATGTTTCATCAACCGCAAGTGCAGGTGAAGCTAACAATACACCGCCAAGCAAGAATAAACATGCAAACTGTTTCATATATAAAAAATATAGATAAATAAATATGTATATAGTATACCACACAAAACCAGCTCTTCGTACCCCCCTGTGGATAACATAGTAATCTTTACGAAACACTCTTTTTCTGTTAATATAGGCAAAAATATGGCACTTCTTCTCGCCGTCAATGACATTCAAAAAAGCTATGGCGAACGCCCTATCCTCATGGGAGCGACCTTTACCGTCTCTGAACGTCAGAAAATCGGTGTAATCGGGAGAAATGGTGCAGGAAAATCAACCCTCTTTCGCATCATTCTCGGACAAGAAGAAGCTGATAGCGGGACAGTACAACTTCACAACAGTGCTCGACTCGGACACATCGCACAGCACGACGACATGGATCTGAGTGAAACAGCCCTCTCCTATCTAATACGCACATCTAAAAAAGAATCATGGCAGGCGGCCAAACTCGCACATAAATTTGAACTGAACGAAACACATCTCAACTCCCAACTCAAAAACCTCTCTGGGGGGTATCGTATGCGTATCAAACTTGTTGGCATGCTGCTCCAAGATCCCAACGTCCTCTTACTCGACGAGCCAACAAACTTTCTCGACCTCTCTACTATCTTGCTTTTAGGAGATTTTTTGAAACAATACACTGGCAGCTTTCTCCTCATCTCACACGATCGCGCATTCTTGCGTGATGTCTGTACCGAGACACTTGATATTGAGCGTGGTAGAGCGTATTCATACCCCGGACAAATTGATGCATATCTAGAATACAAAAAAGCGCAACTTGAAATGCAAAAAAAATATAATAAAAAAGTTGAGAAAGAACGTGCTCATGTCCAAGAATTTATCGACCGTTTCCGTGCCAAAGCAAGCAAAGCAACACAAGCACAATCAAAGATGAAATATCTTGAAAAACTCAAAACAATTGAAATCGAAGCACCACTACACACCACCCGTATACACGTCCCAAATTGTGAAAATAAAAAAGGAATTGTACTGCGAACAGAAGAACTCAGTATGGGATATACCAAAGAGTCACCTGTGGCAAGTGATATCACGTTTGAAATCCACCGCGGTGAACATGTCGCCATTGTCGGAGACAACGGACAAGGCAAAACAACACTCCTACGTACACTCGCCAAAGACCTCCTCCCACTCTCTGGCACCGCCACATGGCACCCAACTGTTTCTATTGGCTACTATGCTCAGCACATGACTGATCAGCTCAATCCGTTTGATACAGTCCTTGGATATCTCGAACGAGCCGGAAGTATTCATCGAAGCACACAAGATGTACTTGAAATTGCTGGAAATTTTTTGTTCCGTGCAGGAGACATCGAAAAACCCTTGTCAGTACTTAGTGGAGGTGAGAGAGCACGCCTGTGTCTCGCTGGGTTAATGCTTGGAAAAGATCAGGTTCTACTACTGGATGAACCGACCAACCATCTTGATTTTGAAACAGTAGAGTCGCTCGCCCAAGCACTTCACGAAACCAATCGTACCATATTACTCATCAGTCACAATCGTGCCTTTGTAGAAAAAATAGCCACAGGTATCATTGAGGTAAATGATGGATCTGTAAAACGCTATCACCACTCATACGAGGAGTATGTCTATCACCTCGGTGATATCATCGGTCGCAATCGACGACCAGCTATTCCAGAAAAAACAATTCCAGCTCTCGCATCAGATGATGAACGCCCACGACTCAAGGAGGAGATTAAAGAACAGAAAAAGTTGTTACGTGATATTGAAGAAGAAGTTGCTGACCTAGAAAAAGAACAACATAGTATTCATAAATGGTTTCTCAAACATCCCGGTAAGTACTCAATTGAAAAAACAAAGCAACTCCAGATAGTAGAGCTCCTCCTCAAAGAAAAAGAGTCACAATGGTTTGGAGTGCAAGAAAAGCTCGGTGATTTGGAAGCAAAATATGGACGTATATAATAAAAACAAAAACAGCTTTTCAAGGCTGTTTTTGTATTTTATCAAAAACATTTCTACCGACACCCCAACTCATTAAGCTTGGCTCTGGTTGCTGGTCCGATGTAGCCGACAGGGTCAATGCCGTTTGCACTTTGGAAGGCTTTGACTGAGGCGGTGGTGACTGGGCCAAAGAAGCCGGTTGGTGTGACAGTGAAGTAGTTGAGTTTTTGGAGGAGTGTTTGTGCGGTGGTAACGAGTGCTCCTGTCATACCTTGTGTCAGGGTTGTTTGTGTGTTGAGACAACTTGCTGATACTGGTGTGGTTGGTTGCACTGGTGTCGTTCCTGCTGTTGCACAGTTCTTTTCGTGGATCTCTTTGATTTTTTTCAAAGATGTGGTGTAGACATATCCTGAGCCTTTGGTGAGTCCCCATGGAGTGAGGATGTCAGAGGCATATTTCTCTTGCCACTTCACTACTGCGTTGAAGTCTGCTGTTTCATATATTCCATTGACTGGGAGGTTAGTGCCTTCATAGGTATTGAGGAACTGCTCGAGGAGTTTGACGTCGTTTGGATTGTTGGGGGCTCCGAGTTTGACTGGAGTAGTGAGAACAAGGTTAGTAGTGCATTGGAGGCCGTTTTGTGGGATTGGGGTGGTTAGTACTAAAGGAACAATGTCAGATGGTTTTTTATTCACCACATTAGACAACTGAATCGAATCTAAAACCAGAAGAGTACCACCGGTAGCAGAACGAAGCTTTACATACACTGTTTTTTGCCCCTCACCAGCACTAAGTGTATGCTTTGCAGAAGAAGTAAATGGGATATACGTACTATCGCTAAATAGCGGACTATTACTGATTGCCATCTCTACTGCATTTGTTGCATTAATTTTCAAAGAAACAGTTCTACTTGTTGTAGTCTCATCACCATTATTGATAACGAGTGCCCCAGTAGTTGCTGTCGTGTTGTCTGTTGGACGAGGACGAGAAATAGAGACAGAAGACCCACCACCAGAACGAGGACGTGGCTCTTCTTCTCCTTCTTCTTCATCACAATCAAGTGTTGTAAACGAATCTACATTTTCACTCGTCAAGAGAGTTTCACCATACATCAACACTCCGAGTGCACGCACATAGTACGTCGTACCACACTCAAGCACCTCACCATCGTCATCCCCAAAAATCCATTCATATGAACCCAACTCTTCGATAACGACAGGACCAGGTATTGCAACCGCATTTTCAACTGTTGGATCTGAATTTTCACTCACGATAAATCCATACAATGCATACTCACTAAACAATTCCACAGAACCATCGACAACACTTGCATTCAACGTCGCCTGTGTCTGTCCGATACCAGTTGTCTCACCCATAACTAACTCAGGAAATTCGTATAATAACACTTCTGAAACACTATCAGTAGCAACAGGGTTTCCAAATACATCTTGGTATGCGAGTAATATTGTATATGTACCAGTTGGAATAGTGCTTGTCGAAGCAGAAAGCACCTCTTCAACCAAAGAAAGATTCTGATTTGGTATAATCGTAAAGGTGTTTTCCACCTCAGGCGCAGCATCACGCAACTGTAGCACTATTGGATCACCCACTTCTGGTAAGAATGCAATAGTAATACTATTTGACAACGGTGTCTCAGGAAGCACAAAAGTGATATCCATCTCTGCATCTACATCGTGAGAAGAACCATCCTCCGGTGAAAGTAATTCAGGAGTCAATGTTTCAGTATCTTCTCCTACTGTTTGAAATTGTAAAATTGGGTACCCATCATTTACTATGTTTGCCCCCTCAAATGTCCACACTGTTTCAAAATCCCAGCCAGCATCTGTATACATCGATTGTGTCTTCATACGCTCAGTGCTTGTCCCTACAGCAGTGTCGTCACATCCATATCCACACCCCGCAGAAAGACCAGATGTCTCAATATCCCAAAATGCTGCAGTGGAAACGTCTCCACCGCCATAAAGACCTCCAACAGCAGTCGTACCAGATGCGACACCTGTCGCATACACATTGACCATATCAGTATATGCACCAATATACCCAACCAAACCACCGACCTGAACCCCTGAGGTTGATTCAACATTCCCTCGAGCGTATGAATCTGTCACAGACGAATGTTCATACCCATCATACCCAATCATTTGTCCAATCAATCCACCCACATTATCTCCTGTCGCAGTAACATTTCCCAACGCATACGAGCGCTCTACTGTAGTTAAATATGCTTCTCCGATCAAACCTCCAGCTGCAACTACAGACGCAACCACATCACCTGTTGTATACACCTCTGTAAACGTCGATCCATACCCCTCACATCCATCTGCGCCAGAAAAACCACCTACCGCAGCAGCACCAAACACATCTCCAAAAGCTTGTGACCGAGTAAACCGACTCTGACAACCTGAATAACCAGCAAAGCCACCAATATAGTTATCCATACCTGTAACAGTAGAAGAAGCAGTGCTCGACGACACAGAGGAGTTAAATATCTCACCAACAAAACCACCGACATAACTATCACCTATTACCACACCACCTGTCGAAGATACAGAAGAAAGATCATATCCGTAGACACGCCCAGCAAAACCACCTACAGAATCAGAAGAGGTTGCAAAGACAGAACCAGCAGCAGACAGATTTACCCATTCAACGCCATATACATACGGATCCTCCCAATTATATCCACTGTTTTCCACATACCCAGCAAATCCGCCAATGTATGACGGTGAAAACCCATCAACAACAGTCACATCACCTGAGGCAGAAGAGTTTGTAATGAGCGCGTTTCCACTCGCAGCATATCCGATAAATCCACCACACTTTCCACCCTCACACTCCACATCACCGCTCGCAGTAGAACTAGTGATAGTCCCTTCATACATATATCCAACAAATCCACCTGTATTTTCACCAGATTTTGCAATAAATTCACCTTCAGTACGATCTGAATGAACTGACCCCGTTATATCAACATACGACACTGAACCAGTAGACATTTCTCCAATCGCACCACCGATACTAAATCCACCATCCACCGATGCAGAAGAATTAGCATATGTGAGAATACCATCATACATTTTACCAATCAAACCACCAATAATATTTCCACTTCCATGCACCCCACCACCAGACATAGTCACATATGAGATAGTGCTTGTTCCAGTATTTTCCATCATAATACCGGCAATTCCTCCGCCGTAATAACTCAAATATGCTCGCACATGACTATCGAATATAGTCACATCAGAAATCGACGTATCTTCCATGGTACCTACAACGCCACCCACATTTGACTCGCCAACAATGTCTGCTGCAACTAAATCAAAATCTTCAATTGTTGCGCCAGCAGTATAGCCAAATAAACCAACATTATCTTGTTCTTTTCGAAATATCCACAAATCATTAATCGTATATCCATCTCCATCAAACACGCCAGTAAACGGATCTCCGTCGGACCCAATTGGCTCAAAACCATAGTATCCATTGTTTGATACTGCCCCATATACACCAGGAATATCATTGTAACTATCAGGAATCAACTCTCCATCCACCACCCCATCTACCCACTCAGCTGTATTTTCATTCCACCCTTCTGTCTCCAAACAATCGATATCACTTCCCAACACAAAATGTGCATCCAGCACCGTGTTCATCAACTGAAGTTGTGTGCAATTTGTAATAACATATGGATCACCTTCAACACCAGTACCACTAGCAAATGTAGGTTCAGTATAAGCAAATAACCAAGGATAGTTAGACATGGAATCAAGATTCCAAATGTCTGTAGTATTCCAAGTTAACATCGGCTCAACACCACCCAATTTCCAATATGTCGTCGGATCTCCAGGTGTAATCATCGTACACCCAGCCCATGTTTCTTCTGCTAAACCACTACATTCACTCATACCAGTCATCGTTGCATCCCAGTACGTGTTTGTCGTAGAAAGAAAAGATGGATTATCACCTCCAAAATCCCCTACACCACCAACCACACCTCCAATATAACTAGACCCAGTAATGATACCAGCTGCAAATGCATTTTCTATACTCGAACCACTTGAAAATACTCTTCCAACCAAACCACCGACAGTGTTATTTCCAGTTACACTCCCTGACGCATACGCATTTACAATACTAGACCCAATCGCATTTCCGACCAAACCACCAACATTGTTATATGCATTTACATCCATCTGTGAATACGAATTGAGTATCTCTGCTGTCGTCATATACCCAACTAATCCTCCAACATTACCAACACCCCACCCAGCCGTAAAAGAACCAAATGTGTATGACTGTTCTATAGCAGGCAAATCACCCTCATAATTTCCAGATACCTCACCAACCAACCCACCACTTTGTGATGTGGCATCAATACTTCCTTCAAATGAGCCTCCAACAATACGAGAGTTGTTCATCTGTCCGACCAACCCTCCAGTAGTATTTGCACTCTGGATGTTATTTGATGCGCTTACATTAATAATCAGCGTATTGACTGCTTTTCCAGCCAGAGAACCCACAAAACTTCCCCCATACAACACATCAGTACCTCCAGGTCCCTGTTCCCACCCAGCTACAATATGTAGATCTCTAATTGTTGCACCATTAAGATACCCAAACAACCCGAGGTAATTTTGGTCATCGATTTCTGCTGGTACATTTTTTTGATAACTAATTGTATACCCATCTCCATCAAACACACCAGTAAACCCGCCAAACCCAGCGTCCAAATCAGATCCATCCATCACACGAGCAAGTGGAAAATTTTCAGCACCACACCCAATATAATCACCCAAACGATAGTGTGCTGCTAAATCATTATCAACTTCTGCGAGCTGTTCACAGGTCATGATAATATACGGATCTTCCGCAGTACCAGATCCTGATCCAGAAAAGGCAAATACCTGCTGATATGCATACAACACTGCGCCTGTCACAATAAAAAAAGACAGGACAACAAGTGTACTGCGCAAAATATGTCTCGGGTTTACTCCAGTCAACCAAGAAAATGGTGTGTACATAAAAAACTGCTATCTTAAAAACAAAGATGGATAATAAAATTATTTATCTGTAGAAGTATAACACAGTTTTATACTTTACAATATGTTTTTGTGGATAACTTATCCTATCTTTTTATTGTGCATGTAGCAAAAACCCTATACAAATATACAGAGTTTTACATTCATCTTATTTTATATCCAATATACCAAAAATCATGTCCGTACACATCCTCCTACCACAGAATAAAAATAACTTATACTACCACAACAAATACTCAGACAAAAAAACAAAAAAGTAGCAACTAAGCTACTTTTTTGTTTTTGGCAGGCGCTGTAGGAATCGAACCTACGCATACGGTTTTGGAGACCGTAGTACTACCATTATACGAAGCGCCCTTCGACGAGCTCAGTACGAGCCCATATTCAAAATCCCCTTTCGGGGATTTTATTGTAACTTACTTTGTCTCTTTGTGCAAGACGTGCGCTTTGCAGACTTTGCAGTATTTACTGAGCTCGAGACGATTGCGGAGTTTTTTCTTGTTTTTTGTGGAGAAATAACGAGGCATTTTGCAAGTCGTACACTCCATTTTGATCATGTTATCTTGTGACATACACGTGGAAAAATTAAAAAGCTAAACAGAGAAAATCAAATCAATATGTGCCTTAGTATAGCAAAAACAGCTCTATCTGTCAAGCCCTACCTCTCCCTTTTGTTTTTTGTATCTTTTTAGGCTCTATTGTCAAGAAAAAGAGTACATACAGGACTGCCCCAACCGTATCCATCACCAAATCAAGAAGTGTATCTCCTATACCCGGTTGCCAAACACTAGCAAAGAGCACATCATGAAGATACTCATGTATCTCCCACACCACCCCCACACAGACCGTCATTGCAATGAGGTACACCATATACACGCCCACCGGTTCAATACGCACCTTCCACCTAACACTACATTGACGATAGAACTGATCAAGAGTAAATGCAGTAGCAAGCCCACCCAACGTATGCATAAGCGGACTCATCCAAACAAACAACTCAAACGCAGGATAAATATATGTAAAATACAACCCTATCAGATATACTCCTACCATGAACGAACAAATTTGTACTGTACGTATTATTTGATTCCACATATGTTTTTCAATCGTTGTATATTTTCCATATCTGACCCATCGTCTCCAAATCCAGGCACCTCCATCACAAGCGGAAGATTCTTCATTTTTGGATGCAACGCAATTGCTTTTAACCCTTTGGTCCCAATCAACCCCTCGCCAATGTTTTCATGACGATCAGTAAATGTTCCGGCAGCGACTTTGGAATCATTGAAGTGAATACAGACGACATTCTCCCACCCAAATGATGTGTCACAACGAGAGACAAACGAATCCACTGTTTTGTCCGTCACACTCTCACCGAGTTCGTTCGCCGCAAACGCATGTGCAGTATCCAGACACACTTTAATACGCGAATTGTTGGCGAGACGAAACATCTCACCGATTTCTTCTGGTGTATTCCCGAGCTTACCTCCCCCACCAGAGGAATTTTCCATAATCAAAAAACTTTTCCCTGGTACTTTTTGAAGTACCTTGTTCATTGCTTCTGCGGTACGTGCAATTCCCTCTTCTTTTGTTCCACCTTTAGCAATGGACCCCAGATGAAAAACAAGCCCAACAATCCCAAGTGTTTCGCAAATTGAGAGATGTGCCACCAAACTTTGTATCCCAGCGTTTTGTGTTTTTTTATCCGCTGATGCGAGATTAACCAAATACGCTGCATGTGCAAAGACGGGACCAAGCTTTGTCTCTTTTTGTGCTTGTTTGAATTGTGAGACAATCTCTTCTGTTGGCACCTTGACCTGAAATGCACGCGGTGAAGAAACAAAAATCTGCAACGCTTGAGCACCGATATCTGAAGCGTTTTTGAAACAGTTATGAAGTCCGCCAGCTGCGGAGACATGAGCACCAATGATAGGCATAGTAGTACTTAGGATGATTTGTGGGTAATCACATTGGTAATAACACCATCTGACATAATAATTTCTCGCTGCGCAAGGGCCGCAAACTCTGGCTCGTGTGTCACCATCACAATCGTCTGTCCCTGCGTATGAAGATCCAAAAATGTATCCAAAATTGCTCGAGATGTTTCAGAATCCAAATTGGCTGTTGGCTCATCTGCAAAGACAATCTTTGGACTATGTGCAATCGCACGCGCAATCGAAACACGCTGTTGCTGTCCACCAGACATCTGACTCGGTAAATTGTTTGCACGATCGAGTAATCGCACTCGTTGCAGTGCATCTTTGGCTTTTTGCTCCGCGACACCATATACATCACCCTGCATGAGCAGTGGTACCAAAATATTTTCCAACGCTGTCAATGATGGAATCAGTGCATAATCCTGAAACACATATCCAAGCACAGAAAGACGCATCACCGTCCGCTGATCACTAGAGAGTCCAATCGTCTCAATCCCATCTATCTGTACAGATCCACTGCTCGGATGATCGAGTAAACCAAGCTGATACAGCAGTGTACTTTTACCAGAACCAGACCGTCCAGTGATTGCCACAAATTCACCCTCTGCAATAGACAAAGAAACATCCTTGAGCGCATGCACATCGAGCACCCCCGTATGATACACTTTTGTCAGTTGTTTTGCTTCAATAATATTCATATTATCTCCCCAAAATAGCATCGAGCGTGTTTTGACGCACAACAATTTTTGCTGGTAAAAATCCTGCAATCACTGTCGCAATCAAAAGCAATCCTGCACGAAGCAGTGTCCCACCCATTGTTGCAACCAAGATACCATCACTGAACGGGAAATCAATTGGATGCTCGGCAAAAAATGGTTTGAGTACTCCAAACACGAGACACATACCAATCGCAATACCCGCCCCTGCATAAAATAACGATTGAAACATATATGACCACTGAATCGCAGTGGAGGTAATACCGATACCCTTGAGAATACCAATAAATCGACGGCGTGTAATCGCGTTGACAAAAATCACAATGAAAATAGTGATCGAAGCGACTGCCAACCCGATAGACCCAATCGCATTTCCCAAAATAGCAAACGTTGCAGTGATATCCTGAAGGAATTTTGGTTGAGCCTCTTCTGCAGTACGAACGAGTGCTCCATCAGGACCAGAGAGTGACCGCAGTGTGTCCAAAATTGGTACGAGATCAGTGCCAGGCTCCACCATGATCGCAATCTCATCCGCATTGGTCGCACGTCGATTAATCAGTTGACGTAACTCACCCTCATTCATAAAAATACGCAAGTCAATTTCACTCAGTTTGCTATCCAAAATACCTTTCACAACAAACTCATTGACTGTGTCTCCAATAGTAACCCGAACAGTGTCACCAATAGTAACTTCATCAAGCACCTGAATATCAGGTGAGGTAATTTGATTATATTTATACAACAAATCTGCACCCATCAAAATAGATCCAGTCTCACCTGGTTCGAGATATTCACCTTCTGCAATTTCAGACGACAGCCCTGTCACGATATCTTCATCCACAGGAGAAATACCGGCTACCGAAGCATTGGCTGTATCTCGCGTCTCATCCGCCTGCACTTGTCGTTTATAATTCGCCTCGATTTTGGCACTACTGAGATATCGTTCAGTCACACCAATCACACCCTCTGTCGCCCGAGCAGTACTTGCCAACAGCCGACTATCTTCAATATACACCTTGCTCAATGGTTCTGTGATAAAAATATCACTCGTGTACTGTCGTTTATTTGCATCAACCGACCCCTGGATAAGTCCAACCAAAATTCCAGACACCACCACAAGATTGAGAAAAGTCAGTGTCATCACAGAGATGATAAGCAATGTCGTCCAACGACTCGCCCGAGCCAAATCACGTGTAGCCAAAAACCACCCTACAGAGAGGGAGGTAAAAAATGATGGTTGTGATTGTACTTTTTGAGAAGACATACAGATAAGAGTATAGCACGCTCAAAGACATAAGTGAAAGCCCCACTTTCGGATACGAAGAGCGGGGCTTACTTGAGCCATTGTCGGGGATCGAACCCGAGACCTTGTCCTTACCATGGACACGCTCTACCAACTGAGCTACAACGGCATGTATTTTGTGTACGAGAGTATACAAAAAATGCGTCGTTTTGTCAACCGCTTCTTTCTCACTTTTGACACTGTGGGCAATAGTGTGTCCCACGTCCAGCCGAGTATGTTTTTACTATTGGTGTTTTGCATTTTTTACACGGTTTTCCTGCTCGGCCATAGACACGCAAAAATGGGAGAAATCCACCCTTGTTTCCATCACCATCGACAAAATGGTTGAATGTGGTACCACGTTTTTCTATCCCCAACCGAATCACCTTATCTGTCGCCTTCCATAACTGATCAATCTCTTTTTTGGTCAATGTATTGGATCGACGCATTGGAAGAATATGTGCAAGGAAACAAGCCTCGTCTGCATAAATATTTCCCACCCCTGCAATCAATGTTTGATTGAGTAACACTGCTTTTACCGGAGCAGTTCGTCGTACAAAAATATGTTGAAATGCTTCTTTGGTAAATGCAACTGTACCTGGCTCAATACCATACATCTGTTTTACTCGAATCAATTCTTTCTCATCTGCAAGTGCGAGATAGGCAAACAATCGCATGTCATTGAAAAACAACTCAGAGCCATCAGTAAAATGAATCACCGCACGAGTATGTTTATTTGGAAGTGATTGGATAGATTCTGATAGCGAATGTCCACCAGCAATCACCATCTTTTGGTCACGATAGATCAACTGCCCCGTCATCTTGAGATGTATGAGTATAGACTCATCTCCGCTCCGGAGCTGTACTATCAATAATTTTCCCACTCTTTGTACGTCAGCAATACTATTTCCCACCAGTACTTTTTTTAATCGCGCATGGGTAGGACGAATCACTTTTGTGTTACCCAAAGTTAGACGGTCAACTGTCTTGTGTACAATATGTTTTTGTAAATCACGACGAACGGTTTCTACCTCTGGTAATTCTGGCATATGTTTGTTACAATCAATCCATATCATACACAATCATTCCTCTTTATGAAAGCCCCTGATTTTACCCTCCCAGACCAAGATGGGACCCTCCATTCACTCAGTGACTACAATGGAAAGAAAGTATTGCTCTACTTCTACCCAAAGGACGACACACCTGGATGCACCAAAGAAGCCTGCGGATTCAGAGACAGTCTCAATGATCTACAGGGTAAAGGGGTGCAGGTTATCGGTGTTAGCTGTGATGATGTTGCGTCACACAAAAAATTTGCAGAGAAATTCCATCTCAACTTCCCCCTCCTCGCTGATACAGACCGAACTATCGTCGCTGCATACGGTGTATGGAAAGAAAAAAGTTTATACGGAAGACTTTTTCATGGTATCAATCGAGAATCATTTCTCATTGATGAATCAGGTAATATTCTTAAACATTACACCAAAGTCAAAGCAGAAGAGCACCCGACAGAAGTACTCAAAGATATCCAAGCACTCTCATAATAAAAAACTCGCACTAGCTGTGCGAGTTTTTTACTTTAAAATATCTCTTATTTTTTTTCTTCACAGCCACATGAGCCACCACAACAGCCTTCTTCTTCTTTTTCACCTTCTGCTGATTTACAGCACGCACTACCTGCACATGCGCCGCCTTTGCACATGCCACATTTACAGCCAACGATAGCCACCACAGCACTTGCACCAACAACAATATATACCAATGCCTCAAGCCACTCAATACTTCCAAAAATCATACGTACCACATTCCAATCACTACCTCCTACAAAATAACCAACTCCTATAAGTCCCCAGTTGATCGCTCCTACAAGCACCAGCCATTGAGCTGCGCAGGCGAGCATACATGATTTCCCTTTACACATTGTTTTGCACATATAGACACATATTATGAATAATATCCCCTCACCCCTATAGTGTAGAACAAAACAAAAAAAGATACAAGATAAAAAAACAAAACAACCTTATGAAAGGTTGTTTATTTGTGGGCCGGGCAGGATTCGAACCTGCGAAGGCGTACGCCAGCAGATTTACAGTCTGCCCTATTTGACCGCTCTAGAACCGACCCTATTTACTTTGGAGCCATCTGCGAGAATCGAACTCGCGACCCACGGTTTACAAAACCGTTGCTCTACCAGCTGAGCTAAGATGGCATTAAAACTATACTAATGCTGAAATTTTTTCTTTAAAAAGAACTAACTTTTGATTTTCTGGGTTGACCATTCGAAGCTGTTGCAGTGCCTCAGTAGCAACATCGGCTTCGCGGCATAGTATAGCAGTTTCTACCAAACTGTCAAGATACTTTGGATTTTGTGGCTCAAGCGACACAGCCTGCTTTATCGCCTCAAGAGCTGTCTGTGGCTGAGCTAACGCAAGAAACGCTTCAGAAAGCTTGAAAAAACGAGGAGAAAGTTGTGGATTGATCAAAACAGCCTGCTGATATGCTTCTACTGCCTCTTCGTATTTTTTCTCTTCCATAGCAATGTCTCCCAACATAACATAAGTGCCATCATCTTGCGGTTCCAGATGCAGCACGAACTGATATGTCTCTTTGGCCTCTTTGAGCTGATCCTGCTCATAGTACACCTTGGCCAAACCACGATAGGCTTCTATATTTTTTGGTGATGTACGCAAGATTGCAATATATGCCTCTTCTGCTTTTTGCCACTCTTTTGCAGAAGCAAAGCGATGTGCACCCTCAAGAACCTGTGCAAGTTCAGTAGGATCTACTGCAGCAGCTGCAGCTTTAGCAGCTTTTCGCTTTGAACGAACCATATCTTTCTCAATGCGAGAGATATAACTACGCATTGCCACACGAAATTGTTGATATGATTCAACAACTGGTATCAATTGTTTTTTGATTCTCTCCTGAAGAGACTGCGCCTGTAATTCAATACGCTTGGCCAAGATTTCCTCTTTCTTGCGCTGTTCTTTGACTTCTGGAATCGAATCAACATTAAGCAATGACACCTGACGCCATTTTTTGGACAAGACAAAACCAACCAAACTGGCCGAAACAAGAAATAAAATGACAGGTCCAATAAAACTCATAAGACTTATATCTTACACCAACTGCCCAACTTTTTCAACCAACGAAGTAAATGTAGCACTATCAACACTCGCATGACCAACAAGTACCCCATCGATACCAGGTGTAGTCACATACTCCTCTACATTATCCACACTGACACTCCCACCATAGAGTACCGGTACGTTGTCAACTCCAAACTCAGTGCAGATTGCACGAATTGCATTATGACGCTCCAATGCGTCTACTGCTGGGCAAGGTGTTCCATTTCCACCAGTTGAGATCGCCCAGACTGGCTCGTATGCTATCAACCAGTTCTTTTCTTTGATCCCATTCACACCTTCCAACACTGGAATCAGCTGACGGCGCAGACGATACTCGATCTTGTTTTCTTCTACATCCTCTTTGGTCTCACCGATACATAGTACAGGTGTAATTCCCTCATCCAGACATGCCTGCATCTTTTTGACTGTCGCCTCAGTATCTTCACCAAAGATATGACGACGTTCTGAGTGTCCAACCAAAGCATAGGTGGCACCCGCCTGTGCAAACACATGTGCAGATACTTCACCAGTGTATGCACCCAATGGTGTGTAGCCGACGTTTTGCACACCCACAGCAATCTCACCCTCACTCAACATACCAGCGACACGAGAAAAAGAAAGAGTAGATGGAAAAACAGCAACACGCAATTGTTCTGTATCGAATGTTAGTGCTGATAATGACTGTGCTAATACACCTGATTGTTCATCGGTGAGATAGAGCTTCCAGTTTCCAAAGATATATTTCATACAAATAATGTATAGTCTAAAATACAATATCTTTCTCGTCTGTTGGCCCAATTACTGCGACTCGCATTTGATTCATCTTAAAAATTGTCTTGGCTACTTTTTTGATATCTTCATTACTGACTTCATCCATTTTTGCGGATACCTCTTGTGGCGTCTCAATCTTGTTTGCAAAGAGACTTTCCTGTGCAAACCAATTAGCACGGAAACTAGAATCCTCAAGTGCAAGTGCAAGTGCACCACGAGAATGTGACTTGGCATCACGGAGCTCTTGTGGTGTCACACCTTTATCAATGATTTTTTGGATTTCGTCTTGGATGACTGCAATTGCTTTGTTGAGATTCTTTGGATCAAGTCCTGCACGCACATAACTGTAGCCAATATCACTATAGGTTTCACGACGAGAACGTACCATATAGGCCAAGCCACGACGTTCACGAACTTGGATAAAGAGACGAGAGCACATCGACCCACCCAAAATAGTATGCAAAACTGCTGCTGCAGGATTACGATCATCGTTGTAATTAAATGCTGGGAAGCCAAGCATGAGCTGTGTTTGATCTACCTGTTTTTGTACTACTTTGATTCGGTCTGATTTTGCTGTTGCTCCAAACACTGCTTCTTTTTTAGCATGAGACGTTTTTCCTGTTGACGTCACATTACCAAAATACTGTTCTACCCAACCACGAACTTTTTCATCAATATTTCCTGCCAAGACAATCACCATATTATCTGGCTGGTAATATTTTTCTTTATATGCCAGCACATCATTTCGATCAAAACTCATCACATGTTTTTCTGTCCCTGCAATATCTCGCCCCATTGGACAGCCAGCAAACATGACTTCCTCAAACACATTGTCGATACTCATCAGTGGATTGTCACGATACATCTTGATCTCTTCGCATATCACTGTTTTTTCACGTTCCATTTCTTTTGGATCAAATTTGGAGTGAAACAACATGTCTGAAAGAATATCAATCGCAGTACGTGCATGTGACGTATCTGCTTTGATGTAATATCCTGTATATTCTTTGCCAGTAAATGCATTGTACTCAGCACCCAGACGATCAATCTCGCGAGTAAGTGTCAACGTATTTTTTCGTTTCTCAGTTCCTTTGAACATGAGGTGTTCAATATAGTGAGAAACACCAGACATTTTTTCCGTTTCAAAACGTGAACCGACTGGAAACATGACTTGTGTTGTCAAAGACATTGTCCCCTCTTGTGGGATGAGGATGACGCGAGTTTTGTTTGGGAGAGTGTACTGAGTGAACATATGTATTGAAAGCTAAAGAGGCTTAAAATGCTTAGGAGGCTTACACGGCAAACTATACGATCTGTTTTTGTAAATAAGAAACCAACTCTGCAATCGCAATACGTTCCTGTTTCATACTATCACGTTCACGCACTGTTACAGCATTGTCATTGAGTGTGTCAAAATCTATCGTCACACAAAACGGTGTACCAATCTCATCCTGACGGCGATAGCGTTTTCCGATTGACTGTGTTTCATCGTATGTGACTGCAAACTGCTTTGCCAGTGTCTGCACAATCTCACGAGATACTCCTGAGAGTTCATCTTTTTTTGAAAGAGGTAATACTGCAATTTGATATGGCGCAACACGTTTCGCGAGACCAAGCATCACACGCACTTCTCCATCTTCATCCTGAGCCGCTTCCTCCTGATATGAATCAAGGAGTACTGCAAGCGCCACACGATCACACCCAAATGATGGCTCCATGACATGTGGAATAAATTTACGCTGAGGATCCTGTGGATCAGTATAGCGCAAATCCTCACCACTAAATTCCATGTGCTGTTTGAGATCAAAATCAGTGCGATACGCTGCCGCAGCACAGAGCTCTCCCCAACCCCATGGGAATTTGTACTCCACATCTACTGTACCTTTAGAATAATGCGACAACTCATCTGGATCGTGATCACGGAAGCGAAGATTTTCTTCACGAATCCCAAGTGTCTTGGTCAAAAATTGCCAGGTATCATTTTTCCAATTTTCATATACCACTTTCCAATCAGTGTTTTCTGGATCAAAGAAATACTCAATTTCCATTTGTTCAAATTCGCGAGTACGGAACGTAAAGTTTCCTGGAGTAATTTCATTGCGAAATGCTTTTCCGATCTGTGCGATTCCAAATGGCAATTTCAGACGCTGTGTTTGAGAGACATTTTTGAAATTCACAAAAATACCCTGTGCAGTCTCAGGACGCAGATAGATATCAGCACCCTCACCGTCAATAACACCTTGCTTTGTTTTGAACATGAGGTTGAATCGTTTTGCTTCGGTCCAGTTTACTTTGCCACACGCTGGACACGGTACGGATTCGCTCATCAGACGTGGACTTACATCCTCGAGTTTGATTCCAGCCACCTCTTCAACAAACAATTTTTCTTCGAGTAATTTATCACCACGAAAACGCTGTTTGCATTCTTTACAATCAACCAACGGATCAGTAAATGACCCCACATGTCCAGACGCTTCCCACACACGAGGATTCATGAGGATCGCAGCATCAAGTCCGACCATATCCATGCGCTCACGCACAAAGGTCTGCCACCAAAGTTTTTTGATATTGTTTTTGAGTTCAACTCCAAGTGGACCGTAATCCCAAGAGTTGGCCAGACCACCATAGATCTCACTCCCCGGAAAGATAAACCCACGACGCTTCGCCAGTGACACAATTGTGTCGAGTGTTGTGTTTGTCATATACACTAAGTATAACGTAAGAAAACAAATAAAAAAAGACAGCTACAAACTGTCTCGGGTCCCTGAGCAAACAAAGTGCGTCGAAGGGAGGTTCCACCCGAGTTTCTCGATACAGATCGAGACACTCTTGAAACATCTATTCACTCGGCAGGTGCCACCCTGCGTCATCATGAATACATTCATAGTACTCAATGTAGCGAAAAAAGTCAAGATAGAGGCTTGATTTTCTCCTCGCATACAGGTAGTATAGACATACTATGGATACACATGCCGTTCTTACTGCCTTTGGACTTACAGCACTTGCTGGTCTCTCTACGGGTATCGGAAGTCTTATTGCGATATACTCAAAACAATTTAGCCATCGCTTTCTCGCCCTTTCACTTGGTTTCTCTGCTGGGGTCATGTTGTATGTTTCATTTATTGAAATATTTCAAAAAGCACGTATATCTCTCGTCGAAGTACATGGCGATGCACTTGGATACCTGTACACAACTCTTGCTTTTTTTGGTGGGATTGCACTTGCAGCATTGATTGATAAACTCGTTCCTATCTCAGATACCCCTGATGAGCTCAATACGATTACCGAACTTGGTACTCATCCCACAAAACCAAAAACACACCACCTCTACCGAATGGGCATGTTTTCTGCGATTGCTATTGGTATTCACAATTTTCCAGAAGGTCTTGCAACATTTATGGCAGCTATTGCCGATCCATTTCTTGGTATCAGTATTGCCGTCGCTATTGCGATTCACAATATTCCAGAAGGAATTGCTGTCGCTATCCCAATATACTATGCGACCAAAAGCCGAGTACAAGCATTTACTTGGTCTTTTTTGTCTGGACTCTCTGAACCAGTTGGCGCGGCTATTGGATTCTTTTTGCTCCGCAACATTTTTAGTGAAAGTCTGTTTGGTATTATTTTTGCCGGTGTTGCAGGAATTATGGTATATATTTCACTCGACGAACTTATCCCTGCAGCCGAAGAATTTGGTGAACACCACATTGTTCTTTATGGGCTCATTTCTGGAATGATGTTGATGGCCGGAAGTTTGCTTTTATTTTTATAACAATACTCTATGGCATCACAACATATTGAGCAATTCAAAGCCCACGTCATTGAAGCCTCACAAAATCCAGACTTCATTCACCACGAATGGTTTATCACCTACCACCTCAACATTGTTGAAAAGATAGCTCTTGAGCTCTGTGATAAATATCCAACAGCAGATCGCGACCTCGTGCATACGCTCGTCTGGCTTCATGATTATGGCAAGATTCTTGATTTTGCCAATCAATACGAAACAACACTCACAAAGGGAAAAGAAAAACTACTAGAATATGGCTTTGATGAATCATTTGCACAGCGCGCAATAGAGTATGTCGATATCATGGATAAAAAAATAGATCTCTGGAGCGATGCGACACCCATTGAAATAAAAATTATCTCCTCCGCAGATGGCTGTGCACATTTAATCGGACCATTCTTTTCACTCTGGTGGTACGAAAATCCAGGCACACATTTCACCGAGCTCATGCAGGGTAATGTTAAAAAGGCAATGAAAGATTGGGATAAAAAAATTGTGCTCCCTGAGGCGCGAGCTGCTTTTGCAGCACGTCACAACTTTCTTTTGGAGCAAAGCGGACAAATACCAACAACACTTATTACAAATACCTAAACATACTATGTCACTCACACAAACACAAGCAGAAACACTTCTTCACACATACAGCGAAGCATGGACAACACAAGACACACCAAAAATCTTGAGCATCTTTACAGAAGATGGAACATACCATGAACGTGTTCTCAGAGAACCAATGCGCGGACATAGTGAAATCGCCGCCTACTGGAATAGCAAGGTATGTACAGAACAATCCAACATCGAATTCAAACTTCTCACCTACTACACTATAGAGGATACACTCATCGCTGAATGGGAAGCCTGGTTTGACAACAATACCGACCACGTTCGCGTCCACATGAAAGAAGTGGCGATTATGGAAATCAGAGATGAAAAAATTGCATCTCTGCGAGAATACTGGCAGTCCGAGAAAAGTCCTTTGCTATAATAAAAACACCCCGATATATATGGGGTGTTTTTATTTTGATTCTAATACCAGAGTAATAGGCCCATCATTTGTCAGCGATACATCCATGTGTGCACCAAACTCCCCTGTCTGTACCTCAACCACCTTTTCTCGCATGTACGAAACGAAGTGTTCATAGAGTGGTTTTGCCACATCGGGCTTGGCAGCATCTGTAAAGCTCGGTCGCGTCCCTTTCGAACAATCACCATACAGTGTAAATTGTGACACTATCAAAATACTTCCACCAACTTCAATAATATTTTTCTCCATAAACGTATCACTCCCAAGATCAGCAAACAGTCGTAACTTCAATATTTTTTCGGCTAAATACTCAACATCTTTGTGAGTATCAGTATGCGTCACACCAAGCAAAAGAACAAAACCGTGGGCAATGTCGCCAACGGTTTTTTGATTCACAGTTACCTGTGCGCGTGTAACTTTTTGCAGTACACAACGCATATCGTTACACAGTCAAAATCTCTTTTTCTTTTTCTTCGCCAATTGCTCGTGTCATTTCATTGAACTCTTTGGTCATTTTTTCGATATCATCAAAATGCTTAAACTTTTCATCCTCAGACAACAACTTCTCATCTACCGCATTACCAATCTCTGTACGTGCATCTTCACGTACCTGACGAATTGATACCCGTGCTTCTTCTAGTTTGCGATTGAGTACTTTAATAAGCTCCTGACGACGATCCGCAGTAAGGTCTGGAAGTGAAATACGAATCACCTTTCCATCATTGACCGGGTTAAACCCAAGGTTACCAGCACGAATACCAGAATCAATCGCCTGCATCTGTGATTTGTCCCATGGCTCTACCTGCAATGTTTTTGCATCCAAAATACTAATAGAAGCTAGTGCTTTCAGTGGCTGACGCATACCATACGCTTCGATAGAAACGTCCTCAACAATAGCTGGAGTAGCACGACCGGTACGAAGTGTCGCAACCTCTTTTTTTAAATGATCAATAGCGTTCTGCATCTGTTCTTTAAATACGGATAACATGCTCATATAATATATAATTCATTATTTTTTAGGTGGAATTGAAAACCCAACAAAGACGATACTATCATCTTCTGGATGAACACGCAAGAAGGTAGGTATCTGCCCACTTGGAAGCTTGCGCGTGCTCCAAGACTGACCACCATCATCGGTTTTATAAAATGTAGTACGGCCATTTTGAAATGTCGTATAATACATCTCTTTTTCATTTTGAGCACTCATACCAAATGCATAGATTGGAACACTCCCAGGAGGTGTAACTAATTTCAACCCTTCCCAACTATCTCCTCCATTTGTTGTTTTGAGAATTCCATATTCAGAAACCCAAAAGAGGGTTGATTGTTGTTTTGGATGTACGACCAATCGACGAAAATTTGTTGCTTTTGAAAACTTTTTAATTGGGTCAATCAAATGGGTCCACGTCTCCCCACTATCTACTGATCGATACAATCCATCAGTGAGTGTGGCAAGATATAATATTTTTGGATCCACAGAATCAGCCACGAGATGAGTAATACGTGCTTTTTTGGTAAATTGTTTCAACATTGTCCAACTCGCACCACCATCATTTGAAACAAGCAATTCTCCATTTGCTTTTCCTAAATATACACGATTATTTTTGATTCTATCCACATAGACTGTTGCAATGCGTGCGATATCACGATCTTCACGATATACTTCAGTCCAGTTACGACTACAATCTGTTGTTTTGTATAGCTTACTACCATTTGTCACATACACCGTACACGTATCTGCCGGATCAACTGATATACTGTATACAATCCCAGTATTCAACGGCGCTTTAGCATGTTGCCACGTCGTACCGTCATCATAACTATAAAAAAATCCCTCACCTCGAGATGCCCAGTAAAGTGCTTTTGGATCACTTGGATCTTCAAACATACGATACACACTCACGCCATCAAGTTGCGTTACTCCTTTGAGGGTGGGCATTGCGGAAGACTGCTTCCAGTTATCCCCTTTATCTGCAGAAACAAACATACCTGCTGGACCAGTTGTCTTGGTCTGTTTATCAACAGATAAACATCCAGCACCTAACAGTGGTAATGCACAGATGATAGCAAGGAAAAGATAACGACGCATACACAATATAAAAGCTAAAAAACAAATTGTTCAAGAGTAAGTTGTTTATTTGTATTTGTTCTCAATGTTTCTAATAATTTTGGATAACCACACACATAGTCTAACACCGCCGTATCAATTGTACCCGTACGAATTATCTCTGTACGAACATATTGCATATCTGCCACACACCAGCAGGCAATTCGCTCAGAAAGCGACACTATCTCATCGTCAGTCACATCTTGGACTACTTGTATTTTCTCATACAACGGTGCATGACGCAAGCGTTCACTCTGTATACGACACCCATTGATCTGTGTATACACATCAAAAGAGCTTGCACACCCAAACGCAACACCAACACGCCCATCCGCACATGACGCATACATATGTGCGTCATCTAAAGATGTACCACGTGTGACAAGTGCCTGAATTATTTCCTCTCTCCCTACAGTCGTACACTGAAGTATCTGACATCGAGAACGGATAGTCTGTGGCAATAGCGATTCAAATGGAGTTACTAACAAAAACAATGTTTTCTTGGGTGGCTCTTCAATAGACTTCAATAACGCATTGGCCGCTTCATCTGTCAATGTGTGCGCATCATCGATAAGCACCACCAATCCACGTCCATGCACAGATGTATGGGAAAGAAATTCTTTACAACTCCGAACTACTTCTATTTTTATCTTGCCATTTTCTTTGTCTTCGGGGGATAACTCAAACATATCTGGGTGCATACGCAGCTGTACTGAGGTCGTACCCAAATACTGAGCCGCAACCTCACATGCTATCGTGTGTTTTCCAATATGTGCTGGCCCCACCAAACAATATGCATGACCAAGTTGACCGTTTTGTAACAAACGCTCAAACAAAGAAACAATATGTGTATTACCAATAATATGTTCCATACAACACTATGTTACCACGTTCGTCAAAACCTGTAACGTTTCTACTGCGGTACGCTCCCAGATATACGTTTTCACATACTCCGGACCATCTTGCTTTACATGTACGAGAAATGCAGTATCGGTACATACAGTAGCCATAGCCCGCGCAATCGCTTCAGTATCTGACGCCGAAACGCGCACCACACAGTCACCACCCAACTCAGACAGTGACCCAGAATCACTCACAATCACAGGCACGCCATATGACAAAGACTCTAGCACATTGAGTCCAAACCCTTCGTACAAACTCGGATACACACAAACAGTCGCACCAGTATAGAGCGCTTGTACTTTCTCTTGTTCTATCCAACCCTCTTTGAGAATGATGTCATTTTTGTATGGATGGTTTTGAAACAGCTGCTCAATCTCCTCATACCCCACACCACGTTTTCCTACCAACACCAACTGAACACACGATGTGTTCAGACGACGAAACACTTCGTACGCCCGCAAAATCCCTTGAACATTTTTCTTACTCTCTAATCTCCCGACGAACAAAAAGTACGGCACAATAATATTCAATTCAGACAACACTGTTTTCACCGCCTCTGGAGAAGCGACACAATGTTGCTGGGTATCGACAGCGAGTGGGACCATCGTAACACGTGCAGTACTCACTGGTATCAATTGTTCTAAATCTTTTTTGGTCGCGAGAGATGGCACAATAACTGCTTTGGCTCGCTTCAACGCAAATCGTGCACTCGTAATCGTATACCATCGTTGTGCAAAAGAATATGTTTGTGGTAAATGCATCGCAGCAACATCATGAATTGTCATCACCATCGGTATACGACAAAATAATGGAAGAACATGAGACGGAACAAAAAGCACATCCACAGGATGTCGCCATAATTCGTACGACAATCGAGTATGTGTCCACGCATATTTCAAAGGATGACGTAGTACTCTTACTTCTACACAATCTGGCAATGGAAAAAAATCGGCGACCAACGGACGATCGACATACAAACGAAAGGTAACACCTGACGGACACAACAAAGCAAGCTGTTTTACCAAATGAAAAACATACCAGGCCACCCCGGTACGTTCTATGGTGTTTGCGGTGTACATTGCAATACCAATCACCATATGATTCTCTCTAACGTGTCGCCAAAATACTACGTTTATAACTATCCAAATTCTCCAGAGCAATACCAGTCCCTTTGGCCACACAGAGCAGCGGCTCATCCGCCACATAACAGGCTACACCAGTCGCCTGAGAGACAAGCTCATCAAGATTGCGCAGTTGACTACTTCCTCCACTCATCACAATCCCCTTTTCCATTACATCAGCAGAGAGCTCTGGTGGTGTACGATGGAGCACGTCTTTGATCGCATCAATTAACCCTTCCAAATCATGTTGTAGCGCCTCAGTAATATCATTACTTGAAATAGTCATTGTACGAGGTAATCCGGAAATCATATCACGCCCCTTGACCTCCATGGTCAGTGATTTATCCATATACATAGCTGAACCCACTTTGATCTTTACTTCTTCAGCCGTACGTTCACCGATTGCTAGACCATATTTTCGACGAATATACTCACCAATCGACGCATCAAGTCTTGTCCCCCCAATACGAACAGATCCACTTGTCACAATGCCACCGAGTGAAATGACAGCAATCTCAGCGGTACCACCACCAATATCAATAATCATATTTCCCGACGCAGATCCAATCGGAATATCTGCTCCAATCGCCGCCACAATCGGTTCTTTGATAATATAGGCTGCTCGTGCACCCGCAGCCATTGCTGCTTCCATCACCGCACGACGCTCTGTACTAGTAATACCACCAGGAACAGCTACCATTACCTCAGGACGAAAGAGGCGCACACCACCAAGTGCTTTGTTGATAAAATACCGCAACATTGCCTCAGTCGTACGATAGTTGGCGATCACACCATCTTTGAGTGGACGCTCAGCAATAATCATATCGGGAGTACGACCAATCATATCCTTTGCCTCAACACCTACCGCCAACACTTTTTTATCTTCTTTAGAAATTGCTACCACCGACGGTTCATTGATCACAATACCGCGCTTTGGTACATAGACCAGCACGTTGGTGGTTCCCAAATCAATTGCAACTTTTTTGATTAACATATGCAGTTTAAAAGCCAACCTGTACCTCCCTACTTACCCGAAGATCGGTAGTATATTGGTATCGAGCATCCCCCCACTTATCTTTTGTTTCACCTGGGGTTGCTGTCTGTATCTTTGTATCAAATTGTAGGTCGAGCGTCAAACCATGTGCTTCTGTACCAAGTTGCTTTTGAACAAAAAGTGTATACGGTTTTGTGATCACCTGTTTTGGAAGAGAATACTCAAATGTCAACGTTCCAGTCTGTTTTGGTTCCAAAAAATAATAATACCCAAACCATTGTTTTCCCAATTCAACGCCTCCTGAAACTTTCTTCATATCTACGTCTTTTTGCTCCCCTCCATTGAGTGTTGTATAGACTCGTTTGATCTGCGCACCTTGCGGCACAAATACACGTGCGTATGTCAAATACCGTGTCGTCTTCCAATCAAAATCTTTTGTATGTACATAGTGCATTGTTGCTGTACCAATCCATTCTTTTGAATTCTTGTCTTGATGTAATGCATATATGAGCGAACGTTTAATTGCTTGATCTGTCTTGAGTGCAGCTAGATTAGCATCTACCCACATCAGTGCATCACCACCTGATGACAGCACGCGTCCAGCAATTTGTTGTGCTTCAAATTGAGACTGTAATACATCATCAACACTATAGAGCACTACATGTCCCTCACGCGCACGAACACTTAATGTAGATACCAACTTTGGCGCCAACCCAATCGGATCATCCGTAATACGCTGAATAATCTCAGCAGATAATATATCAATCATACGTTTTCTATCTTGCCAAGGAATATTACGATCGGCATACCCAAATGACGTATCATACTGCAATACATCAATCGCATTTTGTGCGGTAAATGTCTGACCCTCTACCTCAAGCGGTCCTATATCCGCCAATACATCTTCAAGTACACTCGCAGTAATTGCCACCACCATATCAATTTCACCCGCATACGGCCCATCTTCTTGTGTATACAAACGCAATATATCTGGCACTGCCACACGAAAATCAGGAGACCAATTTGCATCACGACTATACCAATATGGCACATCTAGATACTCCAAAATAGGTTGGGGTGGTTTTTGAGCAGTAGACGGGAGTGTACGCCAATCAAGTTGTTCGGTCCCCTGTACGGAAAGCAATTCAAATGATCCTTTGTAAACACGTATCACAGCAAATGATCCAATGAATCCACCAGTAGGTCGCAACTCCGTATTGTTTTGAAATAAAACAAGATATGTCTTTGGTGCCTCAAGTCCCAATAAGTCTGGAAGTAAATCAAAAAACACTTTTTTATCTTCTGGAAGGTTATCGCGTATAAAGTTGCGTGCTGTCTCACTTTTGAGCACTTCTGCTGGTGTCAATTGACGCATCATTGTATATGCACCATATACACCCAGTGATACGAGTGTCAAAACAAAACAGATAATTGCAACAATAATATATCGTGTGTGTCTCATACAAATCTAAGAAGAAATAGCTCGTTTTTTTTGTGACACATTAAATCCGAGATATTTCCCTCGCATCAAATGTGTCGCAGCATCAATACCCGGAATAGCACTGACAAACAAAATTGATATTGGTAACAAAAGCCATTGTAATAACATAAATATATATTTATGAAGTGGGTGTGATGCAGGTCGTGGTGGAAGCAGCGGTAAACTTAAAATTGCCGAGAGAAACATACCCATCATTGACAACGACATCAAAAAACCCAGCACATGTGGCGCATTAAACCACAATGCACTCTGACGAACCTCTTCACCAGAAACCCACAGTGGTAGACGTCCGACAACAGTAATAAGAATCGCAACGATACACCACGACCATTTTCCTTCCCATTCCAAAAAGAGATATTTCATCTTTTTCCACAATGGAATAGCACTACCCTTTTTACGAAATTCCCAAAGTAAGAAAGGCACATGCTCTACACCCCATGCCCAACGACGCTGTTGAAGATACAAGTTTTTGATACTTTGCCACCAGCTATCATCACGAACCGTATCCATAGATACAGGTGAATACATTGGCGTCACTTCATAGTCACCATTATACGCCAAAAAACATTGATAAAAAATACGTGAATCTTCGGAGACGATTCTTTTTTCATGAAATCCCGCATCCACAAGCGCTCGAAAACTCATCGAATGCGAAGAAAAGGTAACTAAACCATCTTGACGAGCAAGTGACATCATCGTCCAAAATGTGGTTCCAAACGCCATAATACGCAACACCGCAGGAGATTCCCACATATTATTATTATAAAGCGCAATTGGTTGATACGAACTCCGCGTTGGACGTGGATGTGTACAATACAGATACGTCAAATATGAAAAATAAGATACGTGACACACGGTATCAATATCAAACAATGTCACAATCACATCGTCATATGACCAGCCTTTCTCATCGATATAATGTTTCATCTGTGTCTCACTGTAATGCAGATTAGAGCCTTTTCCAGGAATTTCATCAGAGAGATTGGCAGGATGCATAGTGAGTACAATATCAGCAAATGCACCTCGAAAGGTATCACATATCTGTGCATAGATCATACGACAATGTTCTTCTTTTCTTGCTTCCCCAGCCACCACAATCGTAAATACCTGTGGATCATAGACACTTGCAACCAAACTATCCATCGCTGTTTTAATAACCCCCCATTCTTCATTATATAACGTCAAAAAGACCACATGTTTTTTGGTCTCATATCCAGGTGCACTCACACGCATTTTTTTAGTCCAATCAATTGCTTTTGCTCGAGTAAAACGACGCCACGCAATTGTAAGATATAACACATAGTTGAGTACTTTAAGTACCCAATAGACATCAAACAATAAAATGAAATAAATCATTGCTACCGGATGCACAATACTCAATACCAAGGCAAGTACAAGAGACCCCCAGATAGAAAGACCTGGCAATATTTCATACAAACGATACCGTTGATACTCAGTGATCATATATTATGAACGTATATTTGGAAGACCGCTATATGTCGCTACTACATACCCACCCGTTGCATTTCGAAACAACGTACATAACGCATCAAACGAGCAAATGGTTTGTGTATTCATTGTAACAACGGGGACACCGTACACAAAATGAAATACATTACCACAGAGCACTGCCAACCGACTTGAGGTAAAACTCCCCTCTCCTGTCAGCGCACACACGCCAGATACCTGACGAGGCTCAATATGCTCACGTGTAAAAAATGTATGAATCGCCATAAGTAATTCCACCTGACGACCACTCTGTTCGTATATTCGTATGTCTATCGCAGAACAGACAAGTGAGAGTGCTATCTGTTCTTTTTTGGTACAATCAATGACCAAATACATATATACTAGACATCAAGTTCTTTGACAATAAAAATATGTTCTGCCTCAAGAATCGAAAACAAGAATTTGTCCATCATATGACGTCTATCTACAAACTCCTGTCTTGTCATCGTCGTATAGCGTATACTTGACCCAAACCTTGCTTCATAATTTTCAATACTTTTAGCAACTCGCTGTGGCTTGATATCTCCAACAATCAACATATCCACTGGTGCATGTTTGTCTCCCGTAAAAACACCAGTAATAAGAAGTATATCAATCGTACCCCCTTTTTCTCGCAACTCTTTCAGCAGCGCCTGTTCATCCACAATTTGAGAACGTAAAATCAACGCACGAAGCTCGTTGTAAAGAATATGATCCATGTTGACAACATAATACTTCCGCAGTGCCGCTCCCGCTTCACCAGCTGCAAGCGCTGCGGTCAAATCTGCTTCTTTTTCAATCAACAAACCCAGCGACGTCAGCGATTCAATTTCGCGACGAACCGCATTGATTTGTGTATCCAAAAGTCGTGTCAATTCACGTACGTACAGCGCTTTTTGTGGTTCACGAAAGAAAATACGCAGCATATCTGCGCGAGTCTTTGAACCAAATAAGTGTTCAAGCATATATTCGGTTGTTTTTTTTGTATACTTGCAGTATACTAGGAAGTATCCAAAAAGGCAACTATACCCCCTATGTCTGGGTTTCCACAAATTCAAGAATTTTTTGTTGAAGGACGCAATCGAAAAACGTCTCATGTTTTGCTTCATATTAGTGAACCATCCACTGCTACAGAAATACCAAAAGGTTCATTATTTGCATTGATTGAAATTACGGGTGGAACCACAGAACAAATTGAAGAATTACAACAATGTATCGATGATATAGAATCCCGATACTACAGTGAAGATACTGATAACCCTGAAATACTATTTGAACACATCCTTGAACAGATGAACCGTAAAAGTCACCACATGCTTTCAGATGGAACGGTAGATGCGGTTGTAGGTGTGATGATTGGTGGTACTATCTTATTATCGTATCACGGCGCTCCGATTGCATACGTATTTTACCAACACAAACAAGAATACAAACACCTCTCCATTATCAATGAAGCAGATGATACACCCACACAACTATTTTCTTCTGTCCTCTCTGGGAGTATACACATGCACGATTACTTTTTTGTTGGTACACCATCTGTTGGGCGTTATTTTTCAGAAGATAGAATCCAAAAAATTATTACTGCTCGCGATGTAATGAGCGGATCTACCCATCTCCAGCGTGTCCTAGCCAACCTACGTAGTGACATCTCATTTGGTGGTATTGTATCCAAAATTATCTCTGTACACGATTTACCAAAAACAGGAAAAATTCCACCTCATCTCAAACAAAAAGGAGACTCTATTAATGAACTTGTAGAAACACAGGACAACACAGCAGAAACACTCAACCCATCACTGCTTCAAAGTGCAAAAAGTCTCTTTTCATTTCATCCGCAACAGCCAATATCACCAACAAACACACAACTCTCAGTAGAACCAGATACAACAACGGTTCCCTTTATCGTCTCTTTGTTACGTGGTATTGGTACCGTCCTTTTGACCGCCTCAAGCATGTTGCTGGCGCTATTAGAACGAATCTTGGTAGGTATCAAAGAACTTATTGTCATCGTCTGGTTTTTGATTACAAATCAAAAGAATAGACGAACTGAAATTATTCACACACTCACGAGAAGCATTGAGGGGAAAAAACGATCATTTGTCCATCTTCCACTTATCAGTAAAGTACTGCTTATTGGGACCATACTCGCTATTACTATATTTATCAGTAGCATAGTCATCTATAGTGCCAACAAAAAACAAGTAGCACAAAAACAAGCATACACCCTCTCGATACGTGACATCCAAAGTACCTATGAAAAAGCACAAGCACAGTTTACATACAACGATCGAAGCGGTGCGCTCAATTTGCTGACAACAGCACAAACAAAGGCAAAAGAACTTCCTACTGATACAGACGAACAAAGACAGACACGCCAATCTTTTCTCAATTCTATCGCCATTCTTTTGGATCAAGTCCGTAATATTACTATCGTTTCCCCTACTGTACTTGCTACCATTGCAAGTACAGCAGAAAAACCAGCCACCCCTACCCGCCTCGCTCGTATCCAAAATACCCTCATTGCATATGGTACCAATGACTCAACACATTATGTATTACCAATAGTAGGCGGGTCAGTGGATACACGCAATCATTCTTCACTCCCCCCACTCTTACGTGCCAACACACCAAAAGAAAATGATACAATTGTTTTCCTCGGAGATGCACAAAGTATCGGCACACTTGATCCAACCAACCAAACCATTTCACAAAAAACCATCGTCTATCCGACAACAGATGCAGCACCAAATGACATCGCGCTATACAACCGCAGAGCCTACATACTAGACGCAAAAAATAATCAAATCTATAAACATAACCCAACTGCCACAGGCTATGACAAAGGCACGCCATGGATCCAATCACAGCGCGAAGGATCTACACTAGCTGACGCAGTCTCGATTGCTATTGATGGTGATGTCTATATACTCACGGCATCAGGAGAAATCAAAAAATTTGTTGCAGGAGTTGAAGAAGCATTTTCTATTACCGGACTTGACCCAGCATTGAGCAATCCAACAGAACTATTTACCTACACTGACGTCAACTATCTCTACATTTTAGAGCCAACCAATAAACGTATTGTTGTACTAGACAAGACAGGAAAACTGGTCAAACAATATACCGCAGCAGAGTGGAAAAATCCAACAGGCATGAGTGTGGATGAAAAAAACAAAACTGTGTACATTTTGGATTCCAATGTGGTGTACTCTTTTTCATTATAAGGCTTAAAAGGATTAAAATGCTCAGGAGGCTTAGAATGCTCACAAGGCTCATGACGATACAAAAACCCTGTACCATAGGTACAGGGTTTTTATTATCTAGAGAATGAGAGATCCTTCGACTACATCCCGCCACGGCGGGATTTCGCTCAGGATCACTCTTGAAATAACACTGCGTGTTATTTCAAGGTGACTTTACCACCTGCTTCTTCGATTTTCTTTTTCATTTCTTCAGCGTCTGCTTTTGCTACGCCTTCTTTAACTGCTTTTGGAGCACCATCAACGAGAGCTTTTGCATCAGCAAGTCCAAGACCTGTGATTTCTTTTACTGCTTTGATGACATTGATTTTGTTGTCACCTGCTTCAGTGAGCTCAACAGTAAATGAAGATTTCTCTTCTGCTGCTGGAGCTGCTGCACCTGCTGCTGGAGCTGCCATCATCATGGCTGGAGCTGCTGCTGATACACCAAATTTCTCTTCAAGCACTTTTACGAGCTCTGAGAGATCAAGTACTGACATCTTTTCGATTTCAGAGACAAGAGAAGCAAACTTCTCTGGTACGACTACGTCTGACATATATTTTTGAATTACAAGTTAATAATTTGAAAAGTAAACAAGTTATGCTGCTTTCTGACTCTTGACTGCATCGAGGACTGTGACCAATCCACGGATGTTGCCAGCGAGAACGTTGACAAATCCAGATACTGGAGCGTTCAATGTTCCAACCAGCTGACCAAGAAGCTGTTGCTTACTTGGAAGAGCTGCGAGTGCTTTTGCCTGCTGTGCGTCGATAAGTGATCCTTCGAGGACACCACCAAAGAAGACAAGTTTGTCATTCTTTTTGGCGAAGTCACCTGCAATTTTAGCCGCAGTAACTTCATCACTCATACCTGCAATCACAGCCACAGAACCATCAAAAGATTTGGTGTCGACAGTACTGCCAATGTTGGCAAGTGCCATACGCACCAATGTCTTTTTACTTGCGATAAACACCGCGTCGTTTTCACGACATGCTTTACGCAACTCATCAGTCTGTGGAATCGTCAAACCTTGGTAATTGACAAAGACAATGCCTTTGGCTTTTTTCATGGTTTGTTCGAGCACCACTGCTGCTTGTTCTTTTTGTGCACGTGTTTTTGCCATAGAAAGTATTTAACAACGGTCTATTTGCCTGAAATACAGGGAAATAAAAAACCGTGGCAAAACCACAGTAAAACGATAAATCTTCGACCAAATCCCCTATGTATAGGGAGAGTAGATTCACCTCGGTAGCGTATTTAATCCGCTTTGGGCGGAAGCTACTGTCTGTGGTTATGAGGATAGAATACAGGATATCTCTATATCTGTCAAGGGGGTTGACGAACGACCAAAAACCAGTTATACTGTCACTGTTTTCACAATTCAACTCATGGCGCCATCGTCTAGTGGTTAGGACATTAGGTTTTTCACCCTCGCGGGTGACCACCCGTAGGGTGGCATCCTTGACAAGACTATGTTTTATACATACGTTTTACAATCCACTATAGACAAAACCACCTATATCGGATACACTGAAGACCTACGAAAAAGACTTGTGGAACACAATAGTGGTAAAACCAAATCAATTCGTTCAAAAATTCCATACCAACTCGTCTACTACGAAGCATACGTATCAGGAACGCTTGCACGAAAAAGAGAGTATCAGCTCAAAACCAACAGTAGTGAAAAAGAAAAATTATACAGACGCATTTTTGAATAATGCACATGGCGCCATCGTCTAGTGGTTAGGACATTAGGTTTTCATCCTGAGAACAGGGGTTCGATTCCCCTTGGCGCTACCAAAAAGATCTCATATACATGAGGTCTTTTTTTTGTTATGATGTAGACTATAGTAACCCCCTCCTATGGAATACCACACGATCAAAGAAACAGCCAATATACATATATTCCGCAACCTTTCAGGTGACGCACCGACATTTGTAAAACACGCCAAGACAGCGGCAGGTATTGTAGAAAACACCCGCGAGTTTCACAACCAAACATTTCTCTACCACTACACCCAAGGGAAAGAGGTGGGATTTGATTTTCTCCTGCCTACATTTGATGGCACCTCTCTCGTCTACCCCGATATCAGCACCACACATGACTGGCTCGCAGCGGACATACAGACGGCAGCAGATGCGCAAGCATTCGAGAGTTACAGACAGGAAATGTTTACGTTTTTGAAATGGTGTCTAGACATCCCCTACAGTGATATTCCAACAGAGATCAGAGATGATAGCGACGAGAGACGTCAGCTCAATTGGCCGCGTTTTGAGACAGATGTGACGTACCTTTTGGAACACACGCTTATCACTCAGACACAAGCAGAACAGCTCCACACATATCTCAAGCGACATTTTGATACTCGTGCATTTCAGCACCACGATCTCGTCCCATGGCATATAGCAAAAGACAAGCAGACAGGAAGACTGACACTTGTGGACAGCGGATGGAGTGGTTGGTCATTTAGATATTATGACATTGTGTACTACACACTCCAGATGGTTGGGCAGGCAGACAATATCGATGAAGCATATGCGTGTTGGGATTTTGCAAAAAAAGAATTTGCACATGACCCACACTACATGGAAATTATCTCAACACCACTGAGTTATCGCGGTGTTCGTTTTGCCGCAGAACTCCATCGTCAAAACAAACTAGACACTGCGCAGCAGATACTCTCTACCATGTGGTCACTATTTCAACGATAATATATGGAACTTTTTACCATTACCATCCTCCTCGCTATCTTTGGCACCTTCGCCTATGCTGGATACAAGGGCGCGCCATGGGTACCAACACGCAAAGATGATGTATCAGCAATTATTGACGCACTAAAACTAAACAAAGATTCTGTCTTTTGTGATATCGGTTGTGGTGACGGACGACTCACTATCGCTGCCGCAGAGCGAGGTGCTCGTGCCACAGGACTAGAGATCTCTCTCCTCCCCTACATCATCGCACACATACGACGACTGTTTTCACCTGCACGCAGTCGAGTACAGATCAGATACAAAAATCTCTGGCACACCGATCTCTCTGACACCACACACGTCTATTTTTTCCTCATGCCCGAGATGTTTCCCAAACTTATGGAGAAGTTGAAAAAAGAGCTCAAACCTGGCAGTATAGTACTCTCCTATGTTTGGCCACTCCCACAGTGGGTACCAACAGAGGTGATCAAACGGGAGAAGCAACCGACACTCTATCTCTATACGATATGATCAATAAAGCACCCTACTATATCCTCGGCATCGAATCATCCTGCGACGACACTAGCGCCGCTGTGTTAGCATTTCACGCAGATGGCACAGCGGAAGTAGTAGCACAAAAAACTGCGAGCCAGATTGATATTCACAAAGCATACGGTGGCGTGGTTCCAGAACTTGCTGGGCGCAAACATGCGGAGAATATTATGCCGGTGATTGAGGAAGTATTGGGTGAAGTTCGAAGCCAAAAGTGCGAAGCCAAAAGTACACCATTTGTACCAGATGCTATTGCGGTGACGGCTGGACCAGGACTTTTGACTGGGTTACTTGTTGGTGTTGAGACTGCCAAGACACTTTCGTATCTATGGAATGTTCCGCTTATTCGTGTAAACCACATAGAAGGCCACATTTACTCAGTATTACTCAACGAACAAAAAGGTAATCTAAAATCTGAAATCACAAATCTAAAATTTCCAACGCTCTGTTTGATTGTCAGTGGTGGACATACCGAACTCATCCTGATGAAAGACCATGGTGTCTACGAACTCATCGGCAAGACGCGCGACGATGCAGCCGGAGAGTGCTTTGATAAAGTCGCCAAACTCCTTGATCTCGAATATCCTGGTGGACCAAAAATTTCTGCACTCGCAAAAACTGGACGCACAGATGCGATACCGTTTCCACGTCCGATGCTCAAAGAGCCAAACTATGATTTTAGTTTTGCAGGACTCAAGACATCGGCACTCTACTGGCTGCGCGATCACGTCATCTTGAGCGAAACGCAACGAAGTGAAGTGAAGTCGAAAGATCCCAGCTTCATACGACAAATGCTCGGGATTCTTCGACTCCGCTCACCTCAGGCTCGCTCCGCTCAGAATGACGTAGTGGGCGTAACCAAAGAAGATTTCTGTGCCAGTTTTGAAACCGCCATCGTCGATGTCCTCACCCAAAAAACACTCAGAGCAATCAAACAATATAACCCAAAGACTGTCATCCTCGCTGGTGGTGTGAGTGCTAACCAAAAACTTCGTGAAACGTTGTCATTAGAAATTAGTAATTTGAAATTAGATATTTTGTTTCTCACCTGTCCTCGCGAATACTCGATGGACAATGCAGCCATGATCGCAGTAGCAGGCTATGCACATGCACAGAAACATGATTTTTCATCATGGGATACGATTACACCGGATCCGAATTGGCATATTTATGAATACTAAGTATATTGTTAATCAAAGATTAATAAAAGATTATTATGTAATAATCCATGCATAGAAACTCCATACTCAGAAAAAAATTTATTATTTATAATATAACTATATGGAACGAGAAAGACCGATACAACTAGAAGTTAGCCGAGAAAAACAAGAAAAAATAAACGAAGCTCTATACGACTTATATCATTACCAAAATGAATATGGCATAATTCAACATAACTTAAATCGTTTTAAACGTACAGGGCAGGAAAAATATTGGGACGCAATAAAAGATCAACCTAGAACTGTAAGAAAATTCTTTGAAGACATAAACCAAAAATATATAGAATCAATAACAGATCCAGACCGTAAAATATCGGATCTTCAATATATAGCACGTAGAGTAACAAATCTAGATGAAATACCTGAAGAAGTAACTTATATAGACCAAATTGCTTTAAAAATTAGAGAAGCTATTACCAAAAAAGATATCCATACCATCGAAGAATTAATTAGAGAAGCGGGTGAATATATTGCCACCGTTAATAAATTGAAGGGTACTCGTCACCTAAACAGATAAAAACGCCAATATTATCGACAGTTTCAAATGGTATTCAAGTCAAAACAATGCCAAAGAACTTGAGTATTGCACGAGAAATGCTGATGCTATTTTCAAATTCAAACCAAAATCTTTTAATGACAAAATATTTGATGAATTGAAAAGTTGGCAAGAACATTCACCAATTTAATTAAAAATTTCCGACACTCCCCACCCCCACCACATTCTCAATTTCTTGTTTCAAAGCTTCTGACGGCTCCACCAAAATATCTGTGCGCAACACATTTGACCCAACACGAATATAGACACGAGTCCGTCCTGGATTGCGCATAAATGTGCCTTTGAGTTTCTCGGCTGCCATTGATACTTGCTCTTGAGTCATCTCAATTTCGAGTCGTGCTTCTACGGGTGCTGCGGCTGGTGCAGGTGCAGGCATATTGCCACCGACTGCGAGCTGACTTGCGACAGCTGGTGCTGACTCAGGTGTTAGGACAAATGCTTTTTCAACAAACACTTTGTTGTCCCCTTCTTCTTTTGGTGTTTTTCCTACAACACAGACCACTGCTCCCGCTTTCCAGATCTCCTGTGTTTGTTCAAATGTTTTTGGGAACACCAAAATCTCGAGCGTTCCACTGCGATCCTGCATCGTTGCAAACATCATAATCTTTCCACTCTTGGTAATTTTCTTGGTCACAGTATCAAGCACACCACCGATAATCACCCACCCATCACGTGGTTGAGACTCCACCTGCGAAAGCGGTGTCAGTGCAGAACCAAACATCGGTTCATACGGTGCAAACGGATGTGATGAGACATAGAGTCCAAGTAGGTTTTTCTCCCACGTCAGCTTTTGATCCATCGTCGCATCTGGTGCTGGTTTCATCGAGAGTTTGTTGTCGAGTGAAATTGAAGTACCACTAAAGAGTGAGAACTGCTGTGTCTCTCCCTCTTCACGAATACGACGCACGTATCCAAGCAGATGTTCAATGTTACCCATCAGCACCCCACGATCATATCCAAATCCATCCAGTGCTCCTGTCTGAATCAATGCTTCCAGTGATTTTTTGTTTAAGTCTTTATCATTAACGCGTTCGAGAAGATCCTCGAGTGTTTTATATGGTCCATTCTTTTTTCGCTCCATATAGATCACCTCTGAGATATGTTCACCGAGATTTTTGATCGCAGAGAGACCAAACCGAATACGCCCAGGCTCACCATGTTTACTCACCATCGCAAAGCTACGGAAACTTTCATTGATATCTGGTGGAAGCACATCGATCTTGAGACGTGAACATTCAAACACCACAGCCGCAATCTTTTCTGCATCACCCGCTTCAGCCTGCATCACCGCTGTCATATATTGCACTGGATAGTGCGCCTTCATGTATGATGTCTGATACGCGACGATACCATAGCTCGCAGCATGCGCTTTGTTGAATCCATACGCTGCAAACGGTTCGATCTGACGCCAGAGCTCATCAATAATATCGGTACTGAGGTTACCAAAGTTTTTACAGCCGTCATAAAACTTTTGTTTTTGTTTTGCCATTTCTTCTGGAATCTTTTTTCCCATCGCTTTACGGAATTTATCTGCTTCCTCCCAGTTGTATCCAGCGAGCTTGATAGAGGTCAACAACACATCGTCTTGGTAGACAAGCAAACCAAACGACGCTTTGAGATACTCCTCCATTCTAGGATCTAGATATGTCACAGTACTCGGATTGTGTTTACGGCGAATATACTCTGGGATAGCATCCATCGGACCCGGACGATACAGCGCCACCATCGCCATGATATCATCAATCGTTGATGGTCGCAGCTCCTTGAGCCAACGAGTCATACCACTTCCACCAAGCTGAAAGGTTCCTTCGGTTTCACCACGTGAGAGCATCTCAAATGTCGGTCTATCATCAAAAGGCAGATTATAAATATCAATTTTGTCTCCTGTGGTTTTTTCTACAATCTCAACCGCTTTTCCTAAAATAGACAAGTTGCGAATACCCAAAAAGTCCATCTTGAGCACCCCCGCTGCTTCTACCGCATGCATTTCATATTGTGTCGTCAGACGTGTTCCCCCCGTTTCATACTGCACTGGTGTAAAGTCTGTCAGTTTGGTTGGTGAAATCACCACACCCGCAGCGTGGATAGAGGTATGACGCGCACACCCTTCTACTTTTTGTGCCAAATCCAAAAGACGTTTCACATCTTCATTACTATCATACAATTTTTTGAGATCTGGCTCTTCTTTGAGTGCACGCTCAATCGTCATTGGGAAACCCTGCGCACCCTGCGGAATCAACTTGGCCACCTGATCACAGAATCCATATCCAAGTCCCAGCGCACGTCCTACATCACGTACACTCGCACGCGCCGCCATGGTTCCAAACGTAATAATCTGCGCCACACGATCAGCGCCGTATTTGTCCGTCACATATTTGATCATGTCATCACGTCTGTCGTCAGCAAAGTCAGTATCAATATCCGGAGGTGATGGACGAAATGGATTCAAAAAGCGTTCAAACGGCAACTTGAATCGAATCGGATCCACCGTCGTAATTCCCATTACATACGACACAACTGAACCAGCAGCTGATCCACGCGTCGTCTCCACAATACCATTACTCTTGGCATACTTCACATAGTCTGCCACACAGATAAAGTACGGTGAGTACCCTTTGGTTTTGATAATATCGAGCTCATAGGCAATACGCTCCTTGATCTCATCTGTCACTGGATTGTATTTGGTCGGTGCCAGTGTGTATGCAAAATCGGCAAGTGCTTCATCCGCATTTTTGCCTGGTGGCAAATCAATTGGTGCAAAGTGCCATTTGTTGAGCTCAATGACAATGTTGATACGATTAGCAATGGTCTGTGTATTCTCAATCGCTTTTTGAATATGACGAAAACGTGAAGTGATATCTGCCTCAGTATTGAGTGAGCGATCCACTTGACGATAATCCACTCGATTTGGATCAGCTACTTTGTGACCATCGCGAATACAGGTCAATACATCCTGCGCGTGTGTATCATCTGGGTTGAGATAGTGCACATCACGTGTCACGACGCACTCAAGTCCTACGTCCTCACCCAACTGAATCAATTTTGTATTGACATCAATCTGTCCTGGAATCGCCGGATGATCCTGAAGTTCCAAAAAGAAATACTCCGCACCGAGCAGCTCTTTGTACCAGAGTGCCACTTTTTTGGCCTCCACATATTTATCTGCACGAAGCAATTGTGGAATCTCACCCGCAATAGTTCCTGACAAAACAATAACACCATCTTTGTATTTTTGTAATAATTCTTTATCAATACGTGGTTTGCCGTGCTTATTTCCCTCGAGACATCCCGCTGATGACAACTCAATGAGATTACGATAGCCATGATAATTTTCAGCCAATAGTGTCAGATGAAAATACGCTGGATTATCATCGTCACGTCGCCCCGCAGCGACATACGCTTCAAACCCAATGATCGGTTTTATCTCTTCTTTGAGACAAGTTTCATAAAACTCAATCGCACCATACATCGTCGCATAATCCGTCAGTGCAATCGCAGAAAACCCCTTTTTCTTTGCATCTTTAACCAGCGCCTTGATAGTCGCGAGACCAGTCAAAAGCGAATAGTGAGAGTGAACGTGTAAATGGGTAAATGCCATACAAATATGGCTCTATAGTAGCGGAAAACTGGGGGGAAAGCAACACTCAACAATTTGACATTTTTCTCACTATCATCTATACTTACATTACTTTTGGGATTCTCCCACCGATCCAGGGCTTCGGCTCTGGTGATGATTAGAAAGCTCGAGCAATGCCTCGAGTTTTTGTTTTACCCGAGAAAAATCTGTATCATCAAGTGTGGCAAAACGACGTTGAAAACGACTAGTACTAAACATTCGTATTTGATACAAAAGAGCGTACCGTTTTTCTCCACGTACTGTTATATCGATAAACCAAGATCCAACTTTTTCTTGGGTTGAAAGAGGGATGCCAATAAAACTTTCTGCTGATAATTTTTTAAGTACCAAAACCGGTCTTTGGTAATTTTCGCCTTTTCCACAAGATTCTACTCTTACATTTAATCCTACGGAACACCACCAAATATCGCCCGTCTTGAACAGAAACTTTTCTGATACTTCTTCCAATTTTTTCTTCTTAGCATTCCACGTATCAAAATCTTTTTTCATACAAAATTACAATGATATATATCTGGCATTTTTTATACCCAAAACATTTATCACTAAACTATTTATATATTATATCTCTACAAAAAAGAGGTACAATTTGTACCTCCCAGCAATATGAAACAAAAAAATAATAATTATCGTCGTTTTGTTGCTTTTTTTGCGCTCTTTTCACCAGTTCGTTTTTCAAGTGCCGCTCCCATTTTTTGAACAATAAATTTCTCTACTAGTGTCGATGCAAGTGAACTTACAAGCCCCATGTGTCCATTCATCACTTCCATTTTTTTCTTGACCACATTGACTGCTTCGTTGAGCATCTCGAGTTTCTCTGTCACATTTTCTACAATCAGATTCGCGTTGCGAACAAAGCGAGCTGCTTGGAACAACAACCAACACAGGAACACTGTAAACCACAGCGCACAGACGGATAAAATAATGTAGAGTAGATCTTGACTTGATTCAAATAACATACGAGCCTCCAGCTAAATGAGTAATAAGTAATAAGTAATTGGTTGTATCCTTGTATCTTTTCCTTTTTTTCTTTTCATACATAGTATACCACAAAAACACAACACGCGCATGTTGTATATATGTTGATAACTTTTTTTACACACAATTGTCCTGCTCGCATGAAATAAAACACTGTGCTACAGTGTAGTATACAAGACGTATCAGTCCTATGCCTGACATCCAATCACGAGATACAGACGAATCAATTGCCAAAGCAGTGCAGGATGGACGCACTGACTTGTTTCACATACTCGTGACACGTTATGAACAACGACTACTCCGATACGGACACACATTTTTACGCAGTCACGAAGACATCGAAGATATCACCCAAAATATTTTCATCAAAGTCTATATCAACATCAAAAGCTTCAAAACAACAGAACGATTTTCACCGTGGATTTATCGTATCGCACACAACGAGTTCGTCAATGCCGCGCGCAAGCGCCGAGATATTCCATTGTTTTCGTTTGATATCGATACCATGTTTCCACAGCTCAAAGAAAAAAGTATCACCGAAGAACTCGATCGTGATATACTCAAAGCACAATTAACAGAGTACCTGACCCAGATAGATATTAAATACCGTGAACCGCTTGTTCTGTTTTACTTTGATGATCTCCCCTATACTGATATCGCTGATGTGCTCCGCCTCCCTGTCTCGACGGTCGGTGTACGCATCTCACGCGGTAAAGCACAATTAAAAAAGATCATCTCAGAGCAAACCAAACTCATATGACACACGACAGTGACAACTCAACCCTCTCAACTCGCATCACAGAGATCCTTACACAAACCACCCCATCAATCCGTCCTCGATGGTACTTTGTGCTTCTGGGTGCGTTGATGACAACTGGCGCACTCCTCCTTGTTTGTCTCACGTTGTTTTTGATGAGCTTTATCTTTTTTATTCTCAATAGTGAGTCGATCACCTTTGTCCCGACATTTGGCATTGCCGGAGCACTCGCCATTATTTTTTCTCTGCCGTGGATTATTATCCTCTTGGTGATTATTTTTGTGATTGTACTTGAGATGTTTTTGAGACACATTTCATTTGTCTATAGACGACCACTGATCTACTCGCTCGCAGCAGTCAGTATCATCACTGTCTTTGGTGGATTTCTAGTAGCAAGGACAACACTTTATGAAACACTGATAGAACACGCAGCAGCATCAAACATCCCTCTGATGAAACCACTCTATACTCACTACCACAACAAACCACCAAGCGATAAACTGACATGGGGTCGTATCACTAATACCACAACAGATGGCTTTGTTCTCGAGCATCCAAAGCGCCCACCACTCTTTATCATCGTCACAGAGCAGACACAACTCACCCCAAACACTCGTATTATTCCGGGTGAAATTATCTCTGTCTTTGGTGTTCGACATGGTGACACCATCGAAGCTATGGGGATTCATCGACTTCCAAAACAACGAGAAGAAAAATTTAAACCGATGAAATAAAACAGTGCGATGATATGTAGTATAGATGTTCTAGAACAACACAGTCTATTCATCTATCATGTACTTATATGAAACGTACTCACATGGCAGCACTCGCTGCACTTCCTATTCTTGGCCTCTCATTTGTCGGCGCTGGTGTCGCATCAGCTCATGGTCCTGGGAGTGGATTTGGATTTGGGGGCATGATGCGCCCGAACTTCTGCGCCGAGGATTTTGCCGCACACCAAACACAAATGTTTGCAGAGCAAGCAGAGCTTCTGGGTATCTCAGTAGATGAGATCAAAGAAGCATGGGCAAATGGCACATCATTCAAAGACCTTGCAGAAGAAAAAGGAATCACAGAAGAACAGATCAAAGCAAAAATGAAAGCAGCTGCTGATGCACGTATCAAAGCAGAACTCTCTGCACTAGTAGAAAAGGGTACCATCACCCAAGCACAGGCAGATAAACGCTACGCCACCATCACAAGTAAGATGGCAGATATGCCAGAGAAACGCATGATGAAACATGCACGTCAGTTTGGTGAAAGAATGGCAGACAAAGCGACAAATACAAATCAATAATATACTCTCATCATATAAAAAACATCCTCGTGACAAACCGAGGATGTTTTTATTGCACACTTTATCTAATCTCCAATTTTAAGAAGCACATCATCTTGTAAATACACTGGCATTTCCCAATCAGGATGATTGGTCCAAGGATGGTACACCCATTTTTCTAAACCACCACCCATTGGAGTTATCTTACTTGGACTTCCAAATGCATACAATACCCTTTCACGTGACCAACCCTGTAGATCTGTACCGACGTGACCAATGAGACTTCCTTGTCGTGCCTTTTGCATATCAGCAATCTTTTTTTCACGATTCCTCTTGATATACATCTCATCTGTCACCCAAAAATCAATACTCCAAAATGGAACTTGCTGATGACTTGTTATTGTTGTTTTCGGCACAAATGGATCTGGCCCAAGATCCAACACGCGACCTCTCCCGGCTATGATAATGTGTCCCAAAAAACCAAACCCGATATAGAGCACTATCGTCGGGATACTTATTACCACATGAACAGTTTTTACAGACTTTATGATTCTCAAATATAAAATCCAGAAAAAATACAGTACATGCAGACCACTTACAAACAGGAAGAAAGAGACAATACCTATAGTATTTCCGAGAATGTCATCGTGCAAATTCTCACCAATCATGTGATATAACAACATTGTCACGACAGCAAATACGATTGGCAACAATACAAGAAAAATAGACTTATATTTCATATACATAACATCATACCAGATTACATAGCCACACACCATTCCAACTTTTCTTCTCTCGTAAGTTTTTTCAAGCGACATTCTTCTTTACTTGCGCTACTTCTGTCTGAAAACTCTTTGGCACAGAGTAGCTGCACCGGCCGGCGACCGCGCGTATAGCTCGCACCGCGCACCGAAGTGTTGTGCTCCGCTACGCGTCGAGCGATGTCAGTCGTAATACCAGTATAGAATGTCCCGTCAGCACACTGGAGCATGTAGACATAATACATAGGTCTATTTCACCGCCAACATCGTCGTTACCAATGCCACCATCTGATCTTTTTTCTTTGGATCACTTTCAGCAATCAGCAATGTGAGCGCAGTGAGTGCTGCTGTATTGATCTGACGCACTCCCTTTGCTTTTGCTTTGTGCAAAAACCACATAAAGGTAAACGCACCAGAGCGTTTATTTCCATCACTAAAGGGATGATTTTTGACCATAAAGTACAGGAGGTTTGCCGCTTTTTCCTCAACACTTGGATACACCGCTGTCCCACCAAACGATTGCATCACATTTCCGACAATTCCCTCGATACTTCCCTTCTGACGCTCCTGAGCAAACAACTCACTCGCTTCTTTTTTCTTCATCAACTCAGTACGCAATTCACCAATCGCATTGAGCAATTCAACAGTACTCAACTGGACTGATTTTTTTGTACTTCCAATTGACTTCAACGTCTCTTTGTCATATGCATCGAGTGATACCCAGGTCGTAGAAAACTCTCGTACCAATTCAAGCACCGCCTTTGGGTCCAGTGTCATGTGCTCTGGGAGCAATGCTTCGATATCAGCAATTGATTTGAGGAACGCATCATAATTCTTGGCAACTTGTTTTTTATTGATGGTGTATCCTTTGGTAATATGCTCTTTGAGCGTCTTGGTTGCCCATTGGCGGAACTCAATTGCACGTGCAGAGTTGGTTCTATACCCTACAGATAAAATAATATCAAGCGAATAGAGTGATACAGGTTTGTCTGAATTTGCAATGTGCATTTTTTGCACATTGCTTTTTTCACTAACTTCTTTCACAGACAGCACATTTTTAATGTGCTTTGTAACTACAGAGCGCTCAACATCAAAAATAGCTGCGATCTCAGCCTGTGTCGCCCATACTGTCTCATGCGCAAAATCACCCCGCAGCTCAATCGCTCCAGATTTTGTTTGATAGAGTACCACTCCGTTTTGTTGTCTCTTTTTCATATATCTATAAGTATACACCTATAGGAGACGAAAAAACAGGACATTTGTTACCATTACATCTGCGCCTCCGCCAACAAATTATTGAGATCCAATCTCTCTGTCTTTATCTCCACCATTCCATCATTACTCACCTGCCATTGCTCTTTGGGTCGATCGACATAAAGCTCTACCCCATTGTTGTCTGGATCACGCAGATAGATCGCCTCTGATACCCCATGATCCGCCGCGCCCTCGAGCTGATACCCAGCATCGATCAATCGTTTGAGTACAATCGCCAGTGATTTCCGATCAGGATACAAAAACGCAACATGATACATTCCTGTATATCCTGGTGGTGCACTCGGCGCCCCGACACCGTTCCACGTATTGAGTCCGATATGGTGGTGATACCCGCCCGCAGAGAGAAAGACTGCCGAGTCACCATACCGTGATGTCACCGTAAACCCAAGCAGGTCACGATAAAACCAGAGCGCACGCTCGAGATCCGCGACCGTGAGATGAATATGTCCGACGACTGGATGTAGTTGTGGATTCATACAATGCTAATACACATTCTTTCCTGCATTCTTTTTGGCACGCACACAGAGCTGTTTGAGGACTTTCATATCGACATCGGCCAGTGTCTTGATATACAGACACCCGACTCCCCGCTTGTGTGGTCCGAGTTTCTCGAGTAGATCAGCAAACTCATCGAGGTTGCAGGTGAGGTACAGCGATATCGCCGCTTTGCGTGATGAAAATCCCATCATGATCCAGTCCACGGCTCGACCGCTCGCATAGGTCATAGAGACACTGCCATATCCGACTAGACTCTCACCCCACATCACGGGTTTAGATCCACTGACTTCGCGCATCAGTGTGTCGATTGCCTTGCACTCTTTTTTTCGGATTGGATCGGTGATGGCACTCAGATATGCACTCACACTTGCTTTGGTTGGTACGGTTTTGATAGTTGCCATATATTTATTCAAGAACAGCACGTAATATCTTTTTCCACCAAACATTATTTCTTTTTTTATGTTCTTCTTTTTTTAGTTGTGCAGCATATGCAATAGAGTCAGCAAGTTGCTCCAAGTGCTGATCTACTATCATGTTTGGAATATGTAGCGTAAGAAATCTATCATTTTTAAATGACCAATACATTCGGTTTAAATCACGAACCATAGTCTCTGGATCAATATAATGTGTCAATCCATTTACCTCAATATCAATATATGACTTGGGAATAGAAATATCCACATGTTTATGCCCATCCCATTCTTCTATTTCACAATCCACTCCTCTTTTTTGCAACGCATGAAATAGATTAGTCACTTGTGGTGTAATTTGACGCATAGAACACTAAATTAAATCTGACAAATCCGCTGACTGAGCAATATTAAAATTAACCCCAATCGCCTCAAAATGCTTCTTCGCACAATCAATTTTTCGCAACTCATCCCACGTCAAATCATGCTCCACATTATCATATCCAAATTTCGTCTCGCGAACCAGGTACAGCTTGTCCCCTTCTGCTGTTTTCCAGACAATCGCCCAATCGGGAATATATTTTCCCAGTGGCGTATCCACTTCAAAACCACGTGGTAGTTTTGTATATACCTTCACTCGCTGACTTATCTCCAAACTTTCTGCAAATTTCCTCTCTCCTACACTATCAAACACAACATGATCAAACGCTGAACGTTCACTTTTGATACTTCTACTTGGTAGTGCCTCAAAATCATCAAATAACATTTTGATTTCCCACATCTCCCCAGTCGGAATATACTTCAACCCCTCATTCACCAGCAAATTATTCAACTCAGTCTTAATAACAAGAACTAAACTACGGACATACTCTTCCGGACTATCAAAAATTAAATCGAGACTATCTGTTTGAGAGAGTATTTTAAATACCGTCTGACGAGTAATACCTGTCTCACGTGAGACACGATCTACTACATTAGGAATATGCACTGCTCTATCAATTTTATATCCACCTGATGTTGCTTCGCGCACACGACCAATCTGTCCTTTGGTATCAAAAGATATTTGCCCTTTTTCCACCGTCACTGTAATACCACGAAGTGATAAATCATTCATCTTTTCTACTGCCTGCTGTACCAATTTTTCTGTCAGCACCTCCAGACTAAACGTCGTCCGCTTACTAATGCGTTTCCACAATTCTTTGAACTCTTCAGAATCAATATGTTTGGTGGTTTTGACAGTAATTTTTTGCTCTTTAGCATTTTGTGTACCTACTTCTCCAGTGTAGCCTGCATCCGCGAACTCTTGTTGTAGCCCAGACGCATATTCTTCATAACTTGCATTGGCGACAACGGTCAAAATAGAAACCTCTGGGTCATAGACACGGTCACCATTGATATCGACTGGTAAACGCAATCCACGCCCAATCTCTTGGCGTTTTGTCATGATTGATTGTGTCTCGCGCAGCGTACAAATTTGAAAGATGTTTGGATTGTCCCAACCTTCTTTGAGTGCGGAGTGAGAAAAGATAAAAGAAACAGGTTCGGCAAAAGAGAGCAACCGTTCTTTTTCTTTCATGATCAGGTCATAGGCCTCTTTATCTTCTTTACTACTACCACTTGTACTATCTTTGTATTCCACTACTCCTTTGACTTTTTTACTGGCAAAATACCCTTTGTGGACAGTATGGACATCTACCTGTTTGAACTGCTCGTAATTCTTTTGCAATTTGGTAAACTCTTCAACAAACAGTGTGCGCAACAAACTATCGCTTGGCACATAATTATCTACCCGATCAATAAAAAAGAGAGACAACACTTTGATACGTTCGCCAATCTCGCGCTGTTTGTCAAAATGCGCTTTGATGGTTTCACGAATTTGCGTACGAAATATCACCTCTTTGTTGTCGCTAATAGTGTCCACTTGATAAAAATTACCGTCGGAGAGCTCCACACGTCCGTGACGTGCGTCCACGTTTTGGACAACGAGGTCTTTGTATTTGTCATTCTTTTTTGACTTTCGGTAGAGATCGTCCCCCGTCGCAATGATCATCTCTGTTTGAACATAACTATCGTCTGCACGTTTGACTTCCAACACCACTTGAGCAGAGGGATCTTTTCCTTTTTGGGTATTGATTGATTGCACACGAAAATGAAAGGCGCCTGCGTCACTCTCTTTGACGCCGTAGACTGAGATTTTTTTGACCAAGCCTTTGCGGTAGGCGTCTACGGGTGTGAGGCGGTAGACGAGGTTGTGGATTTCGCGGTGGGTGGCACTGTAGCGGAGTTTGAAAAGTGGGTTGAGATCAGAGATTGATGATTTGGCTAGATCGGTTTCCATGTTTTGTGGTTCGTCCATAATTACCACAGGACGAGTTTTGGCAATCAAATCAATCGGGCGCTCGCCATGAAAACGGTCTGGTGTATCGCGCATGACTCTGTCGTCACTGTTGAACGACTGGATGGTCATGACCATAATCTGAATGTCGTTAGATTGGACAAAATCGCGTACACGGTTGAGTTTGTCTGAGTCATAGGCAAAGGAGCCAAAGCCGATGTTGTAGATCTCACGAAAGTGCTCTTTGGTTTGTTCAATGGTTTTGAGAACGCCTTCGCGGATGGCGACGGATGGAACGAGGATGATAAACTTTTTGAGGTTGTATTTGGCATTGAGTTCTAGGATGGTTCGGAGGTAGACATACGTCTTACCAGTTCCCGTCTCCATCTCAACAGAAAAATCCAGAGATTCCAACTCAGATATCGGTTCGATGTTTTGATTTTTTTGTATCGCTTGTAGATTCTTGAGTATTCGCTGATCATCAATTTCTAATCCATTTTGGACGACGGCTTCTAGAGTTTGAAGGATGAGGGTTTCGTTTGGGTTGGCGGTGTAGGTGTTGTTTTTTCCGGTATCAAAAATACTCACGACGGCATTTATGGCATCAAGTTGGTAGTCTAGGTTTTTGGTGAATTGAAATTTCATATCTCTACAACCAGCTCTTCACAATTAATATCTGAAATACACTTACCTCTAAGTAACGCAACAGGAAATGTAATAAAAAATGCGTACCTATAACTCAATTCTTCTTTATACAATTTTAATTTTTTCCGATCAATATTCTCTCTATTACCCCCCCTAGTAGCATCTTTCTTTGCTTCAATAATAAGTAAATTACTATTTTTATCTTTACGAATATGCACTATTATATCAGGAAAGACAGTACTCGCTTCGTCATCATTGGCAGAAATATTACCAAGCTCAGAATTTAAATTTTCAAGTTTCTTTTGCCAATTATCAGGATTACATCCAGTGCGATTGTACTCACAATCGACACTATATTCTGAATATGAGGATTCTTTAACACTCTCTTCAACATACTGCGCAAATTTATGAGTCATGCTTCTCTCATTAGCATCCAGATGTAATAAGTCCATATCTTTAGTTATGAACTTTTCCATCGCTTTAATTACGATATTTTTTATAATAGCATGTTCATCTGGCATATTCTATATTTTAGTAGGATTTTTTACCTCAGGAACTTGCAAATATTTACTAAAAAATAATACTTCTTTTCCTTCCCTTGGCTCATATGCAATATGAACAAAGGCATAATTTTTCTTTTGTACATTTTTACTTTTATACAAACTTTGTATCTGTGGCACATTATCGTACGATACAATCCAATGCGCATTTTTAATTGCTTTAATTTTTTCACTTACCTCTTTGTGATCATTCGGCTCATACGCATTCATATACAGAGATTGTCCTTTCAAAAAATAGGGCGGATCAAAGTAAAAAATAACGTTTTTACTTTTTGTCTTTTTTTGAATTTTATCGACCAAACTAAGTGCGTCAAGATTTTCTAAATGTATTTTATTTTTATATGCCCCAATGAGCTTTATTCGTTCAATCAATTCTTCTTTATTAAATCGACAATCCATCTTATAATTACCTTTTTGCTCTAAACCACCGATAATACCACCATTGATAATACCCGACCGATTCGTCCTATTGAGAAAAAAAGTTGAAAAGCCCAATTCTAGTAAATTAAATTCACTCTTATTTTCTTGAACTATTTTTTGTTTTTTCCAGTTATCAATAGTCAATTCCGCTGTTTCAATCATCTCACAAAACTTCTTATTATGGTTTAGAACAGAATGCCAAAAGGCATAAATAGAACGATCATAATCGTTTATCGTTATTTCTTTTACATACCCATTTATGAGTAGATATAGAGCAACAGACGCGCCACCTGCATAGGGCTCCACATAGTGTCCATTTATACTATTCTTTTCACACACCAAAGCTACAAATTTTGCTAATTTGTTTTTTCCACCTGGATATCGCAATGGTGAGTAAAACTTCATAACTATTTTTTGATAATTTTTGGATTCAAAATTACTTTAAAAAATGATTCTAACTTAGACCATGCGGTTCTGACGTCTGATTCATTTGAGGCATAATCTTTATTATGGTTAATCTTATTCATTCTTTCTAAAGAATAAGATTCATTCCAGTTTGTCTTTATATCTTTAAGATTATCAAGAACATCTTCATTTTTAATAATCTTACTACTAATTACATGAGTTAACATCTCACTTAGCTTTGGCCTATGTTGATCACTTTTCTTTACATTAGTATATTCACCGATTTGTTCTAAGTATTCAGCAAGACTGCACTCTAAAAAAGTTCTTAGTAAATCATGAGTTGCATTAGGAAAGGACTTTACGTCGATATTTTTAAGTTCATCATATAGCAATCTTAATGAAGAATTTTTCAATTTGAACGGAACAACAGAGGAAGTAAACAACCCAAATGGTTTTCTATCACTTCTTTCTGTTTTCTGAACAATTGACAGAGGTGGCTCCAAGAAGCTGGACTGTCCAGACTGCAAACCACCTTGTAACTTTTTTTGTTCATAAGAATACTCCTGCGAATTTAAAAAGGAGGGATCTAAAGTTTTAAAAAATTTAGACCTGTTTACAGTTGGATACTGAGCACTAGCAAAAAAAATCGAATCATCTTTATAAATCTCCAACAAAACTTTTTTTAGCTTTTTTTGAAAAGTCTCTTCATTGTTAATTACTAAAATACATTTTTCTTGGTGAAACACATATCCAAGAAATCTTTCGCCTTCTTCATTTATAACTGTCTTTTGAAATTTATCCGTTCTAAAATCCTTATCGTTATAAACTCTCTCATTTAAATTACCCAAATCTATATTATCTTTTGCATAATTAAACAACTGAATAGTTGTTAAACCTTTTTTAATTCTTTCAGATTTAATACCAAGAGACTCTGACAAATCAAATAAGGTACTTTTTTGTTTTAAAAGACGATCTTGAAAATATCTATACTGTCTCAGCGGCTTCCACTTTTTAACAGCTTCGCCGTCCAAATGTAATATAGACATTTCTTCTTCTGCATCTTTTCTAGATGGATAGACGACAGCTGTTAAATTCAAAATTTCCTCTTTTTTTATTTTAGAGAGCTGTTTTATACGTTCGAAGTCTGAGTTACTTATAACACTTGGAACAAATCTTTTGAACTTATCTGGTTCATTAAGAATTTTAACTGCTAATAACCTCCTATTACCATCAATAACAACATTTTTACCATTTTCACACACAACCATTGAAACAGAGACAGCAGCATATCCTTTTATTGCGATACTTTCAACTAAATCAACTATATTTTCATCTAATAATTCTTCCACCACATCATCTAATTTTTGTTTTGATCCGGTTTTTGTCCGCGGGTTACTCAAATCAAGATTCAAATTATTAATCTCAATTGGTTGGTATGTTTTTTTCCAATTACCATTCATATACTATATCGTCTTAACATTCCCCACTCTCCCCACATTCACCTTCCCTGTATCATCCAATGCACTATCAAAACAGACAAACGTATCACTCGCTGACAATTTCAATTTCTCCACCTGCTCTTTGGTGACTTTTTTTGCAAATGTGACAACCAACTTTTTGTCACCATCGGTCACGACCCATAGCGACAAATCGCCTTTTTCTTGCACTACCGATGCATTGAGATCAAATCCTTCTTTGACCAGAATCTCAAAGACAACAGATCGTTCATCATATTCATCCACCAATGGATGTTCAACAAACAATTTTGATTGTTCCAACAATGTTTCTTCGTCAGTGACTGTATTCCAAACACGATAATTTGACGCAGAGAGTTTGTATGATTTAAAACCAACATCTCCCTTGCCGATCTTCTCACCAGCACGACGAATACGCTCACGAGAAATTTCTGCAATTGTTTTATATCCAGCTTTATACGCTTCACTCTCCTCGTCCGTCGTTTCTGGCAACTGTACACAAATCCATTTTCTGTTTCCACCATCCTCAGCGTTCAAATCCATAACAGCATGAGCTGTTGTACCAGAACCTGCAAAAAAGTCTAGAATAATTTCATTTTTATTATTTGTAGTTGAAAGACTAATTAACCTTTTAATAAGCCGAACTGGTTTTGGTGTATCAAAAATAATTCCATCAAAAATATTTTTTAACTCCACCGTTGCCTCTTGATTATCCCCAACCTCATCTCTAAAAAAGATAGTGGAAGGAACGATTCCCTGTTGCACCTCTGATAAAAATCTTTTTAGGGACGGAATAGAGTCACCATTTTTACCAAAATAAACTCTTCCATCCCGTATTAATTCCTCTACCTTTTCTCTACTAAATCTCCAACACCTACCGACCGGCGGATGAATATATTTTTCTGAAGAAATCATTATAGGGTAATCATATATCTTAGCATACGTCTTTGCGAGCATATCACTAGACTTCCACGGACCTCTCGGATCATTATCTGAGTTGGTGTAACGTGCATTCTGCTCTTCAGTTCTTTCTAGTAAATTAAGATCAAAACCGATAGAAGTATTTTTATTTTCTTTAACCAACTTTGCATAGCAAATTATATAATCGTGCATCTCAGAAAAATATGTAGCATCATTCTGAGGGCTGTATTTTTTCTGCCAAATAATCTGAGCAACAAAATTCTCCTCCCCAAAAATCTCATCCATAATCAGGCGCAAATTATGCACCTCGTTATCATCAATCGAGATAAAAATTACCCCATCCTCACGGAGCAAATTCTTTGCCAAAAACAGCCGCGGATACATCATCGTCAACCAATCACTATGATAGCGTCCGTTCTTTTCCGTATTCGCCATCATCTTGACCCCACCCTGCGTCTGCCCCGTCTGCTCATAATAATCCGCCACGCCCTGAGTAAAGTTGTCTTTGTAAACAAAATCCTTGCCTGTATTGTACGGCGGATCAATATAGATCATCTTGATCTTTTCACGATAGTGTTTTTGAAGTAATTTCAGCACCTCTAAATTATCACCCTCGATAAAAACATTTTCTGTCTTGTCCCACTCTTTACTTTCCTCTGGCTGTGGCGTGAGCGTCCCAGTCGCAAGCGTACGAAAGGCACGAAAAGCATTACTCTTGCCCGCCCAGTTAAGACCATATTTCTCCATACCCGAGGACACATGCTGTTCATCAAAAAAAGCCTTGAGCGCATCAAAATCAATCGTGTCTTCTTTGACGAATTGTGGAAAGACAGCGCGCAGAGCATCCAACTGGCTATTGAGCACCTGTTCAGAGGTTTTAGAGACTGATTTCTTCATACAAAGATTGAAATATGTACCTATATTGTACTCTGCTGGGCACACTTCGTCAAACCAAAAATAATGCTGGTTTTAGCATTATTTTATTCCCCAATGACTCCATTGTAACTATTTGAAGACTTTCTTGGGCATATGTTATACCCTATTTTTTGTAACACCAATCTTCCAAACCCCTCTTTCCATAAATGCCTCAATAGTCTGACGCTTTGCCTTATTGATCAAATTCGCATGGGAGAGTTTGTATTCTTTGGCATAATCAGCCAAATCCATAATCACTTTGTTTTCCAAATAAGCAAGCCGTTTATGATAACTGTTGGTGAGCGCTTTGGCCACAATCATCTCCATAATCTTTGTCTTTCCCTGCGTCTGAAACTCTCGAAACGCATCATAATACTGAGATCTGTCAATAAATTTGATATTGATAGGCACATACCCACCGCGCATCAACAAATAGTTGTTGAGCACCCGTCCAATCCGTCCATTACCATCCACAAATGGATGTACATACTCAAACCCCAAATGAAACTTCGCAATCCGTTTGACAATCGACTCCGAGGTGTTTGCAAAATACTCTGTCAACACTTTTTGTAGACGATCCTCCACTTCAAGCGGATTTGGCGCAATATGATCCCCTACCCGCACCCATTCATTTTTATTTCTAAATCTACCAGCAATCTCATCACGAATATTTGCAATCAACATCTTGTGCAATGACAAAATAATATCAAAATCAAGCTCACTCTCCTTTGACTTATTTTCAATATATGTCACCACACGAGCCAGATTCTTTGCCTCAAAAATCTCCCGTTCCGATATAAATCGATCAAGCTCTACTTGCAAAAGAATCTTGTCGGTCTCGTCCAGTGACAGCGTGCTATTTTCAATCGCATTGGAGTTATACACCTGCTCAGAGACTTCTGCCTCAGCAATCATACGCAAAAGAGACTCCTTGCCGACAACAGCCTGGTAATATCTCTGGCGTAATTCCTGGATATGATTGTACACTTTGTGTCTATTTGCCATATATGTACAGTATAGCAACATTTAACGATATAGTCAAGTAATATCGTTAAAATAGTACAAAAAATCTATGATTTTAACGATATTGACCCCTTTCTACGTATTGAATATCCCCTTTTCCTTCATGCTCGCCCACCCTTTTTTCGTCACAATCACATGATCTGCCACCTCAATCCCAAGCAACACCCCCGCATCCTTCAACCGTTTTGTTACCTTCTGATCCTCTACAGACGGCTCTAGATTTCCAGATGGATGATTGTGTGCCAATATCACACTCGACGCAGTCAGACGAACCGCCGGCTCAAACACCTCGCGCGGATGAACCAGAGACTCATCCAAAATACCCACAGAGATAATACTTTTCTCAATCAAACGACTCTGCGTATCGAGATAGAGCACCACAAAGTGCTCTTTCTTTACCTCCCGAATATCCGCACAGAGATTCCACACATCTTTTGGTGTCAGCACTTCCACATGTTCAGTAGATGAAAAACGATTACCCAATTCCAACACAGCGAGCATCTGCAGCGCCTTTGCCTTTCCCAACCCCTTGATACTCAGTAAATCCTCCAGAGTAATATGATGCAATCCTTTCTTTTTTGTCTTTTGTAATACTTTCTTGGACAACTCTAAAACATTGAGTCCCGCAATCCCAGAACCGAGCACAATTGCAAGCAACTCAAAATCTTGCAATTTGTTTGTACCATATTTTTCCAATTTTTCTCGCGGCAAGTCTACTTTTGCGAGCTGTTTTAGTTTCATACTGTATATATAATATCTGTTGGAACCAGTGAATTATATAAACCCATCAAATTCGAAGGATTTAATAAAATTTTATATATAGAAACATCTTCTTACCAATCATTTTACCATCACAAAATTTCCTCGTCAAAAAACCCGCTCAATCAAGCGGATTTTTTCTTTTTCTCTCCCTCTGCCTGCCCCATAAACAACACCACCTGCTCATCAATCCAAATATGATGCAGCGCCACCGGACGTCGTAGGATGAGCCCCTCAAAGGTCGTACAGCGTGAGAGGGCGACATAGAGCTGTCCAGGTGCAAATGTCCCACGTCCAATGTCGAGCACCACTCGGTCAAAGGTCTTGCCCTGCGCCTTGTGAATCGTCACGGCCCAGGCGAGACGCAGTGGGTACTGGGTAAAGGAGCCGATACTTTCGGACTCGACCGAGTTGGATTTTTTGTTGTAGTGAAACTCGTACATGTCCCAAGTGTGCGGCATCACGATCACCTCGATTCCATCTTGGAGTCTGATTTTTATCTTTGTCAGTGGTGGTGCACTGGTCGTCGCTGGTTGTGGAGCCTCTCCCCATGCGTGCGAGAGTGCGGCAAGCGCAGCACTGTCCCCCACCTGCTCCTCCTCGATAGAGACGACGACTCCCATCGTGCCGTTGATCCACCGACCACTCATATCATTGTTTTGCATCATCACCTGTGCACCGACTTTGAGTCGCAGTGTCTCATCCGCTGGATATGCCTTTTTTTCAAAATCTCCCTCGACCTGCGCACCAAAGAGATACTCTTTCCCCTCGAGTGCCTCAAGCATGGTTGCATTCATCTCGTCAGCCATACTGTTGGTCGTCATCAGGGAAATCTCCATACTTTCGTGCGTGGAGCGATATGATGGATCGTGTCGAGTGTTGAGCTGAGTTATGTGTTCTTTGGTGACTGTGTTGTTGCGGATGAGGTTGAGCAGATGGACAAAGTCCGTGTCTCGCTGGCGATATACTTTTTGCAGTTCAATACGTATGATGGCAAGTGGCGTGACATCAAAAAGCTGCGCGGGTGGTGAAATCACATGCGCAGAAAAAAAGTACGGACTACTATAGAGTCCACCAGGACCAAAGAGCTCTTTCTCACTCTCTGAGACCACTGGCGGGAGCTGGTAGAGGTCACCGATAAAAACCATCTGAATCCCACCAAACGGACGTTTCTTGTCCGGACCAAATTTGCGCAAAAAGATATCAATACAATCAAGCAGATCCGCGCGCACCATCGAGATCTCATCAATCACAATCGTCTGCAGTTTTTTGTAGAGCTCTGGTTTTTTTGGCTGTAAACTTTTTACTTTTTTGAGTGTCGTATCTGGTTTGAATCCAAAAAAAGAGTGGATCGTCTGCCCCGCCACATTGACCGCAGCGACACCTGTTGGTGCGAGTACCACTACCTTTTTCTTTGTATACAACCGAAACTGACGCAGCAATGTCGACTTGCCCGTCCCCGCTCGTCCAGTGAGAAAGATATGTTCGTCTGAGTGTTCGAGTAGCTCCAGTGCACGCGCAAACTCAGGATTGAAATCGAGTGTCAGGAGACTACTTTCTACAAATTGTTCACCGGAGGCACTCGACATATAAATAAAAATAAAAATCCGGACTTATCCACAGACTATTGAAAAAAATCAATATATATGTTACTATGTACTTACAAAGACCTGTATTTCGAACTGTCACCGGACGGTGGCGTGACTGCGACAAGCAGTATAGAAACGTGGTTGGAAATAACTCCTTTCGGAGTTATTTTTTATTCTAATGAAATTGCCACTCATCACTAACTCTTTTACGAAGTATCTCTTTAAGCTCAACACCATCCTGTCTTTCTTGGGACCGTTTTACAGTACCAGCTATCATATCAGCCATCTGCACCATGACATTATTTTTTGAATCAACCATTTTTAAATCAACAAAAACTTGTTTAGTACTTGTATTTAATTGTTGTCTCAAGTATGCTTCAAAACTTTTTCTAAAAACCCTATCACCACTACCATCTATTTTAATTCGTGCATTTTTAATAGAATCTTTATTATACTGTAACAAATTTTTGATAAAATAACTATAAAAAGATTCTTTTGTACTTTTCAATTCATTACTCCTGATGAGTGTTTTATCAACCACAATAGACCGTACTTTAAACTCAAACGGAGCGATTGTTTTTAAAAACTCCAAACGAACATCGTGTCTTGATTTAAAAAATTTAAACTCATATGTGTCTGGAAAAGACAGTTTTCTACGCAACTCCTTAATTGCAACGGCTGTTTTTTCTATCTCAAGCTCATCTTCAAAAATAACTGCAGTAATAACAAAAAATCGAGAAGATCCTCTATCTAATTTAAATCCAGGATCTCCAGAGTCATCGATAAAAACAATCATAGACATTACCGCACCTCGATAGCAAACTCTTTTTGAAGTGCTGCAATTACCGCTGCGTGTGCATCGTCAATTTCTTTGGTCTCAAGCGTCTTCTCATCTGATCGATATGTGAGACGATATCCCACACTCTTTTTACCCTCCTCCACTCCTTTACCTTGGTACACATCAAAGAGCATAGCAGAGCGAATCAGTGGATGAACGCGTGAGATAGTGCGAATAAGTTGATCATGTGTCGTCGATGTACTCACAACAAAGGCGATATCACGAGTCACCGTCGGATATGCTGGGAGTGGTGTGTAGCCACTACTGACAGTCGGTGCAGTGAGGAGAAGTGAGAGATTGACCTCTGCGACTGCTGTACGCCAGTTGAGTCCAAAGCGTGATTGATATGTCGGATGCAGTTCTCCCATCGTACCGATACAGATGTTGCCGACATAGACACTTGCACTACGCCCACCGTGCAGATGTGCATGTGGTGTTGCGACGACGCGGAGTTTGTATCCACGTGATGAGAGTGTCTGTCGAAGCATTTCAAAGACAGCGGTGTATGGTGACTCGTCACCGAGTGCTGTCGTCGCGATGAGGAGATGTGTGTCTTGTTTTGGGAGTGTCGATGTCTCTGTCGTATCTGCGAAATCTCCTGTCTCTTCTTTAACAAACACTTTGCCGATCTCAAAGAGACGCAGATTACTACTACGATGTTGATTGTCTGCGAGTGTCTGCAGCATGTTTGGCAGCAGTGTGCGACGAATCAGCGGACGATCTTTGGCAATCGGGTTGGCCAGTGCGAGATATGTGTTTGGGTCTTCATCAAGCATCGTGACACTCGACTCAGAGACAAACGAATAGAGCAAACATTCACTCGCACGGTGTGTGTAGATCAATGTGTCGCGCACATCGCGAGTGAGTGTGTAGAGAGACTCCTGTACTGGTGGTGCGATGGAGAGGTCTGGGAGTGTCGCACTGATATGTTCGTATCCATACACACGAGCAATCTCCTCCACTAAATCTTCAAAGATGCGCACATCTTTGGTCGCGCGCCATGATGGCACGGTCACTTCCCAGCCCGCTTTGTGTTTGCCAATGTCAAACCCAAGTGCAGTGAGAATACGTTTCATCTCTGCGTCATCAATTGACGCACCCAGCAACATCCGTGCACGATCAGTTGAAAAGATAATTGTTGTCTCCCCTTTCATTTTTGGCGCAGAGTCAACCACACGACTGACAACAGTAGCGTTTGGTGAGACCTGCTGTACCAACTCGACGATACGCTCCAGCGCGACAAGTGTGTTGTGAGGATCTTGGCTTTTTTCAAAACGAGTCGAAGCGTCACTACGCAGACCCAGTGCAGTTGAGGTTGTACGAATACTCATCGGATCAAAGGTCGCTGACTCAATCACAATGCGCGTCGTCGATTCACTCACACCACTGTGCATTCCACCCATGATACCTGCGATCGCGAGAGGTTTTTCACTATCAGCAATCACCAGCATCTCTGGTGTCAGCTTATATGTTTTTTCATCCAATGCTTCTAGTGTCTCCCCCGCTTTTGCACGTCGGACAACCACTTCGTATTTTGGATTTTGGATTTTGGATTTTGGATTTTCAAGACGCAACGCGTCGAAGATGTGCGTTGGTTGTCCAAGTTCAAACATGATGTAGTTGGAAACATCCACAATATTGTTGATACTACGAAGTCCAATACGCTCAATGCGAGATCGGAGCCACTCAGGTGACGGACCCACAGTTACGTTGTCCATCACTATGGCCGTATATCGTGGACACAATACTGCATCCTCGACATCCACAGAGAGATCGACTGCTTTTCCAGACTTTATCTCTTTTGTTTTGTATGGATTGAGTGGGAGACCAAACACCGCCGCCACTTCACGTGCGACGCCATAATGACCAAAGAGATCAGGACGGTTGGAAAGCGCTTTGTTGTCCATCTCAAATACAACATCATCGAGTCTGAGTAACTGTGCAAGTGGTGTGCCAACCACCTGGATTCCCGCCTTCGCGGGAATGACACTACCCAAATCAACAATTTCTTTTTCACTCTGTTTTGGAAACATCGAAGAGAGACCAATCTCATCCGCACCACAAATCATTCCCATACTTTTCTCACCACGAATCGCAGTTTCTACGAGCGTCACTGGTTCACCCTCACCATGCCAGAGCACGCGTGCCCCAACTTTCGCGACAGCGACATACTGTCCCACTTCGAGATTGCTTCCGCCACACACGATCGGCAATATTTCATTTCCGACATTCACCTGACAACAGCGAAGTTTATCTGCGTTTGGATGTGCGTTGATTGCGTCAATTTTTCCAACAACAACATTATCTAGGTATGGATTGCTCTGTACAACTCCCTCTACCTCCGCTACCCGATAGGTCAACTCACGTGCGATATCCTGCGCACTGAGTGTATCTGGAATCTGTACAAACTCTTTGAGCCAAGAAAACGAAATATTCATATTAGAATTGTTCAAGGAAACGAACATCTCCACTGAGGAAACTTCTCACATCATCAATACCGTATTTGAGCATCGCAAATCGGTTGAGTCCAAACCCAAAGGCAAATGCGCTGTAGACATCAGGATCTACTCCCGCTTCGCGCAAGACATTTGGATGTGTCATGCCCGCACCAAAAATCTCAAGCCAACCAGTCTGTTTACACACACCACATCCTTTTCCTTTGCAAAGGAAACAGGTTACTTCCCCATTGACTCCTGGCTCCACAAATGGATAAAACTTTGGACGCAGACGCAGCTGTGTGTCAGGTCCATAGAGATGTTTAGCAACGACCTCAAGCACTCCCTTCATGTGGCTCAAAGATATGTCTTTGTCTACAACCAGTCCTTCAATTTGATAGAACGTGTGTTCATGACGCGCATCAGTCGCTTCGTTTCGAAATACACGACCAGGCGCAATCATTCGCAGTGGTACACCATACTGTCGCATCGCACGCACCTGCATCGTACTTGTCTGTGTTCTCATCAACAAACTTTCACTTGTTTGTTCCTGATCACTGTTTACTGATTTCTGATCTCTGATATAGAGTGTATCTTGCATGTCGCGTGCAGGATGGTTTGGTGGCACATTAACCGATTCAAAATTGTAATAATCACTATCAAGCTCTGGTCCGTCCACCACTTTGAATCCCATAGAGATAAAGAGGTCCTCAATTTCTTCACTCATTTTGGTAATCGGATGTTTGTGTCCATAGAGCTGTGCAAGAATCATCGGCTGTGTCACATCGATCTGCTCGTTGGTAATCTGCGCACCAATGGACTGCTCCGAGAGTGTTGCACGCAGTGTCGCGAGGCGTGTTTCAAATGTTGTTTTGATCTCATTGAGTGCTGCACCCGCAACCTTGCGTTCTTCGTCTGAGAGATCTTTGAGCGCCTTCATCGCAGTGGTGAGCGCACCACTTTTGCGAGAAAAGAAAAACTGCTCGACATCATCGAGTGAGTCAATACTTTTGATCTGTGCGACTTTTTCTTCAAACTGTTTTTTGAGATCTTCGAGGAGGGACATATCAAAAAATGACTAAAAGCGTCGTTCTCCACCTCGTTCGTTATCTTCTCTTTGTACAACCTCCTCTATAAATGGTTTAAAATCCCCCTCTAAATACACTCTCGCATTTTCAATACCAGAAACATTTTTTTCTAACTCAACCAAACGTTTTCTTGCTTCATGATACACTTCCTCTAAAAAATCACTAACCGACCAATCCGCACCTTCACTTTCATAACGCTGTGCAATTTCATCTACAGCGTTATGTAATGCCGCATCAAATGCATTTTTACTTTCTCTATAAATAGTCAAAAAATCCACATAATTTCTCCTTCCAAGTAATTCTTGTATGTATTGCTGTGCTTTTTGTACTGTTTGTTGCGTTGACATATATGTAATAATGAAAAAATAATTAATTCATTCTTCTTTTACTTACTTCTGAAGATGTTGGTATTGTTGCTTGATCTCCTTCTCTTAATGGTTCAATGGAAGGATACCAAGTATCAAGATAATTTATAAACATAGTTTCTAATGCTTTATGATCAACTTCTCGCAACATCTGAAACATAGGTACATTTTCATACCAAGCCTCTAAAGCTCGTGCCCGAAAATCTCCTATATGTTTTTTTGCTTTTTCAAAAGAATCAAGCAAATCCTGAGCAATCATTCCCTCCGTAGTGGTAGGATTTTCTACTCTTACCACCTCTATATTTTTTTCATTTGGTTCAACAATATACCGCACAAAAATACCTTTTTGTCTTAATACTTCAGTAATAAGTTCAACAAATTGTTGCATCTCATGTCCATTTGGACTCATTGTTGTATCGATAGTCATACAATTAAAATAATTTAACAATATCTTTCCACGTCACCACCACAATCAAAATCATCAACAATACAAATCCAGCAGTATGTGCCATCTGTTCAAATCGCATTGAGACTTTTTTTCGTGTTACCATTTCAACGAGAACAAAGAGTGCACGTCCACCATCGAGTGCTGGAATTGGAAGGATATTCATCGCTGCAAGCGAGAGTGAGATCATCGCAGTGACATTGAGCAGATAGGCAAAGCCCATACGTGCAGAATCACCAACAATCCCTGCAATTCCGACAGGCCCCGCTACATCAAAACTTGCACCAGCTCCTGTGACCAATCCAACAATCAAAATCCAAAGTGATACAAAGATATTGATCAGACCAAATATCGCCGCAACAAATCCTTTCCACAGTGACGTGAAAAATGGATACTGCACAATCCCAATATCAGAGAGTACTACCCCAACACGTGGTATCGAATCACTATTCACAAGTACTTCTGGAACGACAATTATCTCTCGAACTTCGCCAGCACTATCTCTCACTGAAAGCGCAACTGAACCATCTGTGTCCATACCAATCATTTCTCGAGCTTGGTCTGCAGTCTTACTTGGCACATCATTGACACCCACAATAGATTCACCCATCTTGATACCAGCTTTTTGAGCTGGAGAATTTGGCTGCACTTGTGTCACTAATACCTTTTTATCGCTCACCCGCAACAGTTCACTCTCTGCCATACCAGTAATATCAGTCGGCAGCCCCGTCATAAATCCAACAGAGAGGACCAACGCTGCAAAAATAATATTCATCACCACACCCGCACAGAGAATCACCAAACGTTTCCAAGCTTTTTGTGCACCAAAGCTGTCTGGTTCATTGGCACGTTCACCATTTTCCCCTTTGATACGGACAAATCCGCCCAGTGGGAGCCAGTGGACCGCATAGAGTGTGCTTGGATACTGTTCATCTGGTTCATCCCCCGCAATCGTATTTTTCATCGTTTCCTTGCCTTTTCCCCACACAAAGCGAAATTTTCCGCTCACTGGGTCCTTGTACCAACCAAACGCACGGGGTGGAAAGCCGAGTGCAAACTCATATACTTTGACCCCAAACGCTCGAGCCGCAGCAAAATGACCAGCTTCGTGAACGAGAACAAGGAGTGAGAGAACGATGAGAAAGATAATAAGTGTCATAATACAGATAAAAAGTCTTTACAAACTAGAGATAGTATCGCATAATATAGAGTGAAAAACAAGAGCCACTATGACTACACTCATTACCCCACCGTGATACCCGGTATCGCCCAAAAAACATACGTATTAACTTATTTATTTTTATTATCTATCGTATATGACAACAGTACTTATTATCCTCGCAGTCGTCCTCGGTGTTCTCGCACTGTGGCTCATTGCTCTCTACAACGGTCTCGTCATCCTTCGCAACCGTGTGAAGGAAGGTTGGTCTGATATCGATGTCCAACTCAAACGTCGCCATGACCTCATCCCAAACCTCCTCAACAGTGTCAAAGGATACATGACTCACGAGCGTGAGATTCTTGAAAACGTAACAAAATTCCGCAGTCAAGCTATGGACGCTCAGGCCAGTGGTGACAACGCAGCACTCGGCAAAGCAGAAAGTGCACTTGGAAGTGCCCTTGGTGGACTCCGTGTTGCATTTGAAGCCTATCCAGATCTCAAAGCAAACACCAACGTCGCTCAACTCATGGATGAGCTCAGTGACACAGAAAACAAAATCCAAGCATCACGCCGCTTTTACAACAGTATGGTGCGTGACTTCAATACAAAAATTGAGAAATTCCCAAACAACCTCCTCGCTGGTATCATGAAATTTACTGCATTTACTTTCTTTGAAGTAGAAGATGCAAGTGAGCGAAAGAATATCGAGGTGAAATTCTAAGTCACGTATGTATTCACAGATTACGAGTAATAAACGCAAAACCTCCCTCCTCATGGTCGTCTTCTTTGCACTCGTGATGGCGTTGGGCTGGTTTATTGGTGTCTATCTTGGATACGGATATGGTATCTTTCTCTTTGCTGTCCTCTACTCGATGATCTCCTCTGTCGTCTCCTATTTTGGCGGTGCCAAGGTCGCACTCATGAGTACTGGTGCACGTGAGATACAAAAAGAAGACAATCCCTATCTCTATCGCATGGTAGAAAATCTCTGTATCAGCCAAGGAATGCCAATGCCAAAAGTACACATCATCGACTCCCCAGCTTTAAACGCTTTTGCTACAGGAAGGAACCCAGAGCACTCACACATCGCAGTGACGAGTGGACTCATCGCAGCACTTGAGAACGAAGAACTCGAAGGAGTCCTCGCGCACGAACTCTCACACATCAAAAACTACGACATCCTTGTCATGACTGTCGCCGTTGTTTTGGTTGGTACTATTGCCCTCGTTGCTGATCTGATTGGTCGTATGTTTCTCTTTGGCGGTAGCAACAGTGAGGATCGCAAGATTCATCCTGCACTCCTCGTCATTGGACTACTCGCTATTATCATCTCCCCTCTCGTCGCTGAGATGATGAAGCTCGCTATCTCACGACGTCGCGAATATCTCGCAGATGCTTCAGCGGCACTGATGACTCGCTACCCAGAAGGACTCGCTCGTGCGCTTGAGAAAATTAGCAATAGCCACACACCACTCGAACACGCTAG